>Ga0335079_10005538_pt1 | contig 14449 bp, 13 predicted proteins | sample Lox_Sample_33_FD_206719 | JGI IMG/M metagenome (GOLD analysis project Ga0335079, IMG submission 206719) | Soil microbial communities from Loxahatchee National Wildlife Refuge, Florida, United States - Lox_Sample_3.3 | ecosystem: Environmental > Terrestrial > Soil > Wetlands | place: USA...
ATCTGCGGCACCGTCTCCACCCCTAGGCGCTTGACGCCGGCCGTACCCGCGAGCTCGGAAACGCTCCAGCCGTTGTAGCCGCGATCGCCGATCTGTAGGTGGCAAAGCGCGTCGAGGTGGGTGCCGAGCTGCTGGGTGCCCGCGACCTGCTCGGTGATCCAATTGACGCGGTTTGCTCCCAGTCCGCCATGGTTGACGTGATGGGCGCTCGTGACCAGCGTCTGGCGGAAATAGCGTCCGGGAAACACCGGCGCGTGCTCGTCCAAGACCCGGCCGAGGTCGTACATGCGCCCGGACCGGACGAGCCGAAGCGCCGCGGCGCGAGTGCTCTCGGTGATGTGGTTGAGCATCCCGAGCTCGTCGTCGGGGCCGAACGGCGACGGCCACCAGGCGGTGGCCCGGTCGGTCACTCCGACGACCATGGCTCTCGGAAGTCCGCGTACAGGGTCAGGCCGCCGTCGACGAAGATCGTCTGGCCGGTGATGTACGCGGCGTCGTCGGAGGCGAGGAACGCGCACACCCCGGCCATCTCGTCGGCGGTGCCGGCGCGGCCGAGCGGGATGTGGTCGCCGACCATCGCCGCCTTCTCAGGGTCGTCGATCCAGGCGCGGTTGATCGGGGTGATCGTGGCGCCTGGGGCGATCGCGTTGACGCGGATGCCACGCCCGGCGTACTCCAGCGCGAGCGTGCTCGTCAGATTCCGCATCCCGCCCTTGCTGACGCTGTAGCCGAGATAATTCGGCTTCGGGATGGCCTGGTGAACGCTCGAGACGTTGATCACGACGCCCGGGATCTCGTCGGCCAGGAAGCGCTTGATCGCCTCTCGCGCGCACAGGAAGGCGCCGCGCAGGTTCACCGCGAGGACCCGGTCGAAGTCCGAGCTGTCCAGCTGCTCGGACGGGCGCGAGATCTGGATGCCGGCGTTATTGACCAGGATGTCGATGCCGCCGAGACGCTCACTTGCCTCCCCAAACATGCGCCCGACGTCCTCCTCACACGAAACGTCGCCCTTGACCAGGACGTCGCGGACGCCTTGGTGCCGCACCCTTTCCATACAGGCGTGCACGTGCGCCTCGGTCTCCGCCGCCTCGTCGCGCGAAGTCCGGTTGTTAATCGCGACGTTGGCGCCGTGCTCGGCGAATCGCACCGCGATCGCCTGCCCGATCCCGGACGAGCCGCCGGTAACCAGGAGGTTCTTCCCCTGCAGGCCAGGCAGGCCGCCGCGTCCAACTCCACGCTCGGCGTAGGCCGCGCTCACCGGGGCGCTCCGAGGAGACGCCTCGCGGTCTCAAGTGTTGCGCCGAACAGGAGGTGTGAGGTGGCCTCCCACGCGACTGCTGCACGGGCGAGGCGCCACGGGGGACGCTGGATTCCGAGCGCCGGGAGGGCCAAACCGTGAGTTCCGGCGTAGATCGCCAGTCCGGCCAAACTGCCTGTGGCCCGGGTCACGGCGGGCCACCGCGTTGCGACGCAGTTGTACGCGACGCCGAGTCCCGTGCCAACGGCATAGTGGATCACGCGCTGTGCGCTGACGCGCTGCCCGTCGGTCAGCCGGCGGTGACCAAACGCCGAGGCAATCCTGCCAACGATCACCGCGGGAGGCATGTTCTGCGGATGACCGCTCGGGTCCGCGCCGACGTCCAGCTTCTGCGCTGGAGACGGTGGCAGGATCGACTCTGCGACGGCCTGGAGGCGAGGCTCGCTAAACGCCTTCACCCACGACGCTGCCAGGCCAGAGAGCACACCCGCCGCGCGGGGCGCGTGCCGACCTGCGGGCGAGCCAGGCTGAAGGACACGGTGGCGTCCGTCTTTGTGGTTTCGTTTCACACCGATCACTGCTGCTTGCAATCCCGAACTTGGGCTGTCGGGTCTGTCAGCTGAATCAGTGGCGGTCGGGCCGCGGCTCTTACTGGTGCCCACCGAGAAATTGGCCACGTTCTCCGGAGCCTCTCGCCCACTTGGCAAACGCGGTGAGCGAAACCGGCGGTGAGCGACACCGAGACCGTCTTGCCTCCTGCGGCGCGCGCCGTCTCTGCGCGGGCTCCCTTTACTCATCACGGCCACGAGCGCTTGGGTTCTTGCCGGAGTCGCGGCATGGGGAAACGGGCAAGGATCTCGGCGACAGCAGTGCACGCCGCCTCTCCCGCCTCGGCGCGCAGAAGCTCATCCGGGTCGCGAGATCGGCGGCAGAGGCTCGTGAGCCGCCGTGCAGTTCTTTTTTTTGGGTGGGCACCAGTAAGAGCCGCAGCGGGACCCCCACTAATCCCCCAACAAGCCCGAGCAAGTCCAGAGAGGAAACGCAGTGAGGGGCAGAAAACGAGACCAAATGAAATGCGTGAGCTGCCGTCCCGCCGCGAAACGCGTGCTCACGATCACGCGATGCGAGGCGCCGGTGTCTTGCCGGGCATGGTGGCATCGTGGCGGCACGGCTCACCGCGCCGAGTCCCAGCGGTTCCGCGCCACCATCGCAGACAGCAAGGTCAAGCATCCCTACGACATCCTGCTCGGAGACCGGGAATACACGGCGTTCCTCGGACGATTCACCGCGACGTTCACAGGCCCGCTCGAGTTGTCCGATGGGGACGGTCATCGAACCGATCGGCAACGCGTTCGAGTTCGTCTTCTCAACCGTCGCTCGTCCAGAGTCCCCTAGGCGAAAGGAAGCCTCATGTCTAAGCCGACACTCATTCTCGCTCACGGTGCGTTCGGAGACGCGTCGAACTGGCGCTCTGTGTTCGAGCATCTCGACAGCGACGAGTACAACGTTCTCGCTGCGGCGATTCCCCTTCGCGGGGTCGCGAGCGACGCGTCATATCTCGGAGCGGTCATCGACCAGCTCGACGGGCCCGTCGTGCTCGCAGGCCATTCATATAGCGGTTGCGTAATCACGGTCGCCGGCGCGTCGGACAAGGTCGCCGGGCTGGTGTATGTGGCCGGATTCGTGCCCGACGAGGGCGAGTCGATCTCCGATCTGCAGGCGCGCTATCCGTCGCTCGCGATGGGCAACTTCCTCCAGCCACGGCCGTTGCCCAATGGGGGTGTCGAGGTGTCGGTCGACCCACAGCGCTTCCACGACATCTTCTGCGCCGACGTGCCCGTCGCCGATGCGGAGTTCATGGCGCACGCACAGCGTCCGCTCCTGGCCACGGCGTTCGAGGAGCCGGCCGCCGCGGCTGCCTGGCGCGTGAAGCCGTCCTGGGGCGTGTTCGGCACTGGAGATCAGCCACTCGCGCCCCAGCTCCACCGTTTCTCGTTCGAGCGCGCCGGCTCCAAGGTGACCCAGGTCGAAGGCGCCTCTCACTTCGTGATGCTGTCAAAGCCAGACGTCGTCGCAGGCGTCATTCGCGAGGCGGTTCACGCGTGCTCGGCGAACCTGGTCGCGTGATGCCTCCCGTATCGCGTGGGTTCCGCGGCCGCCGAAGCGAACCCGTCGAGGCGGGGCGAGTGCCGCCGGGCCAGTACATCACCCCCGATTTCCCGGTGCTTTCAGCCGGGCCGACCCCCCACACGCCTGTGCAAGCGTGGAGCTTCACGCTCGGCGGCGCCGTCGATGAGCCGGTGTCCTGGACGTGGGAGGAGTTCATCGCGCTGCCGGCGGAGACGGTCACGGTCGATATCAACTGCGTGACCAAGTGGTCGAAACTCGGCACGACCTGGACGGGCGTTTCCGTCGACACGCTCCTCGACGCAGTTCAGACCGAGGCCGAGTACCTGACCGCGTGGTCAGACGGCGACTACACGACGAACCTTCCGCTCGACGACGTACGGGACGGCAAAGCGTGGGTGGCGTACGAGTACGACGGCGAGCCGCTCGAGCCCGAGCATGGCGGGCCGGCACGGCTGCTCGTCCCCCATCTCTACTTCTGGAAGAGCGCGAAGTGGGTGCGCGGGCTGACCCTCACACCAGACGACGAGCCGGGGTTCTGGGAGACCCACGGCTACCACAACTACGGCGACCCATGGCTCGAGCAGCGATACCAGGGCGACTGACCTGGCAGCTGGGCCGCGTCGTCGAACTCGTCGACGAGACACCCCGGTGCAAGAGTCTCGTGCTGGAGCCGCCTGACTGGCGAGGTCACCGCGCCGGCCAGCACGTCGACGTCAGGCTGACCGCCGAGGACGGCTACCAGGCCGAGCGCAGTTACTCGATCGCCTCGGCCCCCGAGGATGAGCAGCTCGTGTTGACCGTCGAGCGGCTCGAGGACGGCGAGGTCTCCCCGTACTTGACCGACCAGCTAAGACCCGGCGATGAGCTCGAGCTGCGCGGCCCGATCGGGGGCTACTTCGTGTGGGAGTCCTCACAGGGCGGGCCGCTGCTGATGATCGCCGGCGGCTCCGGCGTGGTTCCCTTCCGGGCGATGCTCCGCGACTGGGGCGCGGGCGCGAGGGAGGTCCCGGCGCGGCTGCTGTACTCCTCGCGCACGCTGGAGGATGTGATCTACCGCAACGAGTTCGAGCGTGTGGCCGAGAAGGGCGCCGATGTGCAGCTCACCCTCACCCGCCAGTGGCCCGCTGACTGGCGGGGTCACCGCGGGCGCGTCGACCGCGACCTCCTGGCCGAGGTCGCCTGGCCGCCGCACCAGCGACCGCTCATCTACATATGCGGGCCGACCGCGTTCGTCGAGGCCGTGGCCGAGGCACTCGTTGAGGCCGGACACGAGCCCGGCCGGATCAAGACCGAGCGGTTCGGACCCACGGGAACCTGAGACGAGGAGGAGCGCACCATGGAGCCACTCGACGGAAACGCGATCGCGGGCCCGCTGTTCGAGCACTTCGGCGCCGAGATGACAACCACAATCGGCCGTTGCGCCCACTGCGGGACACGCGCCCAGGTCGCCGAGCTCGTCGTGTACATGCGCGCTCCCGGGACTGTGGTTCGCTGCCGCCACTGCGGAAACGTAGTCATGGTCCTCGTCCAGATCCGAGGCGAGCTGCGCGTCGACTCGAGCGCGTTCCGGATGGAGCAGGCGCCCGGCGAATCCTGAAGTCCGATCGCCGAGCTCGCGGGCCTGCCTGTCCGCCGAAGACGCGTCATAGAGACCACGATCAGTACCAATCCGAGCCGAGACCCGCTGCTACGTCTACCGCGGTGCTTGGACCCCGTCCTCCCGGAGTCCCTCTTAAGCGCAGAGGCGAGGGAAGGCGGCGGGCAGCGGAACGCAGGACCAGTAACGGCGACTCACTCGGAGCGATCATCACGGGAGCCAGTCCGTCGTACGCCGCGGGTGGGTGCATTGCGCTCGCGGTCGATTTCACCCCGGACCGATCGACGGTTGCGGAGCCGAGGCCGACGATCTCGATGGTGTCGCCCGGCCTGCACAGCTTGATTGCGTCGGTCTCTCGCTTCAGCAGTAGCCGTAGCTGCACGAACGCGGCGATGCCCAAGACGGCGGGAACCCATAGTTCGATCACGCGGTAGACCAGCACCGCTGCGGTCGCGGTGAGGGCGGGCAACCCGTAGAGGATGAGCGCGCCGACGAGCCCGAGCTCGGTCCCGCCGATCCCGCCGGGAACCGGGAGCCAGTTACCGAGCTGGCCGATCAGGTAGGCCATCCAGATGAGGGCCAGCTCAGGCGACGCTCCCACCGCCCGCAAGCTCGCCCAGAAAGTGAGCAGGTCGAAGACCAGGAACCCCACGAGTCCGACGAGCAGCAGCGGGTGAGCCCGCCGGAGTTGGTGCAGCGCCTCATCGATGCCATCGGACGTGGCTGACAGCGCCGGCGCGACGCGGGCCCATCTGGACCCCTCGCCTTGCCGCCTGATCCGCGTCTCGGCCCCGCGTGCCAGCCGGCGCAACGCGAGCGTCGCCGCGATCGCTCCCGCGGCGATGACCGCGGGGAGCGCGGTGAGCAGGACCCCGCCGCCGCCAGGGAGGACGCCGGTCGCCAGGCCGACGCCCAACATGAAGAGCATCGCGACGGGTACCGCACTCGTCAGCAAGAAGAACGCGACCGTCTTGCGCGCGATCTCGTCGGCCGGCATTCCGCCGCGCCGCAGCGCCCAGACCCCTAGCGCCAAGCTACCGGCGCCACCGAGCGGGAACAAGGAGCCGGCGCCCTCCTCGGCGACCGCGATCTTGTAGCTCGTGGCCTAGCTCATCCGTGTGCCTCCACAGCCTCATACCTGCCTGGTGGATTCGCTTCCCGACGCGGCGCGGTGCGGTAAGAACCGTCAGCGTCCCGACTCTCATCTCGCCGAACGGGTAAATCACGACGAGCCCGATTAACAGACGTCAGTCAAATGAGCGTGAACGCAAGCTAAGCGTCATTACATGAGCGGCCGACGGTGGCCCGCCCTGTGATCGCCTACGCGGAGTGGCGCATGCGCTGTCCATGGTGTCGGGCATGTCGTCCTTCCGATCGGTGAAGGCTGGTTTGCGCTCATGGACCGAGGGAGCTTGTTACCCAGAGTCCAAGCCAGACCAACCATTTACTCACCGGATTGACGTTCGCGGGTTAAGTGAACAGCGCACGCTGTTTCTTACCGCGCGACACCGATTGGTAGTTACCGCCGGTTAGTCGGGCGCGAGATCGCCGAAAGCGGTGGGCAGATTCCAGCGCCGGAAGGTAATTGGGCTGTAAGACCGGGACGACGCCGGCCACTAACCCCTCGTACCGGACCTCATCCCCGAGAAGGGAGTTACAAACATGTTGTATCGACTGACCATGCACGTGCGCTGGCGGGTGCTGATCGTCGCGGTCGCCGCGGTGGCGACCGCGACCGCGCTCGTTGGGCAAGCGTCGGCGGCGAATCACAGCCATCGGCACCGCACCCACCATCACCACCGCGGCGGTCGCCACGTGCGCTCAAACGGCCCCGGCAACACCGGATCCGCCACCGGGCTCGGGCAGCTGAGCGGTCTGCTACCGGCCAGCCATCTCACTGAGGAAAGCGCCATTCAGGTGAACCTCAGCAACGAGACCGTCCGGCTTCCGATCTACCCCGGTGACGCGCCGGACCCGAATCATCCGGGACAGACCGAGAAGGTGTGGTATCTCCTGCTCGACGCCTCGGACCAGGGTCTCGCCCACGACCTGGGCGTCAACTACGCGCCGAAGCTGGCGAACATCGGGATCGGCTGCCCGGCGTGCGTCCAGACGGTGACCGAGGACAACCCTTCGCCCCAGGCGAATCCCTTCGGGCCGGCCCTGATCCACTTCGCGGGCGCGCCGGACTTCAGCCCGACGCGGGTCGCGGTGCCTGGTCCGACCGGGTTCCCGCTGAAGTCGCTCCAGCCCGGGGCGGTTGCGGGTCCGGGGTACAGCCCCTTCATCCGGATCGCCGGCTCGGATGTGGTCTACAACGCGCCGATCATCGCCACCGGCGATGGCCCCTACGACGTGGTGCACCACACCGACACCGCAGACCGGGCCTTGGGGATCCACGTCGGAGGCCCGTCGGCGCCCGGCCAGTTCTCGGAGTCGTGGGCCGACATGCTGTTCGTCAAGGGCTTTGACGCCGGAGAGCCGATCGTCTACCTCAGCACGGACGCCGGCCAGCCGCTGACGGCCGTGCTGGAACGCTCGACGTACGTTCCCGCGCTCAACGACGCCTCGTACAACGGCGGCGACGACTTCCTCGGCTCGGCGCGGGAGCGCCTGTTCGGGTTCCTCAACGGCCAGACCGGCGCGAGCAACCCGAACGCCCAGGGATTCCAGCACCTGGCTCTCGACGGGTATGTCGGCGATGACGCGTCGCTCGGCAACACGGCGATGATCGACGCGCTGCGCCACGGAGGGGATCTGCTCAACGTGTTCGGGGACTTCCCGACGCTCACCGACCCCCGACACTCCGACGCCTACAGCCCGCTGTGGGACGCACAGCTCGGCCTGTGGACAGCGAAGGCGATCAAGAAAGGCCTCGACACTCGCCAGATCGACGAGAACCAGGTGTTCAATCTCGCCGCCACCCGGCCCGACCTGCTGACCGGCGGCGACCCGGCCACCCTGCAGCCAGTCTCATACGGCTCGGTCGGCGTCGACATCAACTGCGCGGTCATCGGCTGGTCGGGGAAGAACCCACCGACGGCCAACCTCGCCTCGCCCGCTCCGGGCTCGCAGTTCCCGCCCCGCTAACTCGGCGAACCAGTGGGGCGACCGCCGGTCGCCCCACCGGTGCCGGAGTTCGCCCCTCCTCTTTCGAAGCATCGCCGCCGGCGTGAGCCGGGCGAGGAGGCCAGCGGGCCTCAGCCGGGGATCGACTTGATGGGTAGCTTGACCTGGACGGCTGTCCCACCGCCCGGAGGGCTGTCGATGTGGATCCTGCCACCGATCGCCTCGACTCGGTCGACGAGTCCGGTGAGCCCAGAGCCGCTCGACGCCACTGCGCCACCCTGTCCGTCGTCGGTGACGATCACCTCGAGCCACGCGTCGCGCTGCGTGGCCCTGACCTCCGCCCGCGATGCCTGGGCGTGCTTGGCGGTGTTCGTCAGCGCCTCCGAGACAACGTAGTAGGCCGCCACCTCGACGGGCTCCTCAAACCGTCCGGCACCAAGGTCGAGGCGCAGCTCGACCGGAACCGCGGACCGTAGCGCGAGCGAGCTCAGCGCCGGGGCCAGTCCGTCCTCCGACAGCACCGCGGGATGAATGCCCCGCGACAACTCGCGCAGGTCGTCGAGGACTTCGTTCAGCGCCGATCCGAGCCGGGAGAGCCGACCCCTGAGACCACCCAGCTCGGACGGCAGCGTCGCCTCCGCCGCGCGCAGTTCGAGCCCGAACGAAACGAGCCGCTGCTGGGCACCGTCGTGCAGGTCGCGTTCGAAGCGCCGCCGAGCCTCATCTCCGGCCCGCACGATCCGCGCCCGAGACTCCGCCAGATCGGAGCGGCTCTTGGCTCTGGCTACCGCAATGCCCGCATGACGGCTGAACTCCGCGAGGCGTGCCTCGGTGTCGAGCGGAAGCGACTCGGGGTTGCGGGACAGCACCGCAATCACACCCCACGTCGCTCCCTCGACGATGATCGGGCTGGCCACCGCGGCACGGATCCCGAGCTCGCGGACAGTGGCGGCGATCGGCCCTGCCGCAGCCTCGTAGCCTTCCCTGCGCCGGGCCCGCCCCGTGCGGTGCACCTCGCCGGCCAGGTTCGCCCCCTCGAGCGGGAACCGCTCGCCCACCGGCATAGTGATCGCCCCGTCGCTCCAGCCCGCGACGACGGTCGCGGTTGAGTCCCGCTCGTAGCGCAGGATTGCCGAGCCGTCGACTCCCAACAGCACCCCGATCTCCTCGGCCAGCGTCGCGAACAGATCATCCGGAGAATGCTCACGCGCGACCAACGTCGCCACGCGCCTGAGTGCCGACTGTTCCGCGGCGAGTCGCTCGACCTTCCTTCGGGACTCGACGTTCGAGATCGCGGTCGACACAAGCTCCGCGAACTGCGCGACGCGATCTTCAGCTCCGGGCAGCAAGATCCTCTGAGATGCCACTGCCATCGCACCCCAGGTCCGACCGTCGACGACGATGGGGCCCGCGGCCGCGGAGCGGATGCCGTGGTCGTGCAGGGCCGCCGCGAGCGGACCGCTCACCTTCGTGTAGTCGTCGACGCGGACGGGGCGGCCTGTGCGAAGCACCCGGTCGAGGACGCCTCCTCCTGCACGAGGCGTGTTCGTGCCCGCGGATACCAGGTCCTCGGGCATGCCCTGGGCAGCCAGGATCGTGGCCGTCCCGTCCGGTTCAAACCGGACCGTGCCGACCATGTTCACCTCCATGAGGCGGCTGAGCTCCTGCGTGACAATCGCGAATACCTGCTCCGCCGCTGCATGCCGAGCAACGAGTTCGGCCACTCGACGGAGCGCGGCCTGCTCGGCTGCCATTCGCTCCACCTTCGCCCGCGACTCGACGTTCGAGATCGCCGTGGACGCCAGCTCCGCGAACTGCGCGACACGCTCTTCACTCCCCGGCGGCAAGGCCTCGGCGCTCCGCGCCCCGACCGCCATCGCGCCCCACAGGCGCCCGTCGACGACGATCGGCCCGGCAACCCCGGCGCCCCCGCCCTGCTCCCGCAACGCGGCGCCGATCGGACCCTTGACCTCAGCGAAGTCGTCCACACGCGCGGGGTGCCCAGTCCGGAGCACCTTCCAGATGGCGCTTCCCTCCGGAATCTCAAAGTCGTTGCCCTCGGTAAGTCCGTCATCGGCGATGCCGCGTGCGGCCAGGATCGTGGCGGTGTCGTCTGGCTCAAACCGCACCGTGCGAACCATGGTGACCTCCAGGAGGCGGCTGAGCTCCTCCGTAACAAGGCCGAATACCTGCTCCGGTGACACTTGCCGAGCAACCAATTCGGCCACTCGACGGAGCGCCGCCTGCTCGTCTGCGAGTCGACCGGCCGCGGCGCGCGACTCGGCGTTGGCGATCGCGACCGCCACGAGCTCTGCGAAGTCTGTGAGCCGGGCCGCAGTGTCCTCCGGAAGAGGCTCCGGTCGCGGTGAGGCGATCATCATTGCGCCCCACAAGAGTCCCTCGACCACGATTGGGCTCGCGACTGCGGAGCGCATGCCTGACCGTCGAGCGACGGCAGCGACGTTCCCAGGCATATCCGCGTAATCGTGGACGCGGGAGGGGCGCATGCTCTGACGGACCGACGCCATCACGCCCGGGCTGTCGAGTGGCCACCGCGATCCAATAGGGAAGGGGTCCTCAATACCCTCGCTGACCCCCCCCAGTACGACCCAGCTGTTCTGCTCGTAGCGGACCAGCTTGACGAGCGGGACGTCGAAGATCCGGCCGGCCTGATTTGCGACGACGGTCAAGAGCTGATCAGGAGTGGATTCGCGCGCGACGAGGGTTGCGACCTGGCGCAGCGCGGCCTGCTCGCTCGCGAGCTCGCGAGCGCGCTGTTCTGCGCGCTCGAGGGCGCCGGCAGGCGCCGACCTGGCGCCACCGGGGCGGGGTCGGCGGACGAGATACGCCTCGCCGTGACCCAGCGCCTCCGCCACGGCGACCGACCCATCCTGGAGGACCAGCTCGCCACCGCCCTCCGGAACCTCAATCGGGGTTCGGTGCCTCGGTTCCTCGCCGTCGAGCACGTAGCCCTCGGGATCTACGAGCAGATCGGTCCTTCTGGTCATCAGATCGGAGTAGCGACGCCTCAGCCGGGCGTCTCGGTCGCGCCGGTCGTCCAAGAGGCACCGCTCCATCGTCCTCGCGGCGGCGCTCACCAGATCTAGACTCCGGGGATGGGCGATCTTCCAGAGGCTCGAGAGATCGACGAGTCCCACTATTTGCCCGGACACCGGGTCGTGCACCGGCGCGCCGGAGCAGAACCACTGGTGGTGGCTCTCGTTGAAGTGCTCGAAAGCGAACACCTGAAGGGGGTGATCCGCGGCGAGCGCCGTCCCGATGCCGTTCGTGCCATCGACCGCCTCGCTGAGGAGTGCGCCCTCCACGAAATTCATCTCGGCCGCGCGCGCCTTCAGCGACTCGGCCCCGTCGATGCGCAAGAGGAGCCCGGAGGCATCGCTCACCACGACCAGGCTCTGCGACTCCTCGGCTACCTGCCCGAGTTGCGCCGCGAGCACGGGTCCGAGCGAGCCAAGCGGATGCTCGAGCCAGCGCTCATGGATAGCCGACGGGTCCGCCTCGATCGGAACCATCAATTCGGTTGGATCAAGACCCGTCCCAAGCGAACGCCGCCACGACTCGAGGATCGTCGGGCGCAATCCTGCCATCGCGTCCGGTGGAAGCTCCGCGTCGAGCGCGCCCTCGGCGAGCAGTCGCTCCCAGCTCCGTTGCAGCTGTCGAGCGCGGCTCAGCGGATCCGTCTCAAGCCCGACAGCCAGCCACGGGGACGGCATGGTTCGATCATAGTCCTCTCAACCGGCCCGACCGTACGGTGAGCTCCGGTCTCATTGTCCTGGCGATCGGGCACTCGTCGACGTTAGCGGGCGCCTGTTCAGCGCGCCTGGCCAGCCGCCCTCGCTGCGGGATACTCTCCTGGTGGCACCGGGCCAGCGCCGGACTCGAGTGGTCGTCGCCGACGACGATGTCCTCCTGCGCGAGGGCATTGCCCGCCTCCTCGCATCGTCGCGATTTGAGGTCGTGGGCTTGGCGGGCGATGTGACCGAGCTGATGGCGCTGGTTCGCGAGCGCCTTCCAGAGCTGGTCGTGCTGGACATTCGCATGCCCCCGTCCCATACGACCGAGGGTCTCGATGCCGCGCAGGCGATCCGCGCAGACTTTCCGGCGATCTGCATCCTCGTGCTCTCCGCGCATGTCGAGGTCCATCGCGCGGTGGGCCTGCTCTCCGAAGGTCGCGGGGTCGGCTATCTGTTGAAGAGCCGGGTCACCCAGGTGGACGACTTTCTTGAGACGGTCGAGCGGATCGCCGACGGGGGTTCGGTCATCGACCCTGGGCTGGTGCAGGAGCTCGTCGCCGCTCGGCGAGTCCAAGATCCTCTTTGCGACCTCACGCCGCGCGAGCGCGAGGTCCTCCAGCTCATGGCCGAGGGCCGGTCGAACGCCGGTATCGCCCGCCAGCTCTGGGTCAGCGAAGGCACCGTCCACAAGCATGTCCGCAGCATCCTGAGCAAGCTGCCGCTCTCGGAGACCGCGGACGATCACCGGCGCGTGCTCGCCGTGATCACATTCCTCCAGGCTCAATCATCACTTCTCTCGTCGTGAGCGCCGGCCAAGAGCCGGTGGATCGCCGTGGCCGACAGATCCGATTTCGGTAGGAAGCCGATGGCGGGGCTGGCCGCGACCAGATTCGCGAAGTCCGCTCCGTCGTGCGTCGAGATCAGGATGGTGCGGCGAGCCGCCGTGTCGACGCTTTGCACGAGGCGGCGGACCAGGTCGAATCCGCTTTCAGAGCCCAGGACGACGTCGACGAGTATCACGTCCGGCTCAAGCTCCTCTATCAGAGACACGGCCTGGTCACCGGTCGCGGCGACACCCACGACCACGATGCCTTGCGCCTCGAGGAGCTCGCTTGCGGCTCGCAGCACGTCTGGGCTGTCATCCACGATTACGCATCGCAGCGTCATCGCGACCTCGCTGCGGCAGAAGGGCCAATTCGCGCCTTACGGCCAGCTGCGAGCTCGCGGACGCTGTCAGCGCTCACGGGGTGTCCGGCGACGGCCATTCTTGCGCGCAGGCGATGCCTGGCGTCGAACAGGTTCTTATAGATCGCGTTGCGGTTGGTGCGGAGCTTCACCGCCAGGACGTCGATCGGGACGTCATTGAGAGCGACGGCGACGAACACCTCGCGCTGGCGCTCGGTCAGCTCGGCGATCGCCCGCGAGAGCGCCTCAAGTCGCGCCCGCTGCTCGAGCCGTTCCTCGGGTGAGCGTGCCATCGGATCGGGCAGCCGGTCCCATGCGAGCTGCTCGACGTCGGGCGGCTGTCGGCGCCAGGCGTGGCGCGCGACCTTGGCAGAGACCTCGAACATGACGAACGCGTACGCCCAGGTGGTGAAGCGGCTGAGCCCGCGAAACTCATCGAGCCTGTCAAGGATGTTGACGAGGGCGTCGTCGGCGGCCTGCTGAGCCAGGTCGTCAAACTCAGGGCCGCGGATCGATCGCAGCTGATGGCCGCGGCGCGACAGCTCGTGGACCGCGACTCGCTTCAGCACATCATGAAGGCCGGCGACGGCCTGGTGGTGGCGCGGGTGCCCGACCCGGAGTTGCTCGACCCACCGTCGCGAGTCTGAGTCGAGAGCGGCGTCCGCGCCGGGGCGCGGGCCGCCGCTGCGCGAGGTTCGCTTGCCCATCGCGGCCACAGCCACTCCGGCGTCGCGTCTGACTTGTGCCATTGGCGAAATGGTCCCGCGACGGAGCCTTCCCGTCTGCACCCTCAGGGCCCATTTGCGTATTCCCCCTAGCTGGTATACGGCCGCGGACCGGTATCCCCCAGGGGGGATCATCGTCTCCTGGAGAGTCAGCGGGCCTTGCTACTCGGGCCGGACGTCGCCGAACCGGCGCGCGGCTTCGAGCAGCCCGTCGTGATCGGCATGGCAGCCGGGGCAGCTTTGAAGGTGGATCGCCGTGCCCGGGTAAACGCGCGCCGGGTCCACACCGGAGAGCTCCAATTCGACGTACGCGTGGAGGATCTCGGCGCCCGCGGTGCAGCCCGCGTCTCCATCCTCGGCCCGCAGAAGCGCGTCCAGGTGACGAAGGTCGGTCATCGGGCTCCGTCTCCCTTGAGCAATCGGTGTTCCGTCACTTCCATCCTCGTGAGCAGCTTACGCCTAGCCTCGAAGCGGCTTCAGTCTCATCGCGGATCGAAGCGGGCGGCGCCCTCGGAGGCCTCGTGAGATTGACGACGCTGTCGTTCGTCCTTCAGGGCGGGGCGGTTCCGATGTGGGTCGGCGACTTGGAAATCAACGGCTCATACGCTGTCTGACAGCTGGCGTCCTAACCACCACCACGCCGCCGGGTCTATCCCCGTGGGTCGCTTACTCAGGCGCGAATACACGCGCGCAGCCGCGTCTTCGCGATCAAGCGCAGCCGTGTAGGCGG
>Ga0335079_10005539_pt1 | contig 14449 bp, 10 predicted proteins | sample Lox_Sample_33_FD_206719 | JGI IMG/M metagenome (GOLD analysis project Ga0335079, IMG submission 206719) | Soil microbial communities from Loxahatchee National Wildlife Refuge, Florida, United States - Lox_Sample_3.3 | ecosystem: Environmental > Terrestrial > Soil > Wetlands | place: USA...
ACATTTCAGCCCTCGTCAGAGGATCGTCCGGGCCGGGTATCGCCGGCTGCGCGGTTGCGACCTGGGTACGCCGGAACTCGACCAAGGTTGTTGCGTTCCCGGGGTTCTCCTTCGCTGCCTCCGCCAGTGCCTTCAGAAACTCGTTGAGGTATACATCGTTATACGTGACTCCGGCGACGTGAACGCGATCCGGATCCACGTGTATCGTCTTGCTGACGGCTGGTTGCGCGGACCATCCGACTGTCGTGTAGTCATTGAAGATAGGTCCGGCGGCCAACACAGCGTCGGCCGATTCAACCAACTCGCTGCAACCCGGACTGCTGACGGAGCCGAGATACACGCCGATAAACTGGGGGTGCTCTTCGGGGAAGAAGCCTTTCGCGCCGGACATCACGGCGACGCCGCACCCGACTGCCTCGGCCAGGTCGCGAAAGGCCCCCGTTCCGCCGTATGATCTCAGCCTGGGTCCCGCGAGAAGAACTGGCCTGACCGCCTTTCGAAGAACTGCGTTCGCGGCATCCACTGCCGCGGCCAATGACGCCGGGTCGCTTTCCGATAAGTCCAAAAGCGAGGCGCGTGGCCCCGGCGACGAGCAGAGCGCCGCGGATAAGTTGCACGGGATCTCGATGTAGACGGGCTTTCTGTTTCGGAACGCCGCACGAATCGCTTTGTCGATCAGCCAGGGTGCTTCCTCTGGATGAGTGACCGCCACCGCCTCGCACGTAATATGGCGCGCCATTTCCAGTTGATAGCGGTGGTTCAGCGTCCCCAGCGTATGGTGAAGCAGATGGCCGGCGCCGAGGTCGTTGGTGTTTGGGCCGCCAGAGATCAGAATCACAGGAAGGCTCTCCGCGTAGGCGGAGGCGAGAGCGTTGAACGCCGATAGAGCCCCCACGCTGTAAGTAACCACGCAGGCCGCGGCGCCGTTCGCGCGCGCATACCCTTCCGCGGCAAACCCGCAATTGAGTTCATTGCAGCAGTAGACCTGAGTCATCTTCTCGTTCAGAAGCAGCTGGTCCAGAAGAACCAGGTTGTAATCCCCTGCAACTGCAAAGTGATGTTTCAGGCCGATCTGCTCCAGCCTGGTCGCCAGATAGCTGCCGATGGTCACTGGGGAAGCCGGCGAGTCGCCATTGGCTGTCGACGAGTGGGGCTGTGCGGCCGGCCGCTTCGTTCTGCGATGTGTCGTTGCGAGCATAGGTGTCGCGTGTCTTAAGGCACTTCGCGGGCCAGTAACAATCCAGGGCATTGTGTCCGCGATTCGCATGATTCGGTGTCGGTTTTTCGCCCTCATTGACGCGAATATCGTCATTTCGCAGATGCGACCTCGCGCTCAAACAAAGGCGCTCACCGGACAATCCTTTCTAGAGTAAAGAGGATAATCTATGGACACGATTCAGCCGCTCTTCACGGCAAGCGCGACCGCTTCCGGCGGCAGGAACGGACATACCGAGGCATCCGACGGCTCCGTGAGCGCCGATCTCTCCGTGCCAAAGCAGATGGGCGGACCGGGCAAGCCCCACACCACCACGCCCGAGCATCTCTTCGCCACCGGTTACGCCGCCTGCTTCGGCGGGGCGCTCGACTTCGTGGCCAGGCAGTACAAGAAGAGCGCGCGCCAGGCCGCCGTTACCTGCGAAGTCAGCATCGGACCTCGCCAGGGCGGTGGATTCGGACTCGCCGTGAAGATTCACGTTACCGACAAGAGCCTCCCGCAGGCGGAACTCGCCGCCTTGGCGACGGAAGCGCACGGAAAGATCTGCCCCTATTCGCACGCCACCCGCGGCAACGTCAATGTCGAACTCGAGGTCACGGGAGCATGAGTGCGGCAGCGCAGTTCGGCCGCTTCGAACTCCCCAACGCCGTCCGGTTCGAAGACGCTGCCGGAGGATTGGCGCGTGCCGTGATCTCCACTCCGTCCGCTGAGGCGCAGATCTACCTGCAAGGCGCGCACGTGACTCACTGGACTCCACGCGGCCAAAGACCGGTGTTGTTCGTCAGCTCGAAGAGCCTGTTTGCCCCAGGGAAAGCCATTCGCGGCGGCGTCCCCATCATCTTTCCCTGGTTCGGGCCGCGCCGCTACGGCCAGCCCGGTCCCGCCCACGGCTTCGCCCGCACACTGAAATGGGACGTGGAAGCAACCGGACTCCGCCCCGATGGCGACATCGAGATTACCTTCTCCCTGTGCCCCAATGAGACCAGTCGCGCCTTTGGTTACGGAGCCTTTCACCTGCGTTTTCGCGTGACCGTCGGCTCCGAACTCCAGATGGAGCTCGAAGTACGTAACGACAGCTCATCCCCGCTCCTTTTCGAAGAAGCGCTCCACACCTACCTCGCGATCGGCGACATTCATCAGGCGCGCGTCTCCGGCCTCGAAGGCACGCTCTACATCGACAAGACCGACGGATTCCAGCGCAAGCTTCTGAACCACGCGCCGCTACAGATCGGCAAGGAAACCGACCAGGTGCATCTCGGCACCAAGTCCGCCTGCGTGGTACACGACCCGGTGTGGAACCGGCGCATCATCGTCGAAAAAAGTGGCTCGGAGAGCACCGTCGTCTGGAACCCGTGGAGCGACAAGGCAGCCGCCATGACCGACATGGCGCCCGGCGAGTGGCAGCAGATGATCTGCGTCGAAACCGCCAATGCAGCAGAGAACGCCGTTCCTCTCTCCTCCGGCGCCGCCCATAAGATGACCACCACAATCCGCGTCGAGTGAGAAGGCCGGCGCGCTAACGATGGCTCGTTTCGATGCGCTTCCTGCCGAACAGCCGCGCGTCGATGGACCAGGCGCCGGGCCCAACCATCGCCAGACTCGCACCAAACGCCTCCAGCATTAGCGGCGCCCAGGGATTGCCCGGGCTGGAGTACGCGATCCACCCCTCCACCACCACGACCAGGACCCCAGCCACGGGCGTCCACAACCCGGCCAGCAGCAGAATCCCGGCCGCCGCACCGATGGTTCGCGGCACGACCGCGGGGCAAACCTGCGTCCCTGTCAGGCAGGCGATCTCCAGGTAGACCAACGTCCCACCGGCCAACACGCGTTGAATGAACAAGCCGCCGCCCGGCCAGCCGTCCGCAAAAGTCGAAAAAAGCCGCTGCAAAATGGTCCCGTTCACAGGTTAAGAGCTTCACGCCCGAAAGGAAACACTCGATACAGGCAACCGCTTTCCCTCTTTTGGGGGAGTTACAGCCCGATAATGCCGCGCTTCAAACCGATGGTCACGGAGTGCGTCCGGTCCTTGGCCCCCAGCTTGGCCAGGATATTCGCAACGTGGCTCTTGACCGTCTCCTCGCCAAGGGAGAGCTTGGCCGCGATCTCCTTGTTCGATTTCCCCTGCGCAATTAGCCGCAATACGTCCATCTCCCGCGCCGAAAGGTCGCCCTCGCCGGCATGCCCGGCCATCTCCGCCAAGATCTCCGGCGGGATGCGCTTATGCCCGACGTGCACCGACCGGATGGTCTCCAGCAACTCCCGATTCACCTTGGCCTTCAGGATGTAAGCGCGCGCACCGGCTTTCAGCGCCCGCGACACTTGCACGTCGCCGGCGTAGGTGGTGAGCACGACGATTCTGGCAGCGGGAAATTCATTGCGAATCGCGATGATGGCCTCGATGCCGCCCATGTCCGGCATTTGCAGATCCATCAAGGTGATGTCCGGCCGATGCTGCCGGTATTGCTGGATGGCCTCCGCGCCCGTGCATGCCTCGGCGATCAATTCCATGTCGGGCTCCAAACTTACCATGCCCGCGATCCCCCTGCGCAGCAGCGGGTGATCGTCGACCGTCAGAATCCGGATGAGCGGCGAATCAGACATCACCCGACCTCGATCTTCCTGCGGAACGGTCCGAAGTGCCGCCGGCTACGCGACTTCCCATACGCCAGCCGCGCCGAAACCATTAGTTCCACTTCGGTCCCCGCCGCGATTTCGCTCCAGATCGTCAATTGCGCTCCGATCCGTTGCGCGCGCTCGCGTATGCCCGGCAGCCCGAAGTGCCCTTCGCGCTCTCCCGCCTCCATCACCTTGCCGTCGATGCCATTGCCATCGTCCCGAATCCGCAGGCGCAGCGCGCGAGCGTCATACCGGATCTCGACTTCGATCCGTTTGGCGTGCGCATGCCGGAACGCGTTGCGCAGCACCTCGCGGCCGATCCGGTAAACTTCGTCCTGCAGAATCGGGTCCAAATCCCGCTGCTCCCCTTCTACGGTGACGTGGTAGCTCTCCGATCCTCCATTCGCATCCGGGGAGTTCGCCAGCTCCTGACCCGCTGTTTTCAGCAACTGCGCCAGATCGCTTTGCACCGCAGGCTGCAGACGCAGATTCTGAATCGCATCCCGGCCTTCGGTGATCGCGTTCTCCGCTGTCTGGATCGCTTCGTCGAGAGTTTCTCCTGCTTTGTCGGGGCGGCGGAATAGCATGTTGCGAGCCGTCTGCATAACCAGCAGCGAACCTTGAAAGCTCTGCAACAACGTATCGTGCAGTTCGCGCGCGATGCGCGTCCGCTCGTTGACACGCGCTTCCAGCGTCATGTTGAATTCCCGCGAAAGTTGATGGAGGCGGAGCCGGTACGCGACCAGGAGTGAAAACCCCAGGACACCGGCGGCAACCACCCGGAACCTCGCTGTGCTCCACCACGGAGGCAGGATGCGCAGCGTGAGCGCGACGCCCTTTTCATTCCATAAACCACGGTTGTTTGACCCTTGCACACGGAACACATAATCGCGCGGCGGCAACGTTGTGTAAGTCACCAGCCGGTGCGCACTCGATGTCTCATTCCATGCGGTGTCCAGCCCCTCGAGCATGTATCGGTACCGGTTCTGTTGTGGGCTTACATAGCTCAGCACCGAGAACTCGATCGAAAACATGTTCTGCGCGGCAGTCAGCGTCAGTGAGTCGGTGACTGTGATCGACTGTTTCAGCGGGGAGCGGCTCCCGATCGGCGCCGGCTTGCCAAATATCCGGAAATCCGTGAGCACCACCGGCGGAACATAGGGGTTATCACCCACTTTCTCCGGGAAGAACGCGATCACTCCGCCGGATGAGGCAAAGAACATTTCACCCCCCAAACCCTTGCAGCCGGCGTGCGGACCATAAATGTTGCCTCTCACGATGCCGTCGGACATGGAGTAATTGGCGAACGTCTTTGCCCGTGGATCGAATCGGGTAAGGCCATGGCTGGTGCTCAGCCACAGATTGCCGCGCTGGTCTTCCAGAATACCCGTGATCCGGTTGTTGGGTAGTCCGTCGCGTTCGTAATAGACGCTGAATGTCTGAGTGTCGGGATTGAACCGGTTCAGGCCGCTCTGCGTCCCTACCCAAATGATCCCGGAGGCGTCGATGCAGATGGCGTTGACCTGGTCGTTGCTCAGGCTTCCGGCAGTTCCAGGGCGGCTCCGGTAGATGGTGAAATGTCCGGTTGAAGGATCGAAGCGCTGCAGGCCGGCGAACTGAGTGCCCAGCCACAAGGCTCCGCGCGGATCTTCCGCGATGGCACGGTATTGGTTCTGGCCCTCTCCACTCGCCCGGTATACCCGGAAGCGTTCGGTTACCGGGTCGAAAGCGTCCAGGCCGTCCCGCGTCCCGGCCCACAATACACCCTTGTGATCGACAAACAGGCTGGCCACATCATCGGCGGAGAGGCTCCGGGGATCGGCTGGGTTGTGCCGGTATGCTTTGAACTTCCGCGTCCGGACATCGATGCGATTGAGCCCCGCAAAAGTGCCGAACCACAGAGAACCGGATTGGTCTTCCGCAATCGATCTGACGGCGGAATGGATAAGACTCCCGTATCCCCCAGTGGCATCGTATGAGGAAAACCGCTCCGGCTTCCCCTCGATCCGGTTGCGCACCGCCTGGGAACCGCTCCAAAGAACGCCGCGGCTGTCCACAAAAACAGATGGCGAGAGCTCAACATTCGAGCTGCCGGGACCGCCGGTTTCAGGCTGGTAGATCTGAAACGGCGACGGCCTTCCGTCAAACCGATTGACGCCGCCTTCTCTTGTGCCGACCCAGAAGTTTCCCTCCCGCCCCTGGAACACCGCTAACACCATGCCGGCCCCGAGGCTTTCCGGATCGCGTGGATTGTTGCGGTAGCGAACGAATTGTTTTCGGTCGCGATCCAGTTTGAGGAGTCCGCTGCTGCCTGTGCCCAGCCACAAGTTTCCGTTCACGTCTTCGAAGATGGAATCGACTCCGGTGTTCTGGCCCCAACCGTCACCGAAGGAATATTGGGTAACTCTGTTTGCCGCTCGATCCACCACCGCCAGGCCGTTCTTCGACGAAAAAATGGCCCAGAGGACTCCAGACCGATCCTGGAAAAGCGACATCCTCATGGGTTCCACCCCGTCCATCAGGGAAATGTGGCGCGTCACTTTTCCCGTACTGCGGTCGAAGATGTCCAAGCCCGCCGTCGTGGCGACCCAGAAGGTTCCGTCCTGGGCTTCGAACGTCGCCTTGAGCAGATCGCTGCTCAGGCTGGCGGGATCGTCGGGTCTGTGCCGATAATGCGCAGCTTGCCCGCTCGCGGGATCCAACCCGTACAATCCGTCGTAAGAGGCGATCCATAACATCCCCTGACGGTCCTGGCTGACATCCTGGACCACACCATCGATCCCCGCCGTTCCAGGTCCTGAGAAATGATCGAACTTCTCAGTCACAGGATCGAACCTGTCGAGAAACCGATCGGAGCCAACCCAAAGCTTCCCGGACCGGTCCTTGAATAGCGCATGAATCGTGGTGCCGCTGAGGCTGTTCGGATCTTGTGGATGATGACGGTACTCTCGAAGACTATAGCCGTCGTAGCGCCTCAGCCCGTCCGAGGTGCCAAACCAAATGAATTCCTGATTGTCTTGTAGAATGTGGTTGACTTCGCCCTCGATCACGCCCTGATCGGAGTTTATCTGAGTGAAGCGGATGTCTTTCCCTTCCACCACGGGCAATCGGATGGAATGAACTCCGGCGTCCGCCCCTGAGGAATGGGCTGGGCCAGCGATCAGCAGGAGCGCTAGAGCCTGTATTCCCATCACGCCTCGTCGTTTTCGCTGCGCTCTCTCCCACCCCGGCACAAGGATCTCGTAACCATTAGTCTGCACCGGATTCAGCCCGGGCGACACTCTTTTTCCGACACTCGATCGGTCGGGAACTGTCACTCTTTTGAGGGTATCGATCAGGGTACGGATTCGGCGCGCCCAAGTCGATCTGACGCTGCGCCGACAGGTCCGACTCCGCGGCCGTCTTTCGCTTCAGGCGCGCCTTGCTCGTCAAACGGCGGCCAGACTGAGCGGCATCAATCTGCTGTATCAAGTCGTCGTACCGCTCCGCGCAACTGGCCCTCAAGATGCCGCTTTAACGGCGCGACCATCCCGGTCGCGTGTCGCATGAGCACGAACAAAACAATCCGGCTTCTTCGCGCGGTGCCCGCGGCTACCGCGCCACGGCTCTCCTCCACTCCCCTGTCGGACCCCGCCGAAATCCTCCGACGAATGCCCGCCCAGGCAAGATCGCCTGCACTGCTCGAACTGCTCGACCTCCTGTCGAGTCCCATCCTACTCATCGATGGCAGCCCGGCGGGGGAGTTGGAACGAGAAATGCTCATGGTGGCAGCATGAAACACGCGAATGACAATCTGGGGCAGTTGCTGTTGGTGGAACACTACCGCTTGCACTGCGTGGAGAGTTGGCCCGATAGTCCTCACAAGCAGGCCGTGCTCGCCGGAATTCGTTCCGCCTTGGATCGTCTTCAGGCCGTGTCCCCGGCCTGCCTGCCAATGTGCATGGTCTGCGCCTCCAGGCGGCGCGAAGCGACGGTTCTACAGTTCCCATCGCCATCGGTAGCCGCACCCGTAATCATGCAGCGCGCGGCGTAAGGCACGCCGCCGGATTACGTTCAGCACTTGAAAATAATTTTAATTCCTTTAGCCTGCGGGCGTTACGTCGATCGCCCGCTTCCGCAAAAGGTCTTTTTCTTGGACCCGCCCGCTATACTCAAATCGCGAGTGGAAATGTGCGGCGCAATCCCTCCGGATCGCGGCCCCAACGGGTACTGAAGTTCCCGTTTTTCCTCGTAACTTATTGATGGGTAGTAAAAGAGCCGGTACTCGTGTACCGGTTTTTCTTTTTGGGAGAGAACTTATATGGATCAAATCGTCATCATCGACGAGGCCTTCGATGTGGGGACCTGGGTGGGACGCAGACAGGCGTTCGCCCTGGTAGCGGGACGCTGTTCGGCCGCCGATGCCGAAATTCTGTTCGAGCTTCGCGAGAAGAAGCTCTTTCGCAAAATGGAACAGACCTGGGAGGATTTTTGCACCAAACGGCTGGGCCTGACCCGCAGCTACGTGGACCGGGTCATCCGGCAGTCCAGGGAGCTGGGGCCGAACTATTCCAAGCTGAACAGCTTCACACGCATCAAACCCGCCGAATACGTGCGCCAGATCGCGCCGGCGGTAACCGACGACGGCCTGTGCTACGGCGGCGAGGTCATCGCGCTGGAGCCTGAGAACGCGCCGAAGCTGGCGGCTGCCGTGTTCGCGCTCCGCCGCGAGTCGCGGCCGGAAACTCACGCCGCCGATCCGGCCGAACAGGCCTTCGCCAAGGCCGGCAGGGCCATGCAATCCGCCGTCGCGGAATTCCAGCGGCTGCAAGCCATGGACCTGGATGCCGAACAGCGGTCCATCCTCCTGAGCGCGGTGGAAAGCTGGCGGAGCCAGTTGGATCGCATCCGGATCGCCGAATCGTAGTGCCGGTGGCAAGTGCCGACGGTGAGTGCCGCGGCGCCGTCACCCGCCGCCGCGGCGGCTCCCGGGCCAAACAAAACAGGGATGGGGTGGCATCTTACGTTGTTAGGAGATGGAAGTGCCGAACCACAGGATCCTCTTACTCTCAGTGCTCATCGCGCTTCTGATCCCCGCGGATATGCTCGCTCAATCGCTCCCAGTCGTGCGGTCCGGGCCGCCAGCGAGCATGGCCTTTGCGCGTTATGTCGCGTCCGTACAACAACCCAACGCATTCACCGAATCCGGACCGGTCGCGGTGGTGATCCAGGCCTCGCTGCCAGGCTTGTACAAACAGAGCGCGGTGCTGGCCGTGCGGCAGCCCGGCGAATCTGGGCGCAACCAATACCGGGTCTTGAAGATTACAGGCGACGCAACCGTGGTGGACGAAGTGATCGTGCCCTATGTGTCGGCGCAGCAGCAAGTCGAGGACGGGCTGGCTACGTCCGCGGCGGTCACGCCGGCGAACTACAAATTCACCTATGTGGGCGAGGTTGGGAGCGGCAACAACGCAGCCTTCGTGTTTCGGATCGTGCCGAAGAAAAAGCGCGGCTGGCTGATCGCAGGTCAACTGTGGATCGACGCCGCCACCGGCGCAGCGGTCCTGCAAGCGGGGCGGCTGATCAGGCCGCCGTCCGCTGGAATCCGCCGGGTGGAACTGGTCCGCGATACCAAACTTCAGGACGGGAATCCCTGTACCCGCGTCACACACGTCGCCATGGAAACGCGGCGGCTCGGCCGCGGTGAGCTGACGATTACCGAGTATCGCCTGGGCGTGGACGGCAGCGAACTGCCGCCGTTTCCCGAATGGGTCAGCCACTAATCCTCCAGGTGCTGCCAACAAATCCGGCTTCCGGACGATCCTATTCCCACAGGAGCCTCGGAACCCTTCGACCGGAGTGAACGCTTGAAATACATCCTTGCCTTGGACCAGGGGACCACCAGTTCCCGCGCTGTCCTCTACGATCGGGATGGCGTCATCCACGGGCTCGCCCAGCGGGAGTTCGAACAGCTTTACCCTTGCCTCGGATGGGTGGAACACGATCCGGAAGAAATCTGGGCGTCGCAGGTCGGTGTCGCCGTCGAGGCGCTGAGCCGGGCCAACGCCCGCCCGCGCCACATTGCGGCGGTGGGGATCGCCAACCAGCGCGAAACCACCATCGTCTGGGAGCGCAAGACCGGGAAACCGGTGTCGAGCGCGATCGTCTGGCAAGATCGTCGCACGGCGCCGATCTGTAAGCGGCTCCAGGATTCGGGCCTCGAAGAAACCATCCGCGCGAAGACGGGGCTGCTGATCGACGCCTACTTCTCGGCCACCAAGATCATGTGGATCCTGGAGAGCGTGAAGGGCGCGCGCGAGAAGGCGGAGCGGGGCGAACTGGCCTTCGGAACCGTGGACAGCTGGCTGATCTGGAACCTGACCAGTGGCAAGCTGCACACCATGGACGCCACCAACGCATCCCGCACCATGCTCTTCAACATTCACGAGTGCAGGTGGGACCAGGAACTGCTCGAGGCCTTCGACATTCCGGCGTCCCTGCTGCCCGAAGTCCGCGCTTCGAGCGGCGTCTATAATGACGTTTCCACCAGCCTCGCCCTCGAGGGCATTCCCATCGCGGGAGTCGCGGGCGATCAGCAGGCGGCACTGTTCGGCCAAGCCTGCTTCCGCCCCGGGATGGCCAAATGCACCTACGGCACCGGGGCGTTTCTGATGCAGACGCTGGGAAGGGAAAGCAGTGCCTCGTGCAATCGCCTGTTGACCACGGTGGCCTGGCAGCGGGACGGAGCCGTCGAATATGCAATGGAAGGCAGCGTTCTGGTTGCCGGCTCGGTGGTGCAGTGGCTGCGCGACGGGCTCGGTATCATCCGCAGCTCCGAAGACGTGGAGCCGTTGGCGCTCAGCGTCCCGGATAACGGCGACGTCTACGTGGTCCCGGCGTTCACCGGACTGGGCGCGCCTCACTGGGATCCGCATGCGCGCGGCATGATCATCGGAATCACGCGCGGGACCAAGGCGGGGCACATCGCGCGGGCCGCGCTCGAAAGCATCGCCTACCAGGTGGCGGATCTCTCCGGCGCCATGCAGCAGGACTCGGGCATCCCCATCCATGCTCTGCGAGTGGACGGCGGCGCATCACGCAACGATACGCTGATGCAGTTCCAGGCCGACCTTCTGGGAATCCCGGTGGTCCGTCCGGCGATCACAGAAACGACTTCGCTCGGCGCGGCGTTCCTCGCGGGCCTGGCCGTGGGATTCTGGAAGAACACCGCCGAAATCGAAGGGCAGTGGACGAAGGAAAAGGAGTTTCAGCCCAGGATGGGCCGCAGGCAGGTGGACAGCCTCTGTGGCCGGTGGCGGCAGGCGCTGGAGCGGTCGAAATCCTGGGGCGTGCACGCCGAAGGTGCGGCGTCTGGCACAAACGCAGAGGGAGGAACGCAATGACACGGCCGGAAATGCTGAGCCGACTCCATGCGCAGCGTGGGGAATGGGATGTAATCGTGGTGGGCGGCGGCGCGACGGGCGTCGGCGTGGCGATCGATGCCGCCTCGCGCGGGTACTCCACTCTGCTGCTGGAGCGTAGCGATTTCGGCAAAGGGACGTCCAGCCGCAGCACCAAGCTGGTTCACGGCGGCGTCCGCTATCTGGAACAGGGCAATGTCGCGCTGGTGATGGAGGCGTTGAAGGAGCGCGGGATCTTGCGCATGAACGCTCCGCACCTGGTGAGCGACCTTGCGTTCATCGTGCCCAACTATGATTGGTGGGAAGCGCCGTTCTACGGCGTGGGCCTGAAGCTCTACAACATTCTCTCGGGCAAGTACGGGTTCGGTTCTTCGACCGTTCTTTCCCGGGAGGAGACGATCGAACGGCTGCCCACGATCCGGCAGGACGGCCTGCGCAGCGGCGTGATCTATTTCGACGGCCAATTCGACGACGCCCGCCTGCTCATCAATATGGTGGCGACCGCGGCGCAACAGGGCGCCGCACTCCTCAACTACTGCGCCGTCACTGCATTGCGGAAAGGGCAGGATGGGTTCGTCGACGGTGTGCGCGCGCGCGACGAGGAGAGCGGCCAGGAATTCACGGCAGAGGCCAAGGTCGTGATCAACGCGACCGGTCCGTTTACCGACGGCGTGCGCAAAATGGCCGACCCTTCCGTGCAGCCGATGATCGCGCCGAGCCAGGGCATTCACCTGGTCTTCGACCGGTCGTTTCTTCCGGGCGATTCCGCCATCATGGTGCCACACACCAGTGACGGCCGCGTGATGTTCGCGATTCCGTGGCACGGCCACACCCTGGTGGGAACCACCGATACGCCGATCGCCGAAGCGGTGCCGGATCCCGTGCCCCTGGAAGAAGAAATCGAGTTTATTCTGAATACCGCCACCCGATATCTGCACAAGGCTCCGCAGCGCAGCGACGTACTGAGCGTGTTCACCGGGATCCGCCCGCTGGTGAAGGCGGCGGACTCGAGCAACACCGCGGCGCTGTCGCGCGATCACACGATTCATATCGACGAATCGGGCCTGTTGAGCATCGCGGGCGGCAAGTGGACTACCTACCGGAACATGGCCGAGGATTGCGTCAATCACGCCGCCATTCTGGGCAAGCTGCCCGAACGCGAGTGTACGACGAAGCGGCTCAACATCCACGGATTCCACACCCAGGCACAGAAGTTCGGAGCGCTCCGCGTCTACGGGTCCGACGCCCCCGCCATCGAAGAGCTGAAGCGGAGCGACCCGGAACTGGCGCAGCCCTTGGCCGCGGATCTGCCCTACGTAGGGGCGGAGGTGGTATGGGCAGCGCGGCACGAGATGGCCCGAACGGTGGAGGATGTCTTGTGCCGCAGGACGCGCGCGCTGTTCCTGAATGCGAAGGCCGCGTTGGAAGCCGCTCCCAAGGTCGCGTCTCTGATGGCGAGGGAGCTTGTTTACAGTTCGAGATGGGAATCAGAGCAGGTCGCGGAGTTTCAGAGGGTCGCCGGCCACTTTCAGATTTCCCACACTCTAACGCCGCTGCGATAGAACGAAACGAACCCATCCTCGCTGACTTTCAGGGCCAGGCCGAACCGCGATGCGTACATCGCCGCCGTACTCCGGCCGCCTTCCAGCGCGGCGAGCGACGCCCCGTTGGTGCGCAGGATCGCGCCGAATGCCAGCAGACGGCCGCGGCGATCGAGCACGATGCCGCCGTCGACGCCGGCGATGCTTTGCAGGATGGTGGGCTCCAGCTCGACCACGGTTCTATCGCGCAGGAGGTAGTGCGCCCTGGTGGCATGGTTCGGCTTGTGATCGTCCAGGAGATCTTCCGGCGCCACCATGCCCGCCGCCGATGCGCCCTCGTCCAGCACAATGAAAAGGGCGCCGCGGCGCGCTTCGGCCAGGTTGAGAGCGACCACGAACAGGCGTTCGGCGATTGCGCTATCGCCGACCGCCTCGTGAAACCTGGCATACTTCTCTAGCAAGTCCGTGATGTGCCAGCGCCCCTCCAGGAAGTGCAGCGCCTGGACTCCGCCCGCGAAGATCTTGATCTCGCCATTGGGCGAGAGCACGAGGCAGACATTGCCGCCGCCCGCGGTAGCCAGGCTATGCGCCCGGTAGCGCTCCGGACCGGGTGCCGGTAGAACGGCGCTGCCGCACGATTTCGCGTAGCGCTCCACATCGACGAGGTCCACCAGCATGCCTGCCGCATTCACCAGGAACACGGTGTGGAGGCCGTCGCAAAGGCGGTGGAAGCGCTTGATGGACATCAGCGCGGCATCGTACGGCACGGCGCGGCGCCCAGCATCGAGATCATCGTTGACCAGGATCACTCCGGTCGAAATGCGGCGGCTTTCGTAGGTGATGAGGGAACTCTGCCGGAGCACGCCGATGGCCTGCGCCAGCACATCGCCGCTCCCCACAGGATCCAGAAACGCGGAGACGTATCGGTCTTCGGGCAAGCCCTCCAGCAAGTGGAGCTTTGCGACAGGCTCGGCCGAGACGATGCTCTGATATCGCGCCGAGATGACCGCGCCAACGGCCGCCATCATTCGGCGCTCGTCGCTGCTCAGGGGACGTGCGGTGCGTTCCTGGCGGTAGTTCACGCCCATCCATTCCAGATCGAGCCCGCCATCCGCGGGGTGAAGAGTCAGTGCCGGCTGAAACGCCGCCGCCTCTGCGCGAGGAGAGAGGACGGCATCCGGGAAGAAATAGCGAACGCCCTTCTCGAAAGCGTCGCGGCAGAGCGATTGGACAAACCGCAGAGCGTCGGGGCGGGGCTGCTGCACCTGGATGTACGTTGCACGATGGCAGCCAAACACTACTGAGCTGGCGCGAAGTAGCCGCGGCGATAGAAGACGTTCAGCTTCGTCCCATCGGTTGGGTTGGCCGTAACCTTGATCCGATGATACTTGCCGTCATTCTGTGCATCGGCGGGCTTGAAGCCGAGCACATACTCGTTGCGCATGTCGACGCTGATATGGCGTGCGACCGATGCCAGCTCGTCCAGGTTATCGACGTGGTAGTGCTTGCCACCAGTCTCGCCGGCGAGTTCTTCGAGAAGGCCGGGGCCGTTCGCCTCCTCCGGCGATCGCTTGCGGGCGTCGCCGTCAAAGATGCCGATAGCGTACATCTGCAGGTCGGATTCGAGCACCTCGGACCTCACTTGCGATCGGCTCAACCGGCTGTGATTATCG
>Ga0335079_10005540_pt1 | contig 14448 bp, 17 predicted proteins | sample Lox_Sample_33_FD_206719 | JGI IMG/M metagenome (GOLD analysis project Ga0335079, IMG submission 206719) | Soil microbial communities from Loxahatchee National Wildlife Refuge, Florida, United States - Lox_Sample_3.3 | ecosystem: Environmental > Terrestrial > Soil > Wetlands | place: USA...
CCATCCTGCTGGAATTTGACCCTTCCGGAGAACGATATGGCGGCGGCGCGAGACTGAAGGACGCCGTCACGGAATACCGCGAGTTGAGCAGTGACCAGCTCGGGGAGTTAGGGCTCCGATCGAATCTGGCGTTCGCGCTTTTCTACGAGGGAGATCTTAGTGCCGCGCGTACAGAAGCGGAGACGTTGAATCCTCCGTTAAAGTCGTTGATCGTGGCTGCGGAAGCTATCACCAATGGAGCACAAGCGGGTCTGGCCGAAGCTCGCAAGCGGACGAGCGGCGATCAGGAGTTCAAAGATATTGTCAAAGGCTCTGGAGAAATGGCGATGCGTTGCCGCTCCTACGATGTGGCCGCCGAACTGATGGAGGCTGGCGCTTCTGGAAACAATTCCTCGAACAGCATGGCTCTGGCCGGCATGTTGCGGAAGGCAAGAAAGCGGGAGCAACTGACGTTCAAAGACGACCCCGCCGGGTTGATGGAGAAGATGTTTGTGGATTTGCTTGACGGAAAAATGACGGAGCAATCGATGGAGGCCATCAGTAGTAAGAATGCATTGATTGTCGAAAAGAGAAAAAACCCCGAGGAGCGTGGGAGGGATCTCAAGAGCGCTAAACAGATCGGACAGATGATGATGCGGCAGGGCCTGCCAGTCGATGCGATGAAGGACATCATTGTGCAAATCATGCAGGCAAACAGTGAAGGTGACGACGACAACGGTTATAAAGTAACGCTGCGAGTGCCCGGGCGGGCAAACATCCAGACGTATTTCGTGAAAGAAGGTGGCCAGTACAAGATGCTGGACAGCAGCGAAAAACCGAATTCCATTGCGCTGGAAATTTTGGATCGCGTGCAGGCCAACAACCTTGCTGGCGCGCGCGTCCTTCTGGACTGGATTCGGGACACGCAGCATGTTTCAGGCGGCGATGACGCGATGTCCGGCTTCGCGTTTCCGCGGATGTGGACAAAAGGAAAAGAAGCCGGCGCACGGGAGACAAGACTTGCCGGTGCCGCCCTCGCCTGTGAAACTCCAGAAACGGCGCGCGAAGGTATTCTCGTTCTTGAGGCGGCCCGCGCTGACGTGGGCTCAGATGCCGAGAAACTGAATACTTCCCTCGCCTTGCTGGACGGTTATCGGGCCAGCCGTGATTACGCAAAGCTTTACGCCTTGGCCACCGAGTTAGCTGAGAACCACGGCGACTCCAAACGGCTCTTCGAAGATCGCGCTACGGGATTGATCGGCCTCAAGCGATATGACGAGGTGGATAAACTTACTGCCGACTGGCAGAAGAAAGATGCCAACGACATCGAGCCCATGCGCGTCGGAGTGCGTTCCGCAGTAGCAGCGGAGAACTATGCACTGGCACGCGAGCGTTCCATCAAAATCGAAGCAACGGACAGGGTGGAAGCATCGGATTACAACGGCCGCGCTTGGTTCAGTTTGTTTACGGGCAAGACGGACAGCTCGGACGTGGAAGCGGCCACGAAGGCCGCGCAAATGAGCAAATCCAGTCCGGGTATCTTGCATACGTTAGCTTGCGTGTATGCCGAGCTTGGAAAAACAAAGGAGGCTCGAGAACTGTTGATCCAGGCGATGGATCTGCTTTACCTGGAGGAACCGGACGACAATTACTGGTATGGATTGGGCCGAATCGCGGAGCAATACGGCGAAGTCCAGACCGCGACCGAAGATTACCAAGCAGTCAAAAAACCGTGGCTGGCGGAAAGCATTCCCAGCTCGTCCTACAGGCTTGCCCAAATGCGTCTCGAGCAACTGACAACGCAGCGCGGCCCCAGTGCGAAGTAAGGGCTGAGGGTCGCAGAGGAACGAAGGAGCTGGCGATGAAGGCCAGCGCTACATACAGCCTGAAAGGCCGGCGGCTACAGATTGTCGGCTGGTCCTCACCCGCCGGCGATGGCGCCTACGATGAGCAACGGTTCTTCCCCATTCGCAACCGCCGCGGGATACGGCGCATCCATGGACTCGTTGGACCAATCCTCGGCACATGCAAAAAAACGCAGGAACGGCCGCCGCTGCAGTGACACGTGGTCCCGAATCGTGCCCCGCAGCATCGGATAACGCACTTCGAGCGCGTCGAGCACCGACCGCTGCGTTACCGGCCCCACAACCTCGAGCTGCACTTCACTTCCCGCCTGCGACAGCGTGCGCAAATGCGGCGGCAAAACCACGCGAATCATTGCAGTGTCTGCACCTCTACGGATAATACCGCGGGCAAGTCGCGCACAATCGGCGCCCAGCTATCGCCCGAATCGGACGAGCAGTAGACCTGGCCGCCGGTGGTGCCAAAATAAACGCCGCACGAGTCGAGCTGATCGACCGCCATCGCGTCGCGCAATACGTTCACGTAGCAATCCTTTTCCGGCAAACCTTTCGACAGCTCGTGCCACTCGTTCCCCCCGGATTTGCTGCGATACACGCGCAACTTGCCGTCGAGTGGAAAATGTTCGCCGTCGCTCTTGATCGGCACAACGTAAATCGTCTCCGGATCGTGCGCATGCACGTCGATCACGAAACCGAAATCGGTCGGAAGATTGCCGCTGACTTCGCGCCACTGATCGCCGGCATTGTCGCTGCGCATCACGTCCCAATGCTTCTGCATGAACAGCACGTCCGGCTTGTCAGGATGCAGCGCAACATGGTGAACGCAATGCCCAACATCCGCGTTCGGGTCGGGGATATATGGCGAGTGCAAGCCGCGGTTGATGGGCTTCCACGTTTTGCCGCCGTCGTCGGTGCGAAACGCGCCCGCCGCCGAAATCGCGATGTAAATGCGATTCGGATTCTTTTTATCAATGACTACGGTGTGAAGACACATGCCTCCGGCGCCGGGCTGCCAATGAGGACCAGTGCCGTGGCCGCGCAAGCCCGAGAGTTCTTGCCACGTCGTGCCGCCATCGGTGGATTTGAACAGCGCGGCGTCTTCCACCCCGGCATACACGAGATCTGGATCGGTATGCGACGGCTCGATGTGCCACACGCGCTTGAACTCCCAGGGATGCTGCGTGCCGTCGTACCAAAGATGGGTGGTCAGCGGCTTGCCGGTTTCCCCGGAAGTGTCGTACACGAACTTATTGCTTTCGCCTTTGGGCATGCCGCCGGGACCAGTGGTGGATTCGCCCGGAGGCGTGCCCGGCTGGAACCAGGTCTTGCCGCCGTCGTCGGAGCGCTGGATGATCTGCCCAAACCACCCGCTGGTCTGCGAAGCGTAAATGCGAGTGGGATCGACCGCCGAGCCTTTCATGTGGTAGATCTCCCAGCCGGCAAAGTGCGGGCCGCTGATTTCCCAATTCTTGCGCGTGCCGTCCGCGGTCAATATGAACGCTCCTTTGCGCGTGCCGACCAGGACTCGGACCTTGCTCATCGTTCTCTCCTTGCTGTTTCTGTCATACGGAAATCATCATAAATTCGTGCAATCGGCAACCATTCGCAACAAATCAAACCTCGATAGATTCGTACGCCGCGGCACAAAAGTCGAGACAAACCTTTTAGGCCCTCATGCGCGCAGCGCAGTAAATTGCCATCGGCTGGAAATTGTCATTCCGAACGAAGCGAGGAATCTGCTTTTCGCCCGGAATGACAATGGATGCGCGATTTGTCCGTTAATGAGATGCGGCGCGCTCCACCGGCTTTTCGACGTTCACCATCCAGGTGATGCCGAAGCGGTCTGTGAGCATACCGTAGCGCGTGGCCCAAAACGTTTCGCCGTAAGGCATGATCACCGTGCCGGATTCTTCCAGAGCGCGGAAAATGCGCTCGCCTTCCTTGGCGTCGTTGAGACCGATGTTCACTGCGAAACCGCCGATCTTGTGCTGGCGGCCTGGGGGCGCATCACTCGCCATCAATACGTTGTCGCCAATGACGAGCCGGGCGTGCAGAATCTTGTCCTGCCATTCCGGCGGAGTGTGCTGCTCGGCGGGAGAGCCTCGGTGCGGCATCATCATCTCGATTTTTCCGCCGAGAACCTTGGCGTAAAACTCGAATGCTTCCTTGCACTGCCCGGTGAAAAACAGGTACGAATTCAAATGCATGTTGCCCTCCTAGGGGAACTTGAAAACAGTCGAGCGCTAGCGGCTCTCTGACAGTAAGACGAATGAGTGGACGGGAAATCGACAGGGGCGGAACTAAATTTTAGGGAGTTCGGGAACCTCTACAATCGGTCGAATCTCCACGGTGCCCCACCGGCCACCGGGCACACGTGAGGCAATGTTGATCGCTTCATCCAAATCTTTGGCTCGAATCAGGAAAAAGCCTCCCAGTTGCTCACGAGTCTCGGCAAACGGGCCATCGGTAACCAGGCGCTTGCCATCCTCCTGTAGGCGCAGACTTGTGGCAGTGGAAGTGGGCTGCAAGGGGGCGGCGCCGAGGAATTGCCCGGTTTCTGTAAGCTTGTGCGCGAACTGCGCAGACTCCTGATAACAATGCACTCGTTGCTCTTCCGTAAGCGCAGAGTTTTCTTCGAAGTACATCAGCAACATATACTTTTTCACGGAATCGTTCCTTTCCGAATCCAACTCCGTAAGGACCCGGTCACGCTTCACCTACCCTGCTTCGGACGGAGGGAGCCGGCCTCTGAGACCTAGTCGAACAAAGGCGGGCCCAATCGACAGGTTTCATAGAATAATGGACCACCGATGGAGACGAAAGACAAACCGAACGCCGCAGCCGCGGTTGAACAAGTCTACCGTTCCGACTGGGGACGCATCGTAGCCACGTTGATTAGCATCATCGGCGACTTCGATCTCGCGGAAGAATGCGCCCAGGAGGCCTTCACCGCTGCGGTGAACCAGTGGGAAGAAACCGGAGTGCCGGACGCTCCGCGCGCCTGGATCATTCAAACCGCGAAGCACAAGGCTATTGACAGGATCCGCAGGCAGCAACGCTATGCGGAAAAGCTGGCCTTGTACGCCAACGCAGAACCACCAGAGGGCAGCGCTCCCCGCTATGACACCGAGGAGATTCCGGATGATCGCTTGCGGCTGATTTTCACCTGCTGCCATCCTGCGCTCGCGGCGGAATCTCAGGTCGCGCTGACGCTTCGCACCCTATGCGGACTGGAGACCGACGAAATCGCTCGCGCTTTTCTGGTTTCGGAAACGACCATGGCGCAACGACTGGTTCGCGCGAAACGCAAGATTCGCGACGCCGGGATTCCGTATGTCGTACCTGAAACCAAAGAGATGGCGGACCGGCTCGGTGCCGTGCTGACGGTAATTTATCTGGTGTTCAACGAGGGATACGCCGCGACCAAAGGCACGCTGCTGCGTACAGATTTGTCCGCCGAGGCCATCCGGTTGGGGCGTCTGATCGTGGGCCTGATGGCGCCGTATGCCCCGGCGGAAGCGCGGGCATTGTTGGCATTGATGCTGCTGCACGACGCGCGTAAAGAAGCCCGCGTCGATGAAGCGGGAGAAATCGTCATACTCGAAGACCAAGATCGCGCTAAGTGGCATCGCGAGCAAATCCGCGAAGGACTCGGTATTTCAGATGCGATTCGAGACGAAGGGGAGCTCGGGCCATTTGCGATCCAAGCTGCGATTTCTGCCGAGCATTGCCGCGCGCCCCAGGCCAGCAATACAAACTGGAAGCGCATCGTGGAACTTTACGGCGAATTGGAGCAACTGCAACCATCAGCGATAGTTTCGCTGAACCGGGCGGTGGCGGTTGCGATGGCGGAAGGACCGCAGCGCGGACTGGAATTGATCGACGCATTGGCCGCAGGAAGTGGGCTTGAGAATTATCACCTGTTGCACGCCGCGCGGGCGGACATGCACCGGCGCCTCGGCAACAAGCGCGAAGCAGCAGAACACTATGGAAAGGCGTTGCAACTGGCCACGAACGACAGCGAGAGGCGTTTCCTACAAAAAAGAATCCGGGAAATGAGCTGAGGAGGGGGAGGGCCGCGAAGGCTGGGGCTTCGCGCAGCGGTGAGGAGGAGTCACATCGTGAGAAGCCGTTCGAAGAACGAGCGGTAGCGCCGAAATGCCAGCCGCAGATCCTCGGTCGAAACGTCCTGACCGCGGTGCCACTGCTGTTCCATCCGTTCACGCTCATTCGTAAAGTTGCGCGTAAGCGAATTCACAGCCTCGTTGACCAGGGAATCCGCCTGTTCGACAGAATGTTTGGGCTCGTCGACAAAGGCGGCTTGCAGCGACTCCCATCGGGAGCGCAGCCCGCGGCACTCGTCGCTGGAGAACAGTGGCTCCATGGTTTCCGGGTTCGCGCGCCGATCGCCAGGCAGCGCCACCCGGTCGTCGGTCTGGCCATCGGAGTGCATCACGCCGGTATCCGCGGGCAACACCCGCTCTTCCGGACGTTCGGTTCCTGTCGTGAGTCGATCGTCGCTCATATACGCGTCCTTCCCGTAGAAGCCAAATCGGGCTGGCCGACTAGTTCTTCGAACAACTTCCGATAGTGGATCATGGCCCGGCGAAGGTCCTCAGTGCTGGCGCGTCCTTGACTGTTTCGCAAGGCAACGTCGTGCGCTTCGCGATAGTTCTCCACCACGACTGGATGGTCGACCGAAATATCCGCAGCACGTTCGTCGAACCCCCGCACCGGGTAACCTTCTGCCGACATGACCTCACCGGTGAGCCGATCCGCTTTCGAGAGTGCCCGGCTGGGATCGTCCACGAATTCGGTTTGGATCTGGCGCCACCGGTCTTGAAATTGAGCGCGATCCGCGGGCGTTATTGTCTGAAGATGTAGTTTTTGTACGCGCCGCTCCCGGCGTTCCAACACCGCCTCGGCACTGCGGCGGTCGCCGGCCTCCGTCACCACCCGTTCGTATTCCGGACCAAATCGATTCTTCAAACGTCTGCTCCGTCGTTCAAGCGCAAGCGCCATGATAGCGATACCGAACGCGAGGCCGACGATAAAGGCAATTATGATTGCCGCTGTCGGATTCATGCGAAACCTCCGAAGTAAAAACAGACTCGCTGACCAACGTAGCTCTCGATCGAAGGGCCGGATATACCGCAGAGGCTGTAAAGCGACTTGGGTTAAGGTTTAGCGGAGGCTGGATCTGCAAAATGGACTGTGAGAAATCGCGCTTGCCGAGGTTCTTCGTTTTGCGGCTGCGAATTAGTCGAGGAACTACGCGACAGCGAGAGTTTCGTATTCGCGACGGCTCGCCTCGGGTAACAACACCCAGAGTGTATAAATACCCAGTGCGGTGCCTAGCGGGAAGCGGAACATCGCCAGAAGACCGATAACCAGCCCCAGCGGTCGCGCCCACGTCTTTCGTTCACTTAGACCCCAGCCCAGGAGGAGATGCACTAAACCAAAAACTCCGAATGCTAAGGCAATCCAGGCGATTCCTATCGAGAATGGCCATGTAGTCCAGCGGAACGGAAAATCCCATCCGCCCCAAAGACGTCCGCCCGAAAATCCCCGGAAGACCATTGGCCCAATAAAAGAAAATGCAAATGCTTCCAGCAGGCGGAGGACTCCGTTGACTATCCAAAGAACGGACAGCAGTGTGATATTCCGTCGCACACGGTCCGAGGGACCCGTGACGAAGGGCTGGGAAGCGGAATAGCTCGCCGGGGTGGCCCCGGGCAAAACGCGCGCTCCGCAACTGGTGCAATACTGCCCTTCAGCGTTGAGCGGTTTGCCGCAACGATCGCAAAACATGGGTTCACCTCCATGGAGGCAACAGGGCTTCGGGCTTGCTTACCCATGAATACGTGTCGACCGGCGAATATGTTTCCGGCTGCTCTGCCTAGGCGAGCGTACGGGCAATCAGGCCGGCGACCGTTCCCAGAGCCGCGACGGTGCCGTAGGCCGCTGCGGCAACCCGCCACGAAATGGATTTGCCCACAATCGACAGCGAATAGACGCTGATGATCCCGAGCGTGCAAAGAATCGTGGCCACGTACGGCAGGGGGACCCCCTTTGCCATGGCGATATACGCTATGGCCACATCGAAGGCCATCGGAACCGGGAGAAATGCCGCTACTAGCGCCACGGCCACGATTCCCAGGACGCTTACGGGCATGAGCAGTGCCTGTTGCGGCAGCAACTCCGCGACAAACGCCCCAAGTATTGCAGCAAGCAGCATCAGCGGCAGTGCTACCCGGAAAACGTACCAGAAGCTCTTCGCGTACGAACGCAGCACACCCAAGAGGGCTTGAGTCCAGGTCTCCGAAAGGGGAATTTCGATAGGGCATGGAATTGCTGGCGAGTCGGCTGTTGTTCGAGAAGCGACGGCTGGCGCGAAGACAAAGATTAGAAAGAGAACGGTAGCAAGCTTGAGCAGCGCTACCGACATAGGGAACAAGGCGAACGTCATGGCCAGCACGACAACGTTGAGCGCCGGAGAGGCGAACATCGTCGCAAGCACGGATTCATTGCTCATACCAGACGCCATCAGTCCGCGAGCAATGGGTGCGACGCAATTCGTGCAGACGCCCAGCGGCACGCCCGTGATGGCGCCCAGAAACGTGTTGAGATAACGGGAATTGGTGCGGCGACGTTTCAAAGTGGCGAGAAATGTGAGTGCGGCGGGACCGAAGAGGAAAGAGAAAGTCATGCCGACACGATTGGCGTCGAGCCAGTTCACCGTCGTGCGCCACGCACGGGTTGCGAGCGGCATTGAGCGGTCCACGGAATACACTTGGCCAAACGTGAGCGAGCCCGCGGCCTTCAGCTGGGTCCCCGCATGGTAGCGCTTCATCAGAGCGGGGTAACGTGAATCGACCCAGAAGATGCCCGCGATGACGACCATCAATAGAATTGCCAGGCATCGACTGCGCCAGGTACCAGTAGTTGCCGCCGCAGGATTCAGGTTTAGTGCAGAGACGTGTGCGGACATCGTAGCGCCACCCCTTATTGCTCTCACGCCGGGACAAGCAAATTCCGGCGACTTTATATGCGCGAGTCTTTCGGGGGAATAACTGAAAAATACTAGCTCCGGCCTAATCGAAGGACGTGGGGAGTTGCGGGTCCCGGAAGTGTTCGAACATGTGTGCGATTTGCGCCGCCGTGACGCGGGTCAGGGACAAGGGTGGCAGATTGTCGTCGGGAAAGAATTGTGCGTCGGAAGTCTCATTGGAGGGTTGCGCGCTCCCGGCGCGGAGATTCGCAATGAAAAAGGCCTTGTAAGAATGGAAGGCAAAGGGAGGATGCCCGTGCAAGTCGCGATCATAAAGCGCCGCCAATTTGGTGATTTGCACCTCAAAGCCGGATTCCTCGCGCGTCTCGCGAGCCGCAGCCACCGAAGGAGGCTCGCCCACGTCGGCCCAGCCGCCGGGGAGCGTCCAACAGTTATCCGAGAGCTCACGGACCAAAAGAATGCGGCCGTCCTGAAAAGCGGCCACGCGCACGTCGATCTTTGGCGTGGCGTAACCGGACTGGCCGGCAAAAAGTTGGGGTATCTGCAAGTCGGAGGGAAGGGGAGCACCCGTGGCCATCATTTCGGCGGCAATGTCGCGCAACTCGTGATAGCGCGCGATATCGAACTGATCCCGGCAATAGGTGAGACCGGACTGTGACAGTGCCTGGAGACGGCGGGCCCACACCAACCATTGCGGTTGAGACATGCGCTTATTCTGGCAGCCCGCTTCTCAATCAACAACTCGGCCCCGCTTAGAGCGCACTCGCCGCCGCGACAGCCGAAGCCCAGGCCCACTGAAAATTGAAGCCGCCGAGCTGGCCGGTGACGTCAACCACTTCGCCAATGAAAAACAGGCCCGGGACTCTCTGCGATTCCATGGTCTTGCTCGACAGTTCGCGTGTGTCGACTCCGCCGGCGGTCACTTCCGCCTTCGCATAGCCTTCGGTGCCCACGGGCGTGATTCGCCACGAGTGAAGTTGTTGTTCGAGCATCTCCAACGAAGGATTTGTGAAGGAGCCAGGCTTATGTGTTTCGAGCCAGGCTTCTGCAAGACGGTTTGGCAAGAACGATTGGAGAGTTTTTCGAGCCACTTCCAGATTGCGCGTGGACGAATCACGAAAAGCTCGGGTCACGTCATGGCCAGGCGCCAGGTCCAGAGAAATGGCCTGATCTTCCTGCCAATAGGACGAGACTTGCAGAATGGCGGGGCCACTGAGCCCGCGATGCGTGAACAACATTTTCTCCCGGAATTGATGTGAGCCGCTCGAAGCAATGACTTCCGTCGACACACCCGCCAGCTCGCCGTAGAGCTTGCGCTCCGAATCGCCAAACAGCAATGGGACCAGAGCGGGTCGTGTGGGAATGATATGGTGGCCAAACTGCCGGGCAAGCCGGTAGCCCAATGAAGTTGCGCCTATCTTGGGAATCGAAAGTCCGCCCGTGGCAACCACCAGCACGGGAGCGCGGTACTCAGCACTTTCGGCGCGCACCACGAACGGGTCGCTGCCTTGCACGCTGCGAATCTCGACATTCGCCACGACCCGCACGTTCGCCGCGCGGCATTCTGCTTCGAACATCTCCACGATTTGTGTCGCCGAACCGTCGCAAAACAACTGGCCCAGCGCCTTCTCGTGATACGCGATGCCGTGCTTCTCGACCAGGGCGACGAAGTCAGCTGGCGTATAGCGTGCTAAAGCCGATTTCGCAAAGTGTGGATTTTCGGAAAAGTAATTTTCCGGCGTACAGTGAAGATTTGTGAAATTGCAGCGGCCACCCCCGGAGATCAGGATTTTCTTGCCGATCCGCTCGGCGCGCTCCAGCACAACCACGTGCTTGCCGCGTTTCCCGGCCACGGCGGCGCAGAATAGTCCGGCGGCTCCTCCACCCAGAACGATTATGTCAAACGCACGGGAGTGGCTCATTCGTTGGAATAAGTCTACCCAATGCGGCAGGAGTTTTTCAGGGCAGCGATGAAATCATTCCGTGATAACGCGATCCGCCCACTCGACGAGACCGACGAAAATCGTCGGATTGCCGAATTTGAAGCCCCACTGCGCGAGGTCGTTTTCCGTTACCCCACGTGCACGGCTGCACGCGCCGCAGGCGAAAACGGGTATCTTCTTGGCGACAATTTTGTCGAGCGTTTCGACCAACGGCGCCCAGCCAACAGGGACTACTGCGCTCGCGGTGGCTTTGCGCATCAGGCCGGTCGCTTCGCCTAAAAGGAAGATCTGAACCTCGTGCCCGGCTTCGGCAAGCGCAAGCCCGTGAAGAAAAGGGAACGCCGCCTTGGTGGGATCATCTGAACCCCAAGCGCTCTTCATCATGATGCGGAGCTTCTTCTTGGGCTCTTCGGACCTTGCGGCCAGAGCCAGAAAAGGCAGGCCCAACAAGGAACGAAAAAATTGGCGTCTGGCCATGAACTACCTCCTTGAAGTGATTCCCTTGCGAAAAATTGCAGAGGAGTCTACAACTTCAGCCCGTTGGAGTCCATGTCAAGATCACATCCAAACCGCTGCGGTTGGCGTACTATATCGTGGATAAAGCATCGGAGCTGAAACGCAATGGCGACAGCGAGTGCCAGCGGCGAGACAACCAGCGACTGGTCATTGTTAACGCGCATCGTGCAGAAAGACGAAGAGGCGCTTTCTGCGTTGTACGACCGGTACAACGCTCTGGTGTTTTCCACGGCCAAGCGGATTTTGCAACGTACCGGCGAGGCCGAAGAAATCTTGCAGGACGTTTTCTATCAAATCTGGGAAAACGCGGAACGATTCGACCCGGAGCGCGGCTCGTTGGCGGGATGGCTGCTGGTGGCCGCGCGCAACCGCGCCATTTCCAAGCTGCGTGGCAGGCGCGAGTGGACGGGCGGACTGGACGAGAACGGCGTTAGCCTCCGCGTGGACATCGAAGCGCGGGCAGCTCAAAACCTGCTTCTGGACAAGGTACGGTCTGTGGTGAACAGCTTGCCCGAGGGCGAGCGGGAAGCGCTGGAGTGCGCATACTTCGAAGGTATGTCGCACGCCGAGATTGCCCAGAAAACGGGGCAACCCTTGGGAACCGTAAAGACACGCATCCGCAGCGCGATGCTGACGTTAAAGAAGGTGCTGACTTGACGAACGGCGAGCACATTCGGGAAGAAGCGTTGGAGTTGCTGGCCGTCGGCGGCTTGCCGGACGGGGATTCGGCGGCAATTCAGGCGCACGTTTCTGAGTGTCACGAATGCGCTTCAAGGCTGGCGGAGTCGCGAGGCGGTGCGGCGTTACTGGCTTTTGCGACTAAGCCGGAAACACCCGCCGGCACCATAAAGGCCGAACTCCTGGCACGTATTCGAGCCAGTCGCGAGCGAGAAGAACACTTTGCGTGGCCTTTGCGGCCAAAAACAATCAGCGGCAGCGAAGTCGCGGAATATGTGACCAGCCGCAAGACCGGCAACTGGCTGAAGTGGATTTTGGTGCCCGCGGCAGTTGCGCTGGCTCTGGTCAGCTTGGCGCTATCTTGGCAGAACCGGCGAGTGTCCCAGGCGCTCGCGAAACAGAGGCAGGCGACCCAGGCGCTGCTCAGCGAGCGAGAAGGCACAAATAAACTGGTTGGGCTCCTGGCTGCAGGTGATACCGTCACGGTGAAACTGGCTCCCGCGTCGGAGACCATCGGAAGCGGCGTGGTCAAGTATAACGGCCGAATGGGCATGGTGGTTTATTCAGCGCAATTGCCCGCAGCGCCAGCCGGAAAAAGCTATCAGATGTGGCTGGTGCCCGTCAGTGGAACGCCGATCAATGCAGGAGTGATGGAAAAGGGGGCGCATGCACTGGGCTCAGTCTGGATTGCTGAGGTACCCGTCAATACCGAAGCCCGAGCCTTCGCCGTGACTCTCGAACCCGCAGGCGGAATGCCGCAACCAACCGGGCCAAAGGTCCTAGTCGGCGCGAGCTGATCAGAACCTCCCAAAAATCTGAATCCAAACTCACTGTGGCGCGCGTACTACCTCTGGAACGAGACTGTTCCGCTCCGTCAGCAACACGGGAAGCCAGCCAAGACCGAATGGCTTCCCGTGTCTTACATGGGAATGGGGTCATTGGCGTGTTTCGCCACATACCAGCAGGGACGATTCCCAGCTTGAGGGAAAAGCGAATGGGCGCACGGCAGGTCTTCTTCCGGCTGAACCGTGTCCACCTCGTATTGAACCTTGTTCCCTTTCGAAGCGATCGCCAATAAGCGCACACGGTGAACAGAGCCGGACGCAGCTCCCAGCTTCGGCAAATGGACGCGGCACTCGTACCAGGTAAAGTCCACCAAATACGCCGCCAGCAGCAGGGCCAGCAGCCCGAGAAACAGTCGCTTCGGCGCAAAGACGGATTGCAATGAGAGATCACTCATAGGTGAACCCGCGAGAGGACATCAAACCAAAACTACAATGGTCACGCCCTCGTTACTGCGGTTGAGATCACGATCGGATTTGAGTTCCGGACAGCATTCAATCGCCTCGCGAGCATCTTCTTCGAAAATGCTCCATTTTTCACCAAAGATTACCCGCGTTACCAGCCCTTCCTTTCTCCGCCGCAGCAAGGATTTGCGCAATCCATCGCGCAGAGCACCGCCTTTGCCCGTGGAGCCGTATCCATGAATGATCTTCAGAGCCCGAATGCCGGATTGCTTGGCTTCGCGAAGCTCTTGAAGCAACTGCTGTCGCGCTTCCTCAACGGTCGGCATACCGGCTTCGATATTTAGGATTTTCAAATTTGGCGGCATGGAGAATCGAGGAAATTTTGCACGATGAAAGGAACGGATTCAAACTTTCCCTGAGCCAGAAGGCGCACGTGACGCAGCGGAAAAACACACTTGGCGCTCCCCTTGAGCAGCGCCGGCTGAGACTACAGGACTTACGCGAGACGCGTTCCTGGTTTCCTGCTTGCAACCCTTAGAGATGGACTAGTGTGGCATGGGGAGAATCTCCAGGCCCAAGCCGAGTCCTCCTCACGTTCCCGTTCGCCCCCCATGCCGCCCTTCTGTGCGCTTCATATGAGTCAGCGAAGCACCACACGCGCAAATGTTTTTTTCACTCAACGAGCTACCGCGCTCAGGCGTGAATACACTAGTTGCGCAGAGGTAGCATCAACATTTCGATAAGAAGCGGGACAATTCGAAATTCAGGAATCAGATGACAGCGTGTTCGTGCCCGTCGCGGACCGCCGGGGTCGCCGCCGTGCAATCCACAATCTGGTTGATCGCGTAGATGCCCTCCCTTTCACAGGAACGGCAACGCAAAACGAAAACTTTGGAGATCAGGTGAAAATGCGTGTCTTGAGAATCGTGATCGCGATGCCCCTGACATTCAGTGTCTTTCCGCTGAACAATTCCGGGAACGCGAACCGGCTTTCCACAGTGACGGCAGAGCACTCCGCGAAAATGTTGCGATGAAGCGACGGCCTGCATGAAATTAGCTCCTTGAGACAAATTCAGCGTGCGGTGAGGAACCGGCAGGATACCCAAATCCCGATGAAGATGTCTACCGGCACAATAGCGGATGGACGCTATAAGAAAAAGTGATGGTGGTCACCCCAGGAATGGATACATGGCCCAAGTCCCTGAAAACAC
>Ga0335079_10005541_pt1 | contig 14445 bp, 13 predicted proteins | sample Lox_Sample_33_FD_206719 | JGI IMG/M metagenome (GOLD analysis project Ga0335079, IMG submission 206719) | Soil microbial communities from Loxahatchee National Wildlife Refuge, Florida, United States - Lox_Sample_3.3 | ecosystem: Environmental > Terrestrial > Soil > Wetlands | place: USA...
GGGCCCATCCGCCAACAGACAAAACAGCCGTCAGCAGGACCGCCAGAGCTCCGAATTTTCCGCCACTCGCCATAGCTCTTTTCTTAGAATCTATTCCTTGTACTTAACCCGGCAGACTACGCAATGACTTCCTCAAAAACAAGACAATCCAAACATTTGATGCACGCCGGGTACCGAACAACTCACAACCGACTGTAGGCTGGAATGGCTTGCAAGTCCAAGTTACAAAAGGAGTACCCAAACAGTGCCAACTTTAACTGGTGCCTCATCAATGGCTTGGCGGACTGGTTCAGCCCGTGGCAGAAAATCGCCTCTAGTCCCTTCCCGAAGCAGATTTGAGGCCTGCACACTCATACCACACACGCCCGATCCCCGACCGAGATTTTTTTCCCGATCCGCCGCTCGCCATGCAAAAAGTGCTTTGCCACAATCGGGCTTCCGGCCTGTGGCCTGACGCCTGACGCCTTACGCCGAAGCCTGACTGCAAATACCGGAGAATTCTCGACTTTCTTGAGTCATAATCGGATTGCCTGAGCGAGGCCCGGGGGTGGGCATGTACTTCGAGCAATTTTATTTGAGTTGTCTTGCGCATGCTTCCTACATGATTGGCTCGGGAAGCGAAGCAGTTGTCGTCGATCCCCAGCGCGACGTCGACATCTATCTCGAAGTTGCGGAACAACAGAACCTCAAGATTCGGTACATCTTTGAAACTCATCTTCACGCTGATTTCGTTTCCGGACACAAGGAACTTGCCGCCCGGACCGGCGCAAGGATCTGCATCAGCGCTGAGGCGCATGCGGCATTTCCGCACGTCTCGTTGCACGATGGTGACGAGGTTCCGGTTGGGCAAATCCGCCTTCGCGTGCTCTCGACGCCCGGCCACACCCCGGAGAGCATTTGCCTGCTCGTGACCGATGAAGAAAAATCGGCTGGAAGTGAAACCGGACATCCCTGGGCAGTTCTGACCGGCGATACCTTATTTATTGGCGATGTTGGACGCCCCGATCTTTCTCCATCGCACACGCCCCAGCAGCTCGCCGGCCTGCTCTATGACAGCCTCCATGGAAAGCTGATGACCCTCCCCGATTCGGTGCTGGTTTATCCGGCCCATGGAGCGGGTTCACTGTGCGGCCGTGCCATGCGCGCCGAAAAATCTTCGACCATCGGGACCGAGCGGCTGACAAACTATGCGCTGCAGATTCCGAGCCGCGACGAATTTATTCGGCAGCTGACAACGAATCTGCCGGCGCGCCCTGAATATTTTCGCGAGGACGCGGAAATGAATCGATCCGGCGCTGCTCCGCTGAACGAACTGACAGCGCTGCCGGCGCTCTCGTCTCAGGATGTTCAGAAGATTCTGAATGATGCCGGATATGTGCTCGACGTGAGGCCGGGCGATCAGTTTGCCACGGGTCATGTGCCGGGCTCGATCAACATCGCGCTTTCCGGGCAATTCGCGTCGTGGGCCGGAAGTGTTCTCGGAATTCATTCCCGCCCCGTTCTGGTGGCGGAAACCGATGCGCAAGTCGAAGAGGCGCGGCTGCGGCTGGCGCGGGTTGGAATCGAAGAATTGCGCGGGTATCTCGCGGGCGGGATCGAGAGCTGGAAGAAGGCCGGGTTGTCTTTGCTCGCCACTCCGCAGATTTCGGTTCAGGAACTTTCTCAACTACTTAACGGTAGCGGTTTTGGTAATGATAAAGCCGCGATCGCGGTGATCGACGTTCGGCGCGAGGGAGAATGGCAGGCTGGCCATATTGCGGAGGCAGTGTTGCGGCCGCTCGACGGCTTTTCGCGCGGCCTGCCGGAAATTAGCGACAGCGGGAAAGTTGCGGTCCATTGCAAGAGTGGATATCGCAGCATGATCGCCTGCAGCTTGCTGGAACGTGGCAGCCATCGCAATGTGATCAATGTGAAAGGCGGTTACGATGCCTGGCAGCAAGCCGGCTTGTCCTCTGGGAGTTCTCAGTTATCAGTTGTCGGTTCTCAGTAAATTCTGCAGAAAAGTCCCACCCTAGACTCGCGCGAACGGCGATTTCTTAGGATGGGGCGCCCGCAAACGAGTTCTCAGTTGTCAGTTCGCAGTTATTTGGTTAGTTTACCGTCGCGCTTCGGCTGCGCCTGCTGGGAAGCAATGTGGCGCGATCATGCTCTGTGTGATGCAGCTGTTTCATCGAGTACATGCGGCGGTCCGCCTCCGCCAGTAGTGTCTCGACTTCGAACCCATCTTTCGGGCAAAAGGAAACGCCAACGCTCAACCCCACCAGATCACGCCCGGCGATCCGGCGGCCGGCTTCAATCGCGATCTGGTTAAGATGGGAAGCCTTTTCGTCGCTGGCCTCGGGTTGCAAGCCCGGAGCCACGATCACGAATTCATCTCCTCCCATGCGGGCAACATAATCGTAGTCGCGGCACGACGCCTTCAACTGCTGAGCAAAATCTTTGAGCAGGTCGTCGCCCTGGAGGTGTCCAAAAAGATCATTGATCTGTTTGAAATTATCGAGGTCACAAACCATGACGGCGAGCGACGTTCCAGTGCGGCGGCAGCGCGCCATCTCGCGCGAAAGGTGAAGGAACAATGAACGCGCGTTGGGAAGGCCCGTCAGGTAATCGGTGGTGGCCGAATTCTCGGCCTGCTGATACTTGAGGGCATTTTCGACTGAGAGAGCGATTTTCGAGCTGACCGCCAGCAGAATGCGCAAATGATCGGCAGTAAACGCGTCGGCCTCGGCGCAATACATGGCAAGCACTCCGACCACGCCGTTAATCCCATCCAGAGGCACGATGAGCGCCGAGCGCTGCGTGGTAAATTTCGAGGAATCGAAAGCAAAGCCCGGTTCGAGCGCGGGATCTCCATTGACGATGGGTTTGCGATTCTCCGCGACCCAGCCCGTGAGGCCCTCGCCGAGCTTGATGTCGAGCGAAGAGAGCAGGCGGAAATTGTCGCCGCTCACCAGTTCAGGAGCCAGGCGGCCTTCCTTGAGAAGGAATACGGCCATCGAGTCATAGGGAACCAGCCGCCGAAGCCGCATCGACAGGACCGACAGAGTTTCCCCCAGCGAGAGCGAGTTGCCCAAGTCCTGGCTGAGTTCGAACATGGTCTGCGCTTCCTGACGGGCCGAGGCGATGGAGGCAAGGAAGTCGGAGTCCCCGCCGGCGACAGAACGGCTATCGGCATCGACATCGATGGTCTCGGATGGATCATCCTCCGCGGAATCGGTCGAGAACGACAACGCCGCCGATTCCTCCGACAACTTCTCGAATTCCCGATACCGCCGTTGGAGAACTTCCACCACTTGCGGATCGAAGGCCGAGCCGGACATAGAAGCAACTTTTTCCATGGCGGCGTCGAGGGAAACAGCGCCGCGATACTGGCGATGCGAGGTGAGAGCATCGAGGCAATCGACGGCTGCGATCACGCGGGCGCCGCGCGGGATCTGATCACCCTTCAGCCCGTCGGGGTAGCCAGCGCCATCCCACCGCTCGTGGTGAGAGCGCACGATGGGAGCGACCGCGTAAGGGAAGGCAACGCGTTCCAGGATTTCCGCTCCGACAGCGGTATGAATCTTCATCTTGTCGAATTCTTCCGGCGTCAGGCGGCCGGGCTTGTTGATGATGTGTTCCGGAACTGCGAGCTTACCTACGTCGTGCAACAAAGCGGCTGCCCGCAGGGCTTCAAGTTCATCAGCCGCGAAGCCAAGCTCTTTGCCGACTTCCACCGCAAACACACGCAGCCGCTGCAGATGCTTGTGCGAGGTGTGATCCTTGGCCTCGATGGCAAGAGCCAGAGACTCAATCGTGCGCAGGTGCAGCGCCGCCACGTTTTCCGCCGAGCGCTTCTCGATTTCCACTTGCCTTTTTTCCGCGGCAAGATGGGCAAGATACCGGCGATAGGAGCGGAATACCCAGTAAACCAGCGGCAGCACCAGCAGTGAGATTTCCCATCCGACCTGCTTGCTGATCGCTCCGACCCCAAACACGACTGCGGCTCCCACCAGGTAATAAGGAAACGACCAGAAATGGAAATCGGACCAGACTTTGCGCGCTGGCTTGCCCTCGGTCAGCGAAATGATGGCTGTAACCGGGATCGTATTTGCCAGAAAGAAAATGACCGCGGTGACCACCAGAAGCAGCAGAGTATGTTCACCTAACCAGCGCTGTAAGTGGTGATAGGAAAAGTACGACACCGTGATGGCCGTCGCCATCATGCCGAGCACATTGAAGACTATCTTTACCGGGACAAACTTCCCACGATTTCCATAGAGGCACTGGGCCAGGGTAGCTGTGCAGCCAATAATAAGAGTCTCGGGCAGGCTCAGGTCGAGAATCCCTAGCAAGATAAAGAGAAAATTAACCGACATCGTGCCATCGATGCCGGGAAGATGCAGCTTGAGGCTCGATGCCAGCACGGCTACGAAGAGATAGCATGCGAACTTGAGCGGATCGGTGCTTTGCCAATGCGCAAAGGCATAGGCCAAAGCGGAGACGCCGCATGCCACCATCACTCCAATAAACAGCCTGGCTTTTATCGACATGGACTCGGTGCTAATTCCATCCCGGTGCATTCCCAGCGCCGTTTTCTCTCGCGAAATGACCTCTGTAACGGTGGACATTGGCAGTGACTCGGCTCAGCAGCAACAAATTCTCAACGTCAAGTTCCGCGGTCCAACAAAACATGTCAGACAGCAATGTTCCTTCACGGCGGATCATAACGTAGACCCTAATAAATCAGATACTTACGTCCGTAATGGCACATTTGAAGGGCTTTCAAACCAAAGAGGGGGGTGGAAGTGCCGAGTGTTCGGCGGATTATTACTTAAGGATGGAAAGCGGTCGGTGAACTGAAGTTGGACATGGGAGGAGATATCCGCCGTAAGTGCCAGTCACAGCGCGACATTTCCAGGGTCGCACTGACAAAAAGTGCCATGCGGATTCAAGACCACGATCGACCGCGCCGAATAAGATTGCCGCCGAATTTTCGGCACTCGTGACAATTCGCCCGCCAGGATATAACCACTATTGATCATGTCGTCAACGATGTTGAAAGCGGACGTGCAGGAATTCAGAAAACCACTGAACAACAACCTACCCCGATCAAGGCTTCTCTTACTTTCCAATTCGCTCGCGATGTTTTACGAAATCCGAAAAGATCTCGCCGTTGCGGGATTTACAGCTTACTCAATCGCCATTGATGACATTTCTACCGAATTATGGAAATACCAAGCCCAGATTGGAACAACCGCGTTACGAAATACGAACAATTCAGTTGAAAAGTGATGCAGGAACTTGATATAAGCATGCACAACGTTTGCGCCACTTTATTAGCTGTGCAAGTACAAATGCTGTCCGCAGGAATTGATCTTCGAAAGATTCGCGAGCGCCTCGGTCTCACGATGAGAGATGTCGAAGAGGCCAGCATGCGAATCTCCGAGCATCATGCTTGCGATGAGTATCTGATCCCGCCGAGCCGCCTTTCCGACATTGAAACCAAGGGCGTCGTGCCCAGCGTATTTCGCTTCTACTCGTTGGCCGTAATTTATCGCAGGCCGATGCGCGCGCTGTTTCAGCTCTATGGCATCGATCTTGACGCGATCGGTTCTGAGTGGACCTCAGCGCGCCCGCCCAATACGCACTTGGTGCTCGTCGATAAAGAACGCCCCGGCTATCACGTGCCCGTGAAACTCGACCCCGGATTCGATCTGCGCGAGACCTCGAATTTGGGCCGGATGGTGCAGCAGTGGGGCGTCGTTCCACTTTCTGTTCTCAACCATCTGGCCTCGCAAAGTTACACGTACGCCTACATCGGTACCGAAGACTACACCATGTATCCGATCCTGCAGCCCGGGTCGTTTGCTCAGGTCGATGAATCGAAGCGCCGCGTCGTGGAGCGGCGCCAATGGCGCTCCGAATACGAGCGCCCCATCTATTTTGTGGAAACACGCGACGGATTTACCTGCTGCTGGTGCTCGTTCCGGGCGAACTCGCTGGTTTTGCAGCCGCATCCGTTATCTTCGTCGCCGGTGCGCATGCTTAGACATCCGCAGGACGCTGAGATCATCGGTCAGGTTGTAGGGGTGGCCATGCGGATTGGGGATTTCGCTCTTTCCGATTTGCCAGGATCGAAAGAGTCCGCAACAGAAAAACCAAATGCAGCTCCGTCATCTTCGAGCAGTTTGAAGGCAGTAAATGTTCCGGTTCTGAGCACAGTTTCGACACGTAAGAAGACGTCGTAACGCCCTCCGCCGCACTCGATTCCTGCAAATCCTTGCCCAGCGTTTTTACTGGTGTGTGCAGGATGGTCGCAAGGATCGAGCGATGGGCTTCGGAGAACACCTCCTGCGCCGCCGCCGCTCCATGCAGGCGCGCAAATCCCCAGTGCTCATATTCACCCTCTGAGGTACGCTGCCCTGCCAGGTAAGCGAGTTTTCCCCATGCTCCCGTAATTTTGCCGAGAGTGAGACGGCGGAGATCCTCGTAAGCCGATTTCACTGGCATTCGCTCACCTTTTTTCCATTCGCAACATTTTCCAGAAAGCTGGCGCGCAAGAATTCCCTGGCCGGCTCTGGCCATTTCCGAAGCAGACTGCGTTCACCGAGTGCTCCTCACTCAGATTCGACTCAGAAAGGATACCCCGTGAACAAGCTGAAAGCAAAAATCATCCTGCTGCTCCTGGCGCTTGGCGTGCTGACCGCGGTCCCCGCCCAGCTCCACGCCGATGGAAATCCGATTCCAATCTGCGGCGACCACTATTGCATGCCCCCGGGCTAACTCGAAACCAGTGCTTGAGCGCTGCCGGACCGGGATGATAGAGTTACCCGTCGGCAGCGTCTCAAGCGGATGAGTTACCAGCATCTTATCTGGCTATATCGTTATCTCTGGATCGCGCCTCATGTGCTGTTACTCGCGGTGGCAGCCGTGATGTTTCGCAAGAAACTCCACAAACAATACCCGGTTTTCTTTTCCTATCTCGTATTCGAATCCATCGAGTTTGGCGCAGTTTTCGCGATGACGCAGAGAGTGCCACTCTCCCTCTACGTAAAAGTCGACTTCTTCGGCAGGATCGCCGATGCCACTTTATCGTTCGCCATTGTCCAGGAACTCTTTTCGGCTGCGCTTGGCTCTCTGGATTCAATGCGCAAGCAAATGAGCCACCTATTGCGCTGGGTGACCGTCGCGCTCGTTTTGCTGGGTTCCCTATGCATCTGGGCGCTTTGTTACAGCCGTCTCAATCCTGCAGCATTCCCTGACTACTGGAGCATCGAGGCGCTAAGAGCTGCCCAATGCGGCCTCTTGTTTCTCGTGTTTTTGTGGCATCGCTTTCTCGGCGTCCGCATGCCGCTCTTCTCGTTTGGCGTCGCATTCGGAATGGCGCTTGTCGCGGCCCTCGATCTCCTCACACTTGCCTTCAAGACCTCCATCATGTTGCCCCATGGCCTGAGCATCGACATTCTGAACATGGCTACGTACCACGCGGCCGTAGTTTGCTGGTTTTGTTTCGCTTTGGCCGCAAAAAAAAATGTGGCGTCTGACCTCCGCCCGCCTCTCACGCAATACCGTGAACGTGCGGCAGAACTCGCGAGGGTCGCTCGATGATTCTGCTGATTCTCCTGACTCTGCCGACTCCGCTGATTCTTCTGGCTGGCGCTGTCTGCTCCTTCCTGCTGTTCCTTGCGCTCCAGGCTTGGCGGTACCTGCGGCCCGCTCCAGTCAATCAGCAACTCACTCCCATCGATTTGGAGGCATTAGCTGCCCTTACCGATCCCGAAGAAGAGAGATTCCTCAAACTCAATCTCTCCCACGCGGAGTTCCGCCTGGCCCAGCGCCTCCGTATCCGCGCGATCAAAGCCTATGTATCGACCTTGTCAAATAACGCGAGCGTGCTGATCGCGGCCGGCCAAGCCGCGCGGGACGATTCCAATGAACAGGTGACCGCCTCGGCCCGCGAGATTATTCAAAGGGCGATGCGACTGAAAATCTGGTGTTTGCTCTACACCCTTCGCTTGAATGCAGCCCTGGTTCTTCCCGGTCTGTTTTCGCCTGCCGGCGCGATTGCCGGCCCTTACCGCGCTGTCACGAGCCTGGCAACCAAGCTTCCCGGTAGGGCCGTGGCCTAGCTTGCATGTGGCTTAGAGGCGAGTCAGATGCCAGGAAAGAGTACGAAGGAGGTGGCGGAACCAGCGAGGGGGAAATCTCGTAGACCCAGCTCCGCCCAGCCTCTGTCACAACGCGCGCCATTTTAAGCAGTAGCCAGCACGTCTAAGCAAAAAAATGTTACCAGTTACGGAATCCGAACAAGCTTCCTGACTCGCGACCTCCCGGCCCACCATCGACGATTGACTGAGCTGCGTGCTCGCCAGTTCGCCATTTTCTTGCTGCCAGCTCCAATTTACTTGCGCGCAATTCCCACCTCCGCTTAGTAACTGTTACTTGAAGGGCAATAGCGAGTTACCGAAAGGCCACCCTCCCCCCTGCTTTGGGCCATGTCCTTCCGGGTTCTTCCACCCTACTCTTGACTTACACCAACCGCAGGGCGGAGGAAATTTGAAATACCTGTTCGCACTTCTTCTATTGTGTGCAAGCCTTCACGCGGAGACGTTCGTGGCAACTGCTGCCTCCGGTCCTGCTCCAGACGCGCCCATCCAGCGCCCCTTCCGGACCATCCACAATAAGGTGGGGTTCGGTGTTCTGGCTGGCCTGATTGCTGCCGACGCCATCACGACGCAGCGCGGCCTCAGCGAGGGGATGCGTGAAACCAATCCGCTTATGCGTCCGTTTGTCACGCGCGGCGCGGCCGGAGAAGCAGTGGGTTCCGCGCTCGGTTTCAGCGCTGGCGTGGGGGCGGCCTACGTTTTGCAGCGCACTCATCATTACAAAGCTGAGCGCATTACGATGGGCCTGATGTTAAGCGGCGAGAGCGCTATCGTCGGCCACAATATCGCCGTCATCCACTAACTCTATTTGCCAGCGCCGGGAAGCTTTTTCGACGCCTCCACGCGCGCTTCTAAAAGATCCGGCGGAATCCCCAGAAGAGAAATCCGGCGAGCATCATTGACGCGGGCAGCGTCAGCACCCACGCCATAGCCAGGTTTCGCACTGTGCTCCATTGCAATCCTGAGTGGTTCGCCGCCATCGTTCCCGCAACACCCGAGGAAAGGACGTGCGTGGTACTCACCGGCAAACCGAACCAGTCGGCGGCTCCAATCGTAGCCATGGCGACGAGTTCCGCTGCCGCGCCCTGACCGTAGGTGAGATGCTCCTTGCCGATCTTCTCGCCGACCGTAACCACGATCCGCTTCCAGCCAACCATCGTTCCGAGCCCAAGTGCCATCGCGACGGCAACCTTCACCCAGCCAGGAATAAACCGCGTGGCGCCATCCACGTGCTTTTTGTAGTTGTCGAGCGCCTGCCAATCGGTCGCGCTGATCACATTCGGCTGCGTTTTCTTGATGATTCGTAAGGTTTCGCTGACCACGTACATGTCGTTTCGGAAATTGCGAACACGGTCGTTCGGAATCTTGCCCAGTTCGCCAAAGAGCACGGTCTCATTTCCGATATCCGAGACCAATTGCCGCAGCGCAAGCATGGTGTTCGGCGTGTACTCCCTGGTACGGATGAAGCTCGTCAGCTCGTCGCGATCGTCGCCAACCACCGCATTCGGGCTGACATATTTGGAGAGGATATTGGCGGCCTGCTGAGAGACAGCGATGAAGTCATCCGACTGTCTGTGCGTCACTGCATGATTCAGCGCATAAGCAGTGGGCACGGTACCGACCAGAATCAGCATGATCAATCCCATGCCTTTTTGACCATCATTGGAACCGTGAGCAAAACTCACGCCCGTGCAAGTCAGAACCAGCAGGCCGCGAATCCAGAAAGGCGGCGGTTCGTTGCCAACGGGAGCTTCGTAGAGAGCGCGGTTCTTGATCACCACCTTCATCAGCCACAGGAGAAGAGCCGCGCAAACGAAGCCGACAATCGGAGAAAGCAGGAGCGATTTGCCGATGTTCGTGGCTTGCACCCAGTCCACGCCGCTGGTGCCCGACCGCGCCGACATGAGCTGATTGGCGATACCCACGCCGATGATGGACCCGATCAGCGTGTGCGAACTGGAGGCGGGCAAGCCGAAATACCAGGTTCCGAGATTCCACAGAATCGCGGCTACGAGTAAGGCAAACACCATCGCGAAACCGGCCTTGCTCCCCACCTGCAAAATCAGTTCCACAGGCAGAAGCGAAACGATGCCGAAGGCGACCAACCCGCTCGAAGTGAGCACACCCAGGAAATTCCAGAAGCCCGACCACACCACCGCGACGTGCGGCTCCAGAGAATGCGTGTAAATGACGGTGGCGACGGCGTTCGCCGTGTCGTGGAAGCCATTGACGAACTCGAAGCCCAGAGCCACGAGCAGGGCGATTCCCAGCAATACGTAGGGCAGAAACGACCCGGAACGCACGGTGGAGAGATCGGAAAGCAGATGATAGCCGGCATAAGAAATACCGATCAGCAACACGACGGCGAAACCGATCATGCCGAACTTGCCCGGAGTCTTTGTGATCTTTGCATCAAGAACGGTTGTCGCGGTAGCCATAGCTCTCTCCCGTCATCTGAATCGCAGACTTGGACTGGAAATCAACTTTGGAATTCGAAGCGGAGAGAACTATACGGAAGGATTGTTACGCCAGTGTTAAGAGACAATGTTAAGAGACAGCGTTAAGAGATAATGTTGAGAAGCAATGTTGAAAGACAATGTTAAGAGGAAATGCAAGAGGAGATGTTAAGAGGCGACCTCGGGTGAGGACTCGGCGTTCAGGGCAGCCTTCGCTCTGGGCGTTCGACTCCGAACCTTCGACTCTGAACATGGCTTGAACGCACCTGCGGTTCTCTACGAGAAAGCCCTTGCGATTACTCCGCGATGAGCAGACTTTCCGCGAAGGGCCATTCCTGGTCGATCCATTGCTGATCGGGGCGAAAGCCTGAGGCTCGCGCAATCTTTTGAATTTCAGCCCGGCTATATTTGTGACTGCTTTCCGTCCAGATGGTTTCTCCCGCTTCGAACATAACGGAGAGGTCGGCCTCTCGAATTTCAACGCGCTGTTTGCGAAGCGATTTCAGATGCATCTCCACGCTGCCGGTCGAGGAGTTGTAGCGCGCAACATGTTTAAAGTTCGAAAGCTCGAAATTCGCGTCGAGTTCGCGATTGAGTCGTGCCAATAGATTCAGGTTGAAGGCGGCGGTCACGCCGAGAGGATCGTCGTAGGCGAGCAAGAGTTGCTCCGCGCTTTTCTCCAAGTCGGTGCCGAGAAGCAGAGCATCTCCGGGTCGAAGAATCTTGCGGACCCGCTCGAGGAATTCCACTTCCGCAGGATGGTCAAAATTTCCAATGGTGCTTCCCAGGAACAGGACGAGCATCTGCTCCTCCGGCCGTCTGCGTCTTACTGCTTCGCGAAGGCCATCGAGATATTCGCGCTCGCAGCCCACGATATTCACTCGGTCGATGTCGCCCAGTTCGCGCTTGCACATGGCAAGAGCGGCCGGAGAAATCTCGATGGGAAAGTAAGACGTGTGCTGTTTTCGCGTGATGGCCTCAAGGATGCGGCGCGTCTTCTTGCCGGTTCCGCTGCCCAATTCTGCGACCACGATGGGACACTGCAGAAGAGCAGTGATGTCGTGGGAATGGCGCCGCAATAGGCGTTCATCGGCGCGGGCCAGACCGTATTCGGGCAGCGTGCAGATAACCTCGAAGAGCCCGGAGCCGACCTCATCATATAAATATTTCGAGGGCAGCTCTTTCTGTGAAGGATCCGTGAGACCTGCGCGCACTTCCCACGCCATCTCAGACATGGAGAACGTGTTGACGAGTTGAGTTGCCATAGGGGATCCGGGCTCCTTCAGTGGCTCACGCAGCGGAATCCTGCGTAGACGTACTGGTAGTGTGGTTGAAACCAGTTGCGGAAAGAGCGGCGCAACATCGATGACGCGGTACGCGACGAGCCACCTTTCATCACGTAATGTTTGCCGTCGAAGAAGTTTGCGGAATAACCCGGATAGAAGGAAAATGGCCGGAATCCGTGGAAGGGCTGAAATATGGATGAAGTCCATTCCCATCCGTTGCCGGCGAGATCGTGCACTCCGAAAGCGCCCGCGCCTTCCGGGAATGCCCCAACCGGTGTGGGATTCCAGCGCGCGAAATCGAAGTTTCCTTTTTGATCAGTGGGCGCGTCATCGCCCCACGGGTATTGTCTTTCGATCCCTTCCGGTGTGCCGTAGGCTGCACGATGCCATTGGGCTTCGGTGGGCAGCGATTTTTTGGCCCAGCGCGCATAGGCGCTCGCTTCCGCATGGCTCACGTGAACCGGCCAATCCATTGGTAGAGGGATTTCGTCGAACATGCCGCGAAAGCTCCAGTCATTTTCATTTCGTTCGTCTTCCGCTTGCTTCCAGAAAACCGGGTACGAGATGCCGGCGCTCTGCTTCCATTCCCAATCCTCCGGACGCCACAACTCGCGCTCTTCGTATCCGCCGGCTTTGAGGAATTCGAGAAATTGCCGGTTGGTGACTTTGTGATTGTCGATGGCAAACGCGGGAACAACTACGGTGTGAGCTTCGAATTCGTTATCCCAGCCGAACGCGTCAGTGTCGCGAGCCAATCCGAGCGTGGCCATTCCTTCGGGAATGTCAATCATTCGCGAGGCCAGCGGACGTGCGATGGATGCGGGCTCGGAGCGGGGTGCTCGCTTCTGCTCATAAGGCAGCTGATGAAACATGTAGGCCAGCGTTTCAGCGTGCATCAGACGATGTTCGATGGCAACGTTCAGCAGCGTGTGGGGAGAGAAGTCTGTTTCCGCGGAAATCTCTTTTGCCGACAGGTCGAGATCGGCGAGAGCGTCATCAATCCTGGCGCGGATGCGCCCAACGTAATCACGAACGCGGTCAATCGATGGCCAATCGCTGGGCTCGTCTTTGGGCAGCCCGCCATCCACTGGATCAATGCCGAAAGCGAACAGCTTATCGAACTCGGGATTGAAGGAGGGGATTGATAGAAGGCGGTCGCGAAACAGGTTCCAGTCGAAGGCTTCGAGGTGGCCAATATAAAAAATGATCCTGTGGCGCTCCGCGATCGGGCGATTGTATAGAGCATTGGGCGCAATGATTTCGAAGAGTTCGTCAGTCTGGCGCCGGGCTTCGGAGAGCCGGCCGAGCCACTGGCCTGGCAAAGCATGGTCCCGCTGAGGTGCTTCGATTGTGTTTGGCATAGTGATGTCGCCCCCTCGTGCTTTCTTTCAGCGGAGCTCGCCTACAGGAGATTGCCCACACCCTATCGCAGCAGCTAAGGTCTCTGTTTGTTCCGGAAGAACAGGTGCGGCTGCGGACTTCTGATTCGATGCACTTTCGCGCCACAAGTTGCCGGGAATTAATTGAGCTTGGATGCCTAAATCACGGGTGGAAGGGGGCTTGCTACGCGGCCCTGGTTTGAAGGATTCCGCGTACAAACGTTTTCAGGCGGGGGCATTCCATCTTGGAAAATACCGCGACGATACCCGTTTGGCGCGCCAAGACTTCCAGAAAATTACTCTTGTCGACGGTGATAATCACAATAGGAAGGTTGGGAGCGCGACGCTTCAATTCCCGCGCCGCGCCCAGGCCATCGAGCGAAGGCATGGATAAATCGAGGATGGCCACATGGGGATGAATCCAGTTGGCTTTCTGCAGCGCTTCGAAGCCGTCGCGAGCCTCGAAAACCACGGAGTCAGAGTCCTCCTCCAGGATTAATTTGAGTTCTTCCCGCCAAAATGCGCTGTCATCAGCAACCAGAATGCGTGTTGACATTGCTCAACCTGCTTACTGAACCTGGTCTCGCCAAACTTGGTCTCACGGAACCCGCTCTGACCAAGCATGGACTCACGAAGCCGTAAACTTCCAACCGCTCCGGGATTGCGTCTTAGGATGGCACGCGTGCGCATAAGGGATGGCGCAAATGTGCGGAAAAACTGGCCAGGAACCAAGGTCGTTTATCACACGGGGAGAGAGACAGGCAGCACATTGAAAAGCAAGCGCAAAAGTGCGCCACGCAATCGGCGCTCATCTTTCAGTCGGGGGCGCGACAGTCTTTTTACAATCGTGGTGGGTTGACAGGCCCAGGTTCGCGTCCGTTTTTTGGACGCTAACCCGGGGAACCTAAGAAATGCGACTGCGATTTACGACTTTGTTTGGCTGACTCTTCCAAGCGCTGGGTTCGCAAGGAAAGCTTGGTGCCGGGAGGGGGAGTTGAACCCCCACGAGGGGTGACCCTCGGCAGATTTTGAGTCTGCTGCGTCTGCCAGTTCCGCCATCCCGGCACTTCGTGGAAGGACTTGGTGTTAAGGCAGTTTCTCTATTAACTCACATCCGTGCCCAAGGCAACGAATGTGAAACCGTGTAACAAACCGTCGAAGTTTTTGATGATTTCCA
>Ga0335079_10005543_pt1 | contig 14438 bp, 13 predicted proteins | sample Lox_Sample_33_FD_206719 | JGI IMG/M metagenome (GOLD analysis project Ga0335079, IMG submission 206719) | Soil microbial communities from Loxahatchee National Wildlife Refuge, Florida, United States - Lox_Sample_3.3 | ecosystem: Environmental > Terrestrial > Soil > Wetlands | place: USA...
GCCGCAGCGCCGAGCACCCCGCTGGAGATGCTCCGGATACGCCCGTCACGAATCGTCACGGTGGCACTGTCGATCTCCCGCGCACTCTCGGGCGAGACGATCGTAACGTTCTCGATGCGCAAGTCCCCGGAAACGGCAGTCTCGGAATGCAGTACTGGAGCAATCACCAGGAGAGAGAGTGCGCTCAGTCGCAGGACCCGGGTGCCATGGGTCGATCGGTCTCGCTGCAGCATCGGCAACTCCCCTTGCCAAACAGCCGGTGCACCACGGAGCCGACCTGTCCGGCAACTGCCGTCAGATGCCTTCAGCGGGCACTCGCGTGAGGAAGTCTGAATGTCCGCTGCTTGGAAATCTAGCGAGCCTGGCTGAAGGGCGGCTCCTGGGCCAGAAGCCGTCCTACGGCTGCCTGAAATTGCTGCCGCAAAGCGGACGTCCCGGCGTCTGAATTTACGCTGGTTGCCATCCCCCTGGGCATCCGCGACCATTCGGGCGCATAGGGGGACGCTCGACATGGTCAAGGGTGGCTGCGCACCGTGAGTGGGATTTCACACGCCGTATTTCTGAGCTACGCCTCACAGGATGCGGAGGCTGCGCAGCGCATTGCCGACGACAAGATGAACCTCCCCGAGTGAGGCGAAACGGGCAAAGACGATGGCAATAGAGGAAGAGAGCCGCACGCATCCGTCGAGTGGGGAAAACGCACGGATGGCGATGGCGGCGTCCGAACGCACCAGCCGCTGGTCAAATCCCGGTGGTTTGAGCAACTCAAGCAGCGCAACGTTTTTCGGGTCGCGGCGCTGTATCTAGTAGTGTGTTGGCTGATCTTGGAACCGGTGCATGTGGTGTTTCACATGCTAGACGTGCCGGTATGGGCGAACCGACTGGTCCTCATGATCATGGCCGTCGGCTTTCCGGCGGTACTGATCTTCGCCTGGGTGTACGAGGTCACGCCGGACGGCTTAAAGCCTACTGTCCAAGTCCCACACGGGCAGTCGATCCGCCGACTCACTGGGCGCCGCCTCGATCGGGCGATCATCGCCGTGCTCGCGGTGGCACTCGCCTACTTCGCCCTCGACAAGTTCTGGATCTCGAAGCACCCGTCGACCAAAGAGCCCGCAGCGGCTTCCGAGGCTCGCGCCGGCGCACCCACTATGCCCGCTTCCGCGGGCCCATTCAGCCCTCCGCCGCTCTCAATCGCCATTCTGCCATTCATCAACCTGAGTGGCGATCAGAGCCAGGAGTACTTCTCGGACGGGCTCACGGAGGAACTGCTCAACTCCCTCGCGGAGATAAACGGACTGCAGGTTGCCGCTCGCACCTCCGCCTTCTCGTTCAAGGGCAAGGACAACGACATCAACAGTATCGCCCGCAGGCTCAACGTGGCAGATATCCTCGAAGGAAGCGTGCGCCGCTCGGACCACACGGTGCGGGTCACCGCTCAACTCATCAACGCTGTCACGGGCTTTCACCTGTGGTCCAAGACCTATGACCGCGAGCTGGGAGACGTGCTCAAACTTCAGACCGACATCGCAACCGAAGTGGCAAATGCACTCAAAGTCACGCTGCTCGGAGATGAGGCGGCGAAGATTGAGGTTGGCGGAACACGCAACCCAACGGCGTTCGACGCCTATCTCCGCGCCACGAAGACCTATTGGGGCGGCCTTTCGAACGAAAAAGATCTCGAAACTGCCATTGCGGGCTACACCGAAGCGATTCGCCTGGACTCTAAGTACGCACTCGCGTACTCGGGTCGATCCCTTGCTGTCGAACACAGCCTGGATTTCGCTACAACAGTGTCCGCCATGCATGCTGCCCTTGATAAGGCACAGGCTGATGCGCGCAAGGGCATCGAATTGGCGCCTAGCCTTAGCGAAGGCCACGTAGCGCTGGCGGTTGCCTACGAGGACTTGCTCGAGTTCACGTTGGCTAACGAGGAGTTCGAACGTGCGCTTACGCTTGCACCCGGCAATGCCCGTACGTTGTGGAACTACGGCTTATTTGCGGTTCACATGGGTCGATTAGAGTTCGGACTCACATCGCTCCGTCGAGCATTAATGTTGGATCCATTGAATGTCGTTGCCCACAGCTATCTGGGCAGCGCTCTGTTTCACGTCCGCCGATATCCGGAAGCCATTGCGGCATACAACGATGCCGAGACTGTCGATGCGAGCGGGCGCAACACCTATTCAGCGGAGATTGGCTTTGCCTATTTACTGCTCGGGGATTACGAAAGTGCTCGGTCCTCTTGCGAAAGGAGGCCCGAAAAGGACAGCAACCAGTTTTGCTTGGCAATCGCGTACGACAAACTGGGGCGACATGCGGACGCGGAAGCTATGCTCGCCAAGTCTCGGGCCACCGACGGCGACACCGGAGCAACCGCGTATAGCGTGATCTACGCACACTGGGGAAACAAATCCCGGGCCCTTGATTGGCTCGATACGGCGGCGCGGCTGCGGGACCCGTCTTTGGAACTTCTCAAGGGTCCATGGTTCGATCCGTTGCGCAACGAGCCGCGCTACCGAGCCGTCGAACGGGCGCTGAAGTTTCCGTACTGATTGTCTGAAGCACCGTGAGCAATGGTTCACAGGTTGTGTTTCTGAGCTATGCCTCGCAGGATGCCGAGGCGGCCCAAAAGATTTGCGATGCATTGCGCGCAGCCGCCATTGAGGTCTGATTCGATAAGAGCGAACTGCGAGGCGGCGACGCCTGGGACCGCCGGATCCGGCAGCAGATCCACGACTGCCGGCTGTTCATTGCGATCATCTCGGCCCACACCGAAGCACGCGACGAGGGCTACTTTCGGCGCAAATGGCGGCTCGCTGTGGAGCGCGCGGGTGACATGGCCGAAGACAAGGCGTTCGTCGAGCGAGTACGTCGACTGCTGTCCCCGGGGCAGCCTGACGCGCCGAAGAACGCCCATCCGTCAAGGGATCCAACAGCTGTTGCCATGCCTGCCGCTGGTAGTCGCATCTCTGACCCGTGCCGAAGAGCTGTGTTGGTGGCGTTGGCAGCGCTTATGGTGCGGATGCTGCTGGTCGGTTACTGTTTTGGCATCCGCTCTGAACGGCGGCTGTGCGAGGAAGCTCGCCCTCGTGGCCTGCGCTGTGGGCCTGGAGCGGAGCAGTCGCTCGAGACCGAAGTAACCCAGCGCCACCATCACCATGAGCTCGGGGTCCACCGAGGGCCGTCCAGTGTGGCTATAGAAGGGTGCGAGGTGTTGACACAGATCCGCCAGGTCGAGAAACCGATCGATGCCGCGGAGCAGATGGTCCGCCGGTACGTGTTCATCAAGGTTGAAGGAATAAAACAGTCGGTCTTGGTTGCCGCTGTGTTCTCCCATCATGCCGCTGCGCTCCCTCCGCCGCTGCTGCTAACTAAGATCTTGAAAACACAGCACCGTTCAATAGTTGTCGGGTGGCCCCAGGGATCGCTCCGCTGGGGCTCCCACAGATCCGGACGTGCAGGATTCCCGCATCCGGCTCTTCGGGTCAAGGGGTTGCTGAGTGACGGTAAACGCTGTGAACCACGCGTACAGGAGGTAGAGGATCACGCTGCAGGAACGCCGAGAACTGAGCCCACGGTAGCTTGGCGTTGGATCGGCGGCGCAACCACTTTCGCCAGACACGTTCGACGTGGTGCCGGAAGCTCGCCATCGAGCGCCCGTTGCCAGTCATCCCGTAATAGGCATAGTGGCCGCGCAGTTTGCTGCTCAGGTGCTCGTGCTGCCATCTCACCGGCGTGTGGCGATGTCGCCGACACCAGGCTTCGACGGCGCGCAGCGCGCGACTCAGCCGACCCTTCGCCGTCTTACGGCGCACGACCCAGTTGCCCTTCCGAGAACGACCCCAGTACAGGGTGAACCCAAGAAAGTCGAACGACCGTGGCTCACCCGGACCGCTCCGGCCACGATCTTTCGAGCCCGGCCGATGCAGCGCAATAAGGCGGGTCTTCTGCGGATGCAAGGTCAGCGTATATTTCTCAAAACGCTTTGCCAGCACCGCGAAGACTCGCTCCGCATCTTCCTGCCGTTCAAAGCCCAGCACTGCGTCATCGGCATACCGGACCATGAACGATGTTCCTTTGAGCCGTGGTTTGACATCCTGTTCAAACCACTGATCCAACACCTCGTGCAGATAAATGTTCGCCAGTAACGGCGAGATCACTCCGCCCTGAGGTGTACCCTGCTCGGGGTGGCTCAACTGGGTTCCTTCCAGAACACCCGCCTGCAGCCACTTACCGATCACGCGCAGGATCACTCCATCACCCACCCGACGAGCCACCATTCCCCGAAGGCGCGCTCGATCCACTCGGTCAAAGAAGCTCTCGATGTCGAGCTCGATCAACCAACACTGCGACAACGGCATAATCCGTTGCCACAGCGCATCCAGCGCTTGATGTGCTGAACGTCCCGGCCTAAAGCCATACGATGAGTCTGAGAACTGCTGCTCGTAAAGCGGCTCCAATATCATCACGACCGCTCGCTGCAGCACTTTGTCCTCCAGCGTCGGTATGCCGATCGGTCGAAGACGTTTGCCATCACCCTTCGGGATATAGACACGCTTCACCGGCGGTGCCCGATAGAGCCCCGATTTGAACCGATCGAGTAGGCTCGACAAGTTCGCCTCCAGCTCCGCCTCGTACCCCGCCGCCACTTGGCCGTCGACCCCTGGCGCTCCATCTTTCCGGGTCCGGCGATACGCCTCGCGCAGCCAGTCCAGATCAATGAAGTGAGCCAGCGTCGACAACGCCTCGTGCGGATAGCGTTCGGCTCGCTGTGCTAGCTCAAGTTGTTTCGTTGAGATGGTCTGCGGACTCGGTGTTCCCACCATCTATCCCTCCTCGAGCACCTTGACCCGATCCTCCCCTTCCCTCCACCGGCTCCGCTCGGAATGCGTTCGCCGGCTTCATCGGTACTACGAGAAGACTCCGACTTCTCGGACCTCATCCGTGCTCCCTTAACAGGAGCACGTACCATCGCGTTCGTGCGCTCTTCGCTCCGCTCGGCACTGCACGTCATGCCGGCGACCTGGACTACTTGATTAAACGGCGCCCGCACCGTTGCCTTCGCAATGGAAAGTCAGAGACCTCCCAGGTTCCTGTGGCACCCACACGTCGATCCATGCCCTGCTCTTAGACCCCGCGGAGAGACTCACGCCAGGCGTTGCGGCGTGAACCTTGCTGCCTTCCACTTTGAAAACAGTGTCAGCCTCCGATTCATATTCGTTTCGAGGCTCAATCACACGGCCTAGCGACTCCCTGTGTACGCTTCGCAGCCAAGGTCGCCCCTGGACCACGCAACACTCGGTTCCGGCTGGTTGCCAACCTTTGCCGGGCAGGCTTAACCCCTGCTGGGTTCCATCAGAAGTTTTCAGCCACGTTCTCCTTCACATGACTTCCCACTCCTCCAGGCTTTGCCTGGCGCACTTTCAACGGAATAGGCCAAAAGCGCTCGTATCTCAGGGCGCCCACTGGTCGGTTCTAAAACCGCGTGAGCCATCGATGGAACAAGCCAAGTGCACACCCGCCGTCCGCCAGCCCTGGAACGAGGGCAGGATCGTCGGCCAGAAGGCACCTTTCGAGTTCGGAGAAATCTAGGCGATCTGCATCCGACGGCGGCGCTGTGCGATGGTTACCGCGCTCGCACTGTCTCTGGTATAGCATTGGAGAGCGGTATATGAAAAAGTTCAAGCATGAGGCGGAGTTATTCAAAGCGGCCTTGCTCGCGGGTGTTCAATATGCGCAAGGTCGCAAGGCTGTCGAGTTCGAAGCAACCGACTCGGCGAGCGACAAGGCACTATACGTCTATCGCTTGCTCGTGCACGACAAGGTCATTTCCCCAATGCCGGAAGACCAAGTCGGCGAGAAGACGATTCGGCGTCGGCTCGCGACCTGGTACGCGCATCAGTTGCCTGAGGGACACCGACTGTTGGAATAGCCCACACGCGGCGTGACGACAAGATTTAGGGCAGTTCACTCCCACAGGCCGGGTGGTTCGAGAAACCTCAGCAGCTAAAAGCTCATATCTGAAGGTCGAGAAGCACGCTCCTAATTGGAGGAAGAGGGTTTAGACAGTTCCCTCAGCCACTTGCACTCAATTTTGAGAGGGTAGATGAATGAGATATCTAATAATGCTGATTGCGTCGGGGCTGGCAGGCTGCAGTGTGTATTCACCCGATGCCGGGCATGAAACCGTATTGATCGAAAAGCCATGGATTTTTGGCCATGGCGGAGTTGATTCTGATCCGGTCAAGCCGGGGCGAACCTTCGCAGCTTTCACGACCGAAGGTGTGGATGTGTACATGCAGCCTCAGAAATTCGACACTGAGATGCACGACACGATGACCTCGGATGGTGTACCGATCAGTTTTCATGCCATCGTGGTGCTACAAGTTACGGATTCGGTGGCGTTGATCAAGAATTTCGGACCGAAGTGGTATCAGAACAATCTGGAAGAGCAGTTCAAGACGATGGTTAGACAGGCTGTGCGCAAGCGCGGCATGAATGAAACTGCGATCAGTACAACAGCTTTGGATGCTATAGATGCGGAGATCCGAGACGCTTTGAAGGCATTCATCAAGGAAAAGGGATTGCCGATCCAGCTTGTTACGATGACTGTAGGGCGAGCCAATCCGCCTGATGCCATCAAGAATCAGCGCATTGAAACGGCCACGCAGGAGCAACGCATCCAGACTGAGCAGCAGACCAAGTTGGCAGAAGTCCAGCGCAAGTCGGCTGAAGAAGCACGGGCGGCAGCAGATAATGCTTATCGACAGGCTATCGGTCTATCACCTGAGCAGTATGTCCAGTTGAAGCGGATCGAGATGGAGAATCGAGTGTGCGCGGAGGGTAAATGCACGTTCATTGAGAATGGCGGAGCGGTACCTGCATTTAGCGTGAAGTAGTCAAATTCCGTTTGCGGTCAGCAAGAAGACGGCGGCGAAGCAGAAGTCTTACGTGGATTTCCTGGAAGCAGACGCTCGCGAAGGTCAGCAAAGGGTCAGGTCCCCGCCGGCGTATGGGAGCGGAGACACTGGCGCCAAGACGTGGTTTCCGGCTGAGCTTAGCGACTCAGTTTGCCCTAGCGGAAGATGCCGGAACCGCACGCGGGGGTTCCTGCCGCTTGACCTTATACGGAGCCGGTAAGAAGGTAATCAACCAAGCCGCGGTAGGGACGCGACAGCTTCAATTCGTGGACAGGGCGCAGACTAGGACCCCGGGCGAAGGGGATGCTACATCGATTTGGAGTAGTGAGGCCATGAAGTTGCACAAGCCAGCGCAGTCATTCCTCGCAATCACCGCGCTTTCTGCGGGTCTGGCACTCGTATGCCCGGCGGCACTCGCCGCGAAGGAGCCACCGCCTGAAGTGACCAAGGATGGCCTGCACCTCTACAAGCAGACCAAAGAGCGGCTCGCTTACGTAAGACCCGGCGCGACCTTCACGCAGTACAAGAGGGTGGCGATCCTCGACTGCTATGTGGAGTTCTCAAAGGAGTGGGTCAAGGATTACAACCGCGATCAGCGGGACCCGTCGCGCAAGATCAGCGAGAGTGACCTCGACCGCGCGAAGCAAGCGCTGCAAGGTGATTTCAAGAAGATCTTCGCCGAGGAGCTTCAGGAGAACGGGCGATACCAGGTCGTCGACTCAGGCGGCCCGGACGTGCTTGTGCTGCGGCCCGCGCTGCTCAATATCCAGGTCAGCGCTCCGGATCTCATGTCACCCGGCCGCAGCGCTACGTACGTCCAATCAGCCGGTACGATGACCATCTATCTCGAACTGTGGGACTCGGCGTCGAATACGCTCCTCGCGCGCGTCATCGACGGAAAGGTGGACCCGGATCTGTACGGGCAGCGTTCGAGCAGCGTCACCAACCGGGCAGCGGCCGAGCGCATGATGCGGAGCTGGGCCGACGAGCTGCGCAGTCGCCTCGATCTCGTTCGCGGCAAGGACGTGGCACCCTGAAGGGGCAAAAAGAGCACCGACCGAAGGCCCAACGTACGAACCGGGAATGAGCCTGCACGTTTTGGCCTACAACATGAAACGTGCGATGCAGATCTTTGGGGTCAACCTAGCCATCGACAGCAAGCTTCGAGCCTGCGACTTGGTCAAGCTGCGCGTCCGAGACGTCTGCCAAGGAGGCGCCATGGCATCCCGGGCGATCGAGCTGCAGCAGAAAACCCATCGTCCGGTACAGTTCGAGATTACCGAGCCGACGCGGGAGGCTGTTGGAGTCTGGATCGGTCATGCAGGACTGACCTCGGAGGGCAGCCTTTTTCCAAGCCGACTGCATGACTCGGCACATCTGTCTACTCGGCAGTACTCGCGGATCGTGCATTCCTGGGTCAGGCAACTGGGATTGGACAAGGCCAGCTACGGAACGCACACGCTCAGGCGAACGAAGGCAACCTTGATCTACCGCCGTACCAAGAACCTGCGGGCCATTCAGCTGCTGCTAGGACACACGAAGCTGGAGAGTACGGTTCGTTATCTCGGCATCGAGGTCAATGACGCCCTGGAAATAGCTGAGCAGACCGAAGTATAGCAAGTGGCCCGGGCCGGTCGGCGGCAACGGGCGCTTACCGGGCCACGAGCAGCCACTCGAGTCTTGATTCACCTGCCACAAAGCCGCCGGTCCCACTGGTCAGTTCGGCGGTGAGCCATGCCAAACTGATGAGTGCTCAGGCGTCGCGCTGCGCCTTTGAAACCCAGGAGCCAATCGAGTGCATAGCCACCGCATTTCGCCGCCAATGCGCGCTTGGATTTTGGTCTCTTTGGCCGCCGCCGCATTCACATCCGCAGTCATCTCTAGTCCAGTTGTCGCCGCGCCGCTGAGCGTGCCGTTCGATTTTTCGCGCGGTGCGATCGGGCTTGATGTGACTATTGGTGGTCAGCCGGTGTACCTCATGCTTGATACCGGTGTTGATCCATCAGTCATCGACATAGATCGTGCCGAGGCCCTCGGACTGAAGATTGATCGAGGAGTCAGCGGTGAAGCCTCGGGTTTTGGCGATGCCAAGTCTGCTAGTGTTTTTGCGGCGACCATCAGCGGCTTGGCAATCGGGTCGCGCGATTTCGGGCCAGTCGACGCACTGGCGTCAAGATATGAGCACGGCGTCGGCGGCATATGGCCGCACGCTCGATGCAGTGCTCGGATACAGCTTCCGGAAAGACAAGAAAGTGTTGATTGACTACCCAAACCGGAGGGTTGTGCTGCCGGATCGGCTTTCAGACGCCGCTGCAACAATTCGCAGCTGTCGTCAGCACTGGAGTTTGGCACTGCAGGCCCTGAACGATGACAATTGGCCCATCATCCCGAACTTCCGCTTCGGTTCATCCGCGGGTCCCGTTACGCTTGACACTGGGTCCAATGGTGGCATCGGACTGTTCGAACGAGCCTTCGGTCTCCGCGGTTTGCGTCCAGCGCTTGTCGAAAGCGGAGACGTTGAGCACGCAGGGTTTCGGGGCAACGAGAAGTCAAAGACCTACGTGCTGAATGAGAGCGTAGGGTTCGGCCCTTTTAGGCTGCCAGCGGGCCAAGTTGTGACGCTCACCAAGTCATCCAGTGCGACTGACAAGCGTGTGGCCAATATTGGCAACCAGCTGTTCGCAGCAACGAATCTCAAGATCATTCTTAACTACGCTGCGAAACAGCTTCTGTTCTACGGAAATTGCGGCTAGCAAACACCGGGGATCGGTTCGTTAATTCGCACAGGGCGGAGGCTTCGTTGGCGACAAGCCAACATTCGAAAATGCCTGCAAAGGGTCAACAAGCGACCTTTACCGACGACTCTCGGGGCTTCGCGCTGAATATCCGGAATCGGGAGGCAATCAGGCGCTTCCGCGCCGCGGTGTTGTTGTCGAGCGCCCGATACGCGCGTGGTGGACGGTGCCTATCTGGAGGTAGTTCGCCCAACCGCGCAACGAGCAGTTGAACTCCTGCACCACCTGCGTGGTCTCCTGCCACGTTGTATTGGCGGCAGTCAGCGCATGACCAGATTCGCCAGCAACGGTGAGAGCGGTGAGCCCTGCGCGATGCCGCGACCACTGTCCTTGGCCTCCGTCGTACGTGTCTTCCGGCCTTTATCGTCGGTGTCTTCTACAGCACATTGTCTTGCGTCAGTCCTGAACCAAGGCCCCTTCCCCCACCGGTGTTACCCGGCTTCATCGGACTACGGGCCTCTCCGCCACCCGACGGCGCCCGGACCTTCCCTCGCGGGCTCCCGGTTGGTCATCACTGACCACGCCTGAAGGGTTTCCGGTGTTGCGCGCGCTTCCCTTGTGTACATGCCATCGCCACTACCCGGCGTGACGACCGGCTGTTTCCTCCGCTCGCTTCGCCAGCCGTGTCAGCCTTCCCCGATATGGCAGTCGGATCGGCCCACGCATCGATCTTTTCGAGGCTTATCCGGCGTTCACTTACGGCCCGCACACTCGCGCCGTCACCGTATTTCGTGACAGCTTCACCGAAGGCTTCAACCGCTTCGTTACCTCCACAGTTGCCCCGGTTGCATCCGGCTGGAGCAGTTGCCTGGTGGGACTTTCACCCACTGGAAAGCGCCGCCTTTCCACGGCGCGCCCCGATAGCGGTCGCTCCGCGTCTCCTATCGTTGCCGCTTGCCAACCACGAAGGCATCCGGGTGGCCCGCCGCCTTGAGCAGTCGACTGCGGGCTGGGCAACACTAACCCTCCATCGGGAGCGTTCGCGAACGCGCGCGGTCGCCTGCGAGCACTGCGGCCGCATCGTGCGAGGCGCCCGATTCCGCGGCGCGCAGCGTGACCGTGAATGTCGCCCCCCCTTCGGGATTGTTGCGGGCCTCGATGGTGCCACCATGAGCGTCGACGATCGTCCGCGCGATCGTGAGGCCTATCCCGAGGCCATGCGATTTCTTCGTGACGAATGGTGTGAACAGCCTGGCGATGATATCCGCCGGCAAACCCGACCCCGTGTCACGCACGGTGACTTCGACATCGGTACCCCTGACTTCGCTTGTTATCGTGACGTGTCGCCGGGCCGGCGGCATCTCGGCCATCGCGTCCATTGCGTTCATCACCAGAATCACGAGCACCTGCTGCAACAGCACTTGATCGCCACTGACGACACAGGGATTCGAGGGCAGATTGACGTTCACCGTGATCTGCCGCGCTCTCATGTCGTGGGCAACGAGGGCAACGCTCTCGCTTACAACAGCGTGAAGATCGATCGGTTTCTTCTGCAGCTGATGACTTCGGAGCATCACCCGATGGCGGTCGATGATCTGCGTGGCGCGAACACCGTCGGCCTGGATATCGGAGAGGATCTCTCCGATTGTGTCTGGCGTTGCACCCGTGGCGGTGATCATCATCTGAAGCGCCTCGGCGTTGTGCATCATCGAACCGAGGGGTGCACCGAGCTCATGTCCAATCGAGTGAGCGAGCGCTGACATCGTCTCGCGGCGACTCGCGTCAGCGGCGAGGGCCAGGTTCCTCCGGCTGTCGATCTCGGCCCGCTGCCGGGCGCGGCGCTCGAACAGGAGCCAGATAATCAGGAGCGCCTGGATGGCCAGTGCGCCGGCCGCGCTCAGAACGGTGCCCCGGTATTCGCGCCACATACTGGGATTTCGATAGCGCACCACACTGCCGGACGGTAACCGACTTTCGGGTATGCCCCACCGATGCAGCTCGCGCCAGTCGAAGGTCGGTTGACCGGGCACTTGCGGCGGTACCCTGATGCCGCCCGGCGACGCGGCGTTCAGGAGTTGAACGGCCACGTCGGCCGTCCGGCGACTGAGGTCGTCTATGGACATTAGCCTGCCGCCGACGACGCCGGAGCCCAGGTACACGCTATGCGCCGCAAACAGGGGAGCATTCGCCGTGGCGTGAAGATCGGCGAGTACTCGCTCGTCCGCATACGCCGCACCCGACGCGTCGGTGCCGAAGGTAAAATAGAAAATCGCCGAGTGGGCCGGAAGGCTCGCACAACGGCGCAAGATCTCGGGAAGGGACAGATCGTCGGACCAGACGAAGGTTAGACGGTCGTGAAATCGCTTGAATTGCTCATCGAGCTCCTGATGCCAGAATCTGCCGATCTCTCCGGAGCCCATCACCATGAATACCTGCCTGGTTTGGGGCAGTAGCTGCAGGATGTCGTCGACGAGCCGAGGGAAATCGTTGACGGCCGCGACGGCGGTCTCATTCCCGCCAAGAGGCGCGTCCCGCAGATATCGCTGATCGACGGCCGCGAACAGAAGCGGTGTGTCGGGAAAGAGCTGCCGTCGATATTTGCGCGCGAATACCGCCGCCGGGCCAGCGAGTGACACGATAAGGTCCGGCTTGAGGCGATCGACATAAGCGGAACGGATGAAGTCGACGATCGACTGTTTAGACGCGCCGACAAACCCTGTCGGACCCACGACGACCTGAACGACGTTCACCGGACTCCCCGCACTCCGGTCCAGGTCGACCCGGAGGCTGCCGGTGAAGTGGTCGAGGATCATGTTGCCGCGATCGTACGATTGCAGCAGCAGGATCTGTCGGAGCGGGGGCTGCGCTTCGCCCGACGCCGGTCCGAGCATCAGCAAGCCCGCCAGCGCGACGCATCGCGCGCTGATCAGACCTTGTCGCGCGCCTCGTCTGGGGAAAGAGTAATGTCTCCTTGGGGCGATCAGCCTGACTCCCTTGGTTTTGATATCCGCCCTTTCAGACCAAGTATCCATCCGTACGAGCGCTACGGGCAATGAGACGGCCGAGATCGAAGCCCGTGAGCATCATGGACCGGCTCCGGGTCCTGACAGGTATCACTCGCTCAGGCCGCCCCAATCGTCGTCGTGAGTCACAATGCATCGAATGGCGCAACGTGCGCCCGCGATCGGCTCGACTAAGCCGTACCAGAAGGCCGGATCGACGCCCAACGACCGCCCGGTTCCGGCACAGGCTTCTCGGTAACACAGGGAATGAACGCAGCAGGGCGTATCTCCGGCGATGGCCGGTCGACCGAGTTCGGGCGATACGCCATCGTCTGGCAGCAAGGAACGCTGGTCAACGGCACGCGGCAGCTGCCACCCTTCCTTGCGCGGATACAGATCGCCAACAGTAACTCGGCTGCGCGGGGCATCAACGACGCCGGGATCATTGTCGGCTTCACTAGCTCGGGCCTGGAGTTCGTAGGAAATGACTCTCATGGCTTCCAGCAGCTTATCCCCCTGGCGGCGATGCTCCGGGAGCTATCATCGCCTGCGAGGGTATCAACAACCTTGGTCAGGTGACCTGCACCGTCACAGACGCTTCCGGCAATAATCGTGGATTCATAGGCATGCCGGACGCGAATTATCAATAGGACCTCTGGACGACCCGCACATCGATGCACCGAGTCAGATCGACTTGCGCGCGGCCGCCTCGCCGGGCACTCGCAGCCCAACCGTCCTGCAGAATGCGGCGAAGCGCGGATCGTCCTTGTATTTTGAGATGAAAGGGTCGTAGAGAGGCAGGGAGATCCCGGCGTCGCGATTGCTCCAGGCGCGATCGAGCCACGCGAACATGTTCACGGGATCATTGCGAATCGCATAGATCTCTGCAACTTGATACGCGGCTCCGCTGGCGCGCCACTTGATCAATATGTTGAGGGCGGCATACGCTGCGGTCCGGTCGCTCGCAACCTGAGTGGCCATTGCGATTGCCACGTCGTGCCAGAGTCCTGGGTTCACCTGTTGCGCGGTGTCGAGCGCCCGCTGTGCATCGCCGCGACGGATCGCGATCATGACCAGTATGGTGCGCTCGAGGTCCCCGCCCTGCTGCAGCTCGATCGCACGCCGCGCCGCTTTTTCCCCCTCGTCGAGCCGACCGGCGCCGACAAGATACAGTGAGAGCCAGCTGTGCCATGGGGCGCGCAGCGGATCCACGGTCGGCGCCTGCCGCACGAGTTCGATTCCCCGCTCGAGCTCGCCAACCGATGCGAGATGGCCACCCAGGTAGAACTTCGCGGCGCCCAAGTTGGGCGCAAGCCCCAGAGCACGCTGAAACTCGGCCCCCGCCGCGCGCCAGTCGAGATCAAGGTACTGCAACTGGATGCCGCGGGCCAGATGCGCTTCAGCGAGCTGCGGAGCGAGGGAAAGGGCGCGGTTTCCACGGTATATCCAAGCGGAGACGTGATCTACACTGCAACGAGTTTGCTGCGGGTAGACCGGTCAAACAATTACCGCTCAGCGCCTGTTTTCGCTTCGGCTTCTCACGTGAAGATGGTAAAAGCACATGCGTTGGCCCGGCTTTCCATCAGCCTTGAATATCCGATGACCACCGTCGGGAGGGGAAATGTATGAAAAGGACAGCACTCATCATCATATCCGCCTTCGTCGCGGGTTTCTGCACTCAAGCGGATGCCCAGCGTCGTGAAGTCAATAGCCAAGTTGCCCAGGCGTGCAAAACAGAGCTCCAACAGCTCTGCCAGGGTCAGAAAGGCAAGGAGGCG
>Ga0335079_10005546_pt1 | contig 14435 bp, 10 predicted proteins | sample Lox_Sample_33_FD_206719 | JGI IMG/M metagenome (GOLD analysis project Ga0335079, IMG submission 206719) | Soil microbial communities from Loxahatchee National Wildlife Refuge, Florida, United States - Lox_Sample_3.3 | ecosystem: Environmental > Terrestrial > Soil > Wetlands | place: USA...
AGCGCACGGATCACATCATCACGATCGAGGACCCGATCGAGTTCGTGCACTCGAGCAAGAGCTGCGTGGTCACCCAGCGGCAGGTGGCGCTGCACACGGAGTCCTTCAAGCGGGCCCTGCGCGCGGCGCTGCGGGAGGATCCCGACATCGTCCTGGTGGGCGAGATGCGCGACCTCGAGACGGTGGCGATCGCGATCGAGACGGCGGAGACGGGTCACCTGGTCTTCGGCACGCTCCACACCACCACGGCGGCGTCCACGGTGGACCGGATCATCGACCAGTTCCCCGCGGACCGCCAGAGCCAGATCCGGGTGATGCTCTCCGAGTCGCTGAAGGGCGTGGTCGCTCAGATCCTGTGCAAGAAGATCGGCGGCGGGCGCGTGGCGGTGCGCGAGATCCTGCTGGCGATCCCGGCCATTTCGAACCTCATCCGCGAGGGCAAGACCTTCCAGATCCCGTCGATGATCCAGACCAACAAGAAGCTGGGGATGGTGACGCTCAACGACGCGCTGCTGGAGGTCGTGGACAAGAAGCTGGTCGAGCCCGCCGAGGCGTACATGAAGGCGGCGGACAAGTCGGGCCTCGAGGGGATGATGAAGGCCAGGGGGTATGATCTGGGGTTTCTGAAGACGATGCAGGCGTGAGAGGTGAGAGGTTCAAGTGAGAGGTGAGAAGGGAAGGGCGTGAGACGTGAGAGGCGGGAAGGGTGAGAAGAACGGCGTGAGAGGGGACTCACCTCTCACGCCGTTCGCTTCCCACCCCTCACCTCTCACTGCTCACTTGAACCTCTCACGTCTCACTTCTCACCTGTCACGGCCCCTACTTCACGGCATACGAGCTCAGCACCTTCACGTAATTCGCCCGCTCGTACGCCTCCGGATTCGCGGTCGACCGCTGGCTCAGGCTGCCGCGCATCTGGCGGACCGACTCGTACTCGTGCTCGTTCAACCAGGCCGCCAGCTCCTGCCGCACCGCGGTCAGGTGCCCGATGCCGCGGCGCAGCAGCGCCGAGGTCATCATGGCGACGTTGGCGCCCGCCATCATCGCCTTCAGCACGTCCCCCGCGGCGTGGACGCCGCCCGTGACGGCGAGGTCGGCCTGGAGGCGGCCGTACAGCACCGCCACCCAGTGGAGCCGGAGCAGCAGCTCGTACGGCTGGCTCAGCGACAGCGCGCTCACCACCTCGAGGTTCTCGACGTCGAGGTCGGGCTGGTAGAAGCGGTTGAACAGGACCAGCGCCCCGGCCCCGGCCTCCTCCAGGCGGCGCGCCATGTTCGCGAACGCCGTGAACTGGTGCCCGACCTTGACGGCGAGCGGGATCCGGATCGCCGCCCGGACGTCGCGCACCAGGTCGCAGTACTGCTGTTCGACCGCGGCGCCGGTGAGGTGCGCGTCGGTGGGGATGAAGTACACGTTGAGCTCCAACGCGTCCGCACCGGCCTGCTCCATCTTCCGCGCGTAGTCCACCCACCCACCGCTCGAGACGCCGTTGAGGCTGGCGATGACCGGGATGCCGAGCGCGGCCTTCGCCTTCCGGACGTGCTCGAGGTAGCCCTCCGGCCCGAGGTTGTAGCTCGCGAGATCGGGGAAGTAGCTCAGCGCCTCCGCGTGGCTGTCGGTTCCGGCCGACAGTGCGCGGTCCAGCACCTCGCTCTCGCGGGCGAGCTGCTCCTCGAACAGCGAGTGGAGAACCACCGCGGCGGCACCGGCATCCTCGAGCCGCCGCAGGTTGTCGAGATCCTCGCACAGCGGCGAGGCCGAGGCCACGAGCGGGCTCGACAGCGTGAACCCGAGGTAGTCGGTCGTGAGGTCGGTCATGGCTTGGCTCCGCCGTCGCCGCCGTTCCCGTCGCCGCCGTTCCCCTCCTGCTGCGCCATGAACGTGTAGGTCCGCCAGCGGGTCGCGACGTCCTGCTGTGCCAGCTGCGCCAGGTGCTTCGCCGCCGCCGGATCGCTGTGCGCGAGCATCGTGTACCGCGTCTCGTTGCGGGTGTACTGCTCCAGCGGCAGCGAGGGCGCCTTGGAGTCCAGCACCAGCGGGTTCTTGCCCTGCGCCGCGAGGGCGGGGTTGTAGCGCAGCAGCGGCCAGTACCCGGTCTTCACCGCGATGTCCTGCTGACTCAGGCCGTCCACCATGTCGTAGCCGTGGTTGATGCAGTGGCTGTAGGCCACGATCAGCGACGGCCCGTCGTACGCGTCCGCCTCGAGGAACGCCCGCACCGTCTGAGCGTCGTCGCCGCCCATCGCCACCCGCGCCACGTACACGTTGCCGTACGCCATGGCCATCAGCGTCAGGTCCTTCTTGGCGTTCGGCTTGCCGCCGGCGGCGAACTTCGCCACCGCGCCTCGCGGCGTGGCCTTGGACGCCTGGCCGCCGGTGTTGGAGTACACCTCGGTGTCCAGGACCAGGATGTTCACGTTCCGGCCCGACGCGATCACGTGGTCGAGGCCGCCGTAGCCGATGTCGTACGCCCAGCCGTCGCCGCCCACGATCCAGACGCTCTTCCGGACCAGCACGTCGGCCAGGGACTCGAGCATCCGGGCCTCGGGATCCGGCAGCGCCGCCAGCGCGGTCTTGAGCCGGGCCACCCGTGCGCGCTGCGCCGCGATGCCGGCCTCGGTGGACTGGTCGGCGCCGATCAGCTCGCCCGCGAGCGGCTCACCGAGCCGCCCGGCCATCCGCCGCACCAGCTCCCGCGCGAACTCGGCCTGCTTGTCGAGCGAGAGCCGCATCCCCATCCCGAACTCCGCGTTGTCCTCGAACAGCGAGTTGGACCACGCGGGACCGCGGCCGTCCCCGTTCATCGCCCACGGCGTCGTGGGCAGGTTGCCGCCGTAGATCGACGAGCAGCCGGTGGCGTTCGCCACCACGGTCCGGTCGCCGAACAGCTGGCTCAGCAGCTTGACGTAGGGGGTCTCGCCGCAGCCCGAGCACGCGCCCGAGAACTCGAACAGCGGCTGGAACAGCTGCACGTCCTTGATCTGGTCGGGGCGCAGCACCGTCCGGTCGGTCTCCGGGAGCGCGAGGAAGAACTCCCAGTTGGCCCGCTCCGGCTCCCGCAGCGGCAGCTGCGGCCGCATGTTGAGCGCCTTGAGCTTGGCCTCGCTCTTGTTCTTCACCGGGCAGGCCTGCACGCACAGGCTGCAGCCGGTGCAGTCTTCGGGCGCCACCTGCAGCAGGTAGCGCCGCTCCTTGAACTCCCGCCACCGCGCCGGCGCCGACTTGAAGGTCGGGGGCGCCTCCTTCAGGACGGCCGCGTCCACCACCTTGGCGCGGATGGTGGCGTGCGGGCACACCAGCACGCACTTGCCGCACTGGATGCAGATCTTCTCGTCCCACACCGGCAGCTCGACGGCGATGTTGCGCCGCTCCCACTGGGTCGTGCCGGTGGGATAGGTGCCGTCGTCCGGCAGCGCGCTCACGGGCAGCAGGTCGCCGCGCCCGGCGATGATCTCCGCCGTCACCTTCTGCACGAACTCCGGCGCCTCGGCCGGCACCGGGGGCCGCAGGTCGAACGTGCTCGTGACCTTCGCCGGGACCTTCACCTCGTGCAGGTGGGCGAGCGCGGCGTCCACCGCCGCGAAGTTCTTCTTCACCACCGACTCGCCGCGCTTGCCGAAGGTCTTCTCGATCGCGTGCTTGATCGCCGCGATCGCCTCGTCCTTCGGGAGCACGCCGCTGATGGCGAAGAAACAGGTCTGCATCACCGTGCTGATCCGGCCGCCGAGGCCCGCGTCCTGCGCCACCTTCAGGCCGTCGATCACGTACAGCTTGAGCTTCCGCTCGATGACGTGCTGCTGCGCCTTGCGCGGCAGCTGGTCCCACACCTCGTCCGGCCCGTACGCCGTGTTGAGCAGCACGGGGGCGCCCGGCTCGGCCGGCGCGAACAGGTCGTTCCGCTCCAGGAAGGTGAAGTTGTGCACCGCCACGAAGTTGGCGCGGGTGACGAGATAGCTGGAGCGGATGGGCTTCGCGCCGAACCGCAGGTGCGAGGTGGTCATCGTGCCCGACTTCTTCGAGTCGTACACGAAGTAGCCCTGGGCGTAGTTGTCGGTGCCCTCGCCGATGATCTTGATCGAGTTCTTGTTGGCGCTCACCGTGCCGTCGGCGCCGAGCCCGAAGAACAGCGCGCGCACCGTCTTCGGATCCTCGGTCGAAAACTCGGGATCGTAGCGCAGGCTCGTCCGCGTGACGTCGTCCTCGATGCCCACGGTGAAGTGGTTGCGGGGCTCCGTCGCCGCCAACTCGTCGAACACGCCCTTCACCATCGCCGGCGTGAACTCCTTGGACGACAGGCCGTAGCGGCCGCCGATCACCCGCGGGAACGAGCGCAGCGGAGGCTCGGCGCCGCTCATCGTCTCGGCCAGCGCCGTCAGCACGTCCTGGTAGAGCGGCTCCCCGGCGCTGCCCGGCTCCTTGGTGCGGTCGAGCACCGCGATCGCCTCCACCGTCTTGGGCAGCGCGGCGACGAACAGCTGGACCGCGAACGGCCGGAACAGCCGCACCTTGAGCACGCCCACCTTCTCGCCCCGGGCGACCAGGTGGTCCACGGTCTCGTGGGCCGCCTCGGCCCCCGAGCCCATCAGCACGATCACCCGCTCGGCGTCGGGAGCGCCCACGTAGTCGAACAGGTGGTAGGAGCGGCCGACGCTCTTGGCGAAGCGGTCCATCACCCGCTGCACGATGCCCGGGCAGGCGAGGTAGTACGGGTTCACGGCCTCGCGGGCCTGGAAGTACACGTCCGGGTTCTGCGCCGAGCCGCGGAGCACCGGGTGATCCGGCGAGAGAGAGCGCGCGCGGTGCGCCCGCACGGTCTCGTCGTCGATCAGGGCCCGCAGCTGCTCCGGCGTCAGCGCCTCGATCTTGGCCACCTCGTGCGAGGTCCGGAAGCCGTCGAAGAAGTGCAGGAACGGCACCCGCGACTCCAGCGTGGCCGCGGTCGCGATCGCCGCGAGGTCGGTCACCTCCTGGATCGAGTTCGACGCCAGCAGCGCGTACCCCGTCCCCCGCGTGGCCATCACGTCGCTGTGGTCGCCGAAGATGGACAGCGCCTGCGCAGCCAGGGAGCGGGCGGCCACGTGGAAGACCGTGCTCGTCAGCTCGCCGGCGATCTTGTACATGTTCGGGATCATCAGCAACAGGCCCTGGGACGACGTGAAGGTCGTCGACAGCGAACCCGTCTGCAGCGAGCCGTGCAGGGCACCGGCCGCGCCGCCCTCGCTCTGCATCTCCACCACCGTGGGAATCGTCCCCCACAGGTTGGGGCGCTTCTCCGACGCCCACTGGTCCGACCACTCGCCCATCGGGGATGAGGGGGTGATCGGGTAGATGGCGATGACTTCGTTGAGCTGATAGGCGACTCTCGCCGCCGCCTCGTTCCCGTCGATGGTCAGGGTCTGCTTGCCCATGGTCTCTCCGTGGCGCGCAGGCTCGCCGGTCAGAGGCGTCCGGGCTTGGGCGCTTCTCAGAGCCGCGTCGTCGACCCCGATGTTCCGCAAGATGCGTTCCATTCCCAGGGATCGGGCAGGGACTTTTCAACCGATTGTCGGGAAAGGAGATACAGCGGAGCCGGCGGCCACGTCGCCGCCGGCTCGAGCGGGGGCTGGGGCTAGGCGGTCGGAACGGTCTCGAGGACCTCGACCGCAATCTCCGGCTGGTGAGTGAGCGTATGGTGGACGGTGCAGCTCTCGGCCACCCGCGCCACGGCCTCCCGGTAGTGCTCCGGCACGCCCTTCGGAATGGCGACGGTGACCTCGAACCGACCGATCCGGTGCGGATTGGCCTCCGTGGCCGTGAACACCTGCACGGTCAGCCCGGCGGCATCGAGGCCGCGCGTGACGAGGAACTGCTTCACGAACAACGCCACGCACGTGCCCAGCGCGGCCGGGACGAGCTCCAGCGGCATCGGACCGGCGTCCTGCCCGCCGCCCTGGGGCGGCTGGTCCACCACCAGCTTGTGGCCGCGGACGTCGGCGGTGAACCGCACCCCGCCGTCCCAGGTGACCGTGACCGGCTTCATGCGCTCTTCGCCTCGGCGCCGGCCGTGCCGACGTGCTTGTCCAGCATCTCGGTGAAGTAGGGGAGGGGAGCCGCGCCCAGCACGCCGTCCACGACGTCGCCGCCCTTGAACAGCGCCACGGTCGGGATGCTCCGGATGCCGTAGGTCTGCGACGTCACTGGATTCTCGTCCACGTTGAGCTTCGCCACCGTCACCCGGCCGGCGTACAGCTCGGCCACCTTCTCGAGCACCGGCGCCACCGCGCGGCAGGGGCCGCACCACGGCGCCCAGAAGTCCACCAGCACCGGGCTCTCGGCCTTCAGCACGTCCGCCTCGAAGCTGGCATCGGTCACCACCTTGGTGTCTTTCACGATTCAGTTCCTCTCGGGTGTCACGGTTGACGCGGCGGACCGGCGCAGGCTCTCCAGTGCCTTCTCGAGCCGGTCGCGCACCTCCGCCGCGAGTGGTTTCAGGTCGGCGCGGCCGGTCACGCCCAGCTGGACGACGGGGTCGAGCGCAGCCACGACGCTTGTGCCGGGGCGGTCCCCGGCATGCACGATCACGTTGCACGGCAGCAGGAGCCCGATCGCCAGCTCGCTGTGGAGCGCCCGGTGCGCGAGGGGCGGATTGCACGCGCCCAGGATGACGTAGGGCCGGAACTCGGCGCCGAGCTTCTGCTTCAGCGTCGCGCGCACGTCGATCTCCGTCAACACGCCGAAGCCCTGCCCGGCGAGCGCGTCGCGGGTGAGCGCGACCGCCCGCTCGTACCCGACGGGCACCTCCGCCTCGATGCCGTACGGAGCGAGATGGCCGGCGGTGGTCATGCCTCCGCCCCTTCCGGCCGCCGACCGCGGGCGGCGGGCAGGTCGCAGTGCCGCAGGCAGTCGAGCATCCTCACGACCCGCGCATCCGCGATGGAGTACCAGACGTTCGAGCCGCTGCGCCGTCCCGCCACGATCCCAGCTCCCCGCATCCGGGCGAGCTGCTGCGAGACCAGCGCCTGCGGAGCCTCCAGCCCGTCCTGAAGCTGAGTCACGGTCTGCTCGCCGGCCTCGAGCAGTTCCACGATCCGCAGCCGCACCGGGTGGCCTAGCACGCGGACCATCTCCGCAGCTTCCGCCAGGACGCGCGGGTCCAGCGGCGCCTGGCGCAGGGTAGTTGTCATAGCGAGATGGTAATATGGCTATGTACGAATGTCAATATGGGCCCCCAGGGCGCCGAGCGTCGGCGCGGCTGGGCGTGAGGGCCCACACGACACCCCCCGGGTCGGCGCGGATTGGCGCTCGATAACCAACGTCTTGACAATAGTCGTTATCACGATTATATACCTGCCCATGGTGAAGCGGCTGAAGGACGAGCTCAAGCAGTCCCGCCCCTTCGGGTCGGTCGAGGAAGAGGTGCTTCTGGGGCTGGCGCGCACGGCCGACGCTCTCGAGCGCGGATTGGTGCAGGTCTTCAAAGGGTCCAGCCTCACGGGCACGCAGTACAACGTGCTGCGGATCCTGAGGGGTGCGGGCGCGTCGGGACTCCCGTGCGGCGAGATCGCCGACCGGATGGTGACCAGAGACCCGGACCTCACCCGGCTCCTGGACCGCCTGGAGAAACGGCACCTGGTGACCCGGGCCCGCGACGATGCCGACCGGAGGGTCGTGACGACGCGGATCACCCAGAGTGGCCTGTCGCTGCTCGATCAGCTGGCGGAGCCGCTCGCCGAGGTCCAGAAGCGGCTGCTGGGGCACATGGCGGAAGAGCGGCTCCGCAGGCTGGCGGACCTCCTCGACGAGGCCCGCTCGACGCCTGAGTAGGCGGTTTGGCGGGGCCATATCTGTGATCACGACTAGTGTCTGGACAAGTACTACACCGGAGGAGGATGCAGCGATGAAGGCGAACACGACGAAGCAGCAGTGGGCGTTCGATCCAGCGCACTCCAGCGTGAACTTCACCGTGCGCCACATGGTGGTCTCGAAGGTCCGGGGCCGGTTCGCCAAGTGGGACGGCACGCTCACGATGGACGAGAACGATCCGAGCCATGGGGCGGTCGAGGTGACGATCGACGTGGCGAGCATCGATACGGGGGTCGCCCAGCGCGACGCGCACCTCCGCTCGGCGGATTTCTTCGACGTCGAGCGCTACCCCGTCCTCGCGTTCAGGAGCACCCGGGTCGAGCAGGCGGGGCCCGGGGGGGAGGCGCTGAAGGTGGCGGGCGACCTGACGATGCACGGCGTGACGCGGCCCGTGGTGCTGGACGTGGAGTATGCGGGCAGCGCGAAGGATCCCTGGGGCGGCGTGCGGGCCGGCTTCAGCGCGCGCGGCGTGCTCGACCGTAAGGACTTCGGCCTGACCTACAACCAGCTGCTCGAGACGGGCGGGGTGGTGGTCGGCGAGACGGTCGAGATCGCGATCGACGCGGAAGTGGTGAAGAAGGTGGAGGGGGTCACGGCGGCGGCGGCGTAAGAGCTGTAGCCCGACACCCTACCCCCCTACACCCACTCGCGTTGCGGCTGGGTGTGGGGTGTAAGGGTGTGAGTATCTTCCATGTATGGCCACCGACGCCTCCGCCCGCACCCAAGCCGAGCGCACCGTGCTCGCCATTCCCGGCTCGCCGGGGCATTCGACGCTCGACACCGTTCTCGAGCGCACCGTCGAAGCGCTCCAGTCCGGGTTCCCTCACTACACGGGCGTCTACATCTACTGGCTGGATGGTGACACGTTGGTGCTGCGGGCGTTCCGTGGCCGGCCCACGGAGCACGTGCGCATCCCGGTGGGCGTCGGCATCTGCGGCCGCGCGGCCCGCGAGCGGCAGACGGTGGTGGTGGACGACGTCGGCTCCGACCCCGCTTACCTGGCCTGCAGCATCGAGACCCGGAGCGAGATGGTGGTGCCGGTCATGCGCGGGACGCAGGTCCTCGGTGAGATCGACATCGACTCGGACGTGAAGGCGGCGTTCACGGCCGACGACCGGAAGTTCCTCGAGCAGCTCGCCTTCCTGATCGCGACGAAGGCGTAAGACCGGGGGTTGGGAATTGGGGTTTGGGGGTTGGGGGTGGAGGGGCCCAAACCCCAACCCCCAAGCCCCAAACCCCAGCTCGTCACGTCACGCTGTACTCCGGTCCGCTTCCGCCCTCTGGGGGCGTGAGGCGGCCCCCCTTCGCCGAAATCGCTCCGCATTGCACGCAGTTGGGCGAGTTGACGCGGAGCTTGCGGACACCCTGATCGTCGGTGATCCACTCGTAGACTCCGGCCGGGCACATGTTGATCCAGGTCTCACCGAGGGCATCCGGCACGTCGGTCTTGACGAGCAGGTGGTTGGGCTGCGTGTCGCGGGTGCGGTTCCCGCTGGCGTACACGCTGGACAGCTTGTCGAAGGTCAGCTTCCCATCCGCCTTGGGATACCGGCGCGGGCGCGGGGCGACGGGACGCAGCGCGTCCGGCTCGGCCGGGAAGCGGCCGCCGGGGAAGGCGCCGCCGGTCAGCGTCATGAGGCCGGCCAGGGCCGCGCCCGGCAGCAGACCGGCCGCGAACGCCTGCCGCATGTTCCGGACACGGTAGAGGTCGCTCCAGATGAAGCTCCGTCGCACCGCCTCGTCGTAGCCCGCCAGCGCGCCCAGCAGCGCGGGGTCGCGGCCGGCCTTGAGGCAGGCGAAGATCGCTTCCGCCGCCAGCATGCCCGACCACATCGCGTAGTGGATGCCCTTCAGGGCCGGCACGTTGACGAATCCCGCCGAATCGCCGGTCACGACGGCGCCGGGGACGCTGAGCCGGCCGGGGAGCGCGAAGAAGCCGCCCTCCGGAATCGACTTCGCGCCCCAGCCGTGCTCGGCGCGGCTGCCGCCCGCCAGGATCGGCCGCACCAGGGGGTGCAGTTTGAGCTGCTGCAGGAGGTCGTGCACCGAGAGCGAGGCGTCGCGGTAGTCGAGCCCCACCACCAGGCCGATCGCGACCTGCCGCTCGCCCATCGGGTACACGAAGCTGCCGCCGAACTCGGCGGCCGCCTTTCCCCAGCGCAGCGGCCACCCCATGGTGTGAATGACACGGTCGAGCGGCCGCGGGACGTCCCACACCTCCTTGACGCCCAGCGCGTAGACCTGCGGGTTCTTGCCCGCAACGTGGAAGTGCCGGTCGAGCGCCCCCGCGAGGTGGCCGTTGACCCCCTCGGCGAGGACGGTGGCGGTCGCGACGACCTCCGCGCCGGGCTCGAAGTTGGCCTCGGGGTTCCCGTCGCGATCGCGGCCCTTGTCGCCGGTCAGGACACCGCGCACGGCATGATCGCTCACCAGCAGCTTCGCCGCGGTGGTCTCGGTCAGGATGCTCACGCCGGCGCGCTCGGCACGCTCGGCGAGCCAGCGCGCCATCTCGCTGATCGAGGCGGCCCAGTTCCCGTGATTGCGCATCGTGGGCGGCATGAGCGGGGACCGGAACGCGCGCCGTCCGGTGAGCAGGTAGAGCTCCTCGCCGCGCACGGGTCCCCGGAAGGGAAGCGCCGACTCGGCGACGTCGGGGAAGAGCGCGCGGAAGGCGATCGGGTTGACCACGGCGCCGGAGACGAGATGGGCGCCGGGGTACTTGCCCTTCTCGACGACCGCGACCGGGACCTCGCCCAGGCGCTCCTTCACCTCGGGAGCCGTCTCGAGCAGCTGGGACAGGCGGATCGCCCCGGCCAGTCCGGCCGGACCGGCACCCACGAACAGCACGCCCACGTCGATGCGCTGGTCCCCAGGGGCCTCGGGGACGGCAAGGTATTCGGTGTGGTCGATTCTGGGCTGGTAGTCGATCGGTCTCGCCGTCACGCCGCCCTCCGGCCGGGTGCGGGAAGCTAGCGCACCACGAACCGCGCCGGGAGCGGCGCCGCCTCCGGGGCGGCCGGTCTACTGCGGCCCGGGCCCCGCGCCGCGGAAGCGGCGGAACAGCGTGGACTGGAACTCGCGGACGGAGGCCGGCAGCCGCTGCCACTGCTCCTCGTGGAGCACCGCGTGCACCTCGACGATCGCCCGCGCCACGTCGTCGCGGGCGGCCTGGAACAGCGGCCGCAGCTGGGGCATCAGTCCGATGAGCTGGTTCGGGGCGGGGCTGTCGCCGAGGCGTTGCAGGACGTGCCGCAGCGAATCCACCCTCGTCGCGTTGCGTGCGGCCAGCGAGTCCCGGACGGGCGTGAGCAGCACGATCTGGCCGGAGTCGAGCTGCAGCGAGTCGCGCAGCTCGAGCGCGATGCCGGCCGGATTCGGGAGGGCGGAGTCGATGCGTGCGACCAGCGCCTCGGGCGAGAGCTGCGGCCGGAAGCCTCCCTGGCCGCCGAACCCACCGCCCCCGAACCCGCCGGCGCCGCCGAAGCCGGCGAAGCCGCCGCGCACCCCGCCGCGCATCGCGTCGAGCGCCTGCCGCACGCGGTCCGGGCCGATGGTGAGGCGGGCCTGGATGCCGATCTGGAACGGCGGACGGTAGGCGGTGGCCGAGCCGTAGGTGGCGCCGAACCGCTCGTTCACCTGGTAGGCGTAGCTGTTGGTGGACGGATCGAACCCGGTCACGTACAGCAGGGTGCCGTCCGGCCGAGTCTGCAGGCCCCAGCCCTGGGCTCCGTTGACGCCGTGCAGCAGCTCGTCGAGTCCCCGCAGGAAGTTGTAGGTGATCACCGACACCTGGAGCCGGTGGTTGAGCCCCCAGAAGGCCGGCCGCCAGTTCAGCTGGAAGTCGAGGGTGCCCTGCCAGGGTCCCTGGCAGGAGTTGGGGCCCGCGACCGTCCCCATCTGCCGCTGCAGGCAATCCCGCACCGACGGCGAGGCGGTGGCCAGGAGGCGGGTCATGGCCTGCGCCACGTCGCTGCCCGCGCCCGGCGCGAAGATGAAGGCCCGGTCGTTGCGCAGGCCGTCGCCGTTCACGTCGCCGCCGACCATCGGCGTGAACGGCGTGCCCGAGGTGACGCGCCCGATGGACGTGATCTCGAGCGCCGTCGAGAAGGGATAGGTCACGGTCAGCAGGAAGCTGTGTTCACGACCGTAGTCGCTGGGCGCCCACTCGATCCCGTTCGGGTCGCCGGCCGTCGAGCCGCGGATGCCGGTCTGCTGGGCCTCGGCGTGCTGCCAGGAGTAGGACGCCGAAAACACGATGCCCGGGCCGACCACCCCGCCGAGCGTGGCGGTGACCTGTCGCGACCGGGTCTGGAGGTTCGACTGCGCGAGGATCACGGAGCCGAACGCCGTGTCCCGGCGCGAGGCGATGAAGCTCGGTGCCCCGGTGGTGGACGTGATGGCGCTCGGCGCGACGTACACCGGACGGCCGCCCTCCGCCGCGAGCGTGAATTGCGGCGTGGCGAGGAGGTTGAGGTCCTGGTAGCCGGTTTGCACGACGCCCTCCGCGACGTCGGCCTCGACCGTGAGCCGCAGCAGCTGCGTCAGGCGGCGCTCGAGGCTCAGCGACCCGCGCCAGGCGCGCGGCGTCTCGAAGCCGGGGGCGAGGGCCGTCACGGTCGGCGCGCCCTGCGTGCCGGCCTCCAGTCCGCCGCCGAGGCAGTCGAGCGGGATGGAATCCGGATCGGTGAAGTAGCCGCTCCAGTCCGGCGCCGGCACGCCGGGTCCGACGCACACCAGCTGCGCCGTGCTCTGCGCGAGCCCGGTGGCGGCGCGCGCCTGGGCCACGAGGTTGGTGGGGGCCTGGTTGCGGAATTCTCCGACGCCGCCGCGCACCACCCAGGTGGCCGGCTGGAAGGCCCGGAACTCGCCGGCGGGCGCGCTGCCGAGCGTCCAGGTGAAGCCCGCCCGCGGGCTGAGATGCACCTCGGACGGCAGGTGATCGGTGCGCACCCCGAAGGTCGAGTCGACCTCCGGGTTGTACGCGGGCGGATCGCCGAACGACGAGCCCTCGAGCCGCACGCCGTAGGTGAGCTGGAACGGGCGCGTGATCACCCACACGTCGCCGGCGTAGGCGCCCCACTGCTGGTCGTAGGAGCGGCGCTGTGTGATCCCGAGCGTGCGGCGGAAGGTGGCGGGCGAGTCGGCCGCCAGCGCGCCCAGGGAGTTGTACGTGAACGTGCCGTACTGGTCGCCGCCGAGCAGGTTGTCGGAGCGCTCGGTGAGCCAGCTGCCGCCCACCTTGAACCGGTGATGGCCGGCGCCGGGCAGCCACGAGATCTCGTCCGAGCCCTCGAAGCTGGACGACGTCGCGCGCGACGGGAGGCCGGGATTGCCGCCGAACACCAGGGTCGTGACGCCGGTCGTGGTGTCCGGGAGGGCGGATGCGACCTGGACGCGCGCCTGGGGCGCGAGGCTGAACGGGTCGCCGTCGTTGCGCGCCCCCTGCCAGAAGCCGCGCAGCTCGTTCAGCACCGTGGCGCCGAAGTGCGACGTGATCGTCGCCATCAGGCCTCCGCCCGAGTTCGTCAGGTCGCCGCCGGTCTGCGGCAGGGCGAGGGATCCGAGGCGCGCCGGATTCTGGCTGGTGCCGTTCCAGTTGCCGCGCAGGGTGAGGGTGTGCGCGTTGCTGAGCACGAAGTCGAGACGCACCAGGCCCGAGAGGTTGTTGCTGGCACGCGTGTCGGCGCCGGGGACGTCGTAGAGGGGCACGCCCAGGGAATCGGCCAGCTTGAGGAACCGGGCCACCGAGTCCGGCGACACGCCCAGCCGCGAGAAGTCGGCGGCGCTGGCCGTGAACAGGGTCTGCTGCGGATCGGAGCGCAGCCGCGCCATTCCCGAGACGAAGACGAACGCGCGGTCCTTCACGATCGGTCCGCCGATGCCGCCGCTGAGCTGGTTCTGCGTGTAGCCCTGCGTGTAGGGAGATTCGCCGGGATCCACCGAGAGGTCCTCGTTCCTGACCTGCCCCTGCCAGGACCCCTGCAGCACGTTGCTGCCGCTGCGGGTGGTCGAGGAGACGAGGCCGCCGGAGAACTGGCCGCGCGACACGTCGTAGGTGCTGGTGACGACGCGCGTCTGGCGCAGGCCTTCCTGGGGCACGGTGGTGTTGCCGAACAGCAGGCCGTCCAGCGTGACGGCGTTGGCGTCCGGCCCCAGGCCCGCGACCGAGAAGGCCGATGCCGTGGAGTCGGAGCCCGCGATCGGCAGCACGCCGGGCACCAGCGAGACCAGCGACGCCAGGTCCGACGGGTCGATGGGCAGCCGGGCGAGCTGGTCGGGCGTGAGCACCCGCTCGGTGGAGCCGGGCGTCGGGCCCTCGCCGCCGCGGAGCAGCGGCCCGCCGTTCACGTTGACGGGCTCGAGGGTGACCGGGCTGGCTTCGAGCTGGACGTTCCACACCAGCCGGTCCTCGTCGGCGTCCCGCATCACCAGGGCGGTGCGTGGGTTCATCCCCAGCACCCGCACGCTCATGCGGTACTGACCGCCGCCGTCCGGGAAGAGGATGGTGAACCGCCCGCGCGCGTCGGTGCGGGCGCGGCGGGTGACCTGCGTCTCCAGGGAGTAGGCCTCGATGCTGGCGTCCTGAACGGGGT
>Ga0335079_10005547_pt1 | contig 14433 bp, 15 predicted proteins | sample Lox_Sample_33_FD_206719 | JGI IMG/M metagenome (GOLD analysis project Ga0335079, IMG submission 206719) | Soil microbial communities from Loxahatchee National Wildlife Refuge, Florida, United States - Lox_Sample_3.3 | ecosystem: Environmental > Terrestrial > Soil > Wetlands | place: USA...
AAAACCTTTATTTTGTGGGCGCGGTACTGACATATCTATTGTGGGCGGCGCTGCGAAAACTAAGAGAGACGCGGACTCGCTTGATCCAATTGGCCCTGGCATTGGGCGTTTATTTCAGCGCACAGGCGGCAAGTTACGCTCTGGCTGTAATTTATCCCTACTCTCCGGTTTGGAGAATCGGATCTTACATTATGGGTCTGTGGCTCCCGCTAGCATGGGGATACACCTTCTTTAGAGTTCCTGAAAGCGCCCGCGTTTCGCCGAGTCGTATCGCGCATGGACCGCACGCGATGGCGGGGTCACGATGATTACTTCCATCATCCTCGTCATCTCGTTGTTTGCATTGCTGCAATTTTTCATTTCGTATTCGCGGTCTCTGATTGCGGCGTACGGCACGCAGCCTCTTTCGGCGCAGGTGCGGGAAGTGGCTTCGATACGCGGCCGCACTATCAACGGCGAGGAGTTCCCGCGCCTAGTTCAACTTGCGCGGCTTTGTCCTGAATCTAGGGATGACCGCTGGCAGGTTTTTGCGGTGAACTCCTATTTTGGGTTCCTGAATTTCGTTCGGGACGCATCGAGGCGCCTGCTGCCATCCGTGAGCGAATGGTCCGACCGCGAGCGCGCCGGATGCGCTTATTTCGCCGCGATCACTCTTGACCGCCGCATCGCCAGCAGCCGGCGGCTGATGGCTCAACAACTATCCAATCAGCACTAAACTCCTTCGATCTTTGTAGCAGAGAACCCGCATTGTCCCATTTGTGCCGGCATTGTTAAGATGAATAAAGCCGCGCCTTAACGCGCCACTACAATGCTGCCATCTCTATCCCAACGTGTGCGCGCCACGATTCAACGGCACAGGATGTTTCGCCCCGGTGACAAGGTTGGTGTGGCCGTTTCCGGAGGCGCCGATTCCGTCAGTCTGTTGCTACTTTTGAGGGATCTCCAGAGCGAACTTGGTGTCCAGCTCTCCGTGCTTCATTTCAATCATCAACTGCGCGGCGTGGAATCAGACGAGGACGAGAAATTCGCCTCGGCCCTCGCCGCGGAGCATCGCTTTGAATTCATCGCGGATCGCCAGGATGTCGCGGCAGTTGCTCGAAAGACGAGCTCTAATCTGGAGGACGCCGCACGCAAATGCCGGTACGGTTTTTTTGCCCATCTTGAGAAAGAGAGCCGCGTCACTCGCGTCGCTGTGGCGCATACCGCTGACGACCTCGCCGAAACTGTGCTGGCAAAGATTGTCCGCGGGACGGGACTCGCTGGTCTGGCGGGTATTTATCCCGTCGCCGGTTATGTTGTCCGCCCGTTGATCGAGGTCCGCCGCGCGGAGCTAAGAGAGTTTCTCCGCGAGCGGAAGGCCACTTGGCGCGAAGATGCGTCCAATCTCGATGAATCCCGGTTGCGTGCTCGGATCCGCGCCCGGCTTCTGCCATTGCTGGAAGGCGACTTTCAGCCGGCCATTGTCGGTCAATTGAGCAACCTGGCCACACTGGCGCGGAAGGATGAAGAGTTCTGGACAATTCTTGTCGAGGAGCGTTTTCAATCCCTGGCGCGCCGCGAAGAGGAATCGCTATTAATCTCGGTGAACGATCTTCTTGCGCCATTGGATTTTCCGGCGACGGTCTCTCAAGGCACCTCCGCGATGATGGCCCTTTCCACGAAGCTTGTCCGCAGAATGCTTGGAGAATTGAAAGGCGACCTTCTTGGATTCACGAGCCGGCATGTGGAGGATGTTTTGCACCTTGCCACCACGTCCACGAGCGGCCATTGCGTTGTTTTGCCATTCGGGATCATTGTTGAAAGGAGCTTTGACGAACTCCGGTTCCAGCGGCGAAGCCTTCGTGAGGCCGAAGCGCCCATGCCCGAGGCTAATCCATTGCCTGAATTCCAGCGTCTCCTTGACCTTAATGGCCTCGGCGAGGAGGCCATTGACATTCCGGATATCGGGGCTCGACTTCACCTGAAAGTGATTGACTGGCCTTCGGGGGCGAGGGACACTAAACATGAAGCGACTATTGCCGATTTCGGCTGCCTGCTGCCCCCTCTTGTGGTGCGGAACTGGCTGCCTGGTGACGCTTTCCAGCCTCAGGGTCGGATGCGCGCGCGTAAGCTGAAACATCTTCTGCGTGAAAGGCGGATCGGGTTCCGCGAGCGCCGCCGCTGGCCGGTGCTGACGAGCAATGGAGATTTGGTCTGGGCGCGCGGGTTTCCGGTGGCTGAAAAGTACGTGGCGCACGGAAAGACGCGGAAGGCTCTTGTGATTTCCGAGGAACCGATTTGAATGCAAAGCCCAGGGTAGTCTATTCGCCCTCCCGCGTGGCGAGCCGGGTTACCGCGATTGGCCGTGCAATCCAAAAGGATTATGCCGGACGGCCGCTCGATGCTGTGATCCTTGTGGAAAGCGGATTTATTTTTGCGGCGGACCTAGTGAGGAGCATTACAAACCCTGTGTCCTGCCATTTCGTTCGCACCGAATTGCGGGATGTTGAATTAAGCGGATTCTCGCGGCGCGAGGTTTTTTTCAGCCACCCGCCCTCGTTGAAGGGCCGGGATGTAATTGTGATGGCCGCCATCCTGGACACGGGAGTTACGATGGATTTCCTGTGTAAGCGGTTGTTGGAAAGTCATCCGCGGTCGCTGCGGATCGCGGTGATGGTGGATAGGCCGGCGGGACGGCGCGTGGATCTGCGGGCTGATTACTTTGGGTTTGTGGACGCATCTAATATATTGGTGGGGTACGGGCTCGCGGGGGGGCATGACCGCTACCGGAACCTGCCATACATCGGAGCGCTCGGTCACCGGGCCTCTGCACGGGGCGGGCGCGGAGCATTAAGAAGCAAAACCGGAGCCGTAAGCCGAAGGCGAGGGAAGTCGTGAATTCAAGTTCAGCTGCAAAAACAATTTTAGTCTGGATGTTCATCATCCTTTTGGCACTTTTACTTTGGCGGGTTTTTGCGCCCACCAATCAGTCCAAGGCCGTCCAGGAAGTGTCTTACGGCGAGTTTATGGCGCGGGTGGACGCGAATAACGTCAAGGAAGTGATGCTGAATATTTCTCCGAACAGCTATGACATTGACGGCGAATTCCGCGAGCCGGACGCGAAATTTCACACCACGATTTTCAAAGAGGCCGCTCCCGATCTGGTGAAAGAACTGCGCGATAAGAACGTGCGCATCAACGTGAAGGAAGTGAGCCACGGCGATTGGATCAGCATCATCCTGCAGGTGGTTCCATTTGTGATTTTGTTCGCGCTGTTTTTCTTCATGCTCCGCCAGATGCAAGCCGGTGGGAACAAGGCCTTGAGCTTCGGAAAATCCCGCGCGCGCCTTCTGACGGCGCAACAGAAAAAAGCCACATTCAAGGACGTCGCGGGGATTGATGAAGCGAAAGAAGAGCTTCAGGAAATTATCGATTTCCTGAAGGACCCGCAGAAATTCCAGAAACTCGGCGGGCGCATCCCGAAGGGCGTGCTTCTCGTCGGGCCTCCGGGCACTGGCAAAACGCTGCTGGCCCGCGCGATTGCTGGCGAGGCAAACGTCCCATTCTTCTCGATTTCCGGTTCCGACTTCGTCGAAATGTTCGTCGGCGTGGGCGCGAGCCGTGTCCGCGATCTATTCGAGCAGGGCAAGAAAAATGCGCCCTGCATCATTTTCATAGATGAGATTGATGCCGTCGGCCGCCACCGCGGCGCGGGTCTTGGCGGCGGACATGACGAGCGCGAGCAAACGCTCAACGCGCTGCTTGTGGAAATGGACGGCTTTGAATCCAACGAAGGCGTGATCCTGATCGCCGCCACCAACCGCCCCGACGTACTCGATCCCGCTCTCCTGCGTCCGGGCCGATTTGACCGACGCGTGGTTGTGCCCCGTCCGGACATCAAGGGCCGTGAGGAAATTCTGCGTGTCCATATGCGCAAGGTTCCCCTCAACGATGACGTGGATATTTCCGTCCTCGCGCGCGGAACGCCGGGCTTTTCCGGCGCGGACCTCGCGAACCTTGTGAATGAAGGCGCGCTGTGGGCCGCGCGGCAAAACCGCAAGGCCGCCGCCATGGTCGATTTTGAAATGGCGAAGGACAAAGTAATGATGGGCGCCGAGCGGAAGTCCATGATCCTTTCCGACGAGGAAAAGAAGACAACCGCCTATCACGAAGCAGGCCACGCGCTCGTGGCGGCAATGACGCCGGGCACGGACCCACTTCACAAAGTCACGATCATTCCGCGCGGCATGGCGCTCGGCGTAACGCTGCAGCTTCCGATTGACGACCGGCATTCCTATACGAAGGATTATTTGGAAGCCCGGCTGGCAACGGCCATGGGAGGCCGCGCCGCGGAAGAGATTATATTCAATCATTTGACCACCGGGGCACGCGCGGACATCGAACATGCCACGGACATCGCGCGGCAAATGGTGTGCGACTGGGGCATGAGCGAACTTGGGCCGCTTTCATTCGGCAAGAAGGAAGAAGCAATATTCCTGGGCCGCGAAATCGCGCAGCACCGGGACTATTCGGAAGAGACGGCGATCCGCATTGACTCCGCGGTGAAAAACATTGTCACCAATGCTTACACGCAGGCGCGGAGGACCCTCGAAGCGAATCGTGACGCGCTCGAGCGAATCGCTCAAGCGTTGCTGGTTCGCGAAGTGCTCGACGGCAATGAGATTAAGCTGCTCATCGACGGGAAGCCGCTCGCGGATAAGCCGACTGCAACTCCGCCGACGCCGCCATCGGCCGTACCCAGCGCGGATCCAAAGCCGCTGGGCCGGCCTGAGTTGCGGCCCGCGCCGGGATTCAGCAAGGGCTAAAACCTCAGGCGATTTCGCATTAATTCTGCCCGGCGCATTCTCATCGAGTGCGCCGGGCAATTGTTTTTAAGGCGGCAGTCTGGCGTAGAATAAAGGCATGGCAAAGAAATCCGAACCCGTGGATGTGACGTGTCCCTGCTGCCAGGCGAAGCTCAAGGTGGATCCGGAACTGGCGGTCGTCCTCTCGCACGTTGCGCCAGTCAGGCCCGGCCCGGGCGTGGACCTGAACGATGCCGCGGGAATCCTGGCCGAACAGGAGCGGAAACGCGAAGACAAGTTCCGCGATTCCTGGGAAGCTGAGAAAAAGAAAGAAGACGTGCTGGCACGGAAATTTGAGGAAGGCCTGAAAAAAGCAAAAGGCGAGCCAGTCGAAAAACCTTTGCGCGATTTCGATTTGGATTGAGTTTCCGCGTCACATTCTCCTCTCATGCCCTCACACCGTGAAGCGCGGCTCCGATTGAGCAGCATCGCGCAGACCGTCGCATTCAGCTTGATCTTGGTGACGGCTTTGCTTGCATTGCAGGGACGCGCGCAACAACAGGCGACGAGCGCGCCAAAGCCGCCGCGACCGCAGCAGCTTGATAAGGACATCGAATACGTTCGTGACCCCGAAACCGGCGAACTGCGCGCGGTTCCGAAGCGTTCGGCTTCCAGCGCGGCACCCGCGCCGGCTGGCCCTCCGGGCGGCGGCTTCGCGATCCGCTCGCGCGTGAGCCTCGTCGAAATCAGTTGCTCCGCGATTGCCGCAACTGGCGAGCCGCTGCGGAACCTGACTCGCGAGGATTTTCAATTGTCCGCGGACGGAGCGCCGCACCCGGTTTCGCATTTCGATTCCTCGACGGAACCCGCGCACATCGCGTTGGTGCTTGATGCCAGCCCGAGCGAGTTCCACTCGCTCGACGAAATGAAATCCGCCGCGCGCGCTTTCACCAGTGAGCTTTCGCCGCGCGACGAAGTTGCCGTAGTTGCCTTCGCCGGACACCCCCATCAGCTGTTGCCCTTCTCCACGGATCGCAAGCAATTGGAAACCGCGCTTGGGCGCATCCAACTGCTTCGGGCCGTGGAGGAGACGGGCTCAAATATTTATGGCTCGGTTTATTTGACCGCACGGCGGCTTTTCACCGGTCCTCATGCGCCAACGGGCCGCAAGGCGATTGTGCTTCTTACGGATGGCCAGGATAGCGGCCTAAGCTTGAATTGGAATCCCGCGAGCATGTTCCCGCCGAAAAACGAGAAAGCGAATTACCTGACGTTTGAGGATGTAGTCCGCGAACTTGCCACCGTGGGCATCGAAATATTCGTGATTTCGACGGAGAACCGGCCCAAGGGAGTGACGGACGCATGGCTCGCCGCTCACAGCAAGGCGACGCTTATCTCCGACGCAACCCACGCAATGGAAATTCCGACATACACGGTTTTCCTCGCGGAATTTGTGCGCCGCGTGGGCGGGCAACTTTATTTTCTGCGGGAAATCGGCTCGCTCAGCGACGTCTATCGCCGGATTGCCATTGCATTGCGCACGGAATATACGCTCGGATTTTATCCAAGCGCGGCGGCAAGCGCGCGCGGCTGGCATTCGGTTGACGTGCAATTCGCCGGGCCCAAAGCGCAGGCTGGCGCGCGGCTCGATTGCCGCCCCAGCTATTACATTCCGGCATCGCAATAAGTAGCGGACTCTCCGGCGCTCATCACACACCTGTGCCGCGCTTTTCTTTCGCACGCCCCCAATGCCTTACAATACTTCAATGATTCGCCGTCGCAAATTCCGCCTTCGCATGCCCGCGCACACGCTCTCGCTTGGCGAAAGCACGTTCATCATGGGCGTGCTCAACGTGACGCCCGATAGCTTTAGCGACGGCGGCGAATTTGCCAGCTCGGAAGCCGCTGTGCCCCGCGCGCTCGAAATGGAAGCGGCGGGCGCGGATATTCTCGATATCGGCGGCGAATCCACCCGTCCGGGTTCCGTGGCGATTTCCGCGGATGAGGAAGTCGCCCGCGTAATGCCGGTGCTAAACGCGTTGCGCGGCCGCCTGCGCATCCCCATTTCCATTGACACGCGCAAGGCCGCCGTGGCGGAAGCCGCCATCGCCGCCGGCGCTGAGATCATCAATGACGTGAGCGCATTGCAATTCGACCCCGCGCTTGGAGAAATTGCGCGGCGCAGGCGCGTCCCTATCATCCTGATGCACATGCGCGGCCAGCCGGCGACTATGCAAAAAGACCCCTTCGCGCGAAATGTTTTTCACGACGTAATTGCCGGCCTCCGCGCCGCGATTGTCCGGGCCCGCCGCGCGCGGATCGCAAAATCCAAAATCGTGCTCGACCCCGGCATCGGATTCGGGAAAAGCATTCGCCAGAATTTCGAGCTGCTCGCGCACCTGCCTCGATTGGCCGCGCTCGGCTATCCACTTTTGATCGGCACATCGCGCAAAGCATTTTTGGGCGCCACCTTGGGCGGCGCGAAATCACCTGCGCCACCTGATGAGCGAATCTGGGGCACCGCCGCCACAGTCACCGCTGCGATTCTGAATGGCGCGCACATTGTCCGCGTGCATGATGCCGCCGAAATGGCGCAAGTCGCGCGCGTCGCCGATGCGATTGCCGCCGAGCTATAATCCGCTGCCAAGTTATAATGAATGGAGATGAAAGCCGCACTCCATTCACCTGCGCAGACTGCGACGTCAAAAGCCTCCGGTCGCGTCCTCGCGATTGATTACGGACGCAAGCGCCTCGGTCTCGCGATTTCCGATGAGCTGGGCGTCACGTCGCGACCGCTCAGCACATTTGCGCGCACGAATCGCCGCGACGATCTGCGCCGGCTTCGCCTACTCGCACGCGAACACGGCGTGAGCAGCATCGTCGTCGGATTGCCGCTGCACCTCGATGGCGCTGAAAGCGAAATGGCCGCTGAGGCGACGCGCTTCGCCACGCGGCTCTCGCAGCACCTCGGCATTTCAGTTGAAATGGCGGAAGAGCGGCTGACATCCTGGGAGGCTACTGAACACGCGCCCAGGAAGAGCCGCGCGCATGGCGTGCAACGCAAGTCGGGAAAGCACGCCACCCGAGACGACATCGCCGCCGCAATTATCCTGCGGGATTATCTGGCCGCGCGGCTGCCCGCCCGCAAACGCGCGTCTGCTGCCCGCGCGAAAACCTGACATGCGCCGAGCAATCATTGTCCTGATCTTCTTGTTGGTCGCCGCGGGAGGGGCGTGGCTCGTCTATTCGCTCTTTCCCTCCTATCAGGCGTATCAGCCCCCCGGCGTTTTCGTGGACATTCCGAAAGGCGCATCCGCGCGCACGATTGCGCGCATCCTCGAATCGCAAGGAGTGATTCGCAGCCAGTGGGCTTTCGATATCCTTTGCCGCACGCGCCCGCGCCGCAAGCTCGTTGCCGGCGAATATTATTTTCAGCAACCGGAGACTGCATTCGAGGTTTTTGACACCATCGCCGCAGGGCGCATCTTTGAGATTTCCGTCACGGTGCCGGAAGGCTTCAACTCGTTCCAAATCGCGACACTGCTCGAAGAAAAAGGCCTCGTTGCGCGCGACGATTTCCTCGCCGCCGCGCGAGATGCCACTCCCATTCGCGATCTTGCGCCAAACGCGCCCAGCGTCGAGGGCTTTCTTTTCCCCGCAACGTATCAATTTCCGCGTCATTTGACGGCCAAAGACGCTATCGCCGCGATGACCACGCATTTTCGCACAGTTTGGAATTCTCTCCAGCCCGGCGATCCCCCCACAACGGCGCTGTCGCCCGATCAAATTCTTATTCTTGCCTCGATGGTGGAAAGCGAAACGCCGAAGCCGGATGAGCGGCCCATGGTCGCAGGAGTCTTCATGAATCGCCTGCGGAAAGGAATGTTGCTCGAATCAGATCCCACGGTTGTCTATGCGTTGGAGCAAGCCGGAAAATACAAGGGCGTGCTCACCACAGCGGATCTCCGCTTTGATTCGCCGTACAACACCTATCGCTACAAGGGACTTCCCCCCGGCCCGATTGCAAATCCCGGCGAAGCATCTTTGCGCGCCGCGCGGGAGCCTGCTGCGGTAGACTATCTATACTTCGTTGCGGATACTGAGGGCGGGCACTTCTTCAGCAAGACACTAGCCGAGCACAATCGCAACGTGGAGAGGTATCATCAGTTGCTGAAGCAGAAGAACCATAAGGAGCCCGCGCCGCCGCGCCGCGGACAAAGACAGCCATGAAAGAAGCTTCGCAAGCATCCAAGAAGGCCATGATTTTGGAGGCCGCCGGCCATCTGGGTGTGAAGCAATACACCGCCGCCGAGATCGAGCAGATTCGGCGCCAGATGATCGCGCGCCACGGTGTGGCCGCGAAGACGTCGCCCGATTATATTGTGAGCGTGCTTGAGGAAGCGGGCCTGCGCGTGGTGATGTCCACCAACGCCGATACCGAAGGCCGCTACGAGGAGGAATTCCACGACCTGCTTCACTTCTCGACTCTTGAAGAAGCCGAGGTCTGCATCATGCGCCTCGATGAATTGGTCCGGAAATTCCGCGCGGAAGATGACCGCGCCGCCGCCGAACGCGTTCTCGAAGTCGCCCGCCTGGGCCGCCGCCGCGCCGAGATGATCGCGCGCAACCACCGCGTTGACCCCACAAAGCGCGCCGAAAAAGAAGAAATCCTGAATTGGTTCCTCGTGTGGCTCGAAACGCCGGATGCATTTTTTGACTGGCTGGAATTGCGCAAGCAATCTCCCGATTTCACCAAACGCTTTGGCACCACCGCGGCCAGCGCGTGAGTTCCCCTCGCATGTCACCGGATTCCGCGCCGCTTCGTCTTCTAATTGATCCGCTTGATATCGGTCCGGACGTGCGGGCGATCGGCCTCGAGCTGAATGAAGAGGGCGATGAAGATCCTGCGCGCGGGTCTGCTGCCGATGCCGTGTGGGCCGCTGCGATTCCGGCTTTGGCTGCCGGTGAACCCTGGGTGCTCGATTTCACAAGCCATTTCGATCGCCTCCGCGATTATTGCCGCGCACACGGCATCGCTGTCCGTGAAGCTGCCCCGAGCTGCGTCGTGGTCACTCCGCCAGAGCCCGGGGCATTCCTTGAATTTGTCCAGCGGTTTGAAGCGGAGACATTTGGATTTCGTGCGGGCGCGGCGGCTGCTTCAGGTGATGCGGACCTGGAAAACGATCTCTCAAGCCGCGGGCTTGACGCCTACGACCGCGCGTTCAAACGATATTCTCTTTGCGGCATCTGCGATTTCGAGAATGGTTTCCTCACGCTGCTCACGGAGAAATTTTCATCCGCGGAAGTTTTGCGACGTCTGAGGCCGGCAATTGATCCGCTCGGGGCGCGCGTTGTGCGCCCGGAATGAGGCCGCGCGAATCTCGGAAACGTCCAATTTCAGTCGCGTTGACACTCCTGGGAGTGGTTGCTAGATTGCTCATTCTTCCTTGCAGACAATGAAAAAGCTGAACATGCGCCCGTTTCTTTGGAGCCGACCGCTGGCACTGCTGGCGTCTTTTACCGTCATCGTTGCCGCGATATTTGCCGCCGTCGGCTGCACGCCGGTCAGCACGAATGTAAAAGTCCGCCCTGAGGAAATTCGCCCCACAAAAGAGGCGACGAAGGCGGATTTGATCTCTGCGTACAATCAGCTCTCGCACAGCATCACCAGCGTCAACGCATCCGTCGAGCTGATTCCCACCGCAGGCTCCGCTTACAGCGGCGTCATCCAGCAATATCACGAGGTGAACGCGTTCATCCTTGCCGCGAAGCCCGCAATGATTCGAGTCATCGGCCAGGCGCCTGTGGTTGCCAAGAACGTCTTTGACATGACCAGCGACGGCCAAACATTCCATGTTTACATTCCGTCCAAAAATAAATTCATCGTCGGGCCCGCACCGCTCGAACGCACAACTGAGAAGCCTATCGAAAATCTCCGCCCACAACATATTCTCGACGCCATCTTCTGGCCCGAGATTCCGGCGGGCGCTCAAGTTATTTTTGAGGAAGCGGATGAAACTTCCGGCCGCTACTACGTTCTTACGGTGCTTTCTGCCTCTTCCCAGCAAGAGCCCGAGCGGAAAATCTGGTTTGACCGCACTGATTTGAGTCTTTGCCGCGTTCAAATCTTCGGCGCGGGCGGGCGCCTGCTCTCCGATGTCCATATGGATTCGTGGCAATCAATAACCCCCTCTGGAACCCCCACAAATGGCGCGGCGCAACCAAAGTACCCCTGGCACATCGTTCTGAACCGTCCGCATGACGATTATCAGCTCGAAATCCGCGGAAAGAAAATCACGCTAAATGAAGAGATTTCTCCGGATCGCTTCAAACTCGACCAACCCCCCGGAACTGAATTGGTCAAGCTCGAGGAAAGCGGCCCCGGTTCGCAACAGTGAAGCAATACCGCTTACAATGGAACCGCGTTCGCTAACCATCCAATGATTCGCCAGCTCATTTTTCGCAACGCTATTCACCGCCCACTGCGCACTTTCATCAGCGTGGTCGCAGTCGCCGTTGAGGTCACGCTCGTGCTCGTGATCGTTGGCCTCTCAAGCGGGCTATTGGAAGAGGTTGGCAAGCGCATTCAGGGCGTCGGCGCGGACATCATGCTGCAGCCGCCCTCGTCACAAATTATTCTGGCCTTCAGCGGTGCGCCGATGACCATCAAGCTTCGCGAGCCGATTGAAACGATGAAATATGTCCAGGCGGTCGCCCCGGTACTCACGCAATTCAATTCATCAGGCGGGATTGACATCATTTACGGAATTGAGCCAGCCAGTTTTCGCGCCGTTTCCGGCGGATTTGTTTTTCTGCAGGGCCATGACATGGTGGACCCCGACGACATGCTCGCCGACGATCTCGCGGCGAAGGGCAAGCATCTCCAGGTCGGGCAGACCTACCGCCTTTTCGACCATGATTTCCACGTCGCGGGCATTGTCGAGCACGGCAAGGGCGCGCGAATCTTTTTATCCTTGAAAACGCTGCAGGATATTTCAGGCGCGCGCGACAAAGCCTCCCTCTTTTTCATCAAGTGCACGCGCCCGGAGCACACTCCCGCAGTCATGGAGCAAATGCACTCCATCTTTCAGGGCTACGAAATCCGCGCGCTCAAGGATTTCCTCTCACAGATGACGTCCGCAAACATCCCAGGCCTGGATATTTTCATCACCACGATGATTTCCCTCGCGGTCGCTATCGGCTTTCTGGTGATTTTTCTCTCCATGTACACCACGGTCATCGAGCGCACGCGCGAGATTGGCGTCCTCAAATCCATTGGCGCATCGAAGGGTTACATCGTGAAGGCGCTTCTCAGCGAAGCATCTCTAATTTGTGACGTGGGCGTCCTCGCGGGCATCGCGCTCAGTTACACAGTCAGCTCTTTCTTGGTTCTCAAGTTTCCCACGCTCGCCATCCACATTCCGCCCGACTGGATTCCCCGCGCCGCGGCCATCGCACTCATCGGCGGCCTAATCGGCGCCGCCTATCCCGCATGGCTCGCCACAAAAAAGGATCCCGTCGAAGCCCTTTTCTACGATTGACCTTCAAACAAAAATTTCCGATTTATTGTCGTCACGCGACCCCACTGAAATCTGAATCTTTCATCGCGGAGCTCTTCGCGTTGGATCGCACCTTTTCCATGCCCGCAACTCGCTGCAAATAATAGGGTTATGTGAGCGAGTGTCTGGGAGTTGGGCTTCCAACTTGCCACATGTATCCAGGAGGCTTGGCGTCCAATGCCACTCGCGGATACAATAGCCCGGCCCACCGGGGAAGCTCACCTTGTTTGGGAATCTGGCGTGGAACTGATACTAAAGACCGAAAACTTATGGAAGATTTACCACACGGGCCGCGTCGAGGTTCCGGCTCTGCGTGGAGTCAACTTTGAAGTCCCGCACGGCCGCTTTGTTTCCGTGATGGGCCCGTCGGGCTGCGGAAAATCCACGCTGCTTTATCTGATCGGCGGCCTCGCAAGCGCAACGCGCGGGCGCGTGCTTGTGGACGGCAACGATCTCGCCGCCATGACGGACGCGGAACGCACCAAGCTTCGCCGCCACAAAATCGGATTCGTCTTTCAGAAATTTAACCTCTTGCCCACGCTCGACGCTTACGGCAATATCGCCATCGCGCAGCACATTCACGGCGATGGCTTTGACCCACACCGCTTTGACGTTGTCACCAAGATGCTGGGCTTGGGCGACCGCCTGCATCACCGCCCCTCGGAAATGTCCGGCGGCGAACAACAGCGGGTCGCCATCGCGCGCGCGATTATCAACGAGCCTAAAATTGTCCTCGCGGACGAGCCGACGGGGAATCTCGATTCCAAGAATTCCGAGATCGTGCTCAACATGCTGCGCCAGTTGAATAAGGAATTTGGCCAGACCATCGTGATGATCACGCACAACCCGGATGCCGCCGCCTATGGCGATTCTGTGGTTCACATGCGCGACGGCGTGATTGTTGACGAAGCCATGGCCGACTGAAATGGCTTCATCGAGGAACGTATTCGCGCGGATTATCTTCTGGACCTACGAGCGCGGCACTGTGCCTTATGACATTGCAGTCGCCGCGATCGTTCTCTTCGTTTTGCTCACGCCCCGCAGTTGGTTCCGTGACCGCCCGCAGATGGAGCCCACCAAGCAGGAAGCGGGCATCGTTCAAGTCCTGGATGACGAAAAAGCCGGCACGCAAACCTTCAATGTGGACCCCCGCCTGCTCGCCTTGCCGATGCCAAAAACAGAGCTCGAGCATCAATTGCATGACGCGATTCGCAAGAATGTCCACGACCTTCAAGGGCGGCCATTTCAAATCGTGAAAACGGAAGTCGTGCTCGATAAGGACGGCCAAGTGGTTCGATTTATAGTCACCATCAAGCCCTGAAACCTCGCGTCCTGATGTTGCTTTCTGGAACGCAGTACCCATCATCGTCTGCGCCGCATCTTACCCGTGTGGTACGATTCACGCGCTTCATCCACAGGGGTCTCGCGGCATCATGTTGAAAAAACGTAGCCTTCGGCGCAATACGACTGCCTTTGCAGCCATTTGCGTGAGTTTATTTTTCGCCGCCGCGGGCCTTGCCGCCAGCCAGGGCCAGCACTGGACGACCGAGTCCGTCCTCCGACAACTCGACCACGAAGCGAAGGGATTCCATAGCCTAACGGCCAATATTGAACAGACAAAAGTCACCGTCGCGGTGAATGACAAATCCACGGAAACCGGACAGATCACTGTCCGCCGTGACGACAAGATGCGCATCGAATTCACTCAGCCCGACGCGCGCACCATTCTCCGCACCGGCAACGATCTTTATGTCTACAATCCGAAACTGAAACGCGTCGAGGAATACGATCTCGGCAAACATCGCGATCTTGTGGATCAGTTTTTACTCCTGGGTTTTGGCACTTCCGGCTCGGAATTGGAAAAGGGTTACCTCGTCACTTTATTGGGGGAGGAAACGCTCGACAATCGCCAGGTTGTGAAACTGGAACTGACACCGAAATCGGAGGAGGTCCGCAATCAGATTACCAAGGTCCACATCTGGATTGACGAATCCACGTGGCTCGCTGCGCAACAGCAATTTTTTGAAACGGGCGGCGGAGACTACTTCATCATTCACTACTCAAATGTGATTCGGAATCCCAATCTCTCG
>Ga0335079_10005550_pt1 | contig 14429 bp, 15 predicted proteins | sample Lox_Sample_33_FD_206719 | JGI IMG/M metagenome (GOLD analysis project Ga0335079, IMG submission 206719) | Soil microbial communities from Loxahatchee National Wildlife Refuge, Florida, United States - Lox_Sample_3.3 | ecosystem: Environmental > Terrestrial > Soil > Wetlands | place: USA...
TTGCGCGGCGGGCGGTCATATGTCTAATTGATTATAACAATACGGATAATAAGTTTCGTATATGTACAGCCCCCGGACCCCGAGCTCCTCAGTCGATGCGCTCGTAGGCCGGCAGGGTAAGGAATTCCACGAAGGTATCGTTGGCCACGAGATCGCTGAAGATTGCCGCCGCGTCGTCGTACTTGCCCTCCGCGTACGCCGCCCCGAGCAGTCCGCGAATCTTCTGCATTTCCTCGGGAATCATCGCCGCGACCATCTCCTTCGTCACCTTGCGGCCGTCGTCGAGGATGCCCTTGGGGGAACGGATCCACTGCCACACCTGCGAGCGCGAGATCTCCGCGGTGGCCGCGTCCTCCATCAGGTTGAATATCGGCACCGCGCCCTGCCCCGCGAGCCAGGCTCCGATGTACTGAATCGCCACATTGATGTTGAGGCGCAACCCCTTCTCGGTGATCGGTTTCTCCGGTTCGAAGCGCAGCAGGTCGCCGGCGGCGACCTTGACATCCTCGCGCCGCCGAGTCGCGATCTGGTTCGGCTCGGGCATCAGCCTATCGAACACCTCGCGCGCGACCGGGACCAGCGCCGGGTGCGCGACCCACGTACCGTCGTGCCCGTAGCTGACCTCACGCTCCTTGTCGGCCTTCACCTTGGCGAAGGCCTCGGCGTTCGCCGCCTCGTCGTTCTTGACCGGAATCTGCGCCGCCATGCCCCCCATCGCGTGGATGCTGCGCCGGTGGCAGGTCCTCACCAGCAGCTCGGCATAGCTCTTCATGAAGTGCGTGGTCATCGTGACCAGGGCCCGATCGGCCAGGCAGAAGTCCTGGTTGCTCCTGAATTTCTTGATGCAGCTGAAGATGTAGTCCCACCGTCCGGCGTTGAGGCCCGCCGAGTGCTCGCGCAGCTCGTGCAGGATCTCGTCCATCTCGAACGCGGCGAGAATCGTCTCGATCAGCACCGTTGCCTTGATCGTGCCGCGAGGAACCCCGAGCTCGTCCTGCGCCATCACGAAGATGTCGTTCCAGAGCCGGGCTTCGAGGTGGCTCTCGAGCTTCGGCAAGTAGAAATAGGGGCCGCTGCCGCGCGCGAGCAGTTCCTTCGCGTTGTGGAAGAAGTACAGCGCGAAATCGAAGATGCCGCCGGATATGGGCTTTCCGTCGATGCTGAGGTGCTTTTCCGGCAGGTGCCATCCCCTCGGGCGTACGAAGAGCACCGCGGTGCGGTCGGCGAGCTTGTAGGCCTTTCCCTCGGGGGAGACGTAGTCGATGCGGCGGCGGATCGCATCGCGCAGGTTGATGTGCCCCTGGATATTGTTGTCCCAGCGCGGCGTGTTGGCGTCCTCGAAGTCGGCCATGAACACGCTGGCGCCGGAGTTGAGCGCGTTGATGATCATCTTGCGGTCGACGGGCCCGGTGATTTCGACCCGGCGATCCTGGATGTCGGCAGGCACCGCAGCGCATGACCACGAAGCTTCGCGGACCGCGCGCGTCTCGGCGAGAAAATCCGGGAGCCTCCCGGCGTCGAACTCTCGCTGCCGCAAGGCACGCCGCTCGAGAAGCTCGGCGCGACGGCCATCGAAGGCGCGCTGCAGGCGGGCTACGAAGGCTATCGCTTCCGGCGTGAGGATCTCGGCGTATTCGGGTGAGATCGGCGCGGAAATCTCGATTCCCGGCCCGTAGTGGGGCGCGGTTCCTGGTCTTGCGGTCATGGTCCTTCCTGTCAGCGAATCGTTCGGTCGTGAGTTTGCGGGCGGCGCGAGCCAGCGGGAGCGCTTTGGGCGCGAGTGCCGCCGGCCCGCCGAGTTGGGCCGGTCGGGCCCGGAAGACCGGTTCAGCCGGTATTGCTGCGGTGCGGTGATGATAGCCCCGGCCGCTCGCTGCCACAAGGACGATGCGGGACGACGCGCCGGGCTACTTCGTCCAGCCCTCGCCTGCTCGACCGAGCAGGCGCTCGAGGCTGATGTTCCAGGAGAGGGTGATGCGGGGCCGCGTGCCGTGGTAGGGGTTCACGCTGTGCAGGTAGTCGCTGGCAAAGATAAGCATCGTGCCGGGAGTCAGGTTCGGCATCAGATGCTGCGTTACGCGCCCGGGTTCGTCCGGACAGCAGGCGGGAATCCGCGGATCGGCGAAGCAGAAACGTCCTGCCATGCGGTCCTGCGGATCGCCGTCGCCCGGATCGAGCATGTACACGATGCTCACGTTCGCCCGCAGATGGCTATGCGGCATGCAGTAATCGCCGTTGCGGTAAACGCTCGCCCAGGTAGCGTCCGCGAATACCGGCTTTTGCGACAGTATGCGGTGCGCGAGCATCAGCGCGCGCGCGTGCACGAGCGTGGCGGCCGGCGCGTTCCATTCGGGAATCTCGCGCACCTTGACTCCGCAACCACCGCGAAAGATGGGATCGCGCAGTTTCGGATCCTGCTCGGCGGCGAGCGTTGCCGCGATCAGGGCCGCGTGATAAGCCTCCCAATCGGCGAAGACCGTGACCGCGGTCAGCGGTGCCGACAGCGGCTCGATCTTCTGCCCGACCGGCCACACCGGCAGCGCGCTGCCAGCGACCTCGATCGCCGCCGGCAGCCCGGCCTGATCTCCAACCGTCGATGCCTGCGAAGTTTGCGTCACGCAACCCTATGCCGCTCGGGCTCTTTGTACCTCGGGGCTCCAGCCGCGCCGCGCGTCGCCCTCGGCGTCGCGATTCGTCTCGCGCGATCCCCACGCATTCTCATGCCTGGGGCCCCTCGCTGCGGGCTCACGCGCAGCCTCCCTGCACGGCCTTGCTCGCTGCTGCGCCCATGCGTCGGCTGCCTGCGTCGATTCGCCTCGCGCGATCCCCACGCATTCTCATGCGTGGGGCCCCTCGTTGCGGGCTCACGCGCAGCCTCCCTGCGTGGCCTTGCTCGCTGCTGCGCCCATGCGTCGGCCGCCTGCGTCGATTCGCCTCGCGCGATCCCCACGCATTCTCATGCGTGGGGCCCCTCGCTGCGGGCTCACGCCGCCAGCTGTGGATTCAGCCGCTGCTGCTTGCTGTGCAGTTTGTTCAGGGCGTTGATGTAGGCCTTGGCCGAGGCAACCAGAATGTCGGTGTCGGCGCCGAGACCGTTGACGATCCGCCCCGCCTGCTCAAGCCGCACCGTCACCTCGCCCTGCGCGTCCGTTCCGGTCGTGATCGCATTGACCGAGTAGAGCAGCATCTTCGCCTTGGCGTGCGCCATCAGCTCGATGGCGCGGAACGTCGCGTCGATCGGGCCGTCGCCGCGGGTATGCACGCTCTGCTCCGTGTCGCCTACGCCCAGCGTGACCTTCGCCTGCGGCACCTCGCCGGTCTCGGAGACGATCTTGAGCGCGATCAGCTTGTAGTACTCGCGCTCGGGCGTGACCTGCTCGTCCGAGACGAGCGCATGCAGATCCTCGTCGAAGACCTCGCCCTTCTTGTCGGCGAGATCCTTGAAGCGGGCAAAGGCGTGGTTGAGAGCCTCTTCGCTCCCCAGATCGATGCCCAGCTCGGCGAGGCGCGTCTTGAAGGCGTTGCGCCCCGAGAGCTTGCCGAGCACGAGCTTGTTGGCACCCCAGCCCACGTCTTCCGCGCGCATGATCTCGTAGGTCTCGCGGTGTTTTAGCACGCCGTCCTGATGGATGCCCGACTCGTGCGCGAAGGCGTTCGCGCCGACGATCGCCTTGTTGGGCTGCACCGGGAAGCCGGTGATTCCGGACACCAGCTTGGAAGCCGGCACGATCTGCGTGGTGTCGATCCGGGTCGTGCACGGGAAGACGTCCTTGCGCGTCTTCACCGCCATGACGATCTCCTCGAGCGAGGCGTTGCCCGCGCGTTCGCCGAGACCGTTGATCGTGCACTCGACCTGGCGCGCACCGCGCATAACGGCGGAAAGCGAATTGGCGACCGCCATGCCGAGGTCGTTGTGACAATGCACCGACCAGACCGCCTTGTCCGAGTTGGGTACGCGCTGGCGCAGAATTTGGATCAGCTCGCCGAATTGCCAGGGCATGGTGTACCCGACCGTGTCGGGTATGTTCACCGTTGTGGCCCCGGCCCTGATCGCCGCCTCGAGCAGGCGGCAGAGGAAGTCGGGCTCGGAGCGGCCCGCATCTTCCGGCGAGAACTCGACGTTGTCGGTGTATTCGCGCGCCAAACGTACCGACTTGACAGCCTGCTCGAGCACCTGCTCGGGCGTCATGCGGAGCTTCATCTTCATGTGGATCGGCGAGCTCGCGATGAACGTATGCACGCGTCCTGACTTCGCACCCTTCAGGGCATCGCCGGCACGGCGGATGTCGCTCTCGTTCGCGCGAGCGAGCGCGCACACGGTGCTGTCCTTGATCGCATTGGCGATCGCGTGCACCGCGGCGAAATCGCCGTTGGAGGACGCTGGGAAACCCGCCTCGATGACATCGACCCGCAGCCGCTCGAGCTGGCGCGCGATGCGCATCTTCTCCTCGTTCGTCATCGACGCGCCGGGGCTTTGCTCGCCATCGCGCAGCGTCGTATCGAATATGATCAATTGCTCAGCCATGATCGGCTCCTGCTTCTCGCGTAATGAAGAATGGACTCCTGCCGGATGCTCGGGCAGGAACGCATACTGCGGATTGGGGTGTGAGTTATCTGCGCGCGGGGCGCAGCAGCAGCAGACCGCCGAGGAGGGCGGTTGGAAGGCGAAGCAAGGAAACACGGCTGCCGGTCATGAAAAACACTATAGCGGGATTTGTCTCCCCGCGCAACCGAGCGACGCCCTGGAACTCGTGTACCGGTCGCGATCGCTTCGGACTGGGATTCTTCGCGCGCGATCCGACGGCCCGTCGTGCTAACGCGTCGAACGACGACGCAATGCGGTCCAGCCCGACCACACGTAGCCGGACAGCGCATAGATCACGAAGCCGGCGAAGAGAACGATCGCGGGCTGATAGCTCACCAGCACGAAAGACAGCATGATCAGGAAGACGACGACGAACGGCACGCTGCGGCGCAGGTTGATCGTCTTGAAGCTGTAGTACTTGAGGTTGCTTACCATCGTCAGGCCGGCGAAGACGGTGACAATCCAGGCCCACCAGCGAATGCTCTCCGGGTTGATCGCAGCATCGTCCATGATCCAGACGAAGCCCGCCACGAGCGCGGCGGCTGCGGGGCTCGGCAGACCCTGGAAGTAACGCTTGTCGGCGACCTCGAGCATCGTGTTGAAGCGCGCCAGGCGCAGGGCCGCCCCAGCGCAATAGACAAAAGCCGCGATCCATCCGAGCTTGCCAAGGCTGAGCAGCGCCCACTCGTAGATCACGAGCGCCGGCGCGGCTCCGAAGGAAACCATGTCCGACAAGCTGTCGTACTCGGCTCCGAACGCACTTTGCGTCTTGGTCAGCCGCGCCACACGTCCGTCGAGGCCGTCAAGGACCATGGCCACGAAGATCGCGATCGCCGCCTGATCGAAGCGACCATTGATCGCCTGTACGATCGAATAGAACCCGCCGAACAGCGCCGCGGTCGTGAACAGGTTCGGAAGCAGATAGATGCCGCGGCGCCGGATGCGGCTCTTGGCGAGCGCCCGCTCCTGCTGGTAATCCCCCATGCGGAACAGCCTAGCAGCTAGGGGGAAGCTAAACAAGCCGGCCGGTTGGCGAGTTTCAGACGGCGAGCGTGGCGAGCGCGGTCGTGGTTGCGTAAACCTTGTCGCCGATCGCCACGCGCGGCGTCGCGCCGGCCGGCAGGTACACATCGACGCGCGAGCCGAAGCGGATGAAACCGTAGCGCTGCCCGCGGGCGAGCCGATCGCCGCGCTCCGCATAGCACAGGATCCGCCTCGCGATCAGGCCCGCAATCTGCACGCAGGTGATCTCGGCTCCGGTCTCGCTCGTGATGTGCAGTGCGCAGCGCTCGTTCTGTGCCGAGGCTTTGTCCAGCGCCGCGTTGAAGAAGCGACCGGCGTGATACCACTTGTTCTTGACCAGACCATCGACGGGACTGCGATTCGAGTGCACGTTGAACACGTTCATGAACACGCTGATCTTCAGAGCGTCGCGTTCGAGATAGGGATCGCGAGCCCGCTCGACCGCAACGATCCTTCCATCCGCTGGAGAGAGCACCGCGGTGGGGTCCTCCGGCGCGACGCGGCGGGGGTCGCGGAAGAACTGAGCGATAAACAGCACCGCAGTCCAGGCGAGGATCGCCACGAGCCAGACGCCGAGCAACGTAAGGGCGGCCGCGACGAGCAGGGCGAAGACGAGAAAAGGCCAGCCCTCGCGCGCGATGATGGGATGAGGATAATTGACTGCTGCCACGGCGAGTACGGGCAGCCCGGCTACTTCGTCTGCTCGTCCATACGGCGCGAGAGATCCTGCGCGCCCTGCTGCAGGGTCTGCTCCACTCCACGCGCCCGCTCCATCGGGTTTCGCGATGCGGGCGCTGCCGGCGACGCATCGGCAGGCGCTGGCGCGGTGCCAGGTGCACGCGCACTCTCCTCGGATTTGGCTGGTGCAGCGGGAGCGCCGAGAAGCCCGTATTGGCGGAGCGCGGTCTGCGCGACAAGCGCCACGATCACCAGCGCGATCAGCAGAACGACCATGCCCACCCACCCGGCCTGGTCTCGCTGGCCGCGCGGCATGATTAGTTGCGAGACTGATCGACCAGCTTGTTCCTGCGTATCCACGGCATCATCTCGCGCAGCTTCGCCCCCACCTGCTCGATCGGGTGCTCTGCGGTCATCCGCCGCCGCGAGAGAAGCGTCGGTGCGCCGGCGCGGTTCTCGAGAATGAAATCCCGCGCGTACTCGCCGCTCTGGATACGGGCGAGCGCAGCGCGCATGGCTTCCTTGGTCGCGGCGGTGATAATCAGCGGGCCCGTGACGTATTCACCATATTCGGCGTTGTTCGAGATCCCGTAGTTCATGTTGCCGATGCCGCCCTCGTACATCAGGTCGACGATGAGCTTCAGCTCGTGCAAACACTCGAAGTAAGCCATCTCCGGCGCGTACCCGGCCTCGACGAGCACCTCGAAGGCCGTCTTCACCAGCTCTACGCAGCCTCCGCAGAGCACGGTCTGCTCGCCGAACAGATCGGTCTCGGTCTCCTCCTTGAACGTGGTCTCGATGACGCCGGCGCGCGCGCCGCCGATCGCCGCGGCGTAGGACAGCGCCAGGTCGCGCGCCTTGCGGCTCACGTCCTGGTGCACGGCGATGAGCATGGGCGTGCCGCCACCCTGCTGATAGGTCGAGCGCACCGTGTGCCCGGGCGCCTTCGGGGCGATCATCACGACATCGAGGTCGGCGCGCGGCATGACCTGCCCGTAGTGGATGTTGAAGCCGTGCGCGAAGGCGAGGGTCGCGTTCTTGCGGATGTTGGGTTCGACTTCGTCTCGATAAACCGCGGCGATATGCTCGTCGGGCATCAGCATCATCACGAAATCGGCGCTCTTGACCGCCTCGCCGACTTCCGCCACCTTGAGTCCGGCCTTCTTCGCCTTGTCCCACGAGGCGCCGCCGCGCCGAAGGCCGACCGTCACTTTGATGCCGGAATCGTTCAGGTTCTGCGCGTGCGCGTGGCCCTGCGAGCCGTAGCCGACGATCGTCACCTTCTTGCCCTTGATCAGTGACAGGTCGGCGTCCTTTTCGTAATAGACCTTCATGGTTTCTCCGTCCTAGACTCGCAGAACGCGCTCGCCGCGGCCGATGCCGGAGGCGCCGGTGCGCACCGTCTCGAGAATCATGCCCGGCTCGAGCGCTTGCAGAAATGCGTCGAGTTTCTCGCCCGGCCCCGTAAGCTCGATGGTGTAGCTTTTGTCGGTCACGTCGAGGATGCGCCCGCGGAAGATGTCGGCGAGACGTTTCATCTCGTCGCGGTCCTTGCCCGCGGCGCGCACCTTCACCAGCATCAGCTCGCGCTCGATGTGATTGCCCTCGGTGAGATCGACGACCTTCACGACCTCGACCAGCTTGTTGAGCTGCTTGGTTATCTGTTCGATGACGTCGTCCGATCCGACCGTGACGATGGTCATGCGCGACATCGTTTCGTCCTCGGTCGGCGCCACGGTCAGCGATTCGATATTGTAGCCGCGCGCGGAGAACAGCCCCGAGATGCGCGACAGCGCGCCCGCCTCGTTCTCCACCAGGATCGAGAGGATGTGGCGCATGATTAATGTGCCCCCGCGCTCACGATGTGGCGTCGCTCGCTGTCCCCCGAGGGGGTGCAATTCACGCCTTGGGACGGCCCGGCGGCGCTCATAGCTCCTCCGCCAGGATCATCTCCGTGAGCCCCTTGCCGCCTGGGACCATCGGGAAAACGTTCTCGGTCTGATCCGTAATGAAGTCAAGGAACACCAGGCGCTCCTTCTGCCGGAACGCCTCCCTGAGCGCACCCTCGACGTCGCCCGGCTTGTCAACCTTGATCCCCACGTGGCCATAGGCCTCGGCGAGCTTCACGAAGTCAGGGAGCGCGTCCATGTACGACTCGGCGTAGCGGTTGCCGTAGAAGAACTCCTGCCACTGCCGCACCATGCCCATGTAGCGGTTGTTGAGATTCACGATCTTGATTGGCAGGTGGTACTGCCGGCAGGTCGACAGCTCCTGGATGCACATCTGGATCGAGGCCTCGCCCGTGACGCACGCCACGGCTGCCCCGGGATTGACCAGCTGCACGCCCATCGCGGCCGGCAGGCCAAAGCCCATCGTGCCGAGGCCCCCCGAGTTGATCCAGCGCCGCGGCTTGTCGAACTTGTAGTACTGCGCCACCCACATCTGATGCTGACCAACGTCGGAAGTGACGAACACGTCGCCCTTGGTGATCTCGTAGAGCTTTTCGATTACATACTGCGGCTTGATCAGCTCGCTCTTGCGGTCGTACTTGAGACAGTCTCTGCGCTGCCATTCCTTGATCTCGCCCCACCAGAGCTTGAGCGCCGACGGGTCGGGCCGCTGGTTCGAGGATTCGATAATCCTCAACATCTCGTCGAGCACGTCGGCGACGTAGCCCACGATCGGGACGTCCACCTTGACCCGCTTGGAGATCGACGACGGGTCGATGTCGATGTGGATGATTTTTCGGTCGGGACGGTAGAAGTGCGCCGGGTTGCCGATCACGCGGTCGTCGAAGCGCGACCCGATAGCAATCAGCACGTCGCAGTTCTGCATCGCCATGTTGGTTTCGTAGGTCCCGTGCATCCCGGGCAGGCCGGTGAACTGGGGGTCGGTTCCGGGGAAGCCGCCGAGGCCCATCAGCGTCGTGGTGCAGGGGAAGCCGAGCAGCCGCACCAGCCGGGTGAGCTGCGCCGACGCGTTGTTGAGGATCACGCCGCCGCCCGCGTACACCATCGGCCGCTTCGCCTCGAGGAGCAGCTGCACCGCCTTCTTGATCTGGCCCGAGTGTCCCTTGGTGACAGGGTTGTAGGAGCGCAGCGAGATCGACTTCGGGTAGCTGAACTCTGCCTTGGCCTGGGTGACGTCCTTGGGGATGTCGACCAGCACCGGACCGGGACGTCCCGTCGCAGCGAGGTAAAACGCCTTCTTGATGGTGACCGCGAGCTGGTTGACGTCTTTCACCAGGAAGTTGTGCTTCACGCATGGCCGCGTAATGCCCACCGTGTCGCACTCCTGGAAGGCATCCTGACCGATCGCGTGCGTAGGAACCTGACCGGTGAGAACGACCATCGGCACGGAATCCATGTACGCGGTGGCGATGCCCGTCACCGCATTCGTGACTCCTGGTCCGGAGGTCACGAGGCACACGCCGACCTTCTCGCTCGCCCGCGAGTAGCCATCGGCGGCGTGGGCCGCCCCTTGCTCGTGCCGCACCAGAACGTGCTTGACCTTCTCCTGCTTGAAGAGCTCGTCGTAGATGTTGAGCACCGCCCCGCCTGGGTAGCCGAACACGTACTCGACGCCCTCCTCCTGGAGGCAGCGGACGACGATTTCTGCGCCTGTAAGCTGCATGATGCGCCCCATTCGATGAAGATCGCCGCCCGGCGGGCCAAGGCACGCCGGGTGCTGCAAAATCGCAGGACGCTACACGGGTACTGCGCGTCCGATGCCAGGCTCGTATGGGTAGAAAGCCGGTACCGCCACGTTCTCCGGGACGTTCCGGAAGCGCTTGTGGCGCCGCCGGACGGAACGCGAACGACCGTTTTTGCAGTGCATCTGCCGGCGGCAAGCCGCCGACCGTTCAACGATAATGGGTTAGTCGGGCATGGTCAAGCACGTCGCTGCGGCGCGTCGCGGTGGGCCGGCAGTGCCGCGCGCCCTTGTGCTTATAATCGCGCGGTCGTCTTCACGGTCCGGGATCCACGCTGGCTTCAACCGAGGAACTCTCAGCCTTCCTTGCGGAGGTCGAACGTCGCGCCTTCAAGCAGGCCGTGTTCGCCGTGCGAGACGAGGACGCCGCGCTTGATGTGGTGCAGGACGCAATGCTCAAGCTGACCGAGAAATATTCCGCGAAACCGTTGGCCGAGCTGCCGATGCTCTTCCAGCGCATCCTGCAGAACACGATCCACGACCATTTCCGACGCCAGAAGGTCCGCTCGACCTGGACCACGCTTCTCTCTGCACTGGGGCCAAAGGACGAAAAAGACGATGATTTCGACCCGTTCGATACTCTGGCCACGAACACGGATTCGAGTCAGCTTGCGGATCCCGCCCGCCAGCACCAGCAGGCCGAAATAGTAGGCTTGGTCGAGCTGGCCCTGGCGCGCCTCCCGGCTCGTCAACGTGAAGCATTTCTCCTTCGTTACTGGGAAGAACTCGATGTGGCGGAAACCGCCACGGCCATGGGCTGCTCGGAGGGTAGTGTGAAGACCCACTGCTCCCGGGCGGTTCACGCGCTGGCCGAGATGCTCAAGGCCAAGGGGGTCACACTATGAACGAACGCGAAATCGCAACAAAATTAATCGGTTATCTTAACCACGGTGCGGCCGGCGTGAAGCCGGGGGTGGCCTATCGCCTGCAGCTCGCGCGCGAGCGGGCACTGGCCGGGGCGCCTGAGCCGGCTCAGGCGCCCGAGGTCGTGCTGGCGGGCGCCGGAACCGCCGCGGGCCGCGACTTGCGGCGCCACCGCCTCGCCGACGTCCGGATCTGGATCAGCATCCTGCTGCTCGTCGGCGGCGCGCTGTACTTCCAGTACTGGCGCTCGATGCAACAGGTACGCGAGCTCGCCGAAACCGACGAAGCGATTCTGTCCTCGGAACTGCCCATCGAAGCCTATCTGGATCGGGGCTTTCAGAATTGGCTCAAAAGCTCCGAACCCTGAGCGCGGCGGCCGGCCTGGCGTTCGCTCTGGTCGGCGCCCCGGCAGCAGCCGGACCCGTATCGCCCTCGGCACCAGGCTGGGCTGAGCTCTCGCCCGCCGACAAGCAGATTCTGGCGCCATTGGCGTCCGATTGGGACAAGCTCGACGCTTCGCGCCGGCAGAAATGGCTGGGCATCGCCAAGCGCTACCCTCAGCTGGCCCCGTCGGAGCAGGAGAGAATCCAGCATCAGATGCACGCTTGGGCCAGCCTTACCCCGGCCCAGCGGCAGGCGGCGCGGGAGCAATACAAGAGCCTCAAGCAGCTGCCCCCCGAACAGCGCCAGCGGGTGCAGGAGAAGTGGCAGGAATACCAGCAGCTGCCGCCGGAGAAGCGGCGCGAGCTGGCGGGCCGCACGCCCGCGACCCAGCCGAGCGGGAAGTAGCTTGCTCTACACGCTCGGCGACCGGCGGGTGCAGCTTCGCGGCCGCCGCCACTTCGTTGCGGCGAATGCGAGCGTCATCGGCAGCGTTACGCTCGAGGAGGAAGCCTCGGTCTGGTTCAACGCGATCATTCGCGGCGATAACGAGCCGATCGTGATCGGCCGGCGCTCAAACATCCAGGACGGCTCGGTGCTGCATACTGACGCGGGCGTGCCCCTCGCCATCGGAGATGAAGTCACCGTTGGCCACATGGTGGTCCTGCACGGTTGCACTGTTGGCGACGGCTCGCTCGTCGGCATCAAGGCGGTAATCCTCAACCACGCGGTCATCGGGCGCGAGTGCCTCATCGGCGCAAACACCCTGATCGTGGAGGGTAAGAGGATCCCCGACCGCTCGCTCGTCGTCGGATCTCCGGGGAAGGTGCTGCGTTTGCTCACCGACGAGGAAGCCGCGCAGCTGCGCAGGATGGCGGGCGAGTACGTCGAAAATGCGCGCCGTTACCTGAGCGACCTCGGCACGGACCCGCGCGGCAGGGCCCGCCGGCGGATGCCCGAGACCTGAATCCGGCGGCGGGCGCCGGCGCATCTAACCGGCGTCGAGGATCGGGGTTGAACGTGAAGAGGTTTCTCAGTTCGCTAGCAATTGCAAGCTGGCTGATCGCGTTATCGGCCGGGCCGGCTGCAGGTGCCGATGACGCGACGGAAACGCGCGCGCTCGCTGCGTTTCACCGCATCGAGCTCGATGGTCAGTTCGACGTGACGCTTGTTCAGGGAAGCACGGAGAGCGTGACCATCGAAGCACCCGCATCGATCATGCCGCGCATTCGTACCGATGTCCGCAACGAGACGCTCCTCATCTCTCTGCGCACCGAGCGTACGGTCTGGGATTGGTTCCTCGGACGCGGCCTTGGCAGGCCCGTTCGCGTCACCATCAACCTGCGTGAGATCGACCGCATCGAAGGAGCCGGAGCCGTCAACGTCGTCACGGAGCACTTGAAGGCCGATCGGCTCGTGCTCGATTTCGCCGGCGCGTGCAAGCTGCGCCTGGGCGGACTGCAGGCGAACGCGATGCACCTCGACGGGTCCGGAAGCATCAAAGCTCAGATAAACGGCTCGGTCGGCCGCCAGAACATCGATCTCTCCGGCGCGGGCAGCTATGACGGTGCAGAGCTGGTGAGCGATGACGCCTCCGTGGACGTGAGCGGAGCGGGCAAGGTCGTCGTGAACGTGCGCAAGACGCTCGCCGTCGAGATCAGCGGCGCCGGCGTCGTCGAGTACATCGGTGAGCCGAAGCTGCGCCAGTCGATCAGCGGCTTCGGCAAGGTTACGCGGCGCGACGCGTCCTGAACGCCCCTACGCCGCGTCGTACTCGCCGCCGCGCGGTCAGTAGAAAAACACCCACATCAGGAAGTCCTCGGAGAACGCCTCGAAGCGGTGGGGTATGCCCGCCTTGGCGAAGAGCACGTCGTGCGGCGAGAAGCGCTGCCGCCTCCTCGAGGGGTATCCGGCAAGCCTCTGCAGGATCAACGTCGGGTGTGAACTTGCGTATCGCCGGTCATTGGATGCCTTCAGGCGCGGCCGCGAGCGAATCCGCCCTGAACAGGAGCGTGAGCCCCGTGTTGACGTCGCGGTCGGAATGCAACGCTGGCAGCACGTGGACCTCGGAGACGCGGCAATCGCGCAGGAGCGCAACAAGCATATCCGCGACGTCGCCGACGTGCTCCCCGGGGAACAGCGGGCAGCGAAAACCCTGCGCCTGGCGCGGATCGAAAGCGCTCGACAGCGACAGGCGGAGCTCGCCACCACCGGGTGCGTCCGCACAGCGGTGCGCGCTGATGACGGCAGCCGGCTCGCCTACCGAGCCGCGCAGGTGCCGGATCGCGTTGCTCGCGAAGAGCTGTGCGCCGACTTCGCGCTGCGCGGCGCGACCTTCCTGCAGGGCGAGGAGCGGCTCCTGCGGAGCGCGGGGCAGCGCGAGCACCGAGATGCCGGGCGAAGCGAGCTGTCGTGCCAGCTCGTGCGCGAGGGGCAATCCCCAGGCGCCGATCCTCGACTCCACCGCCAGCACCGTGCCTGGCGCAGCCAGCGCGCTACCCATGAGGAAGCGAAGGTGCACGGCTGGATCGCCGCCCGTTATCGTTATCGCGCTGCCTTCGAGAGTCCGCAGCGGCGTGTCGTCCTCGACGTTCAGTCGCGTCCAGGTGAGAAGCTCTGGGAGTTTCTGCACATCGATTGCGTCGGGGCCGACCAATGCCGCTGAAATTGCGAAGCTCGCATTGCCGCCGAGCGCACCGTGCTCGATCAGTATGGCGCGCAGGCGCGCGACGTCAGGGAATGCGTCGCCCAGAGTCGCAGGCTCGCCGCCGGAGTCGCGACCTGTCACCACGATGATCGGCAGTGCGAAGAGCGTTGCCGCGAGTCCCGCAGCGTCGTCGGCCGACGCGCCTGCCCAGGCCTCCAGCAGGCGCCGCCGGAGGTGGCGAACCATCGACGCGGAGGGAGCTGCCGCAAGCAACCCGCAAAGCCAATCGGCGTCGCCCCTGCGAAGCGCGCGCAGCATGTCTTCTCTGAGAGCCGCGTCGTTCCTGTCGGCGCCATTCATGCTGGCGGACGCGAGGCTCGCCGCCGCGCAGTCGAGCTGTTGCGCGAATGCCGTGTCGATTCGTTCGGGATACGTGCGTGGATCGGGTAAGTCGACGACAGAGCGCATCGGCGCGCATTGTCGCATGCTCAGGGAATGATGCAGAACGCACCGTGCGCGAGCGCCTCCGGCATGAATGCG
>Ga0335079_10005551_pt1 | contig 14428 bp, 12 predicted proteins | sample Lox_Sample_33_FD_206719 | JGI IMG/M metagenome (GOLD analysis project Ga0335079, IMG submission 206719) | Soil microbial communities from Loxahatchee National Wildlife Refuge, Florida, United States - Lox_Sample_3.3 | ecosystem: Environmental > Terrestrial > Soil > Wetlands | place: USA...
CTTCGCTCCTTAGAGCGATCGAGTCAGACATGCAATCCATCGCAGAAACCGACCTGGGCACACCCGCACGGCAGAGCGCGAAGCTCGTCACCCTGACGATCGATGATCGCGAGGTCACGGTGCCCGAGGGGACCTCGGTCATGCGCGCCGCGGCTTTATCGGGCACGGCGATCCCGAAGCTGTGCGCGACCGATCTGCTCGAGGCCTTCGGCTCCTGCCGCATGTGCCTGGTTCAGATCGAAGGCATGAAGGGCCTGCCGGCCTCCTGCACGACGCCGGTCGCGCAGGGCATGAAGGTCACGACTCAGACCAAGCAGCTCGCGAACATCCGCCGTGGCGTGATGGAGCTGTATATCTCCGATCACCCGCTCGACTGTCTCACCTGCCCGGCGAATGGTCACTGCGAGCTGCAGGACATGGCGGGCGTCGTGGGTTTGCGCGAAGTGCGCTACGGCTACGAGGGTGCCAATCACCTCAAGGCCGAGAAGGACACCAGTAACCCCTATTTCACCTTCGATCCGAGCAAGTGCATCGTCTGCTCGCGCTGCGTCCGCGCCTGCGATGAGCAGCAGGGCACTCTCGCCCTGACTATCCAGGCACGCGGCTTTGACTCGAAGGTCTCGGCCAGTCAGGACGACGCGTTCATGGACTCCGAATGCGTTTCCTGCGGCGCGTGCGTGCAGGCCTGTCCCACGGCGACGCTCTCGGAGAACACGCTGATCCAGAAGGGTCAGGCCGAGCACAGCATCACGACGACCTGCGCCTACTGCGGCGTTGGCTGCTCGTTCCGCGCCGAGATGCAGGGCGAGGAAGTCGTGCGCATGGTGCCGAACAAGGACGGTCATGCCAATCACGGTCACTCCTGCATCAAGGGCCGCTTCGCCATCGGCTATGCGACTCACCCGGATCGGATCGTGAAGCCCATGATCCGGGCGAAGATCAGCGATCCCTGGCAGGAAGTGACCTGGGAGCAGGCGATTTCTCATGCGGCCAGCGAGCTGAAGCGCATTCAGGCGAAGTACGGCCGCGACTCGATCGGTGGTATCACCTCCTCGCGCTGCACGAACGAAGAGACGTATCTGGTGCAGAAGCTGGTGCGCGCGGGTTTCCGCAACAACAACGTCGACACCTGCGCCCGCGTGTGCCATTCGCCCACGGGCTACGGATTGAAGCAGACCATCGGCGAGTCCGCCGGCACGCAGAACTTCGACTCGGTCATGAAGGCCGACGTGATCTTCGTCATCGGCGCGAACCCCACCGACGGCCACCCGGTTTTCGCCTCGCAGATGAAACGCCGGCTGCGCCAGGGCGCCAGGCTGATCATTGCCGATCCGCGGCGCATCGACCTGGTGCGTACGCCGCACGTGAGCGCCGACTATCATCTGGAACTGAAGCCCGGCACGAACGTCGCCCTGATCAACTCCCTCGCCCACGTCGTGGTCACGGAGGGTCTGGTCAAGGAACAGTTCGTGCGCGAGCGCTGCGATGTCGCCTCGTTCGAGAAGTGGCGTACGTTCGTGGCGGAGACCCGCAATTCACCTGAGGCCATGGAGTCGGTGACCGGCGTGCCGGCGACCAAAGTCCGCGCGGCTGCAAGGCTGTATGCCACGGCCGGCAATGGCGCCATCTTTTACGGACTCGGCGTCACCGAGCACAGCCAGGGCTCGACCATGGTCATGGGCATCGCGAACCTGGCGATGGCCACCGCCAACATCGGTCGCGAGGGCGTGGGCGTCAACCCGCTGCGCGGGCAGAACAATGTCCAGGGCTCCTGCGACATGGGCTCCTTCCCGCACGAATTCCCCGGCTACCGCCATGTGTCCGACGATGCGGTCCGGCATCAGTTCGAGCAGGCCTGGGGCTTACCGCTCCTCAATGAGCCGGGACTGCGGATCCCGAACATGTTCGAGGCGGCGCTCGATGGCGAATTCAAGGCGCTGTATATCGAGGGCGAGGACATCGCCCAGTCCGATCCGAACACGCAGCACGTCACGGCTGCGCTCACCTCGATGGAGTGCATCATCGTTCAGGATCTGTTCCTGAATGAGTCGGCGAAATTCGCCCATGTGTTCCTGCCGGGCTCCTCGTTCCTGGAGAAGGACGGCACCTTCACCAACGCTGAGCGCCGCATTTCGCGCGTGAGGCGCGCCATGAAGCCCAAGTCCGGTTACGCAGACTGGGAGATCACGCAGCTGCTGGCGAACGCCATCGGTCTGCCGATGAACTACACGCACCCCTCGCAGATCATGGATGAGATCGCGCGCCTGACGCCGACCTTCACCGGCGTGAGCTACGAGCTCATCGACAAGCTGGGCAGCGTCCAGTGGCCATGCAACGCCGAGCACCCGGAAGGTACGCCCACCATGCACGTCGGTACCTTCGTGCGCGGCAAGGGACAGTTCCTGGTCACCGAGTACGTGCCGACGCGCGAGAAGGTCAATTCGAAGTATCCGCTCATCCTCACGACCGGTCGCATCCTGAGCCAGTACAACGTCGGTGCGCAGACGCGGCGGACGGAGAATTCGCGCTGGCACAATGAGGACCGCCTCGAGATCCATCCGCACGACGCCGAGCAACGCGGCATCGTCGACGGCGACTGGGTCGGAGTCGTGAGCCGGGCCGGCGAGACCGTGTTGCGCTCCCAGGTAACGGATCGTGTCCAGCCGGGGGTGGTCTACACGACGTTCCACTTCCCCGAGTCGGGCGCCAATGTCATCACGACCGAGAACTCCGACTGGGCGACGAACTGTCCGGAGTACAAGGTCACGGCGGTCGAGGTGACGCGCGTGAGCCAGCCGTCGCAGTGGCAGAAGCGCTTCCATGAATTCACCACGGCGCAGGAGTCGCTTGCGAAGCAGGCCGACGTGTTCGTGAAGTGAGCGCGGCGCAGCACAACAGCGCCGAGCACCTGGTCGACATGGCCAACGACATCGGCAACTACTTCCGGCCGCAGTCCCGCGATGAGGCGATTGCCGGCATCGCCAACCACATCCAGCGCTATTGGACCCTGCGAATGCGCGCCAAGCTCAACGCCTACATCGCCCAGGGTGCCCCGGAGCTCGATGATCTGCCGCGCGCGGCCATTGCGCGGCTGAACGAGCAGAACCCCGCCAAAGCGAAATAGACTCACCCGAAATCCGAATGGATTCGCGGGCACAATAGCCTCGTCGGGTAGGGAGGCAGTTGTCCATGAGCCAGCGGAAGATCTCGCGCAAGGATTTCCTCAAGAGCGGCGGTGCGGGCGTCGGCACCCTGCTGCTGAGCGCTGCACTGCCGCGCCTCGGCAGGGCCGACAGCCGGCCCAATATCCTGCTCATTTCCATGGACCAGTTGCGCTCGCTCCCCGATATCCCCGCGCAGCTGCCTCTACCTGCGCTGCGCGGCTTCATGCATGAGAGCCGCGTATTCCGCAACTACCACGTCCATCAGGCTCCCTGCGGCCCTTCACGCTCGACCATCTACACCGGACAGCACATTCAAAAGACCGGGATGTACACCAATCCGATCAGCGAGTTCAGCGCCTACGCGGCCGATGCGCCGCACGGCGTCGAGCTCTCGCCCAGCATCCCGACGCTGGGAACGATGCTGCGCACCCAGGGCTACTACACGGCGTACAAGGGCAAGTGGCACCTGAGCGTCATCAATCAGAAGCTCGGCAAGGATGCCTTTCCCAATGCGGCAAAGGCGCTCGAGCCCTACGGCTTCTCCGACTACAACTACGACGGTGAGCACACTGGACTCACCTGGGCGGGATTCGGACACGATGGCGTCACGGCGGGCGAGGCGGTGAGTCTGCTCGAGCGCTTTTCAGCCGGCAGCACGGCCGGCAAGCCCTGGTTCCTCGCCGTCAACTTCGTCAATCCCCACGATGTGATGTTCTTCGATGCGCGCGACCAGGGTGGCGCGCTGATCGGCATGCCATTGCTGGGGGCTCCCGGGACGCCGCTCTACGACAAGGACTGGCACTTCGACCTGCCGCAGAGCTACCGCGCGGACAACCTCTCAACCAAGCCCGCGATTCAGAAGCCGCTGCGCCCCCTCACTGAGGCGCAGCTGAAGACATATCAGAACTACTATTTCAACTGCATCCGCGATGTCGACCAGCACGTCGGAACTGTCCTCGGCTCGCTGGCGCGGCTGGGTTTTGCGCACAATACGATCGTGCTGGTGACCGCGGATCACGGCGAGCTGGCCGGCGCTCACGGTGGCATGCTCGGCAAGGGAGCCTCCATTTACAAGGAGACGGTGCGCGTACCGCTGTTCATCCGTCATCCCGACGTACATGGCGCCGCAGCGACTGACGCACTCGCCGGCAGCATCGATCTCGTGCCGACGCTCCTGGGGTTTGCCGGCCTCAACGATGAGGAGCGCTCACAGCGCTATCCCGATCTGCACGGCGTCGATCTCGGCCGCGCGATCGCCGATGCGCGCTCGCGCACGGCGCGCGATGAGCGCGGCATTCTCTTTAATTACGGAACGCCATCGGGTCCGCTCGGTCCTAACGGCCCGACGAGCCCGAGCGGCTCGACGGGCGCGCCCAACAATCCGCGCGGCATCATTCGCGGCATCTTCGATGGCCGCTACCGCTATGGCCGTTACTTTCGCATCACCGAGCATCACGAGCCGCGTGACTGGGAGACGCTCGTTGCGCACAACGATCTGGAGCTCTATGACACACAGGCCGATCCGCAGGAGCTGGTCAATCTTGCGTTCCGTCCGCAGGAGCAGAAGGCGCGCATTCTCGAGCTCAATGACAAGGTGAATGCGCTGATCGACGCGGAGGTCGGTGCAGACACCGGCTCGATGTACCCGGGCCCCGGGACAAGCTACCAGCTGCGCTGAGAGGGCCGCCGCCCGATAGGCCCTTGGTCGTACTGACGGGACACCGAGGAGCCCCTATTCTCCGCGACGCCGCGTCCCGGCTGAGGTCCAAGCATATGAACCGAACTCATCGAGCATTCCGAGCCGAGCTCTTTGCAGGCGTCTTTGCGTCGCTGCTGCTGCTGACATCCGCGGCAACACCCGCCGCCGATGCACCGCCGGTCTCCAAGGATGGCCTGACGCTGCAGAAGCAGACCAAGCAGCGTCTGGTGTATGTGAAGCCGGGCGCGACACTCGCCCAGTACAAGCGCGTGCACATCATCGAGTGCTACGTCGAGTTCGCGAAGGACTGGCAGCGCGACTACAACCGCAACACGACAAGCCTGGATCGCAAAGTGAGCGATGCCGATGTGCAGCGCATGAAGACGCGGCTGTCCGACGCGTTCAAGAAGGTCTTCACGGATGAGCTGCAGAACAAAGGCGGCTATCAGGTTGTGGATGTCGCGGCGCCCGATGTGCTGGTGCTGCGTCCGGCGATCATCAATGTGCAGGTGACGGCTCCGGACGTGCAGTCCGCGGGAATCAGCCGCACGATCATTCAGTCCGCAGGTCAGGCGACGCTCTATCTGGAGCTGTGGGACTCCAGCACGAACACCATCCTGGCGCGCGTGGTGGATGCGCAGGCCGATCAGAATTCGTATGCCCAGCGCGGCAATGCGGTGACGAATACCGCGGCCGCCGAGACGGTGCTGCGTCGCTGGGCACACGAGTTGCGGCAAAAGCTCGACACAGCGAATGGCAAGAATACCTAGTATTCTCAATGCATTAGTTCGATCATCTAAACCAGATACGAGCACGTGAGGGAAGCCTCGTCCGCCGCGCGGACGGGCTGACTGCGGGTAAACTTGCCGGCTCTCAGGTTGGGGAGTCCGAGGTTGGCCTGCCGTGCGTGAGGATCAGTTCGACTACGTCATCGTTGGCGCCGGTACGGCGGGCTGTGTGCTCGCGGCCCGGCTGTCGGAAGATGCCGCGACACGCGTATGTCTGATTGAGGCGGGCGGCTGGGATCGAAATCCGTTCATTCACGTTCCTGCGGCGGTGGGTGCAGCGATTGCCACGCCCTCGTTGAACTGGGGCTTCTTCACCACGCCCCAGCCCGCGCTCGATAACCGACGCATCCCGATTCCTCGCGGCCGCGTGATCGGCGGCTCAGGCTCGATCAACGGCATGGCGTACTTCCGCGGCCAGCGGCTGGACTTCGATGACTTCGCCCAGGCGGGCAATCCCGGCTGGAGCTATGCGGAAGTGCTGCCGTACTTCCTGCGTTCGGAGAACAACGAGTCCTATCCCGGATCGCCGTATCATCATCGCGGCGGCCCGATGAACGTAAAGTTCGTACCGCGCCCCAATCCCATGACGCAGGTGTTCTGCGAGGCCATGAAGAGCCTCGGCTTCAAACAGTGCGTCGACTTCAACGCGCCGGAGCCCGAAGGCTACGGCTGGCGCCAGGGGACCATCCTCAACGGTCGCCGTGTCTCCACCGCGACGGCGTATCTGCGCCCCGCACTCGGGCGTCCCAATCTCAAGGTGCTCACCGACACCACGGTCGCACGCATCGTGCTCTCTGGCGGACGCGCGATCGGTGTGGAAGTCCTGCACGCCGGCATGACGCGCACGATCTCCGCCGGCACCGAGGTGTTGTTGAGCGGCGGCGCGATCAATTCCCCGCAGGTCCTGCTGCTCTCAGGTATTGGCAATCCGCGCGCACTGGAGCGCCACAACATACCCGTGCACGTGAACCTGCCGGGCGTGGGCGAGAACCTGCACGATCACCTCGCGGTGCCAGTACTCATGGAGATGAGCAATACGGATTCCTACGGCATCTCGGTGCGCACCCTGCCCCGCGGTGCCTGGAACCTGCTGCAGTACGCCACCTTGCGCACAGGCCCCCTGGCGGGCAACGTGTTCGAAACGACGGCATTCCTCAAGACTTCTGCGGATCAATCGCGCGCCAACCTGCAGATGGTATTTCAGCCGGCGCGCCGCAACCGCTCCAGGTTCCCCTTCCCCTTAGGACACGGCTTTGCGCTGAGCGCGGTCAGTCTGTATCCGAAGAGCCGGGGACGGATTGCGCTCTCGAGCGCCGATCCGCGCGCGCATCCGCTCATCGATCCGAACCTTCTCGGCGATCCGGCCGACATGGCGCCGCTCGTGTGGGGAGTTAAGCTCGGGCGGCGGATTGCGGCGAGTGAGCCCTTTGCCCGCTATCGCGCGCACGAGGTGCAGCCTGGCCCACAGACGCAGGATGATGCGGCGCTCGAGGCCTATGTGCGCCGCGCCGCCGGCACCGTGCATCATCCCGTCGGCAGCTGCCGCATGGGCATCGATGAGATGGCGGTCGTCGATGCGCAGCTGCGCGTGCGCGGCGTGCGCTCGCTGCGCGTGGTCGATGCTTCGATTTTCCCGCACGTCGTTGGCGGCAATACCAACGCGGGCGTCGTGATGGCGGCCGAGAAGGCCGTCGATATGATTCTCGGGCGCAGCGCCCCCCGGCCGATCGCGGCGCTCGCCGCGGCGGCGAACTGAACGACTTGAAGAGGTAGCCATGTCTCAGGTGAATATGGATCTGGATCGATTGGGTGAGCTGCGGCGCATGACCCAGGCGGACATCGCCGCCAAGCTCTATCACGGCGCAGTGATCAAAGTCGCGCGCGGCGGCAAGGTTGCCTTCGAAGAGGCGATTGGTTGCGAGGATGAGGCACAGACCCGGCCACTGCGCCTGGATTCGGTGTTCAGTATCTTCTCGGTCACCAAAGCCTTCACCAATACGCTGACGCTGCGCGCCGCGGAGCGGGGGCAGTTCGCGCTCACCACCCGGATCTGCGACATCCTGCCCGAGTTCACCGGCCGCGGACGCGAGGCGGTCCAGATCTGGCATCTGCTGTCGCACCAGGCGGGCTTTCCGATCATCTTCGAGGTCAAGCCCGGGATGTACATCGACCGCTTCGATGAGATGGTCGCGGCGGTGTTCGAAGTGGTATATCCGGTCGAGCCGCCCTGCGAGCGCGTCGCCTATTCTCCGCTGGTCAATCACGTGCTGATGGCGGAGTGCCTGCGCCGCACCGATCCCAAGCGCCGCTCCTATCGCGCGATGGTTGAGGAGGATCTGTTGAAGCCCCTCAAGATGGCGAACACGTCCGTAGGTCTGCGCAAGGATCTGAAGCCGCGCCATGTCGTGCCGGATTTCCGCGGCAACTACCCCATCGGACATCGCGGCCACAGCAATTACGGTCCGAACGGCGCCTTCGAGGAAGAGCACGCCGAGATGCCGTGGGTGGGCGTCGCCGCCACGGTGCCGGATCTGTATCGGCTCGCCGACATGATGCGCCTGGACGGCGCGCTCGATGGCGCACGGATTCTCTCGCCGGCATCGCTTGCGCTGGCGCGCCGCAACTGGACGGGTGAGAAGCCGAATGAGCTCTACACCGAGCGCGGCAAGTCACGCGGCTGGGCGCCGGTGCCCGCCTACATTGGCCTCGGGTTCTCGCTGCGCGGCACGGCGCTGTGTCATCACATGTTCGGCTCGCTCGCCTCGCCAGGGACGTTCGGCAATTACGGCGCCGGCACGTCCTTGTTCTGGATCGACCCGGAGCGCGATCTGACGTTTGTGTATCTGAGCGCCGGCCTGATGGAGAGCAACGCCAACATCGAGCGCTTCCAGCGCGTCTCGGATTTGGTGATCTCCGCGGCGGTCTAGCGCTCGGGGGTCAGCCGCGTTTCGATGTCCGCGACCTGGAAGCGCACTGCGGCCGTGCCATTGGCGGGCACCCTGAAGCGGAACATCGGGTGCCCGTCCTTGAGCTGCAGCGCATGATCGGCGCGCACGATGCGCGTGTCGTCATCAAAGGGCACAACGAGCTCGAAATCGATCGCCGTCGCGCGCGCATTGGCCACTTCGACGCGCAGCACTTCGCTCAACGTCACCTGACGAATGCCGACCACGCCCGGCACCAGTGGCAGACGCTTCGCGTGCGCTGAATCCACGGTGCGCTCCTCATCGATCGCCCGCACCTGAACGTCGCTCGCGGTGCCGAGCGGGATCTCGACCTCCTCATGCACGGCCAGATCGCGCAGCGGGGATTGCGCGAGGAGCACGCGGGCATCGGCACGCCGGACGAACACCGCCACGCGCCCCGACGGCAGCGGCAGCCCGAGGTGATTGGATTGCTCGTTGCGGGTGCGGAGCAGCACTCGCGCAGGCATGTATTTTGAATCGGCATCGAAGTCGTTCTGATCCAGGCGAGCGCCGTATATCTTCTCCACGGGTATCGCGAGACGATCGAACAGGCGCACCTGCTTGGACTGGCGGCTCGCGACCGTGGTGCGTTCGGGTACGCGATAGAGTTTGAGATCTCCCAGCTGCTCCTGAGACACCCGCGAACCCGTGACCGAGACCTCTTCCATGAGCGCCGCCGGCGCGTTGTACGCCATGCCTTTGCTGCGTGCGGCGAAATCCGCGGGCACAGCACGGTTGAGCTGCATTAATGCCACGACATCGCTGGTCGTGCCCCGAGGCCAACAGCGGGCGAGCACCGGCCCGCCGTAGTCGATCGGCTCGACTTCACCGCTCGCCCGGTTGAGCCGGCCGGCAACCACCTGCGTGCTCGCCGACGGAAAACCGACGCCATTGGCGTTCGCAAGCGTCACCCAGGCTCCCAGATCAAGCGTGTGTCCGTCCGCGGAAAGTGTTGCCGTGTAGTCGGCGCCCCAGTCAAAGCCATGCGCGAGATACGACAGCGTGACGCGCGCGGACACCGGCCGTTTTGCGCGCACGAGGAGCGACAGAGTTGGTGTAGGGGTGAGGCCGTCGGTGCCGGTGAATTCGAAGTGTTCTGCAAGGCCGGTGCAGCGCAGGGCCTCGACCCCCTCGTCGGATTTGAAGAGCACGCCGTCCGCGCCAGGTCCCGTGACGATCGTGCCCGAGAGCCGCACCCTCTTGCCGGTCTTGCGCTGCACGCGTACCAGAGTAACGGTCTTGCCGGCAGCAGCGTCGATCAGTGTCCGGGGGCTCAGCAGCTCGGCATCGAGATTCTTCTCCAGCGCGCCGTCCTCGAGTCCGCTCACGATGGCGCTCACCGGCTCGATCCCATCCGCCACGCCCTCGAAGTGCACGCGGTTCAAGCCCGCGACCAGCTGCAGCGTGCGCGTCTCGCGCACCAGCGCGAAGCCCTCAAGGTCACGCAAGTCGAACGAATCCGAGGAGCGCGAGGGCGCCCGATACACCGTCACCGCCAGATCCGTGGGTGCGCCGGCGCGCACCTCGTGCACGTCGCTCGCGGCCGAGGCAGCCCGCGCACTCGCGAGCGCTAAGCCCGCCGCGATGATCATCGACGCGAATCGAAGGCGCGGCACGCGCGACCCGCCGTTAGAAGCGCGTCTCGAAGCTGGCAGTCAGCGTGGCCTTGCCATTGGCCGGCACACTGACCATCCACACGGCGGTATCGGCATTGGGACGGGTGCTCTTGGCGCTCTCGGTCGTGACGCGCGAATCCGCCACCAGCCCCTGCTGGATCACCTTCACCGTCACTTCGCGCGGCAACGCGTTGGTGAGCTCGTACTTCATGTCGCTCTGCCACTCGAAGATGCCGAGGCGCGTGCGCTTCACCACCGTCGGCTGCACCTTCACATCGAAGGCATCTCCGGTCTGCAGTGACAGGATCGAGCCCATCGGCGTGTGATCGATCGGGCTTTCGCCGATGAACTGCGGATCGCCGCGCTGGTCGCGCATATAGAAGCGCAGCACTCCGGCCGGAAGCTGATCCCCGAGCCCCGCATGGGCGCTGGTCGAGAAGCTGTACGTGGTCTGCGCGCTCTGCGGCTTCTCGGAAGTGCCGAGCCAGCGATTGCGGAACTCGTAGCCATGGGTCGCCGGCACGCCGTGCACATCGAGGAAGCTCACCTGCTTGGTCTGCATGTTGGCGATCGTGGTGCGCTCGGGGAGGGGGTAGAGATAGAAGTCGCCGAGGCGCTCGCGGCTGCCGCTTTCGGTGCCGGCCTGCTGAATCGTGGAGCGTCCGCGGAAATTCCCCGGCCGGTAGCCCGTGCCCGCCTCGCTCAGCTGCGGCGCGCCGGCCACGAGCAGCGTCTGGGCGTTGTCGTAGGTCGTACCGCTCGAATTCGTGAGAGTCACCCAGCCCTGCACGTCGATCTTGCCCGCGCGCTCATCGAACAGGGCCACGTAATCGGCCCGCCAGCCGAGACCCGGGGTGAGATAGCTCAGCGTCGCCTGCCGCGTGCCCGCGCTGCGGCTGTCGATCGTGACCGACAGAGTGGGTTTGGCCCGCAGGTTGTCCGGCACCTTGCTGAAGATCACACGCGCCGGCAGTCCGTCATCGCGCAGCACCTCGATGTGATCTCCCACCTTGAGAACGACACCTCCGTTGGTCGCCAGCACCTGCGCCTGCTCGCGGCTCTCGGCACCATTGGACGGATTGATACGCACCAGCGTGACCTGCTGGCCGACGGCCTTTTCCATGAGCTTGGCGGGTGTCAGCAAGTCGAAGTCGAAGTTCTGTTCGACGATCGCGATGTCGCTCGCGGTGAGCGAGACGGTCTCCGAGCGGATCTGTGCCGACACATCGGCAAATTCAACGCGCTGCCGCCCGCCTTCGATATCGATGTCGCGCCGGTCCTGCACCAGCGCCAGGTCATCCGCGTAGATGGTCACCGACAGCGACCGCTCGGCCGCGGATGCGGTGGCGCTCGACAGCAGGGCCGCCACGGTTGCAGTCAACACAACGTAGGGACGCATGGATCACCGCTTTTGTGCTCGAGGCTTATGAGTCAAACGGGACAACCCGCCGAACGGGGTGAGTGGGCGCAAGACCGGATATCATGTTGACACTGTCTTAATGGGGGACGCCATCATGCATTCGCCGGCCAGAACGCTCTGCACGCTCCTGATCGCACTCCTGGCGACGACTGCCTCCGCCTTCGCGCGCGCCGATACGGTGCTGATCACGGGGGCGAACCAGGGTATCGGGCTCGAATTTGCGAAGGAATACGCCGCCAAAGGCTACACCGTGATCGCGACCCACCGGCGCAGCACCACGCCCGAGGAGCTGGCGGCACTCGCCAGGCAGTATCCGCGCGTGCGGGTCGAGCGCATGGATGTGACGGATGCGGCGCAGATCGAGGCGCTCGGCGCAAAGCTCAAAGGCATACCCATCGATATCCTGCTGAGCAATGCGGGCCTGGTGCGGACCGATCCTCTGGACAAGCCCGGCGGCAACAAGAATCAGATGTTCGGCACGCTCGACTACAAGCTGCTCGATGATTTCGTTCATACCAACGTCGCCGGCCCGCTCAAGATCGTCGAGACCTTCATCGGCAACGTGCGGGCGAGCAAGCAGAAGAAGATCATCGCCATCAGCTCCGCGGCGGGCTCGGTGTCGGTACCGCCGTTCATGCCCAACGGCTCACCGGTGCCGGATCACTACTGGTACCGCATCACCAAGGCCGCGTTGAACAGCTCGATGGTGCTCCTCGCCGCGCAGTTCAAACAGGACGGAGTGATCGTCGTCATGTTTCATCCGGGGGGCGTCCAGGTGGAGAGCTTCGGCAACTTCCGCGCACCGGGCTTCGTGCCGCCGGAGGTCGCCATCGGCAAGATGATCAAGACGATCGATGGATTGACCCTGAAGGACAGCGGCCGCTTCATGGACAACGACGGCAAGGATCACCCCTGGTAGCGGCTCACGGGCTCACGGGCTCACCGGGTGGAAGCGCTTCAGGGCCGCGACCGTGAGCCACACGAAGAGCGCCAGGACAATGAGCTGTGTCACGACGAAGGGCGGCTCGTTGCCCTGCGGTGCCAGCTCATGCAGCGACGGAATCTTCTGGAACGCCTGGGTGACACCGACGAACACATTCAGATAGAGCGCCAGACTTGCGCCGATGACGTATGCCGCGCGCCAGCGCCCGGCGAGTCCGCGACCGTAGAGTGCGTACAGCGCGACTGCCAGAATGACGAGCGAGAGCACGCCGACCGCGTGCGGCGGACCGAACGCCGCGGAATGGAACAGAAATCCGGTCGCACTCGTTGCAACCGTCGTGATGAGAAAGATCGCCGTCAGGCCCGGCAGCCGCGCGCTGCGCAGCATGGCGGTCACCACGATCAGGCCCGAGGCGATTCCCATAAGGCTGATCACGACGTGAAGCAGCGTAAACGTCTGCGTCGACATCCCGAGTATCACGTGCGTCACCTCGACGGCGGTGGCGAGACCCGGGGCGCATTATCCATCAGTTGGGCGGCGGCATCTCCGGTACTTCCAGAAACTCGACCTCACCATCGCCCGCGATGCGCATGAAGTCCGCGACCTGACGGCTCGCCTCCTCACGGGAGCCCGCGCGGATCAGCGCATAGCCCGCAGCGCGCATCAGCAACGAATCGAGCTCGGCACCGGATTGAACGCCGACCCTGCCCTTCACCAGGCTCACGCGGGCACCGCCCGATTCGCGCCGGCCCAGAGGGCCCGTGGAAACCAGCGTGCCATTGCGGATCGATGACTGGACGTACTCACCCATGGTCTTCATATGCTCGGGCGTGGGCTGAGTGGCAGGAGCGGCGGGTTTGTATAAGCACAGGAAAAGCATGGCATTCTCCTTTCGGCTACAGGGATCGTTCCCGGACATGACGATCCGCGGGGCTTAAAATCGACACACCTGTCGATCCGGCGGGCCCTCGTTCGTCGACCTTTGGTAGAAAGGCCATACCGAAGCAGGAGACTGCAGATGAAAGTCATGGTTCTCGTGAAAGCCACGGCCGACAGCGAAGCCGGCGTCCTGCCCACCGAGGCGCTTCTCACCTCGATGGGCAAATTCAATGAGGAGCTCATCAAGGCGGGCATCATGCTGGCGGGCGAGGGCTTGAAGCCCAGCAGCCAGGGCAAGCGCGTGCATTTCTCCGGCAAGAGCCGCACCGTCATCGATGGTCCGTTCACGGAGACTAAAGAGCTGGTCGCCGGATTCTGGCTCTGGCAGGTCAAATCGCTGGAGGAAGCCATCGAGTGGGTGAAGCGTTGCCCGAATCCGATGCTGACGGACTCCGACATTGAGATCCGCCCGCTCTACCAGATGGAGGATTTTGCTGCCGAGCTCACTCCGGCGTTGCGGGCCAGCGAACAGCTGCAACGCGAGACATTGGCCGCCCGCGCGAAGCGCTGAGCGCGCAAGGAGATCCCCGATGCCCTACGTGCTGCTCGTGGTCGAGCCGGTTGGACAGCGCGACACCCGCTCGGAGTCCGAGGGACGCGCGCTGTACGAGCGCATGCTGCGCTTCAGCGAGGATCTGAAGTCCCGCGGCCTGCTGACGCTCACGCAATCGCTGAAATCGCAAGCGGCCGCCGTGCGCCTGACCCGACAGGGCAACCGCGTGGCGATGGTGGACGGACCCTTCGCCGAGGCCAAGGAGATGATCGGCGGGTTCTTTCTCCTCACCTGCGAAAGCCGTGAGCAGGCGCTTGCCATCGCGCGCGAGTGTCCGGCCGCCGAATGGGCCACGATCGAAGTGCGCGAGCTGGGGCCCTGCTATCAATGAGCGACCCGA
>Ga0335079_10005554_pt1 | contig 14428 bp, 11 predicted proteins | sample Lox_Sample_33_FD_206719 | JGI IMG/M metagenome (GOLD analysis project Ga0335079, IMG submission 206719) | Soil microbial communities from Loxahatchee National Wildlife Refuge, Florida, United States - Lox_Sample_3.3 | ecosystem: Environmental > Terrestrial > Soil > Wetlands | place: USA...
GGAAAGTATACGCGCCATCCGCGCCGGTCTTGATCTGCAGGGTATTGCCGTTCTCGTCGGTCAGGGTCACTTGCGCCGCGGGAATCACAGCGCCCGTCGCGTCTTTCACCACACCGGTGACCGTGCCGCCGTTGGGGGAAGAATGGATGATTTTGCCCGTCTGTGCAGGCGGCGTCTGCGCCACCGCCGGCACAACCGCCAGGCAGAGCAAGGTAAACGCGGCCGCCCTCATCATCGAGATCATTGGTCCACCGCCATCCCACCGCCCATATCGAGGTTCCAGGACCCCAGCATGGCCGAGCGCTGACTTGCCGGGGTGGCGGAGAGAATCGCCTCGACGCCCGCCAGCAAAGTGATGGCGGTGACCTGGCCCGGATCGGCGCCCGCCGTACTCGACACGATGACGGCGTCGCCGGGCTTGAGGTCTTCGAGCTTGATGGGAGGCATATGTTCGATCATTTGTTGCAGGTCTCCGGAACGGCGCGGACCACCCGCGCCGGACTGTGCGCCGGCGCCCGGCGGTCCGCCGGAAGAATTCGAGCCGCCGGTTGCGCCTGGCGCGCCGCGCGACGACGATCCGGCTGCGCCCGAGGCCCCGGGCGGAGTTGCGCCGCCCGCCGCGCCGCTCAGGCGCATGGCGATGCCGCGCGCGACCTGCTCGGGAAGCTTGCGCAAAGTGGAATCGCCGTTGACACGCACCAGCAGCGCCTTCTTGGTGAGAAGATCGGTCACTTTGACGCTGCCCCCCGCGGGATCGACCGCGGATACGGTCGCGGCGATATTCCGGAACAAGCCGGAGACCATTTCTTCAGCCGTAAAATGAGTCCCATCCGCGCTCTTCTCGCCCAGCGCGCGCACCTGATCGCCGGGCTTGATCTCCGCCAGCGTGCTGGTTTTGGCGTCGTCGAATTTCACCGAATCCGGCGCGTAGCGGCGGACGGCGGTCTTCGGACCGGCCACTATGATCAGTGGTTTGGCGCCTTCGGAAGTGCGCGTCGTTATGGTCACCGTGGAGGCCGCCGGGTCGACGGACGTGACGACACCGCCGACGCCGCGTTTCTGCCACTCGGCGCGGTCGGCGGCGTGCTTCTTGGCGAGATCCGCCTTGGTCATGACCACCAGCAGGGTGGCGGCCAGCGAGCTCTTATCGCCGGAGAATTGGCCGCGCGCCAGCAGACGGTCGCCGGGGTCGATATCGGCCGCGGTAATGGGCGTACCCTTCGCCAAGCTGGTCTCCCCCGGTGCAACCCGCACAAAGCGCGCGCCGCTCTGCGGAACGATCTTCAGGGATTCGCCGCTATCGGTCTTCAACTGGATTTGTCCATTGGCCGGGTCGATGTTCTCAACGACTCCCAATGCGCGGCCCGGTTGTTGCGCGGCGGCGATGCCCATGATCAAAACGGGCACCGCGAAGCAGCGGAGAAATGTGATTTTTGTCAAACAGAAGGATACTCCAGATGATACGACGTTTGGAAGCCGCCGAAGGTTATGACGGTAGGCAAAATTGCGGGTCAGCCGGGGGGGTGAAGCTCGCGGCGGCACGCCGAAGCTCGCGCCACGGGCGTGCCCCTCTCAGCCCGCCACCTTGTATCCCAAACCGTGGACCGTGAGAATCCACTGCGGCTGCCTGGGATCGTCTTCCAGCTTCTGGCGCAGCCAGGCGATGTGCACGTCCACCGTGCGGCTGGAGGTGACGCCGCCATAGCCCCAAACTTCGCTGAGCAAGGTTTCGCGCGAAACAGTGGCGCCGCGGTGCTCGACCAGATAGCGCAGGAGCTGAAATTCTTTGGCGGAGAGCGTCACGGGCTTGCCATGCCGCGAGACTTCGGTGCGGCGCAGGTCGATATGAATGTATCCGAGCTGACAGACGTCACCCGAGGAAGGCAAGGCCGGGGCGCGCCGCAGGAGGGCCTCCACGCGGGCCAGCAATTCCATGGTCTCAAACGGCTTGGTCATGTAGTCGTCGGCGCCGATTTTCAGTCCGACGACCTTGTCCATAGTTTGGCCGCGGGCGGTGAGCATCAGGACCGGTGTGGAGATGCCCCGCTGGCGCAGGTCGCGGCACACGTCGATGCCGTTCTTGCGGGGCAGCATCACATCCAGGACGATCAGGTCGAAGGCCCCACTGGCCGCCATGTCCAGGCCGACTTGGCCGTCGGCAGCCGCCTCGACGTGATAGCCTTCGCTGCGCAGCCGGTCGCCCAGCGTCATCACCAGGCCGGGCTCGTCTTCCACCAGCAGGATTCTTCGCTCCATGATTATGCAGGGTGCGGCACGGGCTCGGCGGCGGGCGCGGCTGCCGGCAGATCCAGGGTGAAGGTGCTGCCGCGGCCGGGCGCACTGGCCACGGTGAGGCGCCCGTTCAGCGCTTCGGCGATATCGCGGACCAGACTCAGGCCGAGGCCGGCGCCGTGGATTTGGGCGGCCTGGGCGGCTTTGCCGCGGTAGAACGGCTCGAAGATATGGGGCAGATCCGCCGCATCGATGCCCATGCCGCGGTCCTCGACGCTGATGCGCACACGGGGCGCGTCGCCGGAGCCCACCTTTTCGGCGCGCACGCGCACCCAGCGGCTCTCTCCTCCATATTTCAGCGCGTTGAAGATCAGGTTTTGGAGGCAGCGGGTGAGCGCGACCGCATCGGCGGCGACGAGGGGAAGATGGGGATCGATTTCCAGCTCGGGCGTGAAGCCCTCGGCCTCCGGCAGTCCGGAGAGGTTGCTCACGGCAGCGGCAATCGCTTCGGAGACCGGCAGGGGCTTGAGATCGTAGGTGGCGCGGCCCGATTGTCCGGCGGCGAAGTGCAGAATCTGTTCGACCATGCCGGCCAAGCGGCGGCCCTCATCGCGGATCACGGCGCCATATTCGCGGACCTGCTCCTTGGCGCCGACAAAGCCTTCCGCCAGATTGTCGGCCGCGGAACAGATGACGGCGACCGGCGTGCGCAGCTCGTGCGAAACTCCCGCCACGAACTCCATCTGGAGCCGCGCCAGGCGGCGGGCGCGCTGGGCGGAAATGACGATCAGAGCCATGCCGGCGGCCAGCAGCAGCAGAACCCCGAAGCTGAACAGGAGATTGCGGCGGCGGTCGGCGGCGACTACGGATTCGAGCGAGCCTCCGCGATGCCGGACCAGCAACTGCCAGGGCTCGGCGGCGGCCGGAAGGAGAATGACGGCGCCGCGTGCGCGGGGTAAGAATCCTGCGGCGCGGGCCGCGCCGCCACGGCCGTTCGGCGGCCTTCCGGGCCGTTGGCGTGGGGGGGCGTCGCCAAGGGTGCGGTACTCCTCGGGAGTCGCGGCCAACAGCGGCGAGCGGGCATCGGGCGGAACCAGAGAAGCGGCGTCCAGTTGCGGATCGGATCGATAGACGATCGTGCCGGCAGGCTCGCCACTCAAGACCGCCACGTTGTAGATGAAGCCTTCCGGCCCGGCGAAGTACCGTTGGGCCGATTCGGCGAAGTGCTGATCGAGCGCTGCGCGGCTCAGTTCCACGATGACGAATCCCAGGACGCGCGGGGGCGGCGCGGCAGGTTCCCGATCGCGGCGGCGGCGAGGCCCGGAGATGTCGGAAACGGCGTGCACCAACGCGGGGATCTGCTCTTCCATGGTCCAGGCAAACAGCCGCATCTCGGGGCCCGGGGGGCCGGGAGGCTGGCGCCCTTCCTCTTCGAGCCTGGCCCGCAGGCCGGCGAGGGAAGCAGGCCAGTCAACCGGTTCGAACTGGTTGGTTGCGGGGCGAAGCAAGAGCAGTTGCGAGTGCGCCTTCGCTCCCCCCTGCCAGACGTAGACATTCGCGATCAGATCGGGACGCGACGCGGTACGCGCCCAGGCCTGATAGCGCTCGGCGTAGGTCGACCAGAAGCTGTCGGGTTCGGCGCCGGGCTCGCTATGGAACGCGGTGGACACCTGGACGAGCTCGCGATAGAACTCCTGGCGGAACTGGCGGACCGAAGTGTTGAGGCTGGCTTCTATGCGGGCGCGCTCGGCGCGGCTGATCTCGAGGCTCCAGCGATACTGCAGCACGGCCAACAACACGAGAACGGCGGCAAGGGCCGCCACCATGGCCAGTTGCAGAAACGGGCGTTTCGGCGGAGGGGCCATAGTCGAAGGATAGATAAGGGCGGCGGGAAATGCAATGCGGGCGGGATCTGGCGGGCCTGAACGGAAAGCCGCTTGGCCGGCGAAAGCGCCGCCCTCGCCGGGACTTCCGCCCCTGCCACGTCATAGCGCCAGAAGATTGGGTTGGAGCTTGGTGTAGCCGTGTTCGGCGGCCCACAAGTCGAGGGGAATCGCCGCCAATTCGTCCACCAGCGGATCGGCGAGGCCGTTCTTGGTGAGGTCAATGGTCTTGAGGTAGGTCCGGCAGGTTTCGCAGGCGTCGATCCGGATATATTCGAATCCGGCGGCGGTGTAGGCGCAGAGCTTGTCGAATTCCCGCTCTCCGCATGCGGGACATTGCAAGCGCGGGAACGGCCATTCCGCCGAGCATAGCGCGCACACGAGCGAGCGTTTGGCGCCGTAGCCTTCCGGGCGCAGGATGGCAGCCTGCGGTTTGCGGTTGCACCACGGACAGCCGTCCAGGCGCGCGGCGTAGGGTTCGAGCAACGCCCGCGCGAGGAATGTCTCGGCCGGGTCCAACGGTTCGCCGGACCAGAACGCCTCCAGTTGCCGCGGCGCCAGGGACTGGCCGCGATCGGCCAGACGCTCCAACTCCGGAATCAGCGAGGCGAGGGTGGCGAGATCCGGCGGCGCCAATAGATACACTTGTTTTTGAAAGCCCGCGATGCGGCGATAGAAGGACAGCATCTCCGCCGCGGCGGGATAGACCGTTTCAAGATCCGTGGCGCGCTGGATGCGGCGGTCCCAGTCGATCGGCGTCACTTCAAATCGCGCAGCCAAAGCGCGTGGTGCATGCGGGCCCAGCCTTGGGAGACTTCGCCGCGAATGATGGAAGTGAATCCGCCGCGCACCACGGCGGTGCCCATATAGACGTGAATAATGAAGGCGCCGATGGTAAGCAGCGCGGCGCTGACGTGAACCAGAATGGCGAGATAGCGGAGGCCGCGCCAGCTCCAGGCGATCCGCTCGGGGAACCACAGCACGAGGCCGGAAAGGACCAGCAGCAGCCCGCTCCAGAACATCAGCCAGAAAAAGTATTTCTGTCCGGCGTTGAAGCGGCCGATGGCGGGCAGGGCCTCGTCCTCGTTACGGACGTAGCGCGGCAGGGCTTGTTGCCAGGCACGGTCGGCGGAGGTGATGCGCATGTCGGCGCGCCACATGCGATACATCCACGCGCACATGGCCATGAACAGGACGCCGGACCAGGGATGCCAGAACCGCGCCGTAGGTCCGCCGCCCAGAACGGCCGCCAGCCAGTAGAGGCTCGGCGAATAAAATGCGAGTCCGGTGAGGAGCACGTAAATGAAGGCCAGCGCCGAGATCCAGTGGATCAGGCGTTCGTGCAAGGTATAACGCAGAACCCGGTTTCCGGGCAGCAATCGCGGCGCGCTGCTCATGGCTCCTCCTTTTCCAGCGGCACGTGCTTGGCGCCGAAGCGCAGATAGTGCAGCCCCGTACCGATGATTCCGCCCACGATGGCCAGACTGCCCAGCCACTTCAGCGGGATTTTCCAAAGCATCACGGCCAGCGGGATAGTGGGGTCGCGCGGCAGGCCATAGAGCTCCGGTTGATCGCCGTGGGCCAGCACGGTGATGACGCCGGTGCCGCCCACGCCCGGCGGATCGTAGATCGCGGCGTTGGGATAACCTTGCGACTGAAGCTGCTTGACGCGCCGGTTGCCCACTTCCGTCAACTGCGCCTTGGTTCCGAATTGCAGGCATCCGGTGGGACACGACTTGATGCACGCCGGTTCCAAGCCGACCGAGACACGGTCCGAGCACAGCGTGCACTTATAGACCTTCTTGGTCTTTTGATTGAACTTCGGGATGTTGAACGGGCAGCCGGTCATGCAGTAGCCGCAGCCGATGCAGTTGTCCTGGTTGAAATCCACGATGCCGTTGCCGTATTGCACGATGGCGCCGGGCGCGGGGCAGGCTTTCAGGCAGCCCGGATCGCCGCAGTGCATGCACTGGTCTTTGCGCATGAGCCAGTTGAGGGCGCCATCCTGCTCGTACTCGTGGAAGCGGATCAGGTTCCAGTAATTGGGGGTCAACTGCGGGAGGGTTTGGTAGGTTCCGAGCTGCACCGTGGCTTCCGGAGGGAGATCGTTCCACTCCTGGCAGGCCACTTCGCAGGCTTTGCAGCCGATGCAGGACGTGGTATCGATGTACTTGGCGAGCGTGGGTTCCTGGCGCACGCCGGGGGCGGGCGAAGTGGAGGCGGAGACGCGTTTGAGGGAGAGGGTGTTCATGGGATCACCATCCGGAAACCCGGCGAGTTGAAGCTCGCCGCTGCAAGCTGAAGCTCGCGCCACGTCATACTTTCTCCAATTTCACCAGGAAGCCCTTGTACTCGGGGGCGAACGAGTTGGGGTCGACGATCGTGGGAGTCACCAGATTGGCGAGCGTCCCCTTCTGCTGGCCGCGTCCCAGGAATCCCCAGTGAATCGGGAACCCGATCTGGTAGACTTTTTTGCCGGCCACCATCATGGGCTTGATGCGTTTGGTGACCATGGCCTTGCCTTCGATGGAACCGCGCGCGGAAGTCACGCGGACTTTGTCGCCGTTGCCGATGTTTTTCTCGTGGGCCAGTTCTTCGGAGATCTCGACGAAGAATTCCGGCTGCAACTGCATGTTGTACGGATTGTTTTTGGTCCAGTAGTGGAAGTGCTCGGTGAGCCGGTAGGTGGTGCAGACGATGGGGAATTCATCCGGCTTGCCGAGTTTATCCCATTGGGTCTTGAATTGCTTCACCGCGGGATTGGAGCTGTGCGCGGGATGCAGCGGATTGGCCACCGGCGATTCGGCCGGCTCGTAGTGCTCGCTGAAGGGGCCTTCGGCGTATTGTCCCGGGACGAAGAATCGTCCGGAGCCTTCGGGCAGCATGATGAACGCGCCCAGCAACGCATCGGGCGGGCTGTCGGGCTTGTAGTCGGGCACATCGCCGACCCACTTCTCGCCGTTCCAGCGGATGACGGGCCGCGCGGAATCCCAGGGCTTTCCTTCGCCATCGGCCGAGCAGCGGTTGTACATCACGCGGCGATTGGCGGGCCAGTTGAAGCTCCATTCCGAATAGCGGCCCATTCCGCTGGGGTCGGCGGTGGAGCGGCGCTGCATCAGGTTGCCGGCTTCCGTGTAGCTGCCGACGTAGAGCCAGTTGCCGCACATGGTCGAGCCATCCGCACGCAGGTCGAGGAATTTTCCCACCTGCTGGCCGGCCTTCAGGACTACGGTCTTGGGATCTTTCTCGTCGTGCAGGTCGGCGACCGCGGAGCCGTTGATCTCCCTGGCTACCTCTTCGAGCGAAGGCTTCGCCGGATTCGAATACCACCAGTTCAAGTTGCGGACCGGCTCGGACAGCGTGCCGCCTTCCTTCTGATAGAGCTCGCGGATCTTGAGGAAGATGCGGGCGATGATTTCCTGATCGGGCTTGGCTTCGCCGGGCGGATCGACGGCTTTCCATTTCCACTGCATCCAGCGCGCCGAGTTCGTGAAGGAGCCGTCTTTTTCGGCGAAGTTGGCGGCCGGCAAGAGGAAGACTTCGGTCTGCACATCGGAGGGCTTGCGGCCGACCAGCTCCAGAATCTCCGGCTTCCAAAAGGCGGCGGTCTCCTGTTCGAAGTTCTCGGCGACCACCAGCCATTTCAGATGGCCGAGCGCATCGACGACCTTTCTCGAATGCGGACCGTTGGAGACCGGGTTCATGCCGAAGCTCACGAAGCCTTCCATCTGCTTGTTGTACATGTGATCGAAGATGAAGGCCCAGCTCCAGTTTTCGTATCCCCCGGTGGCCGTTTGCGGCAGCTTGGGATGCCACGCGTAGCCGAATTCGTTCTCCTCCGTGGCGGCCTTGCCGTAGAAGGCTTTGAGCTGGCTCACCACGAAGCGATCGGTGTTGGCCCAGAAGTTCATGGAATTGGGCCGCAGCGGTTTGGGGGAGACGGTCTCGAGGAACTGTTTCAGAGACTGGTGGTCCGCCTTTTGAATCGCGATGTAGCCGGGCAGGTTGTGATAGGCCATCCCGCAATCGGTGCCGCCCTGGATATTGGCATGGCCGCGTAGCGCGTTGAGCCCGCCGCCGGCACAGCCGATATTGCCGAGCAGCATTTGCAGCATGGCCGCGGCGTGTATAAGCTGCACCGAGAAGCTGTGATGCGTCCAGCCCAGCGCGTACAGGATGGTGCCGACGCGATCCGGCGTGTAGGTGGAAGTGACGATTTCGGCGGCCTTGACGAAGTCTTCGGGCTTGCAGCCGCAAACGGTCGAGACCATTTCCGGCGTGTAGCGCGAGTAGAACTTCTTCATCAACTGGAACACGGAGCGGGGGTGTTCCATTTGGGGATCGACCTTGGCGAAACCCTTTTCATCGAGCTCGTAGTTCCAGGTGGACTTGTCGTACGTATTTTTCTGAGCGTCCCAGCCGGAGAAGACGCCCTCCTGCTCGTTAAAGGCGTAGCCGTCTTTCACCAGGAAAGTGGCGTTGGTAAAGAGACGCACATACTCGCCCTGATAGCGGTCGTGCGTGAGGGCGTAATTCATCAGGCCGGCGAGAAAGGCGATGTCGGAGCCGGCGCGGATCTGCGTGAAGGAATCCGCCACGGCGGCGGTGCGATTGAAGCGCGGGTCGACCGAGACGAGCTTGGCGTTACGCTCGCGCTTGGCCTCCATGACGAAGCGGAAACCCACGGGATGGTTTTCGGCCGGATTGCCGCCCATGGCCAGGATGACGTCCGCGTTGCGGATGTCGGTCCAGCCGTTGGTCATGGCTCCGCGTCCGAAAGTGGCGGCCAGACTGGCCACCGTGGGGCCGTGTCAAATACGGGCCTGCTGTTCGAGCGGGATGACGCCGAGTCCGGCGCGGAAGGCTTTCACCAGGAGGTAGTTGTTTTCGTTGCTATCGGTACAGCCGCCAATCACGCCGATGGAAGTGAGGGCATTGATGGTGCGGCCTTGCGCATCCTGCTGGCGGAGGGTACGGTCGCGCGTTTCCTTGAAGAGGTGGGCGATGCGGTCGATGGCCCAATCCCACGGCTTCTCTTCCCAGTGGTCGCTGCCCGGCGCGCGATAACGCACGTGGGTGAGGCGGCGGTCGTTGACGATGTCCTGTTTGAGAGTGACGCCCTTGGGGCAGAGGCTGCCCTGGTTGATGGGGTGGTCGGGGTCGCCCTCAACGTGCACGACCGCGGGGCGCACGTTCTTGCTCTTGTCGCCGAGGGTGTGGATGATGACGCCGCAGCTCACCGAGCAGTACGGGCAGGTGGAGCGCGTTTCGGTGGTGCGGGCGATTTTCAGCTCGCGGGCCTGCGCGTAGGCCGGGGTCAGATCGAAGCCAAGCGCGGAAGCGGCTGTGCCGCCGGAGCCGATCTTCAGGAAAGCGCGCCGCGTGGGCGTCATGGGCACCTCCGAGTGCGATATCTAACAGATTAGATACTGGCCGGGCGGCCGGTGTCAAGGGGCTGGCGGGCGTTGGGTTCCGGTGGCGGGACTGAAGTTCACCCGGCAAGCTGATGCTTGCGCCACATCACTTCAGAATCCGGAACAGGTTGCTGTAGTCGTCGGTCCACAAGCGCACGTGCCGCGGCGAATGTATGACCGCCGCGGCTTTCCCGAGCAGCGGTTTGCCGAAAAAGCTGCCGTCCGCGGTCACCAGCACCCAGGTGGCTCCGAACACCTCGTCGTTATCCTCGTCATCGGTATCGACGACCCTTGCCTGTTTCTGCAGCGAGTCGGCCGCCGTTTTGACGACCGGTTCGAGGTCGAGATGCTTGTTCGAGACATGTACCGCCAGCACACCGTTTGCCTTCAAATGGCGGAAGTACAAGACGAAGGCTTCGCGCGTCAGCAGATGTACCGGGATCGCGTCGCTCGAAAATGCGTCCACCGCCAGGACGTCGAAGCCTTCCGGCGGTTCGCGCTCGAGCGACAGCCGCGCGTCTCCCAGCGCCACATCCACGCGGGCCTTGCAATTCTTGAGGAAGGTGAATTGCGTATTCGCCAGCCACAATACCAGCGGATTGATCTCGTAGAACCGCCAGTAATCCCCTGCCCGCCCGTATGCCGCCAGAGTGCCGGCCCCCAGCCCGATCACGCCCACGCGTACGGGGCCGGTCTCCTGCTGCTGGCGTATGGCGCGGCCGACACCGGAGTTCGCGCCATAATACGTGGTCGGCCGGTTTTGCTTCTTGGGATTCAGGTATTGCTCGCCGTGGGTGATGGTGCCGTGGGTCAGCCGGCGGATGGGTTCGTCGTCGTTTTCCGCCGTCGTGTCGTTCACTTTCAATCCGCCATAAAAGTTCCGCACCGTCACGCGGGCGCCTTCGTCGCGCTGGCGGCTCACGACTCCCAGATAGGCGGCGAGCGCCAAAGTAAGAACTCCCGCGATCAGCGGCGCGGGCCGCCGCCAGGGGCCCGCGAGGCCGCTCTCCGGATCGGCGCGCAAGACCGCCAAAACCAGCACCGCGGACACTGCCAGTCCCACGGCCAGCTCGTGAAATCCCGAGAACACGCGGGGCGCAACCAACGCAACCAAAACGCCGCCCAGCGCTCCGCCCGCCGCGATCATCACATAAAAAGCCGTCAACCGCCGCGGATGGGGTTTCAAGCGGGCCAGCTCTCCGTGACACACCATGCAACAGACAAACAAGCCGGCCGCGAACAACGGGATCATCACTTTGATTTCGATGTTTTCGTTTTCCGGGGCCAGCCCGTACGCCATGCCGCCCACGGCCACCGCGAACAATCGGATGAACCACGTGCGCCGGTACCACCGCGTGCCCTCGAAGCAGAGGATGAAGCTGAGTAAGTAGAGGGTCAGCGGCAGGATCCAGAGGAACGGAATGGCTGCGACGTTTTGGGAAAGATGGTTGGTAATGGCCAGTAACAGGATCGAGGCGCAGGCCGGAAGGCCGATCCAGTACACGTAGGTGGACTTGGATACTCGTTCGCCGCCGGTCTCCGCGGCCGGCGGCGCGACGTACGCATCGCGCACCGAAAACGCCGTGATGCCGCACAGCACGAGGAACGCCGCATAAGCCCACGACCAGATCGCCGCCTGCCGGTGCGCGCCCAGCATGGGCTCGAACAGCGCCGGATAACTCACCAGCGCCAACATGGAGCCGGCATTCGATAACGCATAGAGCCGGTACGGCATGGCGCCCTTGTAACGCCGGGAATACCAGGCTTGCAACAGGGGGCCGGTTGTCGAGAGCAGGAAATAAGGCAGTCCCACGGTGGCGGCCAGCAGCATCAGAATGCGGAGGGTGGGGTCCTCGGCGCCCGCGGGTTTCCACGAAGCCGCCGGCCAGATCGGGAGTACGGCCAGGCTAACCGCCAATAAAACGAGATGCGCGATCGTTTGCAGCCGGGGACGCAGCGACCGGTAGACCCAGTGCGAGTACAGATACCCGAGCAGCAGCACCGACTGGAAGAACAACAGGCACGTGGTCCACACCGCCGCCGATCCGCCAAACCACGGCAGGATGATGCGCGCAATAATCGGTTGCACCTGAAACAGCAGAAAAGCGCTGACCAGGATCGTAAGGGAGAAAAGCAGCATTATCGGTAGGCCGCGATCCCGGTGACTCGTTCCCCGATCACCAACGCGTGGATGTGGTCGGTGCCCTCGTAGGTCTTCACCGTTTCCAGGTTGCAGAGATGGCGCATGATGGGATATTCGTCGGTGATTCCGTTGGCGCCCAGCAGGTCGCGGCTCAGGCGCGCGCAGTCGAGCGCGATCGCCACGTTGTTCCGCTTGAGCATCGAGATGTGCGCCGGCTCCGCCTTGCCCTGGTCCTTCAGCCGGCCCACCTGCACGGCCAGAAGCTGCGCCTTGGTGATTTCGGTGATCATCCAGGCCAGCTTTTCCTGCACGAGCTGATGCGACGCGATCGGCCGGTCGTCGAACTGCTTGCGCAGGATGCTGTACTGGCGCGCGGTCTCGTAGCAATCCATCGCCGCGCCGAGCACGCCCCAGCCGATCCCGTAGCGCGCTTGAGAAAGGCAGCCGAGCGGACCCTTCAGGCCTCTCACATGGGGCAGCATCGCACTCGCCGGGACGCGGCAATCGGCGAACGATAGACTGGAAGTGACCGATGCCCGCATCGACCATTTGCCGTGAATATCCGAGCTCGTGTATCCGGGCGTGCCTCGCTCCACCAGAAATCCGCGGATTCCGTCCTCGGCTCGCGCCCATACGACCGACACATCGGCCAGCGTCCCGTTGGTAATCCAGGTCTTCTCGCCGTTCAGGATCCAATCGCCGCCATCGCGCCGCGCGGTGGTGCGCATGCCGGCGGGGTTCGATCCGAAGTCGGGCTCCGTCAGGCCGAAACACCCGACGGCCTGGCCCGCCTGCAACCGCGGCAGCCACTGCTGCTTCTGCTCGTCGGAACCGTACGTAAAGATCGGATACATGACCAGCCCGCCCTGCACGCTGGCAAAGCTGCGCACGCCGGAATCGCCGCGCTCCAGCTCCTGCATGATGAGCCCGTATTCCACGTTGCTCATGCCCGCGCAGCCGTAGCCTTCCAGGTTGGCGCCGAAGAATCCCAGCCGCCCCATTTCCGGGATCAGCGCGCCGGGAAAGCACGCGTCGCGATAGCATTCGCGCATTTCCGGCAGCACCCGCTCATCCACAAATTGGCGGGCGGTCTGCCGCACCAGCAATTCCTGTTCGTTGAACAACGAATCCACACAAAGGTAGTCCACGCCACGAAACGCCATATAATCAAAACTATCATTCCATGTTTTCGTCCCGATTTCACTGGGACCTGCGCCCCAACCGTCTGACGCGCCTGCTCGACGAGAAACGCCGCAAAGGCGCCCCGGTTCTGGATCTGACCGAATCGAACCCCACGCGCGCCGGCTTTTTTTACCCCGAAGAGGTTGTGCGGGCGCTGGCGGACCCGCGCGCTTTGCGGTACGATCCCGAGCCGGCCGGATCGCCGGCCGCGCGCGAAGCGGTCTGCCGCTACTACGCCGGCGCGGGAGATACGGTCGACCCGGACCGTGTCCTGCTCACGGCCAGCACGAGCGAAGCGTATGCGTACCTGTTCAAGCTGCTGGCCGATCCGGGCGACGAGGTGCTGGCGCCGCGGCCTTCCTACCCGCTCTTCGAATTCCTGGCGGCGATGGAATCGCTGCGCGTGGTTCCTTATCCGCTGGTCTTTCACGGCGGCTGGTCGATCGATTGCCGGGCGCTGGCCGCCGCGGTGACGGGCCGCACGCGGGCCGTTGTTCTGGTGAATCCGAACAATCCGACCGGATCGTTTCTCAAGCGGGATGAATTGCGGTTCCTCATCGATCTTTGCCGGGAACGCAAGCTGGCGATCGTTTCCGACGAGGTATTCGCCGACTTCGCCTTCGCGGAAGATGCCAGGCGCGTCCGCACGTTGGCGGGCGGCTGCGAGACGCTGGCATTTTCCATGAGCGGGCTATCCAAAATCGCCGGATTGCCGCAAATGAAGCTGGGCTGGATTGTCATCGCCGGACCCGCGGCGGCGGCGGGCGAGGCACGGGAAAAGCTGGAGCTGATCGCGGACACTTATCTTTCGGTGGGAACGCCCGTGCAGCACGCCGCGGCACGCCTGCTCGAGCTGGGCGGCGGCATCCGGTCGCAGATCGCGAGCCGGGTGCGCGCCAATCTGGATTCGCTGCAGGCCGCGATAAGCCCCGAGTCGGCGTGCCGCGTGCTGCCCGTAGAGGGCGGATGGTACGCCACCATGCAGGCGCCTCGCATTCTCCGGGAGGAGGAGTGGGCGCTCGAGTTGTTGGGCGAAGACGACGTTCTCGTTCAACCCGGCTTCTTCTACGATTTCGAATCGGAGGCGTTCCTGGTGCTCAGCCTGCTCACCCGGCCCGAAGTCTTTCGCGAAGGCTGCCGCCGCCTGCTGCGGCGCGTCGCGAGGCATGCACTGCCGGCCGAGGCCCCTTAGCTAATCTGATGGCGCCCTGATATCGGGGACCGGGCTACGGCGGCTTCTGCGTGGAGGCGGCGAGCCGTTTACAATGGAGGAATGTGGAAACTTTGCCTGCGCGCGGCAGCGATCGCGGGCCTGTATTTGGGAGGGGCCGCACTGGTTTGCGCTCAGGATTGGAGTGCCGCCGAGACCCTTCCCGCCGTCGATTTGAACGGCCTGACGCCGGCGCAAAAAGCAACCGCCCTCAAATTGCTTCGGGAGCACGGCTGCACCTGCGGCTGCGGCATGAAAATCGCCGAGTGCCGCACCAAAGATCCGAGCTGCACCTATAGCCGCGGCATGGCCGGCGTCGTAATCGACGCCATCCGGCATGGAAAGAATCCGACGGAAGCGTGGG
>Ga0335079_10005555_pt1 | contig 14427 bp, 9 predicted proteins | sample Lox_Sample_33_FD_206719 | JGI IMG/M metagenome (GOLD analysis project Ga0335079, IMG submission 206719) | Soil microbial communities from Loxahatchee National Wildlife Refuge, Florida, United States - Lox_Sample_3.3 | ecosystem: Environmental > Terrestrial > Soil > Wetlands | place: USA: Florida...
TCCGCGACCGAGCGGCCCGGCTCGGACCCGGTGACCTCGTGGTACATCAGGCACACCCAGCCGCGGCTCACGTCGCCGGGAGCGCGGCCGGCCGCGGCGCCGCCACCTCGCCCAAAATGCCGAGCAGCTCGGCGGCCCGCTTCTCCCAGGTGTGCCGGCGGGCGACGGCCTGCCGGCGCGCGCGGGCGGCCGGGTCGCGCTCGGCCAGCGCGCCCGCCACCGCGGCCGTGAACGCCGCGCGATCGGCGGCGACGGCCACGCTGTCCCGGTACTTGAGGACCTCCGGGATGTCGGTGGTCACGACGGGGATGCCGGCGGCGAGATACTCGAGCAGCTTGAGCGGATCCACCGCGCGCGTCCAGTCGTTGAGCACGTACGGGATGATGCCGACGTCGAACGCCTGCACGTAGGCCGGCAGGTCGGCGTAGGGCCGCGGGCCGAGCAGGTGGACGTTCGGGAGCCGCAACGGCTCCACGTCCACGGAGACGGGGCCCACCAGCACGACGGAGCCGCCGGGATTCCGGGCGGCGAGATCGCGGATCATGTCGAGATCGCAGCACGCGCTGACGCCGCCGGCGAAGCCCACCAGCGGCCGGGGGAGCCGCGCCAGCTCGGCCGGCACCGGCCGCTGCGCCGAGAAGTGGTCGTAGTTCACGCCCTGCGGCAGGTAGTGCGTCCGGCCCGTGCGCGGGACCTTGGTGAGCGTGAGGCTCTTCGCCGTGCACACCACCGCGTCCACGCGGGCCAGCAGGCGCTGCTCGAGCGGGCCGATCATCTCGGCGGTGGCGCTCGGCAGGTGGAGGAAGTCGTCCATGCAGAGGTAGACGGCGCCGCGCTCGCCGAGCCGCCCGAGCGCGCCCACCGACGGCGGCGAGCCGGTCACGACCAGCGGCGGCACGCGGGCCCCGAGCCCGGCGAGCGCCCCGCGGATGGCGCCCACCATCGCCCGCACGTTGTAGCGGTAGACGAGCGGATGGTCGTGCCAGGGAAAGACGCGCGGCTGCACCACCACCGCCGGGTCCGGGTACCCGGCGCCGCCCACCAGGACCGACGTCTTGGCGCCGCCGAGCATCGCCCGCGCCTTGTGGAGGGCGCGCCCGACGTCGGCCATCCCCAGCCGCGGCTTCCGGTGGCCGATCCCGTTGACCCAGACGACCGGGAAGTCCGGGATGATCCACCGGAACAGGTGCTGCATGGTCGAGACGTTGCGGCCCCAGTCGTCGCCGAAGACGACGATCGGGGTGCCCGACGGCAGCGTCACGCCGCGCGCTTCTCCAGGATGATCAGGAACTTGTTGGCGCGGAACCGGTTCGGCAGCCAGGCGGTGAGCACCTCGTAGCCGTGCCGCAGCCACCCCAGGTTGTCGGACCACTTGCGGTCCACGTAGTGCACGCCGGTGACCCCGAAGCCGAGCCGCGCGAACGCCCGCCGGACCCGCCCCGGGCGCAGCGCGCGCTGGTTCGGCGTCATGGCGGAGATGCCGATGAAGCGGTTGACCACGTTGTTGGCCAGCCAGGTGAGCAGGTTCTGCGCGTTGGGCTCGTAGGCGATGACCTTGTCGCGCGCGACGCGCGACAGCTCGAGCGGCAGCTTGTCGAGCCTCGGGAAGTGATGCAGCAGCAGGAAGGTCCACGCCACGCTGACCGCGCCGTCCTTGAGCGGCAGCCGCTCCGCGTCGGCGACGAAGAACCGGCCGGGGAGCTTCTCCTTCGCGAACCGCGCCCGGGCCGAGCGCACGCCTTCGCGGGTGAGGTCCACGGCGATGACGTCGCAGCCGCGCCGCGCGAGCCGCACGGCGTGGGCGCCCGTCCCGCAGCCGAGGTCGAGGACCGGGCCGGCCGGCGGCTTGGGGAGCGCCAGGTCGTGCAGCTCCTCGTAGCCGCTGGTGATGTGCTCGTTCTCCGGGTTCTTCTCGAACAGGTCGGCGTAGAACTTCCGTTCGGCCACAAGGTCTTGCATCTCTCTCCGGTCTCCTGCTTGGGGCCGGGCCCCGGTCGGGCCGGGCCGGCGGTCGGTTCGTGGTCGGGAGCGCAGCCAAAAATAGCGCCTCGCGCCGATCCGCGCCGCCCCGGCGGGTCCCGCGGGATCGGGGAGCCTGGTTACATTCTTCCTCGAGACCCGGTCAACTTGTGGAGTCCCCAGGCCAATGAGTCGTCACCGAGAGCCGCCACCGCTCATTCCCCCGGCCCTGCTGCGCGCCGGGGACCCCATCGGCCGCCGACAGTTCGTCCGGACGGCCGGGGGGATCTTCGTCGCGGCTTCCGGCTTCGCCTGCACCGACAAGCTGCCCGGCGCGCTGCAGGTGCTCGCGCCCGACCCCGACCTGTGCACGGTGACGGTGTCGGCCGCGGCGATCGCCGCGGGCGGCACGGCGACGCTGACGCTGCAGGCCAAGGGCACGTCGGGCGCCGACCTCACCAGCGGCGGCGCCTCGGTGGTGTTCACGGCGAGCGGCGGCACGTCCGCCGGCACGATCTCGGCGACGGTGGACCACGGGGACGGGACCTACACGGCCGTCTACACCGGGACCGCCGCCGGCACCGCGCAGTCGATCGGTGCGACCGTGAACGGCGCGGCGGTGACGACGGCCATGCCCACGGTGACCGTCACCCCGGCGGTGGCCGACGCCACCCGGTGCACGATGAGCGCGTCGCCCGCCTCGATCGCGATCGGCGCGACCTCCACCCTGACGCTGCTGGCCCGGAACTCGTCGGGCGTCGCGCTGGCGACGGGCGGCGACACGGTGGTGTTCACCGCGAGCGGCGGCACGGCGGCCGGCACGATCTCGGCCACCACCGACCACGGGGACGGCACCTACACCGCCCTCTACACCGGCACGGGCGCCGGCACCGCGCAGACCATCAGCGCGACCATCGACGGATCGGCGGTCACGACCACGAGTCCCAGGGTCACGGTGACGACCGCCGCGCAGGCGCCCGACCCGACCAAGTGCACGGTGACGGTCTCGGCCGCCACCATCGCGGTGAACGGCACGTCCACGATCACCCTGCAGGCGATCAACTCGGCCGGCGCCAACCTCACGACCGGGGGCGCGGCCGTGCAGTTCACGGCCAGCGGCGGCACGTCGCGGGGCACGATCTCCTCCACCGTGGACCACGGCGACGGGACCTACACCGCCGTCTACACCGCGACGACCGCCGGCACGGCGCAGACGATCGGCGCGACCGTCAACGGCGCGGCCGTCACGACGGCGCGGCCCACCATCACGGTGACCGCGGGCTCGCAGGTGGTGGATCCGACCAAGTGCACGGTGAGCGTGTCGCCGCCCACGGTGACGGTGAACGGCACGTCCGTCATCACGCTGCAGGCGAAGAACTCGTCGGGCGCGAACGTCACGGTCGGCGGCGCGACGGTGGTCTTCACGGCCAGCGGCGGCACCTCGACCGGGACGATCTCGGCCACCACCGACCACAACAACGGGACCTACACCGCCATCTACACGGGCACCGGCGTCGGGACGGCGCAGACCATCGGGGCGACCGTCAACGGCGCGGCCGTCACGACGGCGCTGCCGACCATCACGGTGAGCGGCTCGTTCCAGGCGCCGGACATCATCAACAACTACGGCTTCGAGAGCGGCTACGGCCCGTTCAACAACGGCGGCGGGGGCACGCCCGACTCCGTGATCGACGCCACCCTGGCGTACGAGGGCACCCACTCGCTCAAGTACGCGTTCGCCCCGTCCGGCAGCGACACGGGCTCCAGCACGTACTCCGAGGCGTCGGCCAACTACGACCGGCTGTGGGTGCGCGTGTACTTCCGCCTCACCAACCACGTCACGTCCACCTGGAAGTTCATCCGCTTCTACGACAACTCGATCAGCACCAACGCGGGCGGGGTCTGGATCGAGAAGGACGGCGGCGCCCTGGGCGGCAACGGGCTGGTGTGCGTGGGCTGGGACCAGGAGAACGGCGCGATCATCACCACGATCGGGCTCACCGAGGCGCAGGTCATCGACGGCAACTGGCACTCGCTCGAGGTGGACTTCCAGCGCAACGGCGGCGCCTCGGGCTTCCCGGAGGCCGCGTTCTGGTTCGACGGGAACCCCCAGTACCCCGAGCTGAACGGCCACTCGACGGTGCAGTACTACGGCTCCGGCAACAAGTCCACCTGGGTGAACGGGCGCGTCAACGCCGGCGAGCGCGCGTCGAGCACGAAAATCGGCGCCATCGAGTGGATGGGCACGCTGAACGGGGGCAACGCGGCGAGCGGCCAGTGCAACATGGACTACATCGGCGTCAGCTCGCTGGGGCGGATCGGGCCGTGACCGTGGCGGGCGAGCCACGCACCACGTAGCATACCGGGGCCCGACGACGGCCCCGGTTTCGCAGGCGGGACCGCGCGCGGGCGGGCCCCAGCCAGCGCCGAGCCGCGCGTGGAGGACGGGATTCCAGCCGATCTGCCGCCGGTCGTCCGCGTCACCCACGTGGTCTTCGACTTCGAGGGCGGCGGCCTCGAGAGCCTCGTGGCCGCCATGGCGGGGCGGTTCCGGGGCACCCGGGTCGAGGTCTCGCTGATCACCCTGGGCGGCCGCGAGGGCCGCCTCGGCGCGGCCACCCGCGACCGCTTCGACCAGTTCGTGGTGGCGCGGCCCACCCGCGGGCTCTCGATGCTCCGCCCCGTCGGCCTGGCGGCGGAGATCCGCCGCACCCGCGCCGACGTCGTGCACCTGCACAGCGGATCGTGGTACAAGGGCGCCAAGGCCGCGCGGCTGGCCGGCGTCGGGCGCGTGGTGTACACCGAGCACGGCCGCGAGCACGACGACCCCCGGCTCATGCGGTGGCTGGACCGCCGCGCCGCCGCGCGCACCACGGTGGTGGTCGCCGTGTCGACGCGGCTGCGGGACTACCTGGCGGACACCGTCGGCGTCGATCCCGCGAAGCTCCGGGTCGTGCACAACGCGGTGGACACGACCGCCTTCGCACCCGGCGCGGCGCCGGCCGACCTCAGGGCGCAGCTCGCGATCCCGGCGGACGCCTGGATCGTCGGCAGCGTGGGACGGCTCGAGCCCGTCAAGGCGTACGAGCGGCTGATCGACGCGGCTGCGGCGCTGCGCGGGGGCCTCGGCCGGCCGCTGGCCGTCGTGATCTGCGGCGACGGCAGCCAGCGCGCGGCGCTGCGCGAGCGGGCCGAGCGCCTCGGAATCGGCGACCTGGTGCGCCTGCCCGGCTGGACCGACCTGCCGGTGCGCTTCTACCGCCTGCTGGACGCGTTCGTCCTGAGCTCGAGGAGCGAGGGGGAATCGGTGAGCCTCATGGAAGCGATGGCCTGCGGGATCCCGCCGGTCGTGACCGACGTCGGCGCGAACGCCGAGATCGTGGGTGCCGACCTGCGCGACCGGGTGGTGCCGGCCGAGCGGCCGGACGCGCTCGCGGAGGCGATCGCCGCGACCCTGAACGCGCCCGACCGCGCCGCCACGGCGGCGCTGGTACGGCGGCGCGCGGTCGAGCACTACGGCCTCGACGCGATGATCGCGGCCTACGAGCGGCTGTACCGCGGCGCGAACGGCGCCGCGGGGGCTTCCTGACGTGGCCGGCGCGGGCCGGCTGAAGCGGGCGGCGGCCGCGGCCGCCCTCCTCGCGTTCGCGCTGCTCGTCGCCGCCGGCCTGGCGGAGGGAGCGCTGCGGGCGCTCGCGGCGGCGGGCAACCGGCTCGCGCGGCAGGTCGCCGCCGTCGATCCGTTCGCGATCAAGATCGAGCCGCACGGAGCGTTCGGCTACCGCCAGCGGCCGGGCGCGGTGCTGGTGTACGGGAACGGCACCCGCGCCACCGCCAACGCCGAGGGATTCCGCGGCCCGGAGGTGACGGTCCCCAAGCCGCCCGGCACCTTCCGCGTCGTGCTCCTGGGCGAGTCCTCGACCCACGGCTGGTACGTGGACGACAGCCTGACCATCGACGCGTACCTGCGGCAGATCCTGGCGGCCGAGCGCCCCGACCTGCGCTGCGAGGCGGTGAACCTCGCCTACGACGGATACGACGCGTACCAGATGTGGCAGCGGCTGCTCGACGACGGCGCGCGCCTGCAGCCGGACCTGGTGGTGGTGAACGCGGGCGCGAACGACGTCCGCAACGCCAAGTACGCGGGCCTGGGCGATCCCGACCCGCGCACGCTCATCTGGGAGGCGGACCTGCGGCGGCTGCGGCACGAGCGCGCCGCCGGAGGGCCGTCCGCGTGGACGCGGGTCAAGCACTGGCTGTACCTGGCGCGCTTCCCTGGCGTGGTGCGCGAGGACCTCGCACGGCGCCGCGGCGGCGCACGGGGGACCGCGCCCCGCGGCCCCTACCCCGACGCGGCGAACAACTTCGAGCGCAACCTCGAGCGCATCGCCGACGTGGCGCGCGGCCTCGGCGTCCCGCTGCTGCTCTCGACCCCGCCGTCGGCCCTGCTGCTGCCGGACGCGCCCCGGCACATGCCGCCGCGCGACTACTGGCTCGCGGACGCCGCGACCACCCAGCGCTATCGCGACACGCTGGCGGCCCGGCTCCGGGGTCTGGCGGCGCGACTGGAGGCGGCGGGCCGGCCCGTGCGCCTCGTGAGCCACACGATGCCCGGCCGCTTCTTCCTGGACGACGTGCACCTCACGGCCGAGGGGAACCGGCGGATGGCGGCGGACTTCGCGGCGGCCATCACGCCCTTCCTGCCGCCCAAGCGGTGAGAGGCTGAGCGCGGCGCCGGGCGTCGCGCCAGCGCCGCGCCACCATCGCGGCACGTGCTGCGGCGTTGCGCAGACGCCATACCGCGCCTCGGACGACGACCCGGCCTCGGAATGGCGGAAGGCGAGTCGCCGCATCGAGATAGGCGCGCGTTGCGGGTTTCGCCGCATCGGCATGAGATTTGTTCAGGATAGTGCGGATGAAGTGCCCCAACCGTCCCGCCGTGAGGTAGACAGCTGACTCAGGTCCCGATGCCCCAGTTCCTCCCGCTGATGGCGCCGCCGCGCCGGGCCCCCAGCCCTGCGGCGAAGGCGCCGGCCGCCAGGGCGGAGCGGACCAGCGGGATGCTGCTGTTCCTGTACCTGATGTGGGGCTTGAACGTCTTCGACCCGCAGTGGTGGATCGCCAGTCTGGGCCCGCAGATCGCCCTCAAGGTGCCCACCCTGCTGTTTGCCGTGCTGCTGGTCGTGACGATCCTCCGGGCGCCGCGCCGCCTCCTGGCACCGCTCCTGGTGTTCCTGGCGTACACGCTGGTCTCGCTGCCCTTCGCCTACGTGCGCGGCCAGGCCATGGATGTGGCCAAGGCGCTGATCGTCTACTACACGCTCGCCCTCGCGACGATGACGCTGGTGCGCACGGCGAAGCAGGCCGTGCCGATCATCCTGATGGCGCTGGCCGTGCAGTACGGTGTGTGGGTCGTCCTCGGGGCCAGGACCGGACAGGTCCTGTGGCACCCCGCGTACTTCAACTACGACAGCTTCGGCCCGTTGATGGTCCTGGGGATGGCCGGCCTGTACTGGGTCGGCATGGCGACCAAGAACCGCCGCTGGCGGCGCGTCGCCTTCCTGGTGGCCGCCGGCTGCATCGTCGGGCTGGTGGTGTCGTTCGCCCGCGGGGCCGTGCTGTCGGCGGGTGTGGTGGCGTTCTGGGTCTGGGTGCGGTCGCCGCACAAGGTCCGGACGGCCTCGATGGGCATCGCGGCCCTGGTCATCCTGGCCGTCGCGGCGCACTTCTACAACGGCGCCAAGTCCGCCGTCGAGTCGGGCAAGGCCTCCACCAACTTCTGGACGGAGATGGGCACCAGCTTCGACCCTAACGAGGGGACGCGGCAGGACCGCCAGGTGCTGTGGCAGCTGGCCCGGCGGGAGTACGTGTCGAACCCGGTGTTCGGCGTCGGGCCCAACTGCTTCGGGGCCTACGCGGCCGATCACTACGCGGCGGGCACGGTGGGCGGCCAGTACGACGAGAACCCCAAGACGCTGTGGGGCCGGGCGCTGCACAACACCTACTTCCAGCTGCTGTCGGAGTTCGGCACCGTGGGGGCGGCGATCTTCCTGTGGATGGTGTGGGATTTCTTCCGGCTCAACCGGAAGCTGCGCCACCAGCGGCGCCGGGAGACCTGGGCCGCGCAGTCCGGCGGGCAACTCGACCTCCGGTACCTGTCGTTCGGCCTCGAGGCCAGCATGCTGGCCTTCCTGCTGACGGCCTACTTCTACAACCAGATCTTCGACGTGCACTGGTTCTACACGCTGCTCACCATCAACGCGCTGCTCGTGCACCTGACGCGACCCAACGGCAAGGCGGCGCCGGCACGGGCCCGCGGCGCGGCCGGAGCGCCGGCGCTGGCGATGGTCGGCCGGCCGCGCTGACGGCGCGGCGCGGCGCTCAGAAGATCGTGTAGATGAACGGCGCCAGGGCCGACCCCTGCGCGAAGATCAGCAGCGCCCCCACCAGCAGCAGCACCACGATGATGGGCAGCAGCCACCACTTCTTGCGGACCTTCATGAAGGCCCACAGCTCGCCCAGCAGCCCCCGCTTGGCCATGGTCGGATCCTAGAATTGGCGTTCGATGTCGCTGCGCCCACCCGAGGCCGGCGGCGCCCAGAACCCCCCGTCCCGCTCGGGGTGCACCAGGGCGCGGCGTCCCAGGAGCCGCATCAGCAGGCCGATGGGCGTCACGACGACGAAGAACACGACGCCCATGAAGACCGGGGTCGTGACCTTCGAGATGAGCCGCGCGAGCCCCATCCACGCCCGCTCGAGCGGCCCGAGCCGCGTGGGCACGAGCAGCGCCGCCAGCACGAGCAGGCCGCCGAGCCCGGCGCCCACCGCCGCGGCCGCCTCGCGGTGCCGCCAGAAGTGCAGCAGCGCCGCCAGCACCAGGAACGCGAGGCCGACGGTCAGGCCGAACTTGCGGCCCTGCGCCGCGGTCAATCGAGCTGGAATTCCTGCTTCCAATTCTCCGTCTCCTTCCAGGCCGGCTGCTCCGCCTTGTGCAGCAGGAACGGGCCGAGGACCAGGGCGTCGATGTGGGTCCGCATGAAGCAGGTGTGCGCGTCCTTCGGGGTGCACACGATCGGCTCGCCGCGGACGTTGAACGACGTGTTCACCACCACCGGGCAGCCGGTCAGCTTCTCGAACTGTCCGATGAGGTCATAGTAGTCGGGGTTGACGTCCCGGCTCACGGTCTGCACCCGGGCGGAGTAGTCGATGTGGGTCACCGCCGGGATGTCGGACCGCGGCACGTTGAGGAGGTCGAGTCCCCACAGCCGGCGCTGGTCGGTCGTCATGGGGATCTGCCGCTCCTTCTTGACCGGCGCCACGAGCAGCATGTACGGCGAGTCGCAGTTCATCTCGAACCAGTCGCATACGCGCTCGCGCAGCACGCTCGGCGCGAACGGGCGGAACCCCTCCCGGAACTTGATCTTGATGTTCATCTGCGCCTGCATCCGCGGGCTGCGCGGGTCGCCGAGGATGCTGCGCGAGCCCAGCGCGCGCGGGCCGAACTCCATCCGCCCGTTGAACCAGCCGACGATCTTCTCGTCGGCCAGGAGCCTGGCCGTCGTCTCCAGCAGCGGCTGGCGGTCGAGCCGGTGGTACACCGCGCCCGCCGACTCGAGGAACGCCTCGATTTCCGCGTCGCTGTAGGACGGGCCGAGGTACGCCCCCCTCATCGTGTCCCTGCCGGGCGTCACGGTGCGCGGCCGCTTCAGGTGGCGGTGCCAGATGAGCTGCGCCACGCCCAGCGCGCCGCCCGCGTCGCCGGCGGCCGGCTGGATCCACAGCCGCTTGAACGGGCCCTCGCGCAGGATCTTCCCGTTGCCCACGCAGTTGAGGGCCACGCCGCCCGCGAGGCACAGGTTCTCCTGGCCCGTCACTTTGTGCACCGTCCGGGCCATCCGCATCATCACGTCCTCGCACACGTCCTGCACCGAGCGCGCGAGGTCCATGTCCCGCTGCGACAGCTTGGTCTCCGGCACGCGCGGCGGCCCGCCGAACAGGTCGTGGAACCGCCCGTTCGTCATCGTCAGGCCACCCAGGTAGTCGAAGTAGTCCTGGTTCAGCCGGAACGAGCCGTCGTCCCGCAGGTCGATGAGGTGATCGTAGATCAGCTTGACGAACCTGGGCTCGCCGTACGGCGCCAGGCCCATCACCTTGTATTCGCCCGAGTTGACCTTGAAGCCCGTGTAGTAGGTGAAGGCGGAGTAGAGCAGCCCGAGCGAGTCCGGCCAGAACAGCTCCTTCAGCAGCTCGATGTCGTTCCCCTTCCCGACGCCGAACGACGCGGTGGCCCACTCCCCCACGCCGTCCATCGTCAGCAGCGCCGCCTCCTCGAACGGCGAGGGGAAGAACGCGCTCGCGGCGTGCGACTCGTGGTGCTCCGCGAACAGCATCTCGCCCTCGTAGCCCAGCTTGGCCCGCAGGTCCCGCTCGGTGAACAGCTTCTCCTTGATCCACAGCGGGCCCGCCATCAGGAACTGCTTGAAGCCCCGGGGCGCCGTGCCCAGGTACGTGTCGAGGATGCGCTCGAACTTCAGGATCGGCTTGTCGTAGAAGCCGACGGCCGTCAGGTCCTGCGCCGTGATGCCCCCCGCCTTGAGGCAGTAGGCCACGGCGTTGGCCGGATAGTTCGCGTCGCCCTTCTTGCGGGTGAAACGCTCCTCCTGCGCGGCCGCCACGATCTCGCCGTCCCGGAGCAGGCAGGCGGCGCTGTCGTGGTAGAACGCGGAGATGCCGAGAATCAGCTGTGGCGTCGTGGTCACGCAGCCTCGTGGCGGTAGATCGGGATGCCTGTCAAGCAAGAAGCGCGCACCGGAGCCCGGCGAGCGCCGTTAAACGTAAGTTGGCCTCGCTCCGTGGACTACGGCCGTCCCCGGCGGCAGCGGCGGGTGCGCGAGTGTCGCGTTGTTGCGGACGTGCAACAGAAAGGGCGCTGCCCACGATCAAGCCCCGTCCGCCGGCACCAGCACCTTCGCCATCCGCCTCGCCAGCGTAGCGTAGTCGAACGCCTCCGGCGTGCCCGTCACCGCCGGCGCGCGACCCCGCCACAAGGCTTCGAACAGATCGGCGAGGCCGGCCACGTCGTCCGGCGCCACCACGTAGGCCCCCAGCCTCCCGGCCTCGGCCGCCGACGCGCTGTCCGGCTCCGTGATCACGACGGTCGGGACCCGCATCGCCAGCAGCTCGTAGAGCTTGGCGGGGATCATCACCTGCTGGTCCTGCGCCAGGACGATCGAGGCCGACGACCCGGCGGCGAGGCGCAGCGCCTCGGCCCGCGACACCACGCCGGCCAGATGGACGTAGGCCTCGAGTCCGGCGCGGCTCGTCTGCGCGCGCAGGTCCGCCCGCCGGCCCTCGTCCAGGTGTCCGGCGACGCGAATGCGTGCCTCGGCCGGTCCGATCTCCGGATGCCGGTCGAGCAGCGCCCGGAACGCGCTCAGCACCGGGCCGAGGTTGCGCCTGATGTAGAGCGTGCCGGCGTGCACGATGGTGAGCCCGGGCTCCCGCACGGCCTCCACTCCGGGCAACTGCTCCGGATCCACGCCGTTGCGCACCCAGGTGGCCTTCCGCGCCGGAAACCGCGCCGCGACCGCCTCGGCCAGCTCGGGCGTGTTCGCAATCGCCTCGCGCGCGACCTCGAACACCCGGCGCTCCAGGCGGCGCGCGAGGGCGCGCGCGATCCCGGACGCGTACAGCTCCGTGAACCAGGGGTCGCGGAAATCCACCACCAGCGGCACCCGCTCCGCCGCGCAGGCGCGGGCGCCGACCACGTGCGCGGTGTGCGGCGGGCCGCTGGTGACCACCACGTCCGGCTCGACGGCACGAATCAGCTCGCGGGCCCGCCGCGTCGCGCGCAGCGTCCAGCCGCGGCTCTGATCCGGGAAGCCGAGGAGCGACGCGAGCCGGCGCCTGAGGCTCGGCGACGCCGGGACCATGGTGCCGTCGCCGCCCTGCGGCGCGGCCGGCGCGGCGCCGGCGCCGGCGGTCCGGCGCCGCAGCAGCCCGCGCGCCTTCCGCGCGAGGGCGTTGTACGCGTCGTTCAGCGTCGCGCGCCGCGGGCAGACGTGCACCTGCACGCCGTCGCGCAGCCCGGCCGGCGTGGCCGTCGAGCCCGTGAGGACGTGGACCTCCCAGCCCTGCCGCACGAGGTACTTCGAGAGGCCCGCCCACCGCAGGCCTCCGACCGCCCCGTCGGGCGGATAGTGGTAGCTCACGACCAGCAACCGCCTCGGGCGCCGGACGACGAGGGGCGCCGGCCGGCCGGCCGCCGGGCCCGCCACGCTCGCCGCGCCCGGCGGGCGACGAGCGGCACCCGGCTGGAGCAACGCCGCCTCGCCGACGGTGGCGAACGCGACGCTCGCCGTGCGCGCGAGGCCGTCGAGGAACCGGGCGATCCAGTCGTGCAGCCGCTCCACGTCAGCGCGCGAGCGCGCGAAGGGCGACAGGCCGGGCCGCAGCGTGGGGCTGTGCAAGGTCAGATGCAGGTGCGTCACGCCGTGGGCGGCGAGGAGCCTCGCCAGCCGCAGGCCGTCGGCCGGCGAGCTGATCTCGGGGCTCAGCATGACCTTCTGGAGCAGCCCCAGGCGGGCCGCGACGCCCGCGAGCCGCAGCCGCCGCAGCCCGCTGCCGGTCAGCGCGCCGTGGACGCGCGACCAGCGCTCGAACGGCCAGCGCGTGTACCCGCAGGACAGCGGGACTTCCACCAGGGGGCCGCCCGCGACCCCGAGGCACGGGTCGGTCGTGCCGTCGAGGGCGTAGATCGAGAGCGGCGCCCCGACGAAGTCGGCGCCGTCGTCCATCTCCACCCACGACACCCACGGGGTCACGCTGCTGTCGACGAGGTAGCCCTGCTCGATCAGGGCCTGCGTGGTGTCCCGGCCCAGGCCGTAGCGGCCGGCCCGGAACGAGGTCGGGCGCACGCCGGTCCCCAGCGCGATGGCACGGGTGAGGCCGGCGAGCTTGGCGCACTGCAGCGGCGGCGGCAGGTTCTTGGTCATCGAGTTGCGCGCCACGAACTCCTCGTCCAGCGGCGGCGTGTTCCAGGGGTGCAGGTGCGCGCCGACCTCGGCGCGCCCGCCCTGGGACAGATCTCGCAGGATGCCCGCCGCCCACGGCACGGTGGCAACCTGCCAAGTCGTGAAGTAGGTCGGCCGCAGGCCGAGCCGCTCGCAGCGGGCCTGGAAGCCGGGCAGCTCGCGGATGTTGTCCACGGTGACGCCGGTGCGCGCGCGTCCCCAGTTGTCCTCTTCCGTGTCCACCGACACCAGCACGGCCATCGGTGCGGTCACGCGTCCGCCCCGGAGTCGGATCCGTTGCGCCCCAGCAGCCTCTTCGCCATCCGCTTGACGGGCCGCGGCACGAGCCGCAGCAGGCCGGCCCATTCCAGCGTCCGGCGCAGGGCGGCCTGGGCGCCGACCTGCGGCCAGCCGTTGATGGGCTCGACCAGCACGTCGGGCCACAGGCGCCGGATCAGGGACCGGAAGAGGTAGTAGGCGGGCTCCTGGCGGTAGCGCTCCGAGACGCCGAGCAGCGTGGTGAGCAGGGTGCGGCAGCTGAACGGGGCGAAGGACTCGCGGGCGATGTCGAGCTCGGCCAGGAGCGCGGCCTGCAGCCGGCCCGCCTCCTGCTCCCAGGCGAACAGGTCCCGCAGCGGCACGTTGTGGCGGTGGGCCCGCGCGCCCGCGAGCCACCGCTCGAAGGCCGCCAGCGCGAACGGGTGCTCCGGCAGCCGGGTCAGCGCCGCGAGATCGCGCGCGGTCAGGTCCCCGCCGGCGAAGCGCCCCGAGGCGTCGTCGCACCGGACGATCTCTCCCGCGTCGCCCGAGACGATCACGCCTCCGTCCGGGGATCCGTCGAGCACCGCCTGTGCCAGCGCGCAGTACGGCTCGAAGGCGGGGGTGACGTTGCGCCGGTAGGTCGCGGCGAACGCGTCGTCGATCCGGCTCCGGCCGTCGAGGATCGCGTGCCTCAGTCCCATGCGCGCCAGCAGCCTGGACGGCACGGTGACGTCGGGTGCGTCCTCCGTCTTCTCGCCGAACAGACCCGTGTAGTAGAAGGCACTTCCCGAGGCCGCGCGGCTCGCCGCCAGCGTGATGCGGCTGTCCCAGCCGGCCGTGAGCGCGGGCATCAGCGCGAACCGCCCGCCCACGCTCTCCATCAGCCCCGTGATGATCTCGAGGCTGCGGCCGAGCGCCGCCCGGCGCGTCGTCACGGGCACGTCCGTCACCGGCCAGTACCTGGTCGGCCGCCCCGTGCGCAGATCCAGGTAGTGGTTGGGCAGGAGGACCCGGACCCCGTGGTAGGGCGTGGCGTCGCCGGGGAACCACAGCAGGCTCGTGTGGCGATCCGGGTCGGCCGATGCGAGGAAGGCGGCGGCCTCATCGTCCGTCCTCGCGCCGACGACCTCGGCCAGCAGCGCGGGCTGGGAGGCGCACCACCGCTGGCCGGGCGCCGGCCCTTCGGTGTAGGCGA
>Ga0335079_10005556_pt1 | contig 14426 bp, 9 predicted proteins | sample Lox_Sample_33_FD_206719 | JGI IMG/M metagenome (GOLD analysis project Ga0335079, IMG submission 206719) | Soil microbial communities from Loxahatchee National Wildlife Refuge, Florida, United States - Lox_Sample_3.3 | ecosystem: Environmental > Terrestrial > Soil > Wetlands | place: USA: Florida...
ACGCAACATGAATCTGCCGGTGGCGGGCAAGGACTACAAGAGCGGTCAGACGTTCATGAAGACCCTGATCGCGCCTGGCCTGAAATCGCGCCTGCTGGGACTGAACGGTTGGTTTTCCACCAACATCCTGGGGAACCGCGATGGCGAAGTGCTGGACGATCCCGGCAGTTTCCGCTCCAAGGAAGTCACCAAGAGCAGCGCGCTTGAGTACATCTTGCAGAAGGATCTGTATCCGGACCTGTACCGGGATTTCTACCACAAGGTCCGAATCGAGTATTACCCGCCGCGCGGCGACGCCAAGGAAGGCTGGGACAATATCGACATATTCGGGTGGCTGGGTTACCCGATGCAGATCAAGATCAACTTTTTGTGCCGTGATTCGATCCTGGCCGCGCCGCTGGTGCTGGATATCGTGCTGTTCATGGATCTGGCGCAGCGCGCCGGGATGCGCGGGGTGCAGGAGTGGCTGTCGTTTTACTTCAAGGCGCCGATGCACGCGCCCGAAGTCTACCCCGAGCATGACCTCTTCATCCAGCTCATGAAACTGAAGAATACGCTGCGCTGGATGCGGGGCGAGGATCTGATCACGCACCTGGGTCTGGAATATTACGACTGATCGCTGTATCTTTTGAATGACGCGGGTGCTATGTTGGTGCTCGCGTCGCAGTGTCCGGGAACTCTATGCGAGTGTTGGTAATTGGAGGGACTCTTTTCATCGGCAAACTGCTGGTGGAGGAGTTACTGAAAGACGGGCAGGAGGTGGCCATCCTGCACCGCAGGCCGAAGCACGACTTCGGACGGCGGGTGGAAAATATCATGGCCGACCGCAACGATGCGGAGTCCCTGCGCGAAGCGCTGCGTGGCCGCCGCTTCGACGTGGTCTTCGATAACGTCTACGACTGGGAGCGCGGCACCACCGCCGCACAGGTGGAGGCCACGGTGCGGGCGTGCGGCGACCGGATCTCGCGCTACATCTTCATGTCCAGCGTTTCGGCGTACGGCGACGGCCTGAACCACAAGGAGAGCGATCCGCTGGCACCGGACTACCATCCGATCCCGTACAGCGGGCACAAGGCCACCACGGAGCGCCTGCTCTTCCGGATGCACATCCAGCAGGGCCTGCCAGTGGTCACCTTCCGGCCGCCCTTCGTTTATGGCCCGCGCAACAATTTCTACCGCGAGCAGTTCTTCTGGGACCGACTGCGCGCCGGCCGCCCCATAATCATTCCCGGCGACGGACACCGGCTGATGCAGTTCGTCTACGTCACCGACCTGGTGACTGCGATGATCCGCTCCATGCACGAGCCGCGGGCGGTGGGCGAAGCCTTCAACATCGGCGACCCCAAGCCAGTGACCCAGGTGGAGCTGGTCGAGAAGCTGGCCAAGGCCGCCAACGTGGAGCCGACCATCGTGCGCGTACCGCGCGACGTGATCGCCGCCGGAGGGGGCAGCGCCATGACCGAGCCGTTTTACTTCGGCGAGTATTTCGATATGCCGCCGATCACCGAGAACATCGGCAAGGTGACGCGCCTGCTCAAGATGAAGCTGACGCCGTTCGACGTCGGGCTGAAGGAGACTTACCGGTGGTACGCGCGCAACCACAAGCCGCGCACATCCGGGTTCGATTTCGACGACAAGCTGCTGGCGGGCGCGAAATCCGGCTCGCCGGCGAGCGTATAGGTTCCTACGCCACGCGCTTCTGATAGCTGCGCGCCAGCTCCATGTATACGCCCAAATCCCGATCCAGGTCCGACTGCGTTCCGTCGAAATAGAAATTGCGGATCGGGATGCCGCCAAGATCGCGGCTCACGCGCGGGTAGATGGCTTCGCAAACGATGCCGTTCATGCAGGTGAACGGACTGATGTCGATGATTCCGGCGGCTCCGCGCTTCGCCAGGCAGACCGTTTTTCCGACATTGAGAACCATCTCGCCGAACGCGCCTTCGCGCGGCAGGTAGGGGCGGGCGCACTCCAGGATCTCCTGAATGTCGGGCTCCTCACGCCCGCGAAAGTCTTCGGCGAACGGCTCGATCAGCACGTGCTCGTCGCGCCGCTGCACGCGGGTGCGGATCCATGCGCGGAGCGCCTCAGTGGTCCACAGGCGACCTTCGAGCTTCAGCTTGCGGAAGTGCTCGGAATTGGTGTACCAGATCCACTCCACGATGTCGCTGAGCCAGGCTTCGGCGCCGTATTGCTCCAGGCACTGGACCAGGTTCTCGTTGGAGAAGGTGTTGAGGCGGCAGAAGATCTCGCCGACGATTCCAATCAGGGGCAACGCGCGGCCGCGGCGTCCGACTAGCCCACGGAAGCGATCGCGCGAGCGCACCAGGGAATCGCGCAAGGCGAGCAACTGAACGCCCGGCTCGACCGCGGTGCGCTCCAGCGTGCGGCACAGGTCCGCGAGCGACTCTTCGTAAACCTGCTCCGTGTCGCCGCGGGCAGCCTCGTACGGACGGTGCATGAGGAGCAGCTTCTGCAGCAGGTCGGCGCAGAGTAGCGCACGCCAGCCGGTGCGCACAAAGGCCGAAGCCAGCGAGCCCAGTCCCTGGTAACCGTTTCCGCTGGTGGGAGAGAGTATTTCTACGCCGGCGTATCCGTTGGTGTTGAGGATCTGCCGCAGGTAGGGGGCGTACTGGCCGAAGCGGCAGGGACCCTCGGCGGTCGGCATGAAGAAGGCGACCCGGGCGGGGTCGGTTTCGGGGCGCTCCAGAACCTTCATGAAATCGCCGACGGTGACCTTGGCGGGGTAGCACTCGTCGCCGGAAGTGTAGCGCGCGCCGAGCTCGCGGGTGCGGTGGTCGCTGGGCGGCGTGGGCTCGGCGGTAAGGCCGATGGCGCGAAAGGCCGAGGCGAAGGCGCGGGCGCTGCCGTAAGCCATCGGCGGGATGTAGATGGTCTTGCCCGCTATTGAATGGTCGCTGCCGTTGCCCTGGACTTCTCCGGGCTGGGCGCCGAGGATTGGTAGCATCGCAGAATCCCTTTGCTATCGAGGTAGGCTTCGCAGCGCGTCATGTAGCCGGCGTCGTTGCCGTGGCCGTCGAACTGCAGCACGAGCAGCGGCGCACCGGCAGCCTCGCGGGCGAAGGCCTTGATGTACGAATCGGGGCCGCATTTGAAGTTGGTGATGTAGACCAGGTGGAGGTTCGGGTGCGACGCCGCCACGCGCGCCACTTCCAGAATCTTGCGGCCGGAGATCCAGAACATGTTGGAGTGTTCCGGCGACAGCGGCTCTCGTCCGGTCACCAGAAAATCCAGCGGGATCACATTGGCGCCGTAGCGGTGCCGCAGCTTGCGGGGGATATCACAGTTAATGCCGCGGTCATAGATGTTATAGGAGCGGCCGGCAAGGACCAGCCCGGGCTCACCCGTGGCTTCCAAGGTGGCCAGGGCCTTACGGCCGGCTTCGAACAGGCGCTCCTGGAACTGGCGCTGCTCCGAGTAGGCGGCCTCTACCGCACGATCGCTGGCGCGGCGCGTAACGCCGAGCCGGCGCACGGTCTCCGCCAGAGCCTTCTTGACCTGGTCCGGGCCGAGGCGGAAGTGGAGCGTCGGCGTGAGGAACTTGCCGGCGTGCGCGTCGAGACCGGGAGCGCATTTCAGCACCCACGCCAGCGTCTGGTTCCAGGGGCAGTAATGGGACGCGCAACTGTCTTCGGGCGCTTCGGCATCCGCCATTACAGGCAGCCAGATATAATCCGCTCCGGCATCGACCAGCGACTTGGCGTGGCCGTGCGCCACCTGCACCGGGTAGCATGGTTGGGCCACGGCGAGTTCCAGGCCGGCCGCTGCGATGCGCGGGTCGGTCACCGGAGAAATCGTGGTGCCGATTCCCAACTCGGCGAAGTACCGCTTCCAGAACGGCAGCCGGTCGAGGGCCGACATGGCGCGCGGAATCCCGACCTGGATTCCGCTGGCCTCAGCGGAAGGCAGCGCCTCCAGTAACTGCTCGCGGTAGGCGAACAAGTCGTCGATCACGGGTTTGCGGCCGGTGGCGGAGGGCTTGCGGAATTTATCGGAGCACTTATCGCCCCAGTAACTCTTCTGGCCCTCGATCACGAACTCTTTCATGTCGCAGAAATTGGAGCAGGCCTTGCAGACGAAGTCGCGGGTGGAGAGTTGCAGCCTGTGGAGATCGTAGCCGCGGAAGCGGGTGGCGCCGTCGGTGGCCTGGTGCCACTGGCGCGCGATCAGGGCCATCCCGATGGCGCCCATCACGCCGTTGTAGGGCGGCACCGTGATGCGCTTGCCGAGAAGGCTGGCGAAGGCGGCGGTCACCGCGTCGTTGTATGCCGTGCCGCCCTGGAAGTAGATCACGCTGCCGATTCTGCGCCCGCGGACCACGCGGTTCAGGTAGTTCAGCGCGATCGAATACGCCAGGCCGGCGACCAGGTTGGGGACGGTCTCGCCCTTGTGCAGCCATCCGGTCACGTCGCGTTCCATGAAGACAGTGCAGCGCTCGCCGAGGCGGGTAGGGGTGGAAGCGCCGAGCGCCAGCTTGGCAAATTCGCCCTTGATGCTGATGCCGAGCTTTTCGGCCTGCTCCTCAAGGAAGCTGCCGGTGCCGGCGGCACAGGCTTCGTTCATGGCGAAGTCCACGACGACGCCGTTTTCGATAGAGATGAACTTGGAATCCTGACCGCCGATTTCGAAGATGGTGTCGACCGGCTCGCCGCCGAGTGTCTGGCTGATGTGGAGCGCGCCGGTCTTGTGGGCGGTGATCTCGTCGTTGACCGCGTCGGCGCCTACGAACTCGGCGATCAGCTCGCGGCCGCTGCCCGTGGTGCCAACGCCGCGGATTTCGAGGCGCTCGCCCCAAAGCCGCTCGACCTCGCCGAGTCCCTGCTGCACCGCTTCGATGGGACGGCCGGCAGTGCGCAAGTAGACGTCGTGGATCACGGCCCCGAATTCGTCGATGGCCACGACGTTGGTAGAGACGGACCCGATATCCAGGCCAAGGTAGGCCGGGATCCTGCCATGGGGAGGCGGCAAATAGATTCCCACGCGGTCGCGAAGCTGGACGACGTGCTCGGTGGAAAGCGGCGTGGTGTCCTGCGGAACGACTTCGCTATCGTGCTGGCGGAGGCGGTGGATTTCGAGGATGGAGCGCTTGCGCGGCTCCTCGGCCTCCAGCATAGCGGTGCCGATGGCGCCGCACCAGGCATACTCCTCGGGCACGAACAGCTCTTCGGGCTTCAGCCCGAAAGCCTCACGCAGGGCATTGGTGACGCCCTCGTTCTGCGACACGGCTCCGATCAGCGCGACGGGCGCTTCCACCGGCCGGCCCTTGACGATGGCGCTCTTGAAATTCCGCGCCACGGCATCGCAGAGGCCGCGCAGGATCTCGGCCGGCGAGTAGCCTTTCTGCTGGGCGTGGATCATATCGCTCTTGGCGAAGACGCTGCACCGGCCGGCGATGCGCGCGGCGCAGTTGGCGGTGCAGACCACGCTGCCGACCTCCTCCACGGTGTACTGCATGCGGAGCGCCTGCTGATCGAGGAAGCTTCCGGTGCCGGCGGCGCACTCGCCGGAGCGGTCGTAGTCCCGAATGCCATCGGGGCCGATGGAGATGTACTTGGCGCTCTCGCCGCCCAGCTCGAAGATGGTGCGGACCGCGGGATAGCGGACCGACATCATGCGGGCGATGGCCTTGAACTCGTTCTCGAAGAACAGGCCGAGGACCTTGGCGATGGTGCGGCTGCCGGAGCCGGTGACGCGGATGCCCTCGACGCGATCTTCCGGAGCGACGGCGTAGAATTCGTGCAGCAGGTCGTAGGTGGATTGGATGGGGCTGCCGGCGATCCGGCGGTAATCGGAGAGCAGGAACGGCCGGCCATCGACCTGGGTGAGGCGGAACTCGGGATGGGCGGCACGGACGGTTTCGAGGGTGGCGCGGTCGGAGGCCGCTCCCAGGGCGGCAAGCTTGAGACTGATGGCGCCGATGTCCAGACCGATATTGATGCCCATTTCTGTCCAGTTTGCTCCGAGGTAAATGATATTTCAACTTAAGGGGTCTTAAACGCTGATTTATGCAGCGTGTGGGGATTCGGGAGGGGCGAACGGGGTGGGCTAGGCGCGCGTGGCCAGGCCGGGAGGCCTGCCCCACAAAGATCAGAACGTCAGGCCTACCAGGAACTCGGCCTGGTTGAGATTGCTGTGCAACAGGCCGTTCGGGTCGAGAAAATGCTGGTCACCCCAGCGCGTGAACCGCACCTCCGGCGCGATCCGCAGCAGCAGAACCTTGATCTCGGCGCCGCCGCCGAACACGAATCCGGTGGTCACGTCCTTATGTAATTCTGCCGGGTTCGACGTGCTCGAGGTATGAATCGCTCCCGAGACCACGCTGGTCACTGTCTGGGTAAGCCCGCTCAGTTTGTCCCAGGCGACGCCCGCTTCTACGTAAGGACGAATCAGGGGCAGGTGAGTCTTGAACCGGTACTTGCCGACCAGCGGGAACTCCCACGCGCCCACAGTCGTTGCGCTGGTCACCGTCGTCGTAGTGCCGGTGTAGTCGTAGTGCCGGTAAAGAGCGTCCACCTCCACGCCCAATCCGATGGGCAACCGCAACTCGGCCATCGGCCCGACCACGTAGCGGTCCGTGGTAGCCACGAAGCCGAAATTCTGATTACTTGCGGCGTTCAGAAAATCCGTCATCGGCACCCCGCCTTTAATGCCGATTCCAAAGGGCTGTGCCACAATCGCACCGGCGGACATCAGGAATAAGCACACGAATCTCATACAGTTTGTTACGAAACAGCCAAACCTCCGGTTACGAGCCTGCAATCAGACGCGCAATGTGAACGATTCCCCCAAGTACACTCGCCGCACTTCGGGGTCGCGCGCCAAGGCTTCCGGACTTCCGGCGCGGAAAATCCGGCCGTTGTTGATGATGTAGGCACGGTCCGTCACCGCCAGCGTCTCGCTCACGTTGTGGTCGGTCACCAGGATGCCGATTCCAGTGCGCTTGAGGTCGAAAATGATCCGCTGCAGCTCCAGCACCTGGATGGGGTCGATGCCGCTGAACGGCTCGTCGAGCAGCAGAAAGCTGGGATTGATAACCAGCGACCGGGCGATCTCCACGCGCCGCCGTTCGCCGCCGCTGAGCATGTAACCCCGGTTGCGCCGAACGGTCTCCAACCCGAGCTGCTCGATCAGCCGCTCCAGGTTCTCGCGCCGCTCCCGCGCCCGCAGCGGCAGCGTCTCCAGGATCGCCAGCAGGTTTTCTTCCACCGTCAACTTGCGGAAAACGCTGGCTTCCTGCGGCAGGTAGCTGATGCCGCGGCGCGCGCGCAGGTACATCGGCAGGTCGGTAATATCTTCGTCGTCCACCAGGATCCGGCCGGAATCCGGGCTGATCAGCCCCACGATCATGTAGAAGGAAGTGGTCTTCCCCGCGCCGTTCGGCCCCAGGAGTCCGACGACCTCGCCCTGCTGCACGAACACGGTAACGTCGTCCACCACGCGGCGGCCGCGATAGGTCTTGGAGATCTGCCGCGTTTCGAGTTTGCTCATTTGCCTTTCTTGCGAGTGATGCGCGTATTGCCCGGCTTGCTCGAGGCCCCTGTAACCAGCAGCCTATCATCGTTGGCATAGTAGGTCAATTCGGTGCCCTCACTGATGTTCGGCCGCGGCTTGTCGAAGATCTTCTCCACCATTTTCACCCATGGACCCTTCAAAATCACCTTCTGCTCGTCCGTATAGTATTCGGCCTGCTCGCCCGTGCCCGCCCGGGTCCGGTCCTTGCCGGTCGAGAAGATATCCACCGCGCCATCCGCGAAGGCTTTCTCCAGCCGCGAATCTGCGTCCGATGCGGCCAGGAACGCACGCAGCTCGGTGCTCTTCACGCGCAGTCCCGGACGGTTCAGCAGCACGCCCCCGGTGTAGTGCGCCAGGCGGTTGTCGTCGGTGTACACCATGTGGCCGGCGCGAACCTCGGTCAGCACCGGCGTCGCGGTCTTCTTCTTCTCCTCGTCCTTGGGTTCTTCCCAGAGGTTGGTAATCACGTGGCCGTCGGCGGTCACGGTTCGCTTGTCGTTCGTCCGGTCGATATCGACCGCGTCCGCGCGGATGCGGTTGGCGCCCTGCCACAGGTTGACCGAGCCTTCGTAATGAATCGTCCGGTTGCGGTTGCGGGAATCCATTTTGCGCGCCGTGGCCTGGATGGGCTCGTCGCCGGACAGCATTCCCGAGTCCTTCTTCTTCTCGTCCTGGTCCGGCAGGCGGCTCGAAACCACGTTGCCCTCGGCCGTGAAATCGCCGGTGCGCTGATCCATCCGAATGTGGTCCGCGGTGGTGGTTCCGCTGGCATCCCAGACCCGCGCCGCGGTGTCGAGCACGATCACGTTCTGGTCCGCATCCATGTCGGCTTTGGTTGCGCGCGCCCGGCGGTCGCTCTCCTGGTAGATGAAATCGCCGGTCTGCTGCATGGCGGCGAGCTGGCTGGTCTTGGGATTGAAGCGTGCGTTGAAGTCCCGGCTGGAGGTAGTGCTGACTCCGCGATTGCGCTTCTTGTCGTCGGCATTGGGGAAGGTCTGCGTCTTCACGTCGTGCGCGCGAAAGGTATCCACGCGGTTCTGCGCGCCGTAGGTGATTACGAAATCCTTGCCGTCCAGCACACGGCGGCGCTGCGCGGGCAGGTTGGGCAGAAACTCGAGTTGCCCCGGCGCGTTGGTCACCACCCCGGCAACTTCCCGGCCTCCCGGCCGCATCTGGATTTCGAATGTCTCGCTGCGCAGGATGTGCGTCTCGCTCAACTGGTGCCCCGGCGCCGGCAGCGGCTTCGAATTCACCATACCGTGCCCGTGCACGCTCACCTTGTTCAGCACGCTGTCGCCGGTGGAGGTGTCCATTTCCATCTCGACGTGGTCCCCGGTCACTTCGGTTTCCGCGGTTTCGGCGGTCGAGACCAGTTGCGCGTTGCGGTCGCCGGTGATCTTCTGCGCTTTGCCCTCGTCATCGAAATCGACGGCCAGTTCTTCGGCGGCGTAGCGCAGCTTGCGGTTCGGGTAATCGTCGGTGCCGTGCGCATGGACCGCCGTGACGTGGCGCATGATCTGCTTGTCCTGCAGCGTGACCACCACGTCGTCGCCCTGCACTACGGTGTTCTCACGCGTCATTCGTCCCCATGGCTTGAGCCAGATCTCGCCGTTGGTTTCGTGATAGGAGAGCCCGTCCGCCTCGATCTTCATCGGCTTGGCGTCCGGCTTGGGCGGCTTCCAAAGAATCTCCACTTCGTGCTTCATCACCAGCGAGTGCTCGTTGGGATCGTAGGTCGCGCCCGTGGCCTTGCCTTCGCCTTTGGCAAACACGAATGTGGATGGTTGATCGGTATCGGCGCGGTTGGTGTTGCTGTCGAACGACACGCGCGACGTTTTGATCACAGTCGGCAAGTGATCTGGCGGGGGCGGCCCGTTGACGGGCACACCGACAGTAATCTCCGTTTCTCCTTCCGAGAACAGGTTTCGGCTGGTGTTATCGAACGTGGCCGCGGCGCTCTTCACCAGGTCGTAGGTGTCGCCGTCCCTGGAGTAGATTTTCATGGTCACGCCGGTGAGATCCAGGCGGGAGGAATCCGCGGGGGCCTGCATGCCTTTGGCCCGGATTTCGAATTTGTCCCGTCCGGTGGCCTGGTCGGTCTGGTGCACGACCCATTCTTCCGCCGTTGAGCCCAGTTCCTTGGGGAGAGGAGCCGGCTTTGCCGGAGCCGACTGTTCCAGGGCCAGTTTTTGCGCTCGGTACTTGTAGGCGATGCCGGCAACAATTGCGGCAATAGCTACCAGCAAGAGCCACCGCGTGCCTCGCATGGGAATACTTTCAATATACCGCGCCGCACATACCCGCACCCTCGCTCGAGAAATCCGCGAGATGCCCCTTGACAACCCCGGGGGATGGTGCTAATTTTCTAGCATGATGCTAAAAATCCAGCAGGAGTTCCGGCCGTGACTGCCCCCGCCGGCCTCAGCCGCCGCGAACGCCAGATCATGGATATCCTGTACCGCCAGGGCAAGGCGTCGGCCGCAGAGGTCCGCGAGCTCATGTCCGACGCGCCCAGTTATTCCGCGGTGCGCGCCATGCTCCGGGTGCTCGAGGAAAAGGGCCACATCCGCCACCAGGCTGAAGGACTCAAGTACGTCTATCTTCCCACCGTGGCGCGCGAAAGAGCCAAGCGCACCGCAGTCAAGCACGTCATGGAAACTTTCTTCAACGGATCGCCCGAACAGATCGTGGCAGCGCTGCTGGATGTCGCGTCCACCCGGCTCACCCGCGAGGAACTGGACCGCATGTCGCAGCTGATCGAAGACGCCAAGAAGGAGGGCAAGTAAATGTTGAACTGGACCGCAACCATATGGCCGATCGCCGCCGCCGCGGCTGTGAAAAGCACCGTAATCCTGGCCGCCGCATGGGTTCTCGCGCTGGCTATGCGCAAGCGTTCCGCGGCCTCGCGCCACGTAGTGTGGACGGCCTGCGCGGCCGCCCTGCTCGCCCTGCCGCTGCTCTCGCTGTCGGTCCCTGCGCTCCGTCTGAAGAGCGCGGGCCTGGTTCTTCCGGGCGACCCGGGACTCGTCTTCCGGACTACCGCCATCGCGCGGCCCGCGCCAAATCCCGGCGCGCCCGCACCCGCCGCGAAGGCCGCTGCCGTCGTCGCGCCGGCCGCTCCGACGGATTGGCGCACCGGAATCCTGCTGGTTTGGGGCGCCGGTGCCGTCGTCTCCGCGCTCCAGGTGCTGCTTGCCTGCTTGGCCCTGCGGCGCATGAGCCGAGCCGCCAATCCGCACCCCGAATCGAGCCGCGCCGCGCTGCTGGCCCACTCTATCGGCATCCAGACACCGGTCCGCCTGCTTGAATCACCCGACCGCATGCCGATGACCTTCGGCCTGCTCCGCCCTACGGTGATTCTGCCCGTGTCCTCCTCCGAATGGAGCGAATCGCGCCGCCGCGTCGTGCTGCTGCACGAGCTGGCCCACGTCCGCCGCGGCGATGTCACGACTCACTGGATCGCGCGCGCCGCTCTTGCCCTGAACTGGTGGAACCCGCTTGCCTGGACCGCCTGGAGGGAGTTCCTCAAGGAGCGCGAGCGCGCCGCCGACGATCTCGTGCTTGCCGCCGGCGCAGGGCAGAGCGAGTACGCCGGGCACCTTCTCGAAGTCGCGCGCACGCTGCTATCGCCTTCCCCCGTCGCGGCCGCGGCCATTGCAATGGCTCGTCCCTCGCAGCTTGAAGGGCGCCTGCTTGCCATCCTGGCCGACGGCGTCAATCGCCGCCAGCCGGGACGCCGTGCCGCCTGGATCGCCGCCGCGGCGGCCATCGCGCTGATAGCGCCTCTGGCTGCCATTCGCGCGCAAACCAGCGCGCCCAGTGGCCCACCTGAAATCGACGTCACCATCCGCGCGGCCAACGCGCAAAAGAATCACGACCTCCTCGAACAGACCGCCAAGGTCTATGAAGACCTGCGAAAATTCAACGAGGCCCAAACCCTCCGCGAGGCGTCTCTGGCCCTGCGCGAACAGCAGTCGGGTAAGCAGAGTGCCGAATATGTGGAAGGCCTGGTCAATCTCGGCACCTTGGCCCGCAAGCGCGGTGCGGCGGCCGAATCGCACAAATACTACGATCAGGCACTGGCGCTCGGCGATCGTCCGGAGGTCGTCCCGGCGCTCATCAACTACGGACTGGATGCCTACGCGGCCAAAAATCCCGAAGCCGCGTTCAACTACCTGCAGCGCGCCCGCAATGTCGCCAAGAACGGCAACGACATGGGCCGCGCCATGACCTGGATCGCGTATCTCAAATCTCTCCAGCCTGAGAACGCCGCCGAAGCCGACTCCCTTTTCCGCGGCGCAATGTCCGCCGAAGACCCGAACTCCTCCGACCAGGCGTTCACGCTGGAATTCTACGGCCGCTTTCTGAAAGACCAGAACCGGTCCTCCGAAGCCGAGCCGATCGTTGCCCGGGCCGTCGAGATCCGTAAGGCCCGCGTCGCCACGCTCGGCAGCAAGCGCGCCATGGCAGCCACGACCGCCGCCGTTAAAGTAGGAAGCGGCGTGACCGCTCCCAGCCTGCTGAGCAAGGTGGAGCCGGCGTACAGTGACGATGCGCGCGCCTCCAAGTATCAGGGTACGGTCATTCTGAAGATCGTCGTCGATACCGACGGACTCGCCAAAGACATTCAACTGGTGAAGAGCATCGGCTACGGACTCGACGAAAAGGCCGTCGAAGCCATCAACCTGTGGACCTTCAAGCCCGGCACCCGGGACGGCCAGCCTGTCCCGGTGCTAGCCACAATCGAAGTCAACTTCCGCCTGCTGTAAAGTCGCGGGGCGGGCCTCCCGGCCCGCCCTCTTACTCCCACCTGACCGAGTCCAGCATCTGCAAGAAGGTCTTCTCCACCCGCGTATAATCGCGATCCGGCGCCACAAACACGAAGTACATCACGCCATTTCCCCGCGCCACGGTCACCAGCCCGTCCGCCTCGCCGCCGCCGAAAGGCGAGTCCCCGGCGAGCATGGTCATCAGCCCATCCACGCCGCCCACCTTCACGCTCTTCGCCGCCCCCGACACCTGCATCTTGGGATTCTCGCTCTGCAGCTTCTTCACCAGGTCATGTGTCGCCGCGCTCAGGCTCGCACGCCCCCGCGACGGCGCAAATCCGCCGACCACTACTCCGAATCCCACCTGTGACCCCACCACGCAATCGCGTGGCGCAAGGGTCGCACCATTGGCGTCGCCGGTGCCCTGCCACTCTGCCGGATAATTGATCGAATAGCCGTGCCCCTGGAATCGCTGCCATCCCTCCGGCGTCTGACCTGCCGGAGGCGCTGCCCCGCCCGGCCCGACCGCGTCTGCGGACGGCTTCTTCGCGGGTGGAGGCAGTGTTGCGACCTCTTTCTTCATCCCCGCGAATTGTGCGGAATCGTCCCCCGTGTACTGCCGTTCGGGCAGCGTCTTCATCTCCGCCACGATCGCCGCCTCGCGATTTTCCGGGTTCGGATGATCCGAAAGAAATTGCGGCCCCTGGCTCCCGCGCGCCGCCAGCTTCTCGAAGAACTCCGCCATCTGCACCGGATCGTATCCCGCTTCGCTCATCAGGTGCGACCCCAGCGCATCGGCCTCGCTCTCGGCGTCGCGCGAGAATTTCAGAATCAGCGAGTTTCCGCCCATCCCCAGGCCCGCCTGCGCCAGTTTTCCGGCCATCGAATCGCCGCCGCCGAGCAGTCCTGACAGTCCGCCCACCAGAAGCTGGATCCCGTTTGCCTTGGTGGCCTCGTGCGTGCCGTGCCGCAGGATCACGTGCGACATCTCGTGCCCCATGACGCCTGCAAGCTGCGCCTCGTTGTCCGCCGCCTTCAGCAGGCCGGTATAGATGAACATCGGGCCGCCGGGCAGGGCGAAGGCATTGATCTGATCCACGTTCAGCACCGTAAAGGTGAATTCGAACCCGCTCTGCTTCGCTTCCGGCATCGACGCCAGCTTCTGCCCCAGCCGTTTCACGTAGTCCTGCACGAACTGATTCTTCACGATTTCATACTGCGTGAGCACCTGTTTCGAATTTTCCTGGCCGACCTTGATGTCGTCCTGCCGGGTGAAGAGATTGAAACCGGGCCGGAGAGGATCGCCCGGCTTCCGCGCGGGCCATGCGGCCGAAGCCAGCATCAGCCCCGTGGCAAGCAAGCGTCTTAACCACATAAAAACCACCCCTCAGCTATAATTTATCCATGTTGACGCCCACTGAAAAGATCTGGCACAACGGCCGCTTCATCCCCTGGCAGGACGCCACCGTTCACGTCCTCTCGCACGTCATCCACTATGGCAGCAGCGTGTTTGAAGGAATCCGCTGCTACTCGACCCCCGCCGGACCGGCGATCTTCCGTCTCCGCGACCACCTCCGGCGCATGATGGATTCGGCCAAAATCTATCGCATGGACAACCTCGGCTACACCGCCGAGCAGCTCGCCGATGCCATGCTGGAACTCGTGCGCGTCAACAAAATGGATGCCTGCTATCTCCGTCCCATTATGTTCCGCGGCTATGGCGACGTCGGAGTCTACGGCAAGAACAACCCCATCGACATTTACATTGCCTGTTGGGAATGGGGCAAATATCTCGGTGAAGAGGCCCTGGCGCAGGGCGTGGACGTGTGCGTCTCCAGTTGGAACCGCATGGCGCCCAATACGTTCCCCGCGCTCGCCAAGGCCGGCGCCAATTACATGAACAGCCAGCTCATCAAGATGGAGGCCATCGCCAATGGCTACAGCGAGGGAATCGCGCTGGATGTCAGCGGCTATGTCAGCGAGGGAAGCGGCGAGAACATTTTCGTGGTCCGCGACGGCAAGATTCACACGCCGCCACTCGGCGCCAGCGTACTTCCCGGAATCACCCGCGACTCCGTCATCACCCTCGCGCGCGACGTCGACATTCCCTTGATCGAGACCTTG
>Ga0335079_10005558_pt1 | contig 14426 bp, 14 predicted proteins | sample Lox_Sample_33_FD_206719 | JGI IMG/M metagenome (GOLD analysis project Ga0335079, IMG submission 206719) | Soil microbial communities from Loxahatchee National Wildlife Refuge, Florida, United States - Lox_Sample_3.3 | ecosystem: Environmental > Terrestrial > Soil > Wetlands | place: USA...
GCAGGGACTATTCCACAATCATTTCGGCCCAGTACTTCGAACGCGGAAGCGTCTGCGTAATCTGACTCTCAACGCCTGCCGCGGTCAGCCGTTCCTGGGCTGCCTGCGCATGTCTCCGGGTCAGGTACAACCCGAAGAGAGCCGAGCCGGACCCTGACAGCGAGGCATGAAGTGCTGCCTCCGGTGTGTCCGAAGCCGCAAGAAGACGCTTGATCTCTGCAAGGGAGGGATGCTGGGGAAAGACGACTCGTTCGAAATCGTTCTGGATCCAGCTCGTGATCCCGGTGCGGACAAGCGCGGACCCTTGACGTCCGGCCAGGTCCCTGTCACTGGCAGGGACACCGGAGGAGCCTGCATGCTTTGCCTCGGAAAAGGCGCTGGCATAGGCGCGGCTCAACTCCTTTAGTTTATCGGTACTTGCCTTGGGGGTCAAACCCTCGGCCGTGCAGAGGGAATCCCAGTCGCGAAAGGCTTGGGGGGTGGAGACACCGATAGACGGGGTGGCTACGATGCACCAGGTGGGCCCCTGGTCCGGGAGGGGGTAGACCTCCTGGCCGCGATCGAGGCCAAGGATGGTGCCACCTATCAGAAACAAAGGGACATCGGAGCCAACGCGGCCAGCGATATCGAGCAGCCTCGCGGGCCAATACGATATGCCGATCCCCATCTCCTTCCAGGGACTCTCCGTGGTCCATTTCGAAGGTTTGAGGACACGGGGGTTGGGGTGCAATTCGCGTTCAAGCCCGATCAAAGCTGCCACTGCATTCGCCGATCCCCCGCCGAGTCCGCCCTGTACAGGCAGGCGCTTCTCAATATGAATGTCGACCTCTGCGTACTCGTCCTTCTCCTGGAGCGCGAGTTCTACAGCTTTCCAAGCCGTGTTTCGGCTGTCCGTCGGCACTCGGTCGTCGTTCGATGTGATCCGAATGAACCGGGTCTTCTCCTTGTAGGTGTACTTTGCCGTTATCGTCACCAGATCATGAAGCTCAAGGGTCTGGTAAACGGTGGCGAGTTCATGAAAGCCGTCCGGGCGCGGCGCACCTATGTAGAGGCCAAGGTTTATCTTGCAGTGCGAACGGACGATTGTGGCCATACCGGTCCATTGTAGAGCGGGGCCGTCTCACGTTTTCAGGCCGGCCATCGGCAACTTCGAAGAGACACGCATTCGCGTTGCAGGTAACATAGGTTGCATTCATCCGCGGCTCGCGTAATTTCCCGCGCGAAAGGAGGACGCCATGTCAGCGTTCCGCCGAGCGGTCTTACTTGTTTGCGCAGTCCTTGTTTGCAAGGCGATATCGGGACAGACCCAGCCCTCCCCCACTACTACCGAGAAGCCCGCCGTCTTCTCGGCCCCGCTCGAGCTGATCCACGACAAGCCGTTTGTCTCGGTGACGCTGAATGGGCATGGGCCCTATCGATTCCTCGTCGACACCGGAACCGGCGGACAGGCACTGGTTACGCCAGAGCTGGCGCAGGAGCTTTCTCTGCCTGTCGTGGGACACGCGCGATTGAAAGATCCCAGCGGCCTCGGCGAGCAACGTTCGGATATCACACGGATTGAGGCGTTGAATGTCGCTGGCGCCGAGTTTTCAGACGTGGACGCGGTCGTTCACAACCTCTATGGGGATGTAAGTTGCCAGGGTGTGCTCGGGTTCACCCTGTTCGAGGACTACCTTCTGACTTTGGACTTTCCGGGACATCGGATGATGCTTTCCCCGGGGGCGATCGACAACCAAGCCGAAGGCTCGGTACTGCCGTTCCGGATGCCGGATGGCGTTCCCGTTGTGGATCTGCAGATAGACGAGCAGCCGTTTCGGGCACAGCTTGATTCCGGCGGGACCGGATTGAGCGTACCTGAGAGGGACCTGAAAGAACTGAAATTCGAGGAGACGCCTGTGGACTTTGCCAATGGCGAATCGGTTTCGACGAAATTTCAGATCAAGGCAGCCCGACTTGAGTCGGATGTGAAGCTTGGCCGGTATACGTTCAAGCAGGCATTCGTTGAGATCGATTCGGCCTTTCCCCTCGTCAACGTCGGTTCGACCCCTCTGCAACACTTCGTCATCACATTCGACCAGGTGAATGAGCTGGTGCGCCTGTACTCGAGGGAGGAGACGCTGCACCTCGATGCGTCTCCACCTCCAGTGCTGTTGCTGAATGAACCTCAACGGCAGCCGTCGGACAGCAAGCTGGTGCCAGTGGGGTGACGTATTGCCGTCAGTCCTCAGCCTTGAGCCGTCAGCCTTCAGCTTTGCCTTAGGCACTAGCTTCCAGTTCGTGCTCCTGGCGAGTGTCACGGGGTGAGGTCAAGCTGCGATTGTGAACACGATGTTGATTACTGGGTCAGAACCGTAAATCGGGGAACTATTGGGAATGGCAAAGCGTACTGCCGGATTGTGGCTTACACTGGTTGCCGGAGTGGACCGGTGTGCCTTCGGGTACGCGAAAGGTGGAGCATAAGAGATATGAAGAAGATCATCCACAGCATCCTTGTCATCACCGCGCTGGCCGGCGCGGTTGCACTGCAAGCGCAAACGGCTGACGAAATTGTGAGCAAGCACATTGACGCCATGGGTGGCAAAGAGGCCATCAGCAAGGTGAAGTCGATGGTCAGCGAGGCCTCCATCTCGATGATGGGGGGCGAGAATCCCAGCACCACGACGATCGTGGATGGCGTGGGCTACAAGAGTGAGATGGAATTCAACGGCACCAAGATCGTGCAGTGTGTTACGGACAAGGGCGGATGGATGATCAATCCCATGACGGGCGCCTCCGATCCTACACCAATGCCCGAAGACCAATTCAAGCAGAGGAAGTCCGACATCTATGTCGGAGGAGCGCTCTACGACTATGCGGCGAGAGGCAGCAAGGTGGAGCTCCTTGGAAAAGAGGGCGATGTCTACAAGATCAAGCTCACGACCAAAGACAATGTAGAACTCCTTTATCAGATCGACGCAAACACTTATCTGTTGAAATCCATGATCACCAAGGGAGACATGCAGGGTCAGCCGGTGGATATTACCGTATCTGTATCGGACTACCGGAAAACAGATACTGGCTTCATGGTGCCCTACTCCCTGGACATGGATATCGGCGGTCAGTTTGAATTCACCGTCGCAGTGAAGAAGGTCCAACTGAATCCGACCGTCGATCCCTCTGTGTTCGATATGCCAAAGGCTGAGGCTCCAAAGGCGGAGCCAGCAAAGGCTCAAGAGCCTGCTAAGCCTCAATAGAGGAATTACTACCAGAGCGTCACCTGCCCGCGGTGGCGCTCGACACCATCTCGCGCGCTGCGCACAGCGTCGCCACCGGATCGCCGGTCGGGCGAAATTCCATCGCCACCGCGTGGCGATACTTTAACTCCGCGAGCTTGCGGTAGATGTTGCCATAGTTGATTTCGCCGGTGCCAGGTTCGTGGCGTCCGGGAACATCGGCCACGTGAATCAGGCCGATCACATCGACATTCTTGTCCAGCTTCTCGAGCAGATTCCCTTCGGTAATCTGCTCGTGGAAAATGTCGTAGAGAAACTGCACCTGCGGGTGATTCACAGTGCGGACAATTTCAATGGCTTCGGCGGCCGATTGCAGGTAGTAACGTGGATTCTCTTCCGGGTCGATGCACTCGAGCAGTAGCCGGACTGGTTGATCATCGATCCGCCTTCCTTCCACCAGAGATGCGGCGCGTTTGAGCCCTTCGATGCAGCTTGCGTGCTGCATTTCGCGTGAAAGGCCCGGAACAACATTACCCGAAAGAACGATCATCGACGGACAGGCGAGCGTTTGCATCGGCGTCAGGGCTTCCCTAAGTTCTGTGACAAAGGCATCGCGGATCGCAGGATCGCCAATTCCATTACGCAACCCTGCGGTTGCATCGAATTGGATTCCTAACTGCTTTCGGGCAGTATTGGCGCGGGCAAAGTCAGCTTCGCCCCACTTTGCATACTCACCGACCAGTTCGACGTTGGTGTAGCCTGCTTCGGCGATCTTTGCAAGGCGGTTTTCAAAGGGCAGGTTGTTGTACACAGTCCACAACATCACCGATAGCGGGAAAGGTGTGGTTCCCTCGGCGGACTTGCTTGCCGCCTTCGCACGCAACACGCCACCTGCAAGCGCGGTGGACGCGATACCCTGTGCGAACTCCCTCCGATTCATGACACCGCCTTTCATCTTGTGTCCACCTTGCCGGAGCGGCGCAAAGCCTGCCAATCCTTTTCTGTCTGATCGGCGTAGAGGGCGCCGAACCTGGCAAGGGCCTCAGCGAAGGCTTCCCCGTTGCCGAGATATCCGGCGATCACGAGCGGATCTCCGGAACGAGCATGCCCGCGTGCCAGCAATTCTCCGCAGACCTCGCCGAATGCGGCCAGACCACTTCCGGCGAGATCCGTTAGATCGATCGAGCCCTTGTGATCGTTGAGTTGCCGGACGAGGAAATGGCGCGAACCGATATTCGCCCAGCCAAGAAAAGGATCCGACTGCAACTGCATCGCGCGCTGACCGATGACCACGCGCTGGCCATTGTGCGGAGAAGGATGGGCATTAGGGAGGTAGGGCGCGTATGCAGAAGTCGCTTCCTCCTTGACCTGCAAGAAAAGTGGATCGTTGGGGCCGTTGCCTTCAAAGTAGATACAGTAGTCGCGCAAACCCACCGATCCGGTGCCGACGATCTTGAAAGCGACATCGATGGGGCGGTAAAGGGAGAGCAGATGCTGACGCTGTGATTCGAGCATTTCGCGATAGGGCCCGAGAGCGCCGAGAACCTGTTCGGCCTTTGAGCCGGTAATGCGCGTGAGACTTGGCTCGATCTCCTTGAACCGCCGGGTGCCCGGTTTGCCGGGAACTGGCTCCGTAAGCTGGTCAAGGTTATGGGTCGGTGTAGCACGCTCAGCTTTCAGCAGCGCGTCGTGAACCGGCTGAACATCTCCGAGACGGTGGACCTGAAAACGGCCGACCTCGAGAAGAGGCATCTTTGCAAAGGCGCGCATCTGGTCGCTGTAGCGCATGACGCAGTGATAGACAGCGTCGCGCGCGGAAGACTCCTTGTGACGCGACTCTCGCCCGGCCAGAACCAGCGATGCTGCCATGCGTTTGAGGTCCCATTCAAACGGACCCCGAATGGTCTCGTCGAAGTCGTTGATGTCGAAAACAAGGCGACCGTCAGGAGCTGCGAAGGCACCGAGGTTGCGCACGTGAGCATCGCCGCAGAGTTGCGATTCGATTCCGGTATTGGGCAAGACCGCGAGATCCGCGCCCATGACCGGCGCGGCTCCGCGGAAATACACAAACGGCGACTGCGCCATGAGTTGATGCTTCAGCTTGAGGAGAGCGGGGACGCGACCGCGCTCGACCCGTTGGAGCAGGGCGAGCGGCGTGACTCTCCGTGCTTTGATGCTGAGCTGATCGTTTTGCTGCCTACCAAGCTGTTTGCGGCGGGACTGGCCGAGACTGCGTCGTTCTTCGGGCGTTGCCCAGGACATCGGAGCTTGCTCCTTTATCTCTCTACGGAAGGATAGTCTCTGCAGGGCCGATTGCAACTATCACAATAACAAGCCAATGAAGCCGCTCGGGTACACTGGATTCCCGGCATCTTCGACCTCGCCCAAACCGGAAAGATGGTGCATACCTGGAGGAATACTCCTTGAAGTGCTTTGCTCGGCTTGTCCTGGCTACTCTCACCTTGCCACTTATAGCGACCGGGATCCAGGGACAGGAAACCGCGAAGCCGCTTACGGTGGAAGAGATCTTTGGTCGCGGCCCCCTGGCGGGAACTCCTCCGCGTGGAATTTCCTGGTCGCCCGATGGACAACATCTGACCTATCTCGACGGCGGCGAACTGGTGGACGTTGATCCTGTGCAGGGCAAGCCCCACATCATCGTCGGTCACGCCAAGCTCTCCTCACTCACCGGGAAGCAACGAATCTCAGAAGAAGACCGCGATCACCGCGAGCGCTACGGGATGGCCAGCTACCTCTGGGCGCCCGACTCAAAACATCTCCTCTTCGATTCGAGCGGCAGCCTCTGGATCTACGACCTGGCCAATGGAACCGGTGTGCAGATTGGTTTGGCTGGAGAAGGAGCTGGAGACGATCCCAAGTTCTCGCCAAACGGCGAGTATGTCTCGTTCGTACGTAACCATGGCCTTGCGGTTGTGCCGCTCCGCGAGGCGGGATCACCAACGGTGATGGTGGCTGGGGCTCCGAATCCAAACATTTTGAACGGGGCAGTCGACTGGGTGTACGAGGAGGAATTGGAAACCCGCAGCAACTACTTCTGGTCACCCGATTCCAAGAACCTCGCCTTTCTGCAAATGATCGAAGAGAACGTGCCGGAGTACCCGATCGCCGACTGGATACCGACGCACGCGACCGTGGAGAAGCAGCGCTATCCGCAACCCGGCGACCCCAATCCGGATGTGCGCGTGGGCGTCGTGAGCACGAAGGGCGGCAAGACACTTTGGGTCCACATACCCACCGCGCAAGGCCAGGACTACATTCCGCGCTTCGGATGGGTCGATCGCAAGACGCTCTGGGTCGAGACCCTCAGCCGCGATCAGAAACATCGGAACATCTACTTTGCCGATCCGGGCCTGGGAACGGCGCACAGCGTTCTTGAGATATCCGACGAGAAATTCCTCGACGACGATTATGACGTGTATGTGGCCCACGGCTGCATCGTTCTGACAAGCTGGTCCGACGGGCACCGGCACATCTACCTTTACCAATATGACGAGGGGAAGACCGACTCCACCAACGCAAAGCTGGTGAAGCAACTGACCAGGGGAGATTTCGACGTCGCTGACGTTTATCGCGTCGATCCCTCGCGCAAACAGATTTTCTATGCCTCCAACGAGGGCGCTCCCTTGGAACAGCAGGCCTGGCAGGTAGACTTCGATGGTGATCGCAAGCAGTTGACCTCCGGATCGGGTTTTCACGAGGTTGAGTTCGCGCCGATCGGAGGAAGTTTCACAGACAAGTTCTCCACGCGGATGCAACCGCCAGTGATGCAGCTCTGCGGAATCGGAACCGACTGCAGACCCTTCTGGGCCTCGCATGCTCTCGATTCATATGCTTTGCAGAGTCCAGAGCAGCTGGAGGTGAAAGCGCACGATGGAACCTCGCTGTATGCAACCCTCCTGATGCCGGCGCAGGCCAATGGCACAGCCAGCGTGCCCCTGATTATGAATCCCTATGGCGGACCGACCGTTCAGGAAGTGGCGAACCGCTGGAGCGATGCCCTCCCCTTCGATGAGCTGCTCGCGCAACATGGGTTCGCCGTTGTGCGTGCCGACAATCGAGGCATGGCCATGCGCGGACGCGATTTCGCCCAGGCGGCGTATCAGAACTTCGGACCAATCCAGCTCGAGGATCAACTGGCAGTTATTGATGCCGTACTCGCAAAGCATCCTGAAATCGATGCCAAGCGGCTGGGCTGGTGGGGCGGCAGCTGGGGCGGAACGTTCACCCTGTACGCCATGACCCACTCCGACCGATTCAAGGCGGGCGTGGCTATCGCGCCGGTCACAGACTGGCGCGATTACGACTCCATTTACACCGAGCGATACCTGGGGCGGCCCAGCGATTCACCCGATGTGTACAGGGATTTCTCAGTGGTGAATTCGGCGGCAAATCTCAAAGGGCGGATCCTGCTGGTGCACGGGACAGGCGACGACAACGTTCACATCGAGAACACCGTGCAGTTCATCCAGAAGCTGATCGAGGCACAACTTCCTTACGACCTTCAGATCTACCCGCGCAAGACACATTCCTTTTCCGGATCGCAAACCCGCGTGCATTTGTTTTCGCGCATCCTCGCGCATTTTGAGGAGTATCTAAAAACGCCGGCACCATGAATAGCCGCGACGAATCACCTGAGACGAATGCCGACGAACTGAAGCGGCTCGAGCAACTGCTGCTTGAGCCCGAGTTCAGGCGTGACAGCAAGCGCGTCGAAGAGCTGCTCGCCGAAGACTTTCTCGAGTTCGGTTCTTCAGGTCGTGTCTGGACGCGCGAAACAACACTTCAACTGCTCGCGACCGAAAGCTACATCAAGCCCATTATCGAAGACTTCGCCTGTCGGATGTTGTCGAATGACGTGACCTTGCTGACTTATCGTTCACTGCGCACAGGGGCCGATGACGAGCAGCACGTTGAGACGCTGAGAAGTTCAATTTGGATGAGAAGAAATGGAAAATGGAAGATCATTTTCCACCAGGGTACGCGCACACTCCAAAGCTAAGACGACGCGCAAAGTCGTGCTTCCCGTCGTCGATCCTAGTCCAGGCTTCGCCGCTATAGTTCGTGCCGGCTGAACATTTCGTCCTTTTCCCGACTGGAGCAGCTCGTGCATTCAAGGCAACAAACAAGCAGCACCGCCACGCCCAGCGTTACCAGGATCGCCAACACGCTCGCGTACGACGCAACCCAATGAAGAACGTTGTGCATATATACCACGGCCCTACCCGCTGTCGAATAAAAACCAACAGCAAGGAGACTCGAAGTGATCCCTTTTCAGCAACCCCAAGTCTACCATTGATTGGGATGAGGAAAGCACTATCAGAAGTTGCAGAATAGCGAAGAAAGAGCGAAGATATAGGCGCCAATGGACGACAGCAGTGGAAATCTCGAAGTCGAACTCCGGCCCGAGAACTGGCCGGAAGGAACCGTGCCTTCGACACCGGCGCCCGTTTCCTCCGAAGAAGTGAAAGCGGGGCCGTTTGTTAACTGGCTCTTCGTAGATCTGAACTCCTACTTCGCCTCCGTCGAACAGCAAGATCGGCCCGAGCTACGCGGGAAGCCGGTGGGAGTAGTCCCCATGATGGCCGACACAACTTGCTGCATCGCAGCCAGTTATGAGGCAAAGGCGCATGGCGTGAAGACGGGCACAATCGTGGCGGATGCGAAGAGAATGTGCCCCAGCATCATCCTCGTGGAGGGCCGGCACGAACTCTATGTCGATTATCACCATCGGATCGTCGAAGCTGTGGAGAGCTGTGTTCCAGTCACGGCGGTGATGTCGATCGACGAGATGGCCTGCAGGCTGATGGGCCGGGAGCGGCCCCTCCTGTCAGCTCTGGAACTGGGACGAAAAGTGAAGGCCACGATCCGAGAGAAGGTGGGGCCGATGCTCAGCAGTTCGGTGGGCCTGGCGACGAGCCGATATCTCGCCAAGGTGGCCAGCGACATGGAGAAACCCGATGGACTGGTCGCGCTCACGCTGGACATGCTGCCTGATGCCCTGCGCGGCCTTACGCTGCGCGACCTTCCCGGCATCGGAGCCAAGACAGAGAAGCGGCTGAATGAAAAGGGCATCCGGACCATGAACGACATCCTCAATCTCGATTGCGAGCAGGCTGGTCAATTGTGGGGCTCAATCTGGGGCGAGCGCTTGTGGCACTGGTTGCGCGGCGAAGATTTCGAGATGGCGGATCACGAGCATCTGAAGTCGATCAGCCACTCGCATGTGCTCGCGCCCGAGATGCGTACACCGGAGAAGGCCTGGGCGGTGGCGCACAAGCTGCTGCACAAGGCGGCGATGCGGCTCCGGACGCACAAGCTGTGGGCGAGCTCGATTGGACTGGCTGTTGGGTTCTCTGTACCGAGGGGAATGAATGCGCCAGTGAGCAGCTTTGGTGTGCCGACACGGGGGTGGCATCACGAAATCCGATTGAGCGAGTGCCAGGACAATCAGACCCTCATCGGCGCTCTTGTCCGGCTATGGGACGACAAGCCCAAGGGGAAGGGATACGACGAGCCCTACTTCATCGGCGTGAGTCTCAACGGATTGGTTCCCGATCGTCTGCACTCACTGAATCTCTTCGACTCGCTGGACAACGCAAAGAGCCGCGCGAAGCTTCTGGAAGCGATGGACCAGCTCAACCAGAAATACGGAATGAGCACGCTCGCTCCGGCAACAATGCTTGCAGCCTACAAAGCCGCGCCCACGCGCATCGCGTTTCACAGCATACCGGATTTGTTCTGAACGCGAGCGACTGGTTGCTGCCTCGACATGGTTATGTGCTTACATTTCTCTTGACAAGGAGGTTTGGGAATTCCATGTCTTCTCCAGCTGTCCCAACCCGTTCCGCGTGGTTTGCTGCATTTGCATTGAGTGCTTCCCTGCTGCTAATTCCGATATCCGCGCAGTCGGTGCCTCCGGCGCTGGAGTCCCCGCCGGCGGGTCCTCCGCAGACCGGCCCGCATGGCGAGAAGCTTGCAGGCATGCCAAGGTTCCACGATCCTGCGTCCTACGAACTTGACGAGCACACGGGTTACAAGCAGATCTTCGACGGGAAGAGTTTTGCCGGTTGGGATGCGGACACCAGCATCTGGCGCGTGGAGAACGGCCTGATGATTGGCGAGACCTTCGAAGGCAAGCCGAAGGGCAACAATTACATCGTCTATCGCGGCGAGAAGACGCGCGACTTCGATCTCAAGTTGCAGATGAAAATCGAGAAGGGCGGAGGCGGAGGCATCCAGTACCGCAGCGTGACCGGCGTTCCGTGGACACGTCCGCAGCCCTCCGGCGTGCCTCCTTATGAACTGAAGTTCATGATGACGGGGCCTCAGGCTGACTTCTGGTTCCCGGTGACCGCAGTGACGGCCTCATACACCGGTCAGTGGTACTCCGAGAACACAATGCAGGGCATCCTGGCCTATCGTGGGCAGGTGACGCAGGCTCTCCCCGGACAAACGAATCGACTCGTAGCACGCATCGGCGACAAGGAGTCCTTAGGCGGCTACGTGAAGGTGAACGAGTGGAACGACTATGAAGTGATCGCTCGCGGCGGCGTGATGATGCACATCATGAACGGCCAGCTCATGGCCGTGTTCATCGACGACAACAAGGATTCGGTAAACAACCAGCCGGGTCTGATCGGTTTTGAGATCGAGAGCCAGCCGTGCAGGATCTCGGTGCGCGACGTCTGGCTGCGCAGCTTCGACTAATTGGTTCGCAACTAAGTCTCAGGGGTTCACTACTGACTGAACGATGAGGTGTTGCGGGTTTTGAATAACGTGGGGAGAACCTGGGGCTAGCTGAACAGATTTCGGAGTGATGGTGTAGACGCGAAGCTTTCCCGTCGCCTGGCTGATTGCGTAAAGGTGATCGCTTCTGTCCCAGAAGACCTGGTTGACGGGATCGGCGGTCAGAAGACCGGTGTCGTGGGTAATGGGATTGGCTCCATTGAAGTGGAATATCTGCAGCCCCTGCTGCCCGGCAACGGCGAGCAGCTTTCCCGAGGGCGACATCTTCATGTCATAAGGGTTCGAGATCAGGGTTGGCGGCATGTTCCCGTGATTGCTCTTCGTCCTGATGACGCCTGAGGAGTCCACCGAGTAGGTGGCTAGTTGCAATGTGCCCTCCGCGCAACCCGGCGGATTGGCGGGCTGCATGAGAACAGCAAGGTGGTTTGTAGGATCGGCTGCCAGGAGGTCGGGCACATACCTGCGAAAGTTCTGCGGCGGAGTGGGCAGGTTGGCGAGAGCGCCGCCAGAGACGAGCATTCCGTTGCTCTCACGCTTGAATCCATAGATTCCGTAGTACGTGCAGGCGGAGTTGACTGCTGTGTAGGCATAGACATTGTTTCCGATAAACCAGGCCTCATTGTTATCGCCGGGAAACACGCCGGTGATGTCAATGCCGAGGTAATGCAGCGCTCCGCTGTGTTTGTCGAGAGTGAACGATGACACGCCGGTGTTGGCGCAGTCGGCGTTGAACTCCTGCACGTACAGGGTCGCCCCGGTGTGATCAAAGAAGATCTGGTTGGCACTGGGGCAGTCTTCATCTCCTGAGTACTTGGCATAGTTGGTCGAGGTTTCGTAACGAAGGGCTCCCCCCGGCTCGATCACGAAGGTGTCGATCGCGGGCTCTGACCGGTTCACGGCGACCATATGGCTGCCGTCGACAGCCATGGAATCGACATCTTCGCGGAAAGGCGAGCCGAAAATCGGGGTCAGCTTGCCATCCGCCGCGGCTGTCCAGGCAGAGATTCCGTTGGTGCTGCTGTTTTTGGGATTGTTGGCTACGTAGATATAGGCAACTGCCTGGGGAAATACTGTTTTAGTCGCCAAGGCAAGGGTGAGGACTGCAAGGAAGTGCAAACTGCGCTTCATGAGAGGTCTCCTCTGGAAAAGGGCAGACCCTGAACAGGGCCCGGGCACTACTTACGACAGTTCGAGCCATTCTGCTGACTCCCAGTTGTCTCGATTTATGACCAAACGACACAAATCAGATGGAGAAGCGGTTCTGGTTGCCCCCGCACTGAACATTTTTTCGCCCATCCGCGTACCTTTTGCATCCTGAACCGCATTCCCCTGCGGAATAAGAGGTAGAAGCGAAACCCATGGCGCACAAATGGCAGCCGGATTTCGAGCAACTGGTGGATGAACACCAGTCCATGGTGTTTTCGCTGGCATGGCGCATGACCGGCGACCGCGGGTTGGCGGAAGAGGTCGCGCAGGATGTTTTTCTGGAGTTGGACAGGCACATGGATCGGATCGAGAGCCCGGAACACGCGCTGAACTGGTTGCGGCGGGTGGCGATGAATCGCTCGGCCGATGCCCTCCGGCGGAGAAAGGTCCGGGGATTGGATCTGTGGGTCGACATTGAAGAGAAGCACGGCGCGCCGGCCGAGGAGCGGCAATCCGCCCTGGGGGCGCGGCTCGAGTATCTGCTTTCGACTTTGCCCGAACCGCAGCGGGCGGCGTTGGTCCTGCGATACCAGGAGGACCTGACGCCGGAAGAGATTGCGGCATCTGTGGACGCGCCGTTGGCAACAGTGAAGAGTAATCTGCACCGCGGCTTGAAACTGCTGCGAGCCAAGGCGACAACGCATCTGAAGGAGTACATCCGTGGACTTTGAGTGGCCTGATCAGTCAGAACAAATCGACGAGTTCGAAAGGGAACTGAAGCAGGCGATGGAAAGGCGGCCTGCTCCGCCAAGCCTGAAGCGACGCATCATGCAGCAACGCAGCGTGCGCCGCACGGAACGGGTACATACCTACACGGTGTGGTGGCAGCGGTTGGCCGCCTCACTGCTGATCGCAGGCGTCATCGGCGGCGGTTTTACGTGGCGCCAGATGGATGAACGACGCAAGGGCGAAGAGGCCAAGCAGCAGGTGATTACGGCGCTCCGCATTACAAATCAGGTTTTGAACAATATGAACCGCAAGCTCGCTGATCGCGACCGGGCGGAAAGCAAGTAGCTGCTCCATCGACAAAGACCGATCGATGGGAGAGCAGCTAGTTAAAAGGAGAGATCGATGAAGAACCGGGTTGCAGTCTGGGTGATGGGGTTGACAATGCTTGCTGTTGCAGCTGCGTCTGGTCCGGCAGCGGCACAGAGCGGGCTGCCTCTGCCATCGCCCGTGGAGAAGGAACTCGCGGCGCGCGCTTCCAACGTCACCGAGGTGACGCTGGGCAAGAACATGCTCGGTTTTGCTGCAAAGTTCATGAACGGCAAGGACCAGGATGAAGCTGCGACGCAGCGCCTTATCCAGGGCCTCGATGGCATATATGTGCGCGAGTACGAGTTCGATAAGGACGGGCAGTACTCGATGGAGGAAATGCAGAAGCTGCGCACCTACTTCGAGACAAGCGATTGGACAACGATTGTGCGCGAGCGCGAGAAAAACGGCGAGAGCACGGACGTGATGATGAAGATGGTGAACGGCGAGCCGCATGGCCTTTTCGTTCTCGATGCGGAGCCGAGAGAACTGTCCATCGTCCTGATTCTCGGTGCGATCAAGATGGACGACCTGCACAAACTCTCGGGCCTCGGCGGCCTCGGCGTTCTGGGCGACATCGACACGGATTCACCCGGCAACGCCAATAAAAACAAAGACAAGGACAAGTTCGAAAAGGACAAAGCAAAAGACAAGGCAAAGACTGGCGGTGACCAATGAGACGCCTGATCCTGATTCCCATTTGCTTCCTTGCCCTTGCCGTGCCCGTGGTGGTGCTGGCGAGCGGCGTGCACGGCGGATTTGACAGCGTGGTCAGCTCCATCGAAACCCGCTACCACGTGCATGCGCAGCGCATTCCCTTTCTCGGCCTGATCAGCTTTATCTCGCACAAGGCGACCGAAGGCGGAGTAAGCGGAATGCATGTAGCCGAGATCGAAGACTTTCAAGCGGACGTGGACGGCGAGGAACTCAACAATCTCGTTCAGCAGAAGCTCGGCGAGGGTTGGGAACGTGTGATTCGAGAAACCAGCCGCGCGGGCGGCAGCCAGACGCTCATCTTCATGCATCCTGAGGGAAAGCGAATGGGCATGTTCGTCCTGGACCTCGACGGACACGAAATGGACGTGGTGCAGATGTCCGTGGACCCCAACCATCTCAATGAGACGATGGGCAAATACCAGCATCACCATGATGGTGACTGGGACAAAAGCGACCATGAGGATGGGGAGTCAGATTGAGTTTCGGGGA
>Ga0335079_10005559_pt1 | contig 14424 bp, 14 predicted proteins | sample Lox_Sample_33_FD_206719 | JGI IMG/M metagenome (GOLD analysis project Ga0335079, IMG submission 206719) | Soil microbial communities from Loxahatchee National Wildlife Refuge, Florida, United States - Lox_Sample_3.3 | ecosystem: Environmental > Terrestrial > Soil > Wetlands | place: USA...
TGGAGCGTCCGCAGCAGCGCGAAGTGGCACCGCCCAAAGTCGTCACCGATCAGTTCTCCGCGCCGGTGCTGAAAGTCACCTCGGGGGGAGCCCGCATGGCGCGGCTGGTCCGCACGGGTGAATTTGGGAGCTCAGTGGCGCCCACCGTCAACAAGCCGATCGAGAAAGTTCAGACCGGAGGCTTTGGCGATCCCGAGGGCGTAAAGGGGACAGGCAAAGAGAACGCCAAGATGACCATCGCCAAGCTGGGCTCGTTTGACCTGCCGGAAGGCGCGGGCCAGGGCAACGGCGCGGGTGGAGCGCATGGGGTGAAGGGAACCGTGGCCAGCGCCGGCTTCGGCAATGGCATCGCCCAGCCGGGCGAAGGCGACGGCCGCAGCAATGGACGCGGCCATGCCGTGCAGACCGGTGGCTTCGGCACGCAAGTGGCCCAGGCCGGCGGGCCGGTTCACCTGGCAGAGAGCGGCCCTCCGACCACGCCGGTCGAAATTACTTATAAGCCCACGCCGGTGTATACGCAGGAGGCCCGCAACCTGAAGCTGGAGGGCGACGTTCTTCTGGAAGTGATGTTCGGGGCGAATGGGCAGCTGCAGGTGTTGCGGGTGGTGCGCGGACTGGGGCACGGGCTGGATGAGTCGGCGGTGAGCGCCGCCCGGCAAATGCGCTTCAAACCCGCCTTGCGCAAGGGTTCAGCCGTGGATTCCACGGCGATCGTGCACGTGGTATTTCGTTTGGCTTACTGAGCAACAGAGAGGATCGAGTTATGCGTACCTGGAAATGGATAGCCGCTGCGTTTCTGCTGGTCACGATGAGTGCGTTCGCGCAGGAGTCCGTTGGGCAAGCGCCGGCGTCAAAGCCCGCATCCAGCGCCACCATGGCGGCGGCGCCGCAAGCTGAGGATTCGGCGCAATCCGCCGATGGCGCTGTGACCACGCTGGATCAGGTGGTGGACCGCGTGATCGCGCGGGAACATGCCCTCATCAACCTGCTGCAGAAGCGCACCCCGCTGGTTGAGACCTATTTGCAGAACATGAAGAATGACCCCGTGCTCGGCCCGGTGCCAGTGAACGACCGCTATTTCTTCGGGCGCATGGCCATGAGCGAAGACGACCGCCGCGACTACCTCTCGCGCGGGGATAACTTCCAGGACCGCGTGCTGGGCGGCATGTCGAAGCTGGTCAAGATTTCCTACGTGCCCACGGGCTTTTCCTGGATGGTGTTCGTGGACCGCGACAGCTTCGACCGGGCGCACTACAGCTTCCATTACGTTCGCCGCGAGTTTTTGGGCGACGTGCGCTGCATCGTATTTGATGTTACCCCCAAGCCGAAATCCGGCAACGGCCGCTTCGAGGGCCGCATCTGGGTGGAAGACCAGAACTACAACATCGTGCGCGTGAACGGCACCTACGTTCCGCATCCGCGGCACGAGTACTTCTTCCACATGGATACCTGGCGGGTGAACCTGATTCCCGGTTACTGGCTGCCGGCTTACATCTACAGCGAGGAAGGCGACTTCAGTGTCGGCTCCAAGGACAAGTTTGCCTTCAAGGCGCAGACCCGCATCTGGGGTTATGACCTGAAGGATGCGAACCGGGAAGACGAAATGACGCAGGTGCTGGTGGATTCCTCAGTGAAGGATGAGAGCCCGGTTTCGCAGGACGCGACGCCGCTGCAGGCCCAGCGCGAGTGGCAGCAGCAGGCCGAAGACAACGTGATTGACCGCCTGCAGGCCGCCGGATTGCTGGCGCCCCGGGGGAGCCTGGACAAGGTTTTGCAAACGGTGGTCAACAACCTGGAAATTACCAATAACGTGGAGCTGCCGCGCCCAGTGCACGTGCGCGTGCTGCTCACTTCGCCGCTTGAGACCTTCAGCGTTGGCAACACCATCGTGATCAGCCGCGGACTGATTGACGTTCTGCCCGATGAGGCCTGCCTCGCCATGGTGCTCTCGCACGAACTGGCGCACATTGTGCTCGGCCATAACCTGGGCAGCAAGTACGCTTTCAACGACCGCATGCTCTTCTCTGACGATGCTACCTATGAGAACCTCGGCTTCAAGCACGTGCCGGAAGAGGAAGCCGCGGCCGACAAGAAGGCCATCGAGATGTTGAAGAACTCGCCTTACGCCAGCAAGCTGGATTCCGCCGGCCTATTCCTGCGCGAACTGCAGGAACGCGGCCCCTCGCTTCTCGCCTTGCTGACGGCCCACCTGGGCAACAGTTTCGTGGACGACAAGGGGCAACTGATCCGTATGGTGGCCCTGGCAGACTCGGCTCCGAAACTCGATCCCATGAAGCTCGACCAGATCGCCGCTCTGCCCTTAGGCGGGCGCGTCAAGCTCAACGCCTGGACCGATCAGGTGGAGATGGTCAAGACCGCTCCCGTGGCAATCACCTCGGCGCGCGATAAGATGCCGCTGGAAGTCACGCCGTTTTTCCCGCGCCTCACTCGCCTGGGCGTTGCCAATGCCACGGCCAGCGCGACCGCGGCCAGCGCCACCGCTCCCAGCAATTAAGGGGGGGCTGCAAGAGATCAGGTTGAAGTAAACACGAGCCGGAACGGGGAGGGAATCTCAGTTCCGGCGTTCGTGTTTTTGCCGCCCAAGCGCCGGCAGCTGGCGCTTGATGTCTTCTACGATCTGTAGTGGCGGCTTGCCGATGTCTTCCGCGATGGCATCTTCCGGTTCCTGCAGGTCGCGGAACTGGCCCTCGAGAATCGCGGCGGTGGCGAAGTGCCCGTGCCTCGCTCGCAAGCGTTCTGCGATCAGCTCGAAACCGCCCTTGAGATACACGAAACTGACCTCAGGGCTGAGCTTCAGCTCATCTCGATAGCTTTGCTTCAACGCGGAACAGGCCACAACCAGACTCTTGCCTTGTGCCATCCGTTCTTCGATAGCCGTGCGGACTGCCCTCAGCCACGGCAGGCGGTCGGCGTCTGTAAGGCTGATTCCACGGTGCATCTTCTCGACATTCGCCGCCGGGTGCAGGCTGTCTCCATCAAGGAACTCCCAACCCAGTTCCCGGGCCAGGCGGCTGCCAACGGTGCTCTTGCCCGAGCCCGTGACCCCCATCACAATGACGATCATTTGCCGTACGTCTTCGCAAACTTATTGCGCGCGTTTTCCACGGTGAAGGCGCCATCGCGCTCAGCCTGCACCTTGATGAAGTGGCCCGCATCCGGCTTGTCTGCGAGGTTGGCGATGAACCTCTCATCCACGTTGTGGGCCGGACCAGCGTCCTCGGCGCGGTGCAGCTGCCAGAAGCCTTCGAGGCCGGGCGAATCGTGCACGGTCTGCCAGGCCTCGGGACTGCCCCCCTTGTGCGCGCCATTATCCATAATGGCAACCCGGGGGTGCAGCGCCCATACCAGCGACTTGCTGTTGGAGAGATTCATGCCGTGATGCGAGATTAGAAACAGGTCAACAGTCCCAACCAGATTATTTGGGCATACGAGTTCCACTTCCTTGCGCTTGGTCAGATCGCCAAGATCAAGAAAGCGGAATTTTCCGTAGGTAACGAGCACGCCCAGCGAGCGCGCATTCTCTGATTTATCCACCGGCCATTGGGGCTGATCTGCGCAATAGGGATTTGCCTCTCCCGCCCCGGGCAGGGGTGTGGAGATGAATTCGCCGTCGGCGGTCAATACCTGCACCTGAATTCCCTTGAAGGGCAGGCCCTCGCCGGGTTGGAGGGTCATGTGAGCCGCATGCGCGACCACCTTCTGGTAGGCCGCGTAGTTGGCGCGCGTGTCGTCGGAGTCTTCCCGATTGGGGCCATGGTCCACAAATTCCCCGATCTTGATGCGCTGGGCTAGCTGCGTCACGCCGCCCACGTGATCGTCGTGGTAGTGGGTAATGAGCACGTAGTCGAGCTGCTTGAGGTGGGCCGCCTTGGCCGCGGCGATGATTCTCTCTGCATCCCGGCCATTGAAATCACCCCAGCCGGTATCCACCAGCAGCGATTGGTGGAGAGGGCTCACGATCAGCGTGGCCTGCCCGCCTTCCACGTCCACGAAATAGATTTGCAGAGGCCGGTTTCCGGCCCAGAGGCCAGGCGCTAGCCAGAGGGCGAGCAGCATAGCAAAAGCGGGCAAAGAGTGGCGCATCAGGTTCTCCCACTATGGAATCGGCGGCACGGCGGAGCTACAGAGTATCACCGGAGCGCTTTCTTGCGCGGGAGTGCGGAGCCAGGAAGCACGCGCTAACGCACAGCTATATGTGAGCCCAGTCACATCGGGCATGGGGTGGTTCGCCCCACAATTTCCTCAGAGACAGGGAGCGGCCCCCGCACCCTGAGCTCCGGGAGGAAGCGGCCATGTTCGAACAGGAAGTCGAGATGGAAAAACGCCAGTCCTCGATTGTTCCCCTGCTTTTGATTGTCGGCCTCACCGTAGGTCTGGTTGCCGTCGCAGCCTATTACCTGGTGGAAAGCCGCAAGGTGCTGGGCACTCCGGAAGCCGCGAACCTCAGCCTGCAGGTGCTTCAGGCCCAGGGCCCGGACACACTCCGGTTTGCCACCGGCCTGGTCCATGAGAGCGTGAACGAGAAGCCTCGCGACCCCCATTATCGGTTGCTGGAGAAGATCGGCGTTCTCAAACTGGGCAAGGCGTCGGGCTGGAAGGTGCCCGTTTCGCTGACCCCGAAAGGCGAGCAGCTGCTGACCCAGATCCCCGGGGTCAAGCAAACCCAGGAGAAGGATGGCACGACCAGCTACGTCGTGCCCCTGGCGCAGCGCCGGCTGGTGGATGTCTCGAAAATTAGCATGATTAACTCCGAGCATGCCGCCATCGTGTTCACGTGGAAATGGGAGCCAAACGCGCTCGGCCAGAATTTTGACGCTGGCAGCTCCGTGGTCCAGTCGTTCAATACCTGGGACCGCGCCACGCTGATTCAGAAGTATGGCGCGGATTTCTTCGGGCAGGCGCCTGCAACCTTGACCTTCAACGCGGTGAAGTTGAACGGAAGTTGGCAGATCGCGAGCGAGTAGGAAAGGCTCGCAGTGCTGTGAGCGCGGGAGGAAGTGCTGCTGCGGCGCCTCCCGCGCTCGGGCGCAATCACTTCATCAGCAGATTGGTGTGGCTGGCTACGCACTGCCACTGGTCACCGCTCTGGATCCAGGTATCGGTAAAGCGGCCGAAGTGCTCGAACGGCTTTCCTTTGTAGGTCCCTTTGGTGTGATAGGTGCCGAAGACTACCGCCGCTTGCGAGTAAAGGTGCACGCTCACATCGTCATTGGCGATCAGGCTGGCGTGATAGGCGGGATCTTGCAGATCGTTTAGGAAAGCGGCCTTGTTCATCACCGTTCCATCGTAGTCGGTGTAAACGAAAGAGTCCGCCACCAGGCTTTGCAAGGCCCGGGCGTCATGGTGAAGCTGGGCCTGGTTCCAGGCGTTTTCCAGCGCGATGAGTTTGCTCTGTGCGGCGCCGCCGTTGTTCTGCGCCAGGGCAGGAACTGTAAACAAGAGAACGAGCCATAGGGACCGGAGTTTCATCTGCTTTTTCTTTCGGCCGAATTCGCCTGCTACTGTTTTGCCCCAGCGCCTGCTTTCGGGCAAGTGACTTTGGTGGCGTAGCACTAGCGCGGTGGTGTATGGCCGGTCGCCGCGTGCGCAGCAGCGCAGTCATACGCAGCATTTCAGCGCTTCCCAAAGCGGCGTGTCTTGGCTTCCTTAGTTCCGGCCAAAATTTATTCCGACCGCGGGTCACCATCCGCGGAGTGGATTAAAATAGGGTTAGGAGCAATCCCGTTGGCAAAATTTGAAGACTGCCTGCAGCGCCTGGAAAAGATTGTCCAGGAGCTGGAAAAGGGCGAAGTGCCGCTGGAAAAGTCGCTGACCCTCTTCGAGGAGGGAATGCAACTCTCGGCGGCGTGCCGCAAAGAGCTGGAAGAAGCCGAAGGCAAGGTGGAAATCCTGCTCAAGCAAAACGGGAAGCTCCAGGCCGAACCGTTCGAGCCCCTCACCGGAAAGGCGCCGAAAAAGTAAGCGCCACCCCCGGGTCGTCGTCGCTCGTGATGTTCAACAACTGCCGGGTGCGCGTGCGCACTTTGCAGCTAGCTGTGGCCGTAAGACGATGGTCATTTTCACGGGGGTAGGTCATGGAACGCGCCAGCGTAATTCTTCTGCAAGGGAATCCCCGGCTTTCTCAGACCCTGATTGCCGGCTTATCCCGGAAATTTCAATCCGTTCGGGAGGCGCGCTCGCTGGGCGACCTGCGGGTCGCGGCCGCCAAGCACCGTGCCGAAGTTCTGATCGTAGATATGGAGGTCGCCTCCGTTTCCGACGTCGAGCATCTCACCCAGGAGTTTCCCGGCGTCTCGATTGTCTGCAATCATCGGCTCGCCGATGAATCGCTGTGGACCAAAGCCTTGAGCGTGGGAGCGGCAGATTGCTGCCCCTCCTGTGATCCCGGCAGCATTCTGCGCGCCGCCCTGCGGGTTGTGCCGCAGGCTCGGCGCATGGCAGCATAAGAAATCAGCAAAACCAGAAGGACGCCGCAGAGTGGCGCCTTTCCTTGCCTCTTTTACGTTTCCTTTGCGCCCTTTGGGGATATTCTCCGCGGTCTTGGCGGCTTGATGTCGTGCTTTCCCTCTTCCCGAAAAGCTCTCCCCGCCTTAAGCTTCTGCCTTGCTATACTCACGTTTCTCGCATGCTCAAAGAGACTCTGGAACGAGGCCAGGCCCTGACCGATGCGGCGCTGGAGCGCCTGCTGCCCGCGGCCTCGCAACCTCCGGTAAAGATTCACCAGGCGATGCGGCACAGTGTATTTGCCGGCGGCAAGCGGCTGCGGCCAATTCTTTGCCTGGAAACCGGACGTATGGTCGCCGGCACGCTGCCTGCTGGCATTGACGAGCTCGGCGCAGCCCTCGAAATGCTGCATACCTACTCGCTGATCCATGACGACCTGCCCGCGCTCGATAACGACGACCTGCGCCGCGGCCGGCCTACCTGCCACAAAGTTTTCGGCGAAGCGCTGGCCATTCTGGCGGGTGATGCCTTGCAGACCCAGGCCTACGAGGTGCTGGCGAAGCTTCACTGTCGGCCCGAGGCGCGTGTGCGCATTATCTCCGAAATCGCCCACGGCACCGGCACCGTCGAGGGCATGATCGGCGGGCAGGTGGTGGATCTCGAGGCCGAGCACACCAGGCCTGACCTCAAGATGCTCGAATACATCCATCGCTCGAAGACCGCGGCCTTGATCACTGCCAGCGTGGTGAGTGGCGGAATCTATGCCGGGGTTGCCGATGCGAAAGTGGCTGAACTGCGTTCCTTCGGGCAATCCATCGGCTTGGCCTTTCAGATTGTGGATGACGTGCTTGACGTGACACAAACCTCCGAGCAATTGGGCAAGACCGCAGGCAAAGACACCGCTGCGGAAAAAGTGACTTACCCGGCGCTTTTCGGCATAGAGGAATCTCTGAAAAAGGCCGACGGGCTGGCAGATTCGGCCTGCGCCTCGCTCGCAGGCTTTGGCGCGCGCGCCGAAGCCTTGCAATCGCTGGCGCGCTTTCTGGTGGAAAGAAAGAAGTGACCTGGCCGGGCGCCCCTCTGCTTGCCTGTCTCCTGTATGGTAAAAATAGAGGTCTTCCAACGAGGAACGCTTGACTGATTTGTCCTCTCCTCCGCTCGATGTACTGGCCGTTGCCGCCCATCGCGACGATGTGGAGCAGACCTGCGGCGGCACCCTGCTCAAAATGGCGCAACTTGGCTATCGCGCCGGAATTCTCGACCTCACCCAGGGCGAAATGGGCACGCGCGGTACCGCGGAAGACCGCGCCCGCGAAGCCGCCGAGGCGGCGAAGATTCTGCGCGTCTGCTGGCGGCAGGCGCTCGATATTCCCGACGGCCGGGTGGAAAACACCTGGGAGAACCGCCTGAAGGTGGCGCGGGTGATTCGCGAGCAGCGCCCGCGCGTGCTCATCATTCCCTACTGGCAGGGCCGTCACCCGGATCACTATTCCTCTTCGGTTCTGGGCTATGAGGCTTGTTTTCAGGCCGGCCTGGGCAAGCTGGTGCTTACCCGGCAGGGGGCAACTGACGATCCTCTGCCTCCTCATCGCCCCTTCAAAATTCTCTATTCCTCGCTTTATTACGACGCCCGCCCCACCTTCGTAGTGGATATCACCGAGCAATTCGAGGCGCGCTTCCGCTCGCTTATGGCTTACCGATCGCAGTTCGCGGATCAGGAAGCCGGCAAAGACATCTTCCCTGCTGAAAAAGAGATTCGTTCCCGCGTCGAAGCCATGGCTCGCTACTACGGCATGCTGGCCGGCGTCACCTATGGCGAGCCCTACGTGCAGAAGGAAGTCGGCCTGGTGGAAGACGTCACCCTGATTCCGGTGAAGTCCGTGTAACTGAGAACCGGGAGCTATCGGCCGAGGACTCTTCCCGCTCCTTGACGGCCTATCTCTTCACCGCCACCGCCACGCCATCCCTGATCGGCAAAATGGTCGTAAACAAGTCGGGCGATTTATAGAGCAGCCGGTTGAATTCCAGAATTGCCTTGAGCTTCGGGTCGGTTGGGTTCTTCTGCGTGACTTCACCATTCCACAAAACATTGTCGGTGACAAAGAGCCCGCCCCGGCGCAGCCGCGGCAGCGCCAGGCGACACACGCGCGGATAATCTTCCTTATCCACATCGTTGAAGATCACATCGAACTGCTGCTTCTCTTCCGAGAGCAATTCCAGCGCGTCCCCAATCTTGAGGGTGATCTGTTTGCTCACGCCCGCGCGGGCAAAATAGCCGCCAGCCTCTTCCGCATTCTTGCGGTCGGAATCGGTGTAAAACACGCGGCCATCCTCACCCACCGCCCGCGCCCACCAGAGGGTCGAATATCCGATGGCCGAGCCGAGTTCAAAGACCGTCTTGGCCCCGATCATCAGCGCCAGTTGGTGAAGCACTCGCCCTACCGCCGGGCCGACAATCGGAATGCTGCGCCGGGTGGCCTCGGCCTCCATCTGGCGGAGCACTTCGTCGCGCGGCGGCAGCATTTCGTAGAGATAGTCATCCACGCCAGGATAAGTAATTCCTTCCTCGCGCCACTCGGGACGTATTTGGGGTGGCATTGCCTTAACTTTCCCTCGGGAATCTGCCATCTATCCTCCCACTGACGATCGCGAATCCTTCAATTGCCAAGGGTCTGCCCCGGCTTCATTTCTACAATCTCTACCCCAGAGGCCAGCTTCTCGAGTGCGCCAGGCGTTCCCGTGAGCAGGGGAAAGGTCCCGAAGTGCATAGGGATTACAATTTTCGGCTGCAGCAACTTGCAGGCGTACGCGGCCTCGCGCGGGCCCATGGTGAAATGATCGCCGATGGGCAGCATGGCAATCTCGGGCGCGTAGAGTTCGCGAATGATCTGCATATCGCCGAACACGGCCGTGTCGCCGGCGTGGTAAATCTTCACTCCATTGGGAAACTCGATCACGTAGCCGCAGGCTTCGCCGCCATAGATGATCTGCCCTTGGTCGAGAATTCCGCACGAGTGGTCGGCATGCACCATGGTGACTTTGATATCTCCAACGCTCTGCGTGCCGCCCTTGTTCATGGGCGCGATCTGCTTGACGCCCTTCTTCTCCAGCCAGGCGCACAGCTCGAAGATGCCCACCGCCACTGGATTGTGCTTCCTGGCTATTTCGACTGCGTCGCCAATGTGATCGCCGTGCCCGTGAGTGCAAAGCAGCACATCCACTTTCTTGACGTCTTTCTCCGCCGCCGGGCACATGGGATTGCCCATTACCCAGGGATCTACCAGCACCGTCTTGCCGCCTGGCGTCTCGATGCGAAAAGTCGCATGCCCCAGCCACGTAAGTTTGATTCCTTTAAGATTCATCGCTTCTTTTCTTTCCTGGCAGTCAGCATTCAGCGGTCAGCGCTCAGTCACGACAGCTACCTGCATGACTGCTTCGCGATTTGTAAACGCCTGCACCCGGTCCGCGCGAAGCGGAGCTGACTGCTGAATGCTTAGTGCTGAGTTCGACAGCTAGTTTAATATGAACCCCCGTGATCGAGCTAAAGGTGCTCATCCGGCGGGAGCAGATCGCGCAGCGCGTGGCCGAACTGGGCGCGCAGATCACGCGCGATTTTTCCAGCGAAGCCATCATCCTGATCGGCGTCCTGAAAGGCGCGGCCATTTTTCTTAGCGACCTTGCCCGCCAGGTGCAGTTGGATGCCACTTTTGACTTCATTGGCGTTTCCAGCTACGGCGCCCGGCCCGACCCTGACCACGAACTGCGCCATGGCTGGGATTCCACCGGCGAGGTGCGCCTGACCAAGGATGTGGATCAATCCGTGAAGGGCAAGAACGTGATTCTGGTCGAAGATATTCTCGATACCGGCCTCACCCTGACTTTTCTTAAGAACATCCTTCTGGCCCACGGGCCGAAGACATTTCGCATCGCTGCCCTGCTCGATAAGCCCTCGCGCCGCCGGCTGCCTATGCGGGCCGACTATCTGGGGTTCACTATTCCCGATGAATTTGTGGTCGGCTATGGGCTCGACTTCGCCGAGATGTATCGCAACCTGCCTGATATCTGCATTTTGCCGCGCGAGTAGATGGCGGTGCGGCGGCTGATATCATAGAGCCTCCCATGGCGAACTCCGCTACACCGGACGTCGGCTTCCGAGTCGAGCCGCTCCTGCTCGAAGTCGCCGACGTGGTCAACACCACGCTCGATCTCGATACCACATTGCGCCGCGTGGCTGAACTGGTGCGCAAAGTCATTGACTATCAAATTTTTGCCATTCTTTTACTCAATGAGAAGAGCCAGGAGTTGCATGTCCGCTTCCAGGTCGGCTACCCGCGGGAGGTGGCCGACCGGGTGCGCATCAAGGTAGGCGAGGGCGTCACCGGCCAGGCGGCGCAGCGGCGCGAGGCAGTTTTGGTGGGCGACGTGAGCCGCGAGTCTTCCTACATCGCGGCCGTGCCTGAGGTGCGCTCCGAGTTGGCGGTTCCCCTCATCGTCAAGAACCGGGTGATCGGGGTGATTGATATCGAATCCACACAGCCCGATTACTTTACCGAGGAGCACAGGCGCCTGCTCAGCCTGATCGGCTCGCGCATGGCCGTGGGCATCGAGAACGCGCGCCTGCACACCCGCACCACCCGCCAGGCCCGCACCTTGCTGCTGCTCAATGAAATTGCCCGCGAGTTGACCTCGATTCTGAACCTCGACGAACTGCTCAAGCACATCGCCGAGCTGCTCAGCCGGCTGATTGATTACCAGATGTTCAGCATCCTGCTGCTTGATTCTGCCGGCAAGTCGCTGCAGCATCGCTTCTCGCTGCGCTTCCAGGAAAACATTCACATCAAGCACGATATTCCGCTGGGCCATGGCGTCGTGGGCTTCGCCGCCGAGCACAAGCAGGCGGTGCTGGTGCCGGATGTCAGCAAAGACGCTCGCTACATCCAGCTCAATCCCGAAACCCGCTCTGAGCTGGCCGTTCCCCTCATCTACAAAGACAAAGCCATCGGCGTGCTCGATCTGGAGCATACCCGCCGCGGTTTTTTCACCGACGACCACCGCCGCACCATTTCCACGCTCGCCGCCCAGATCGCCATTGCCATCGAAAACGCCCGCCTTTACGAAGAAATTGCCCGCCAGGAAAAACGCCTGGAGCGCGACCTGGCCCTGGCCCGCGAATTGCAAATGCGCCTGCTGCCGCCTTCCACGCCCAAGCTTCAGAACCTGGAAATTGCCGCTAAGTTCGTTCCCGCGCGCGCCATCGGTGGCGACCTGTATGACTTTGTCAGCTATTCGCTCTCCCGCACTGCGCTGGTGATCGGGGACGTGAGCGGCAAAGGCGCGCCTGCCGCCATCTACGCCGCCCTGGTCAGCGGCATCCTTCGCTCTCACACCCCGATGGAGCCCAGCCCCGCGGAGATGCTTTCAGCCGTCAACTTCTCGCTGGGTGAGCGCAGGATTGCCGGCCAGTTCGTCTCGTTGATTTATGCCGTCTGGGATGATTCCGACCTGACCTTGCGCGTGGCCAGCTCTGGCCTGCCTCGCCCGATCTACTGCCATGACGGCAAGACGGAGATCATCGAGGCCACCGGACTGCCGCTCGGCCTGTTCGAAGATGCCGACTATGACGAGCTCAGCTACCAGGCCAAGCCCGGCGATCTGTTTGTTTTCTTCAGCGACGGCATTCTCGACGCCACCAATCAGGCCGGCGAGCTTTTCGGCCGCCGCCGGGTCGAGGAGATCGTCGCCCGGTGCGCGCGCATGTCGGCCGATTGTGTGGTCGAATCGCTATTCAAAGCGGTCAACGAATATGCCGCCAACACCGAGGCCTTCGACGATGAGACCGTGGTCGCCATCAAGGTGAAGGCTGCCGAGAAGAGCTCCGGAACGCCTTCATGAAGCGCGCGGCAGGCAAAGTTCTGGAAGGTCTGGGATTTTCCTATCAAGGCGGGCGCCGGGGCGAAGACCCTACCCTGCATTGCGACCGTGTTCCCTTGCCGGAGCTCGCGACGCGCTTTAGCACGCCCCTCTACGTCTACTCTGCTTCGCTCATTCGAGACCGTCTGCGCGCCTTTGATCGCGCCTTTGGCCCCGCGCCGCATACCATCTGCTATTCGGTAAAGGCCAATTCCAACCTCAGCATTTTGCGCTTGCTGGCCGGCCAGGGCTGCGGCTTTGACGTCGTTTCCGGCGGAGAGCTGCAACGCGTTTTGCGCCTGGGAAGCAAGACCGCCGGCAAGGTTGTCTTTTCCGGCGTGGGCAAGACGGCGGATGAAATGCAGATGGCTCTCAAGGCCAATATTCTGCTCTTCAACATCGAGAGCGAATCCGAATTGGAGGCACTGGCCGCGAGTGCCGCGCGCATGAAGAAGCGGGCCTCGGTCGCTCTGCGAGTCAATCCCGATGTGTCCGCGGAAACGCATCCCTATATCTCCACCGGCCTGCACCAGCACAAGTTCGGCGTGCCCCTCCGCCAGGCCCGCCGCCTCTACCAACGCCTGGCCGCAAAAAAATATTTACGGGTGGCGGGAGTCAGTGTTCACATCGGCTCGCAGATCACCGATATGGCGCCCTTCGCCGCGGCCATGGAGCGCGTGGCAGAACTGGTCACCGGGCTGCGCGCCGACGGCCATTCCATTCTCTACGTAGATGCCGGAGGCGGCTTAGGCATTGACTATCAGCAGCGCGGCGCTTCCGCCTTCGAGCGGCGTGCTGCCTCTTACGCATCCGCCCTGCTCAAACCTCTAAATGGACTGAAGGTTCACCTGCTGCTCGAACCCGGCCGCTCGATCGTTGGCCCGGCGGGCGCGCTACTGACTCGGCTGATCTACCGGAAGGAAAATGATCGAAAGAAATTTCTGGTGGTGGATGCGGCCATGAATGATCTCATTCGCCCCTCGCTGTACAAAGCTCACCACCAGATTGTTTCCCTTCGGCAAAACCGAGGCGGGGCAACAGAGACCGTAGATGTCGTCGGCCCCATCTGCGAGACCGGGGATTTCTTTGCCCGCGGCCGTGAGTTGTCCGTCGTCCAGGAAGGCGGCCTGCTGGCCATTCTCGATGCTGGCGCTTACGGCATGTCGCTCGCCTCAAACTACAACTCGCGCCCGCGCGCTGCGGAAGTCCTGGTGGATGGCCGCTCCGTGAAGCTCATCCGCCGCCGCGAGCGCTTTGAAGATCTGCTTCGGGCGGAAAAATAGCTGCCCCTGCCAGCGGTCGCAGAATTTCACTTCTCCGTTCCCGGGTCCGGGCCTTGCAGCGTACTTCTGGCGGCGTTCTTGAACACCACTCCGCCCTTCATAACGAATACCACGCGCCGCACCGCTGTAATGTCTTGCAGCGGGTCGCCATCGAGCGCAATGATATCCGCCTGCAGTCCCGGCGCGATCGAACCTATCTGATCGCCCATGCGCATCGCCTCCGCGTTCAGCGAATTGGCCGAAACCATGGCCCTCATGGGGTCCATTCCGCAGTCGCGCACGCGGTAGATAAAGTCTTCCGCATTGCGGCCATGCGCGCCCGCTACCGCGTCGGTGCCGTAAACAATCTTCAACCCGGGAACGCCCAGCGCCCGCCGGATGAATTCCTGATGCGCGGGGATAAGGCCTTTCATCGCCGCAAAACCTTCTTCCGTGTAATACGGCGGCGCCAGAAACCGGTCTTTGTATTTCAGATAGGTTTCGAGCAGCAGTCCCGCCTGGGGATCCAGGTAAATCCCGCGGTCAGCCATCAAGCGTAAATCGTCCTCGGAAGCCCCCAGGCCATGCTCCACCTCCGTGCAACCGGCAAGTATGGCCGCGCGAACCCCGTCGCGATATGCATGGACCAGAGAGCGCAGCCCTTGCTCTCTCGCCTCATAGCAGGCGGCATTCAACTGCTCCTGTGACATGGTCATCGGTCCGCGCGTCATGCCGCCCGAAGCAAATATCTTGATCAGGTCCGCCCCGGCTGCTTTTTGCCGGCGCA
>Ga0335079_10005560_pt1 | contig 14424 bp, 8 predicted proteins | sample Lox_Sample_33_FD_206719 | JGI IMG/M metagenome (GOLD analysis project Ga0335079, IMG submission 206719) | Soil microbial communities from Loxahatchee National Wildlife Refuge, Florida, United States - Lox_Sample_3.3 | ecosystem: Environmental > Terrestrial > Soil > Wetlands | place: USA: Florida...
GCTCGTCCCGACAGCTTCTTCTATCGTGCGACGAACTTTGTCCGGCGCAACAGGACGGCAGTGGCGCTCGCATCTTTGGCGATCATGGGAACACTCGCGGGGATAGCGGGCACTCTTTTGCAGGCCCGGACTGCCCGGGCGCAACGGGACTTTGCCTTTCGACAACTTGCCCGAGCCGTGGCCACGGGCCATCTGTTCGACTTTGTTCTTTCCGATGCCGCGCCCTCGGGAAAGCCGTTTACGGTTAACGAACTCCTCGATCGGGCGGCCGAGGACCTGCACCATCAACCAGCCGGAGACGAGCAAACACAGGTGGAACTTCTGGTATCCGTTGGCCGGCAGTATTCGACGCAGGATGAGAATTCCAAGTCCCTGGGGGTACTTCAAGAGGCTTACACGTTATCCAAGGGTCTACCTGATTTATCGCTTCGTGCGGAGACAGCCTGCAATCTGGCGATCTCGCTCGCACGGAGCGGCGACACTCAGCGCGCGGAGACACTATTTCAAGAGGGATTTCACGAACTTCCCGAGGGCCCGGAATTTGCATCGATTCGAGCCGACTGTCTGGCACTTGGCGCCGAGGTGGCGGAGGAAAGCGGTGACATCAATGCAGCCATCGCACGAATTCTGGAGGCGCAACGGGTTTCTGAGACCTCTCTATTCCCAGACAGGGTCATGGAGCTGAGCATTGCGATCGATACTGCAAATGTGTACCGTCAAGGCGGACGAAACCGCAAGGCTCTAGCTGAAAAAGCAGCCGCAATTCTGAGGTCTCTTGGACGGGAAAACACCGAAAATGGGGCAGTGCTTTTCAATGACTGGGCATTTGCGCTGAACCAGCTGGGTCGTCCGCTGGAGGCTGAGAGACTCTACGAGAGAGCCATGAGCATCAGCCGCGACAGCGATAACGATGAAGCCATTTCGCCGATGATTCTGAACAACTATGCGAAGACGCTGCGCAGCCTGGGGCGTCTGGAGAAAGCGGCAATCTATGCAGAGAAAGCCTGCGCCAAAGCCAAGGAAAAGGGCTTTGAGGTAGCCGTAAACCAATCATTACTGGAACGCGCTCGAATCTATCGCGATGAAGGCGATCTTGACCGATCCGGTGCGATGCTTGCGGAAGTCGAGCCCAGGCTGAGGCGAAGCCTCCCTCCGAACCACTACGCATTCGCTGTGCTCAAGGCCGAAGAAGCGCAAAACAAGGCGCTCCGAGGTGACCTCAAAACGGCGCTCCGCCTGGCCGATGAGGCGGTGGCGATTGACGAAGCGTCTATGAAGTCCGTCGGGCAAGGTTCGGATGCACTCGCTACCCTGCTGTATGTCCGTGCCGCAATCGAGATGAAAGGGGGTAATCCCGATCGGGCAGTCGCGGACGCATCGCGCGCGATCAAACTGGTGGAGGAGGCTGCAGAGCCGGGAACGTTTTCAACGCAACTGGCGCGCTGCTACCTTGCTCTCGGGTCTGCGGTTGATTTTGAGGGTAAACATGACGAGGCACGCGCCGCTTTCCGTACCGCCGCAGAAAACTTCCAGCAGACGCTTGGGCCAGACCACCCCGACACGCGTAACGCCCGCCGTTTGGCCGAACTCTCAGCCCAATAGCCCCCTGCAACGCAAATGCGAATATTTTTGTGCGATGCTGTCGTCTTTTTGCTCCGTTTTTCGATTGCATAGGTAGGAACGTCCGATCTTTCCCCTGTCTGGGCCTCTTCGATCGCGGAGCGACCGCCCAGCCTGCCTAGATGATCGGGGAAACTCTATTCCCGGAGGGAGCATATGAAGATCTCGGCACTGTTCGGCACAATTCTGAGTCGGAAATCCAGTTCGAGGTGGTCACACCTGAAGATTGCCGTTCTCTGCTTGTTGGCAATGTTTGCCTCGATCAGCCTCTCTGGAGGGATTCTCTTTCCTAACCCGCTGCTCACTCCCGATTCCACGGGCATCCTGAGTACCTACGGCAAGGTGGACATCACAAACCCGTTTTTCCAAAAGCTGGGGACCAATGGCCGCACGTGCAACACGTGCCACATTCCCAGCTCAGGATGGACGATAACGCCGGAAGATGTGCAGGCCAAGTTTTACGCGACGAATGGGACGGAACCGATCTTCCGCACCAACGACGGCTCAAATTGTCCCAGTGCCGATGTCTCCACACCTCGGGCTCGAAGGAACGCATACAGTCAGCTGCTGAACAAGGCGTTGCTCCGTATCTCAATCGCGACGCCGATGAATGCCGAGTTCCAGATCATCGCTATCCAGGATCCATACAACTGCCCCGAAACAACGACCGCGAATCCTGCTTTTTATCGTCGGCCGCTGCCCTCAACCAACGTCAATTTCCTGAGCGCGGTCATGTGGGACGGACGGGAAACAGTCTTCGGCGCCATACCCGGCAAGTCGCTGAACCTGCAGCAGAGCCTGGCAAATCAGGCTCAGGACGCCACTACGGGGCACGCGCAAGGCCCTGTTCCCACTCCGGAACAGCTCGCGAAGATCACTGAATTCGAAACCGGCATCTCCACGGCTCAAGCCTTCGATCTGCGCGCCGGGAGCCTTACCACGGAGGGCGCGACCGGTGGAGCGATCAATCTTTCCCAGCAGGACACCTATATCGGCATCAACGATGCTCTTGGTGGCGATCCTACCGGAGCGGCCTTCAATCCGAATGCGTTTACGCCCTATGAGTCATGGAAGGACTCCTTTTCCACTTACCGGCAGTCAGTAGCTCGCGGGGAGGAGCTCTTCAATAACCTTCCCATTTCCATCACGAATGTTGGCGGCCTCAACGATGCACTCAAGCAACCCGTCATCATGGGCACATGCTCCACGTGTCACGACACGCCGAATGCCGGCGATCACTCTCTTTCGTTGCCGCTCGCCATTGGTACGACGGCATATCCTGTGCAATCCCCACTCGACATCGACGGGCTGCCCGTCTACACGGTGCTGTGCATCGCCACCGGTCAGACCGTGCATGTGACGGATGTCGGCCGTGCCATGATCTCCGGCAAGTGCGCCGACATTGGAAAGGTGAAAGGTCCGATCCTGCGCGGACTGGCCGCGCGCGCGCCCTATTTTCACAATGGAGGAGCTGCAACCCTCGATAATGTGGTCGAATTCTACAACCAGCGCTTCGATCTCGGTTTGAATCAGCAGCAAAAATCGGATCTTGCCGCGTTCCTGCGCGCTTTGTAAATTGCTGCAGCCGGGCCTCGCGCCTAATCGCGAAACGCCTGAAATGCCAAGAAGCGTTCGCCTGGAACGAGGTTCATGGTCTTTACCGCGCCATAACCGGCCTGTCGTAACTGGCTCACAAGCTCATCTTCGGCGGGCAGCCGGCCGCAGCCGCTGGTGGCAGCGCCCCAAAGATTCAGAGCCTCAACTCCAGGGCTACCTCCCTGGCAGCACGTAGTCAAAAGCAAAAATCCGCCCGGTTTCAAAAAGCTGCTGATGTGATGAAGCATTGCAATGCGCTCTTCCACCGGGAAGTAGTAGATGTTGTTGTAGAGTGTTGCGATGTCGAACAGCTCGCTCGATACTTTTGTGCGAATGTCGCCGTCTTCGACCTTCACGCGTTCTTCCAATCCCCAGCCGCGGAGGTTTCTTCGTGCCACTTCAGCCACCGCCGGCTGAAGTTCCAGCCCAATCGCCGTGAGCTCAGGATTCCTGGTGGCCGCGTGTCGCAGGTAGATTCCGGAACCGCAACCGATTTCGAGCAGACGCAGAGCGCCGTGTGCAGGAAAGGCACGCCGAATCATCTCCGCCTGAAAGGCTTCGAGCACGCGGGAGGAGCGCGCAATCAGTTCTCCGTCCTGGTCAGCCAGGGTCCACAGTTCCCCGTTGCGGAGCTTGGGGAGAGTCTTCGCGATCAGCTTGTGATGCAGCCCAGCGACCTCCTCGACCATGGCCAGAGCGGCGTCGTTCTGCGGTCGGGCAAGCGCCCTGGCCAGACCGCGAAGAGCGTAGCCCTTTGGCCCCAAACTCAAAAGCCGCAGACGAACCCCCATCTGCAGCCAGGCCTCCAGTGCATCTTCGCTTTGTCCGCGGGCAGCGAAGAATTCCGTGAGCGAGTTCAGCGTGGCCGGTCCATCGGCGAGCCGCTTCAGCAGCCCGGCCTCGCCGGCGGCGGCAAGGTATGTGATCTTGTAGAACGATTTCAGCTCGCTTCCGACACCCAGAAGTGCGGAGAGCCGGCCATCGCGCAAAAGGCTGAGAAATGGCTTGAGAAGCATCGTTCTCATTATGATGTATCTCTCGCGGCAGACGAACCGCCGGAGTTTGCCGCGATCGGCACGTGAGGCTTCGTAGAATCTGATTCAATACCTATGAAAAAACTGATCGCGATCCTGCTGTTTCTCGGACTGTCAATCTGCGCATTTGCGCTCGAGCCTGGAGCAGGCCTGGACGAAGCCCAGAGTGCGGATGGAATCCTCCAATCCATCGAAAACGCCACTGTGACCCATTCTGGAAATGATCTTCTGATTACGCGAAAAGACGCGCGCAGGTCAGTTCTGATCGTATTCGTTCAATGCCAGGGACTCGGCGTCCACTACGAACGGAATCAGTGGTGGGTTCTTCCAGTCGGTGCAACGGCGGCGCAGGTGACCGCGAACCGGGCGCTGTGGGTGCTTCCGATCGATCCGATGTCAAAAGGCCGTTCATGGTATCTGAAGCTGGATGGCGGCGAACTGAGCGCGAAGAAGACAGGAGATGGATTGACTGTCACCCTGCGGGCCCAGAGTGTCACTCTGTCGAAAGCAGAGGCGCGCCCGCGCAGCGATCCCTTCGGCAACAGATTCTCTCTCGAGTTTGCGGGCGGCGCTGAGCTGGAGGAGGCGCTGGCTGCGTTCTATTGGGGCACGATTCTCCCGTCGGTCGTTGAGAAAACGATGGCGGCGAACTTTCCGTACCATGACGGATACGTTCTGAGCACTCTGAATGTGAGTTCGTATGCGGGCTCCTATCCAGCAGTCGATCATGAATTTCAAATCAAAGGGCGGCTGGCGATGGGTTCGGAGGTCGATCTGGATGTTGTGAAGCGCATGATCGAGCTTCAGTTCAAGCTGATGAACGACGATCCCGAACATCTCTATCGCGCACCGACTTCAGTGCAGCCTGATGGCCGGCGCGAATACCACGTACGCAGAAACAGCTGGGATAACCACCAGAACGCGGCGATGTTTCCCTTGACGGGGAACATTGAAGTCATCGAAGAGGCGTGGCGGTATTACCAGGCCAGAAAAGACACTGCATGGCTGCGGTCGAACATCGCGAACCTGGAGCATGCTGCCGGCTGGGTTCTGTCGAACACCGACCAGTACGGGCGCGTGTGGTCGGATGTCTACTACGAAGACCAGGTGATCAAGGATGGCCGCGTGACACAGGCCCAGGCTTTTGCCGCACACGCGCTTGTGTTTTTGGCCGAGTTCGAGGATCTGCTGGGACGGCGCGATGAGGTCGCGCGGTTTCGTAAAGCTTCAAAGAAGATGGCCGACGCGCTGGTCGCACCACTCCCCATGGGGTACTGGGACGCAAAGAACGGGAGGTTCATTGATTGGGTCGATCGTGACGGGAGCACGCACGATCACATTCATCTTCTCGCCAATGAGCTGCCGGTGTTCTTCGGGTATGCGACTGCGGAGCAATCCGCTGAGGTGCGTCGCACGATCGACGCGAACGCCGAAGAGTTCGAGCGGTTCCCCAGTTTCGTATCTGCGAAGATCGCCGACTACAGCAAAGCCGAGATTGGCTCCGGCGGACCCTACGATCTCTGCGCGGCAGGCCGGTACTGGTACTGGGATGCCGCTTTTCGAGAATCGCGGGGACAAAGCGACATGCTGCTGAATCAGTTGAACGCGGTGGCCGCCGAGGGCGCGAAAACCGGCTACTTCATGAGCGAACGGTACGACATGGACCATGTGTATTACATCGATGGCAAGGATGCGCATGGGGCTGAAAAATACTACGAGTATCCCAATGTTTTTGCAGCGGTCCTGATTGAGAAGCTGCTGGGCCTGGCGGTTCCCGCCGATGCGGATGTTTCTGTCGCTCCACGTCTGAAAAGCTACGGCAGTGTGGAAATGGGTATTCCTCGGTATGGCTTGCGCTACAGCTATAGCCAGGCGGGGTTTGTCCTGAAGAATCTTTCTGACCGCCCGCGGCGATACAAGGTGGATTTGTCCGGGCTCGGGTTTGGCGCCGCGCATTATCAGCTGAAGAGTCTCTCCCGGAGCGGAATCGTGGATGCACAATCCACGTTGACCCTCTTCGCCCATGAAGAGGCGCACTGGACTGCCATGCGTTGAAAGACAGGCGGCCGCCTTAGCGGCAGAGGCAAGATTGTTGCGAAAGACGCCTGCAACGTCCGCGTTTGGCGCGGTAATTCTCCTATGGACATTGCATAGGAGAACATGGTAGCTTCTTTGGAATATCCAAAGGAGGCAGGGATGGGCGAAGGCAAATCTGAAGTCTTGCAGGGGACGCTGGACCTGATGGTGCTGAAGACGCTGTACGCGATGGGGCCGCTGCACGGTTTTGGGATTGCACGGCGCATCGAGCAGGTTAGCGATGGGGTTCTTGACCTGAACGAAGGGACGGTCTACACGGCATTGCTCCGGCTTCAGCAGCAGGGATGGATCGCGTCGAAGTGGGGCACGAGCGAGAACAACCGGCGGGCGCGATTCTATTCCATTACGAAGCAGGGGTCGAAACAGCTCGAGCGCGAGATGGAGAATTGGGAGCGCGTCGCGGGCGTAATGGAACGGGTGCTGAAGCTGCAGAGGCAGGGGTGAGGCGATGGGCAGGCTGCGAATGCTATGGGCACGAGTGAAGGGGCAGGCTGTGCAGGGGCGCGAAGACGAGGCGTTCGACGAAGAGATTCGCGAACATCTTGACCTGCTGGAAGCGCGCTACAAATCGCAGGGGATGAGCGCGCGAGAGGCGGAGCGAGCGGCGCGGCGGCAGTTTGGCAACGTGACCAGGGTCAAGGAGCAGCAGAGAGTGCAGCGGGGGATTCTGTCGCCGGCAGAATGGTGGCGCGATATGCGGTTCGGGCTGCGGATGCTGGCGAAACGGCCGGCATCGAACGCGGCTGTAGTACTGGCGTTAGCTCTGGGGATCGGGATGAACACCGCCGTGTTCACTTTTGTGAATGGACTGCTGCTGCGCCCTCCGCAAGGTGTAAGCCAGACGGGCAAAATGATCGAACTCTGGCTCAAGCTGCCAAAGAACACAGGACCGCAGGCATACCTGCCGTTCAACCATCCCGACTATGCCTACTACCGCGACCACGCTCACTCTGTGGAGGGGTTGCTTGCCTTTGATGGCGACGGCGTGGATGTGATCTGGAACAACGACGGATCGGGACAGAATCTGAACGTCGCCGCGGTGTCAGGAAATTTCTTCTCCCTTCTGGGAGTCGATGCGGCAGTTGGTCGCACTCTGTCAGTGGGCGACGACCGCATCGACAACCCAAGGCAGGTGGTGGTCTTGAGCTACGCTTGCTGGAAAAACAAGTTGGGTGCGGATCCGAGCGTAGTGGGGCGGACGCTGATTCTGAATGGCGAAGCATTCACAGTGGTGGGGGTGGCGCCGGCGGGGTTTACCGGGCTGATGGTAGCGACAGAACCGGATATGTGGGCGCCGTTGACCACGCAGGAGAAATTCACGCATGACAAGTCGCGGCTGACGAGCCGGGATTCCTACTGGCTGATCGTGGTGGGCAAGATGCACGGCACGAGCGACAGGAAGAGCGTGCAGACCGAAATGCACTTGCTGGCGAAACAGCTTGGACTGTTGCATCCCGAGGAAGAACAAGTTCCAGATGCCGAAGTGTACGCGATGACATTGATGCCCGGACCGTTTCGCGGATATGTCTTTGCATTTACAGGATTGTTGATGATCGTGTTTGTATTGGTGCTGCTGATTGCGTGCACCAATGCGGCGAGCTTGCTGCTTGCGCGAGCAACAGGACGATCGCGCGAGATGGCCACACGGACGGCTCTGGGCGCTGGGCGAGGCAGGCTGGTGCGCCAGATGCTGGTCGAGAGCCTGATGCTGGCGGGACTCGCCGGCGGAGCGGGCGTGGCCATTGCATGGGGGATGTCGCGGTTGCTCATGGAATTGAAGCCGGGAAATCTGCCGATCAATTTAGAGATTCCTATGGACTGGCGTGTCGTGCTGTTCGCCGTCGCTGTGTCAGTGGCTACGGGCGTTGTATTCGGGTTGGCGCCGGCGCTGCGCGCGAGTGCCGTGGATCCGGCTCGAGTGCTGCGGGAAGAATCGCAAACCGCGGGCCGCAAAAAATCGCGATTGCGGAATGTGCTCGTGGTCGGGCAGGTGGCGATGTGCGTGGTGCTGCTTGCCGGGGCAACACTGTGCGTGCGCAGCCTGAGGAACGCCAACGCAATCGATCCCGGATTCGATACACAGCATATTGTGCTGGCGCAACTCGATCCCGGGAGTCTGGGTTACACGCCCGAGAAGGTGAAGGACTTTTACGATCGGCTGATTGACCGCGTGCGGCAATTGCCGCAAGTGACGTCAGCGAGCTATGCGGCATTTCTACCGCTTGGGACATCGCGACAGGCAGGTATGGCGGGGAAGATCCTGGGGCCCGACCCGGATGCGATCCCGACATCGGTGTATCGCGTGGAACCGGGACTACTGGGAACGATGGGCATTCCGCTCGTGCGTGGACGCGATCTTACGTCGAAAGAAACCGATAGTGAAACACCGGACGGCGTTCTGATCAACGAATACCTCGCTCACCGTCTGTGGCCCGGCGAGAACCCGGTCGGCAAACGGCTGGTGCTCAGCGGCGAAAAGACGACGAGCCAGGTTGTGGGTGTCGCGAAGAACGGCAAGTATCGCACTCTTGGCGAAGGGCCAATGGCCGCCGTGTTTCGGGGGACATTGCCGTCAATGCGAACGCTGGTGGTGCGGACAGTGGGAGATGAGCGGACTGTACTCGCCGAGGTGCGGCGCGAGGTGCCGGCCGTTGATCCACTGATGACGACGACCATGGTGCAAACGATCGAGGACTTCATGGAATTTCCGCTCTTTCCGGCGCGGGCCACTGGGTGGCTGCTAGGGACATCGGGAATTCTGGCCGTGGTGATGACAACAATCGGACTCTTCGGGGTGATTGCTTACCTGGTCTCGCAGAGAACACACGAGATCGGAATTCGCATGGCGCTAGGTGCGCGACGGGCCGATGTTCTGAAGCTGGTCATGGGTCAGGGGTTGCGACTCACTGCGATTGGGCTTGGGATCGGAATCTGCGTGGCGCTTGGCGCGACGCGGCTACTGGGACCATTGCTTTACGGTATCGGCGCAGACGATCCGATGACGATGACGGCGGTGGGTGTGGGTCTGGCTGCGATCGCACTCTCGGCGTGTTATCTGCCGGCGCGCAGAGCCATGCGGGTGGATCCGTCGGTGGCTCTGAGGTACGAGTGAGAGGCGAATTGTCCCGATGACGTGCAGGCAAGCTCGACGGCCAGCTCTGGGGTACGGTCAGGCGATTGGGTACCTCCAGAAAGGACCACAGGTCGCAGCGCGGGAGGTCTGGACCACGACCTGTGGCATCGGTGGCTATCCATATTCCCCAAATGGATAGGGGGGAGGGCAAGGGAAAGATTCCCTCACTTTCAGGCTGACACCGCGCGATGTGCTGTGACAACTGTCAGTTTTGCTAGGCTTTTGTTCGAAGCTCAAGACGGAGAAGACGAGAACCATTCCCACAGATTCCAGCGGAAGCCTCTCAGGCGGTGGCGGGAAGCTTCATGAAATCGAGTGCGCGGATCAGATAGCTCTTCAGGTCACGGCGATGCACAACGGCATCCAGGAACCCTTTCTCAAGAAGGAACTCTGACCGCTGGAAGCCCTCGGGAAGCTTCTGACGGATTGTCTGCTCGATCACGCGGGGTCCGGCGAAACCAATCAGAGCACCGGGCTCTGAGATGTTCAGATCGCCCAACATGGCAAAGCTGGCTGTCACTCCACCGGTGGTTGGATCGGTCAGGACACAGATATAAGGAACGCGGGCGTCGTCAAGTTGCGCCAGGGCGGTAGAGATCTTGGCCATCTGCATGAGGCTCACCACGCCCTCCATCATGCGCGCACCGCCTGAGGCAGCCACAACGATGAGAGGCTTTGTCTCGATGCGCGCCCGATCCACTGCCCGGGCGATGGTCTCGCCCACGACTGCGCCCATGGAACCGCCGATGAATCCGTACTCCATGGCGCTGACCACTACCGCATGTGGTCCCATCTGCCCCGTTGCATTGAGGATAGCGTCGTTCAGGCCGGTCTCCTGCTGGGCCTTCTTCAGGCGCTGCTTATAAGGCTTCACATCGGCAAAGTTCAGGGGGTCGGTGGAGCGGAGGCCGGTGTCCACTTGTTCGTAACCGGGTTCGAGCAGCAGGTCGAGTCTTTGTTTCGCGCTGATTTTGAAGTGGTACTGGCACTTGGGGCAGACGTTGAGGTTGACCTCGAGGTCAGCTTTCCATATCGTCTGCCGGCATCCGAGGCACTTGATCCACAAGCCCTCGGTGCGCACGTTCTTCTCTCCGTCACCGGAGGGTTCGAACTCGCCATTCTCGCGCTTGAACCAGGACATAGGGCCTCAGTCATTGTAATTGAGAGCCTTCGGTTATCCGTCATCCGTTTCGAGAGCCCAGGCATGTTGCGCTCGCCTCCGAAACCGGAAGGCAACGGGCAACCGGGTCAGTACTCAATGCCGCGCTGGGCGAGAATGCCCTTCTGATACGCGTGTTTGATCTCGCGCATCTCTGTGACAGTGTCGGCCAGTTCCACGAGAAGCGGATGCGCGTTGCGGCCAGTCAGGATGACATGGACCATCTCCGGGCGATTGCGCAGTGTCTCCGCAACCACCGACGGATCGAGCATTCGGTATCCAATCGCGTAGTTGATTTCATCGAGTACCACCATGTCCCACTCGCCGGACATGATGGCCTCGCGCGCCTCCTCCCATGCCGCCTGCACCAGGCGAATGTCCTCGGGATCGGTTTCAGCTCCGCCCACTTTCACGAAGCCGCGGCCCATCTGCTTAAGAACGAAGTTCTCTCCGAAGACCTGCGTGGAATCGAGTTCGCCATAATGCCAGGAGCCCTTGAGGAACTGCAGCATGAGCACGCGCATTCCGTTCCCGACCGCGCGCAGCGCAGTGCCCATGGCGGCTGTCGTCTTTCCCTTGCCGGGACCGGTGTTGATCAGGATGAGACCGCGTCGAGATGGCTCTTGCGTGTTCAAGATCTGTTGTTCACGTTGCCTGGACGGCATGTCCTTAATGGCCGGAGTGGTATGGGTGGCCTGTGAGGATTGTAAATGCGCGATAGAGTTGTTCGGCGAGCACCAGGCGCGCCAGTGCATGCGCAAGGGTGAAACTGCCAAGAGAAAGCAGCAGTGTTGCGCGTTTTCGCGCATCCTCTGACCAGCCGTCTGCGGGACCAATTGCAAACACGATCTGCTGCGCACCGTTGTCACGATGATGACCGAGCCACTGCGCGAAAGCTTCGGAACTCATCTGACGCCCCCGGCTGTCGAGAAGAACTTTGATCACCGGGGTGCGGCGTTGCTGTCGATCCAGCCACTCGAGCAGCGCTGGTTCGGAGCGAAAGAATTGGGTCTGGCAGCGCGCGAGTGTGGAACAACGGTCAAGGTACATCGCGGAAAGACTCTCAAATGCATCTTTCGATGGCGGCTTTGGTCCGACATGAGCCAGGAGGATCTGCATGAGCAACACTTCATCATCTCATCCTCGTTGCACGAGGCGGCCAGCGCGGAATTTGACTGTAAGGGATCACAAAATCACGTTTTGTGAAACACGAGGAGATTCCGATACAAGTTCCCATATTTGCATGTGATTCAGATCACTCGCTCTGTCTGATTAATCCTTTAGATCTGGAATTGGGATAGTAAACGAGGTTTGGCAAGGTGCTTGCACTCTTGAGTCCTAACAAATCTGTTTATCTTGGGATGGCATTCGTCACAGGGTGGCAACGCCGGACCTTGCAATTGAATTCTTGTTGTATTCGGCCCTATTGATTAATTAACCGCGGAACGGACCTAACCCTCCCCAGCTAGACCCGAGACGCCGAGCGCGATACGCGGATCGGGAATTCGTATTTCAATGAGATCCCCCGGTCCGGAGTCGATCTGGAGGATTTCAATGCGATATTTGCGGTTCCTGACTGCTGCTTTAGCGCTGAGCCTTCTGGTGTTTGCCGGGTTGCTGGCGAGCACCTCAACCCCCAGCCTTTACGCCCAATCCAACATCTCGGGAGACATCGCCGGAACCGTGACGGATGCGTCCGGTGCCGCATTGCCAGACGCCCAGGTCACCGTGACCAGTCTTGACAAGGGGAATGCCAAGACGACGATCACGGATCACGTCGGCAACTATCGTGTTCCATTGCTCTCGCCAGGCAGATATGAAGTGAAAGTCACGGCTAGGGGCTTTGCGACTGCGACGATGCAAGTGACTGTTTCCGCGGGCACCATCACCTCCGCGAACATGGCGCTGGCTGTCGGCAAGACCTCGACCACAGTCGAGGTAAACGCCGGTGAGATCGCCGTGCTGCACGTGGATGATGCGCAAATCTCCACCAGCTTTGACTTGAACCAATTGCAGAACCTGCCGAACCCCGGCGGCGACTTGACGTTTGTGGCGCAGACGACGCCCGGCGCCATCATGAACACCCAGGGCGGCTACGGCAACTTCGCAGTGGACGGCCTGCCGGCCACCTCGAACACGTTCACGATGAACGGCGGTTACCAGGGCGATCCCTACTTGAACCTGAACAACTCGGGCGCGACCAACCTGCTGCTTGGCTCAAACGATGTCGATACGGTGACGGTGACGACGAACAGCTACGACGCGTCGTTCGGCGGACTGGGCGGCGCGCAGGTGAATCAGGTTTCACGGTCTGGAAGCAACGATTGGCACGGAAACGTCGACTACCTTTGGAACGGCCGCGCGATGAACGCGAACAGCTGGTTCAACAAGTACTACGACTCGCCACGCAGCTTCACCAACGCTAACCAGTGGTCGGCGGCTATTGGCGGACCGATCAAGAAGAACAAGATCTTCGGCTTCGTCGATAACGAAGGGCTGCACGTCATTATTCCGGTGATCGGCGCTGTCTATGCACCGAGCCCGGCCTGGCAGAGCGCCATTCTTGGTCCGGCCGGCTCTGCATCTCCGGTTTACGCGCCGTATGGCAACCTGGCTGACAACGGCAACTCCGATGAAGCATCGATGTACCAGTCGATCTTCGGGTACTACAACAACGCGAAGGGCTTCTCAGCAGGCTCCGTGGATCCAGCCGATCCTCAAACGTGGATCTTCAACGGCCAAGGCGAGAACCTCGCAACCGAGTGGCTGATCAATGGCCGCGTGGACTTCAATCTCGCCCAGGCCGACCACATGTACATCCACTTCAAGGTGGATCACGGCATCCAGCCCACCCAGACCAGCTTCCTCGATCCGATCTTCAATGCCCAGAGCCCTCAGCCTTCCTATGAAGGACAATTGAGCGAAACGCACACATTTACTCCTTATCTGACCAACCAGTTCCTGTTTGCGGCGAGCTACTATCGCGCAATCTTCACCAACGTGAACGGAAAAGTTCTGGGCGCTTCCGATGTTCCCTTTGTGCTGTACCCTGAGGGCCAGGCAACCGGGAGCGGAGACTGGGATCTTTCCTTGAACACCAGCGATTTCGTTGGAGGCGCAGACTACGCATTCCCGCAGGGCCGCAATGTGACCGGGTACCAGTTCGGAGATGACATCACCTGGGTGAAGGGCAAGAACACCTGGAAGTTCGGATATTCGTTCCGCCGCGATGACATTACCGACTACTCACCGAGCGTACGCCAACTCGCATACGGCGGCGCCATAAACTACGTTCTGGATCAAGGGGATTTCGCAGCAGGATACAGCGATGAGTGGGTAGAGCGATTCCCGCAGCGGCTCACGCAGCCAATCGCGATGTACGTGGAAGGATTCTATGCGCAGGATCAGTACAAGCCGCTCCCGAATCTGACTTTCACGGTTGGACTGCGCATCGAGCACGATTCCAATCCAATCTGCCGCACCAACTGCGTTTCAAACTTGTCGGCGGACTGGGATCAACTGCCGACGGCTAGAAGCACGCCGTATAACCAGCTGTTTGCCTCCGGCCGGACGCAGGGCCTCTTTGAAGAGCAGATGCTTGGGTGGCAGCCTCGCTTCGGCTTCTCCTATCTGCCCTTCGGTCCCGGATCGAAGACCACCATCCGCGGCGGTGTCGGATTATTCAACGACTACTTCCCGGCGCAGATCATGGGCGATCTGATCTCCAACGTGCCGACCGTGAACCGCTTTACCGTTCTCGGTGCAGCCTATGGAAACCCGATCTC
>Ga0335079_10005561_pt1 | contig 14422 bp, 9 predicted proteins | sample Lox_Sample_33_FD_206719 | JGI IMG/M metagenome (GOLD analysis project Ga0335079, IMG submission 206719) | Soil microbial communities from Loxahatchee National Wildlife Refuge, Florida, United States - Lox_Sample_3.3 | ecosystem: Environmental > Terrestrial > Soil > Wetlands | place: USA: Florida...
CCGCTGGTGCCGTGGGAGTTATCGCGGCCTCCGTTGCCGGCGGCAACCACTACGACAATGCCTGCCTTCCAGGCCTGTTCGACGGCTTGGCACAGCGGGTCCTGTAAATAGCTCTCCATCACAGGCCGGCCCAGCGAGAGGTTGATGATCTTGATGTTGTACGCCGATTTGAGCGCGATGGCGCGCTGGATTGCTGCGATTACCATGCTGTCGGTGCCGGTCCCGTCCCGCCCCAGCACCTTCAGGTTGACGAACTTCACTTTGGGAGCGATGCCCATGAAGGTGCGGGTATAAGACGATCCCGAGGACATCGAAGCATCTCCGCCCAAGATTCCCGCCACGTGCGTGCCGTGGCCGTACCGGTCGAAGTAGTCGTTGCCTTCCGTGAGATTGAAACTCTCGGCATAGACCACTCTGCTCTTTCCATTGGCATCGAGAAGGTCGGGATGGCTGTCCATGATCCCGCTGTCAATCACAGCGACAGTAATGCCGCTGCCATCGTAGCCATACTTCAGCGCTAGATTGGCGTTGATGGCCGGCTCAGCGAAATCCAACGTCGCCTTCAACGGGCGATCGGGTGCGACGTACTCCACATCGGGGTCATCGGACAATTCCCGTAAATGGGCTGCAGATAAGGTGTATGCTTCGCTGCGCACCAGATCCAGATGATGTCGCAGGAGCCCGCCCCTTTGCGCCATCAACTGCTGATGGCGGCCATTGGGCTGTACTCGATAACGAACAATCACATCCACGGTCTTGTCGGGGGGGAGATTCGCCAGGTCGGGAGCGACTTTAGGGTTGGCGGCAGATCCGCACACCACTCCGGATACTAAAAGGACTGCGACTCGAACGCCGTGGTTCATAAGCAATCAGTGCTCGACGTCCGAAGTGCACGAATGCACCCAATGCCTCTGTGCTATAAGTCCTTCTGTTTCTCAAGCGGATCGCCCACGTATGGAGCCTCTGGTACCGACAAGATGGCGTCTCCGTTGCAATTGGGCGACAACGTGTCACTTCGATGGGTATCGCCATGCTGTCGAAGTGCGTTCGAAGTGACAGGCTGTCAGTCATGACTTGGTCGAGCAGAAGCGTATCCCTTTTGCACTGAAATACTTGTTCCTTATTTGGAAGTGGCCTCCCGGTTGCTTTACCGGAGCGGAACGAGATGCCGCTGTCACTGAAATTTTATGTTCATGGCGCGATCACGACCGCCGCGGCTTTGTTCGCGGGCTGCTTAATCCAATCGTCACCCGTGGGTTGGCGCCCATGGCTGCTGACACTCGCGGTCACAGGATTGGTCCACGTTTCGTCCCGGCTGCATGTCTGGCGCACCGATTCGGCCGTTTGGGGCACATAGAGAGGCTCCGCAATCCGGCGCGAGTCCTTCTCGTCCGTCTGAACTACGCCCGAATCCGCTGGCGAACTAGCCGCGGGAGAGGCGAGCCCAGGGACGACTCCCTTGGCCTCGGCGATTTGCTGTGATAGTGTTCTTGCGAAGGAGTCAGCATGTTCGATTGGCTCGTTCGCTTTGTGCGGAAAATCGCAACCCGGATGCGCCGCAGGCGGTCCGATCTGGAAACGTACCGCCCTTCCAACCTTCACGGCCGTGTTCGTTAGAGTACGCTACTGGCCGCGCGACAATTTGCGGTAATACTCGGCGACGGATTCCTGATAGCCGGCCGGAACCCGCACCGGGTCGGTGTTGCGGATGGTGCCGCCGCGGCTTTGCTCGAGTTGATGACGCAGTTGCAGCTCCAGCGCGTCGACTCCGCTGAGAAGTTGCTGGCGCATCTGTTCGACCAGGGCCGGATTCCCCGGGAACCGGCTGGGGTCGAGACGCCGCATCTCGTCGACCAGCGTCTGTAGTTGTTGGCGGGCTTCAGGACTCGTTTCGGTGGCCGAGCGAACCCCGTTGAGCAGGTTCAATCCTTGGTCAATCTCGCGCTGGGTATCAGCGGGGTTCGGACCCTGTTGCGGGGCCACGGCACGTCCGCCGATGCGGGTGTCTCCGGTATCGATGCCGCCATAGACCGGACCTCTGCGGTCGCCGCCGCCTCCGGCCGCGGGATTGCCTACGGGATTGTCTTGCCGGCCGCCATTTGCGCCGCCCTGCCGCCCCCCGTTTTGATTTCCAGGCTGGCCCGCTTGGGCTGATTGTCCGCCCGGCTGGCCCGGCTGTCCGTTCCGGTTGAGCTGGCCGGTTTGAAACGGTTGGCCGCCGGGCTGGCCCTGTCCCGCCTGTGGGTTCGTGCGTCCGCCCATTGCGGCGAGCTGATCGCGCAGACGCGCGAGATCGTCCATCGCCTTGTTGAGCGCCGCGTCTTCGGAACTGTGCTGCGCGTCGCCCAGAGCACGAGCGGCGTCGGTCAACTGCTGCCGCAGCTTGTTCAGATCGCTAGTGAGCGCGGTTTCGAGCGGATCGGAGAACTGGCCCGATCGCAGGAAATCGGAGCTGCGTTGCAGCCGCGTGCCGAGGTCGTTTTCGTCCAGGCCTTCCAGCGCAGTCCGCAATTTGCCGGACGCGCCGGGTTGAGTGGGCGCCAGCTCGCGCGCGGTGGTGCGCATCTGCTGCGTGAGATGCGAAAGATCATCGCTCACCTGCTGGCGATCGTTCACCATCTTGTCAATTTCGCTGGCCGACGGATATTTCGGCTGCTGGTTGGCGGCGCGCGCGGCGCTGATCTGGGCCATCAACTCGCGTACGCGATCGGCCTGTTGCTTCTGGCGGGTTGCAAGTTGCTCTGCTGTCTGGGCCATAGCGCCCAGGCTGCCGCCGGCGTCCTGTTGCTGCAGGCGACCGAGCAAATCCGTGGCTTCGCGCAGCCGCTCCGCCGCCCGCCGGGCATCGGCCGGACTGGCTCCTTGTTGCGAAATCGCGCGACGCAGGTCTTCGTTGGCCTGACGCAAACGGTCGAGCGCCTGTTGGCCCGCCTGCTGCCGGTTTTGCGCCGCTTCGCCGGCCTGCTGTGCATTCTCCTGGTTGCCCGATTGGCCGCCGGAGGAGTTGCCCGCCTTGCCACCGGACTGCCCCGAAGCCGAACTGCTTTGCTGGCCTTGTTGTCCCTGCTGACCGAGTTGCTGCTCCATCTGCCGCTGCAGTTGCTCCAATTCGCGCTGCAACATTTGTTGCTGCCACTTATTCTCGGCGGTCTGCGTCCCATTGCGCTGCTGTTGGGCGAGGTCCGCTTCGCGCCGCGCCAGTTCATCCAGCTTCTTCAGCGTGTCGGCGATCTCCTGGTCCCTTTGATCGGCTGTGCCGCCCGAAGATTTCTGCGTTTCGTATTGGTTCTTCTCGGTATCGAGCTCGAGGTCGAACAGGGCCGCCATGTCCCGTGCCGCGCCGCCTCCACCGCCGCCTCCTCCACCGCCGCCGAACGCGACCTGGATCTGCCGGAACGTGGTTTCGGCGCGCAGCAGGAATTGCAGAGCCTTCTGCTCGTTAGGAATGGCTTCCTTCCACTTCTGCTGCTGCAATTGCTGCGCCGCGGGCGTCATGGCATTCGAAGCCGCGAGCATATCCTTTTGGAAATCGCCGATTGCCCGCAGTTGGTCCGTCAACTCGCGGGCCTGCAGCCGCCCGGAAAGCGAGACCGCCTGGTCGCGCAGCGTGGCTTGCGATTGCGACAGCAGCTTGGAAATGTCGGCGGCCTGCTGCTCGGTCGAGCCTTTGTCAGCCTGTTGCTTGAAGGTAGCGGAAATGATTTCTTTTTCGCGCTGCGAGATCTGGGCCGACATATCGCCGCCGCCTCCCCCACCCCCGCCACCGCCGCCCGCCTGCGATTGCGAAAACTCGCGCTCGAACGGATCGGCTTCAATGAAAATCATGTCGGTATGCGATTCCGCGTTGGCGTCTTTGGCAGTCGCATAGATGCTGATCAGATCGCCCGGAACCAGCTTGAATGCCTCCAGGGAGATCGTGGTGGATCCCTCGGCCTGTTTCGCGCGCTTCTGCGTAGGCAGATCCACCGTGGTTTCCGGTCCGCCGTTCACCGAATAGTGGAGCGCGACGGCGCCAAGGCCGTATTCGTCCGTAGCCTTGGCGGCAATCGTCACCTCTTCGATCGGGCTGGCGTGGTAGTCGTGGCCGGGGCGCACCAATGCGATCTGCGGCGGGTTGGCTTTGCGGGCCTCAATGAAAAAATCCTCGCTGACGCGTACGGGCTGGCTATCCTCGATGCCTGCGATGTGATAGGCGCCATCGTGATCCATCGTGACCCGGGCGTGATAGACATTATTCGCGCCGCCAGAGAGCCGGATTTTCTGTCCACTGTCGAGCTGAATCTGCCCGCCTTGGAGAGGCCGGTCGGTCGTGACGTCCAGTTCGGCCTCGGTCCCAACCACCGCCCGCAGGTCGCCGCCGCGCTCTTCGATTTCGGCAGGCAGGCCGGTCCAGGAAGGGTAATGATAGGTGACGCGAATCTGCTTGACCGCCGGCAAGTCGGTGACCCGAATATGAAAATGCTTCGAGGTCATGGCTCCGGCCGTGACATAGTATTCGACGTTATCGGCCAACCCGCCAAAGAGGAATTCGTAGCCGCCGGCGAAACTGCCGGCGGGCACCGGCTGCATGGGAATCGTCTCCCACTTTGCGGAGCTCTGAAAATGGGCGTACAACTTGACGCTGGGAGACCGCAGCCCGATGGGGAGCGCGGAAACCATCTGGTCGGCGTGCCGGCGTACCACGGCGTCACCCGGCGTTACGCGCAGTTCATACAGCGCAGGCTTATCGCGGTGCGGCCCGGTCCACAGCAGGGAGGCGCCATACCCGAGAAAACCGGGGCCGGCCGCAATCATCCAGATCAGAACCGCGAGAGCCCCGACGCTGGTGCTCAGGGATACCCAAAGCCCGCGGTCGGTGACCACTTCCTGCGGCTCGGCGAAGCGAGCGATCTGAAGAGCATCCCCGGCCAGAAGTTCGATAAACGGATCCTGCCCGTCGCGCTCGGCGAAGGTGGTGAGCCGCTGTTGAAATTGCGGAAAAGCCGTTTCGGCGGTGGCGACCACGCGCCGGCGGTTCAGCCGGCGCAACGGCAATACCAGCCCGGCTCCGGCGGCAATGATCAGAACCAGGATCAGGACGAACCGTGCCGTGGTGACGCTTCCTTGCGAGAAGGCCAGCGCGTTCGCGATCGCAACCAGAACCAGGGTCGCGGCCAGAGCGCCGCCCGTGAGAATCGCCGCACCGCGCAGCACCGTGCTCCAACGGAGACGTTGTTCGAGTTGCGCAATGTAGGCGCGAAGTTGCTCGCGGAAACTCATGGCCCCTCCAGCGGCGCGGCCAAAAACGCCAGTGTTCCAAGGATATCGCACTCGTCGCGCCGGTTGGCCCAGCGCCCGCCTCGGTCCGCACCCATCGGAGAGATAATGAGAACCTATGTCAGCAGCACACTCGGGTCCATTGCCATCCGTGAACCGGCAGTTTCAGCTCGCGGCGCGTCCCGCGGGCTTCCCTAAAGAATCGGATTTTTCATTGATCGATGCGCCGATGGCGGCGCCGTCGGAAGGCCAGGTGCTTGTGAAGAGCAAGTATTGGTCCGTCGATCCCTATATGCGCGGGCGCATCACCGGGGTTCGCACCTACGCGGATCCCGTCAACATTGGCGATGTGATGCAAGGGGCGGCGGTGGGACAAGTGGTCGAATCGAAAGCCGCTGGCCTCGCCCCGGGAGATTTTGTCATGGGCGGATGGGGATGGCAGGAGTACGCCACCGCGGATGCGAAATCACTTCGAAAACTCGATCCTAACCTGGCGCCGGTGTCGACCGCGCTCGGCGTGCTGGGAATGCCCGGCATGACCGCCTACTTCGGCTTTCTTGACATTTGTAAACCGCAACCCGGCGAGACGGTGCTGGTGTCGGGCGCCGCGGGCGCGGTGGGTTCGCTGGTTGGCCAGATCGCGAAGATCCAGGGATGCCGTGTGATCGGCATCGCCGGAACCGACGACAAAGTCCAGTGGATGACCCGCGACCTCGGCTTCGATGCTGCGTTCAACTACAAGTCGGTGTCGGACTATTCGGAAAAACTGAAGGAGCTGTGCCCGAACGGCATTGACTGCTATTTCGATAACGTAGGCGGCGCGATCACCGACGCCGTATTTCCCCGGATGAACACGTACGGCCGCGTCTCCATCTGCGGCCAGATTTCACAATACAACCTGGAGAAACCCGAACCGGGCCCAAGGCTCCTGACCCATATTTTGGTGAAGCAGCTCAAAGTGGAAGGGTTCATCGTGTTTCGTTTTCAGAACCGCTACGCCGAAGGCATCCAGCAGATGGCCCACTGGCTGCGCGAAGGCCGCATCAAATATCGCGAGGAAGTGGTCGAAGGTTTTGAGAACATGGTCAAGGCTTTTATCGGAATGCTGCGCGGCGACAACACGGGGAAGATGGTGGTAAAAGCGTAGGGGAGTGGAGGGCTAGCGGTAAATCCGTGGCCACCAGTCATACGACTTGGGCCAGCCTACTTTTCCCGTCATGCCGTTTCTCGATGGTTTTCTAGTCGTCTGCAACCTGACACCGCGGACTCGCTTGCCGTCATAGCAAACTGTAGATGGAAGAACTCGGGCGGAGCGGTCGTCTAATGAGGTTATGCGATGGAGTGGTGACAAGTTTCGTGACAGACAACACCAATTCGCGATCAATCCGCATTCGAACATGCGGTTGTAGCCTGTCGTCGTCGCTAATCCAGGTTATATTGCGCGACGGATAGTCGCCGAGAGGTGATCGTCATGAAGGTCCCGTTGCTGTTCGCTTTCGTAACTCTGTGCGCGGCCTTGAGTCCAGCCGAGGTGGCCGGCACATGGGAGGGCGTCCTGAGACTCCCAGCGCAGCCAGTCCGCTTCGTCCTCCACATAACCGGAGACGACAGCAATCTAAGGGCAACCGACGACAGCCCGGATCAGGGCGTCTGGGGTACTAAGATCGACTCGATTACTCTTTCAGGTCCCGTTCTCACTTTTGAAATCAATCAGGTCGCTGTCAAATTTGTCGGCAACCTCATGTCGGACGGAACTATTGCCGGGACCTTTACGCAACGTGGAGCTGCATTTCCACTAGTCCTGGCACGATCGGCAGGTGTTCGGCGCATCCCGCTGGATACAACCAGCAGCCTGACCGCGGATCGGTATCACAACAACTGGACCCGCATCGAATTCAATGTCCCAGAGAAATTCACCTATGTCGAGACCGAAACACGTTCGAACCCCGGGGGCATGCAAGCGGATTTTACGGTCGCTGGCGCTAAGTCCACTCGTATCGCGGTATGGATGAACAAAAGGACACTGTACTCCGAGAGGATACCTGGGAACCTGACAGCTCAGATTCCTCTAAAGATTGGGCGACGAGGCGGACCGGCGGCCAATTATACGATTCCGGAAAATAGCATTCAGAAATTACAGATTGGCGGGGAAGAGGCGATTCGGGCAACCGCTTACTATCCGGACCGAGGTAAGAAGATGGTGGAACTGCTCGCCTGGATCAGCACCGAGAACAGCATCGCCCATTTTTACGCCATCATGCCCGCCGACGAGGTGGACATGCTGCAACCTGCCTTCGATCAGATGGTGATGAGCGCTCAGGTTCCATGAAGAGCTTCGGGGACCGTCGCGAGGAAGTGGTCGAAGAGTTTGAGAACATGGTGAACGCTTTCATTGCACGGCGACAACACGGGGAAGATGGTGGTGAAAGCGTAGCGGCGGGGCCAGCTCATCGTATATCCGTGGCCACGACTCGCATGACGGGCACCGGCTGGGGCGTCAGCGTAGTTTCGGCGTTTACTTACCTCAATCACTTGTGCAGAAGCTCGGATGCACCGCACCCAGCTATGTTCAGGAGCGGCAGCAGTACGACCCATGGCACCCATCTTCTGCAAACCGCGACGATTGCCACTGTGATAGGGTACGTCCAGACCGACCAAACAAAGGCATACGCTTCCGCGGTGTAGCCCCCGTCAAATGCCATGCCTGACAACGGTGCGACCAGAAGCCAAGGGATTAGCAACAGTGCCCAGAATACAAAGACATATTTGGCCGCAGCTGGACTCTGCCGCGTGGGATGGGTTTGGCCCCAGTTCCAAAGAGCCGCACCAAAATACAGGAGCACCGACTATAGGAGGGCACTCGCAACGGCTCGCAAAGGGCCGAACGAGGTAAACAGAGTCCTGGTGCCGAACAGCATCAAGCCCACAGCTGTGCCCGGAAACCACAGAAACGTGAAGAACGGAAGGACGATGGGCAGAAGCGAGAGAGTACTTGCGATCAGCATCGAGAACGCCAATCGCTTGCGCTTTGGGGTGAGCTCTGTCATCTGCCAGTTCCGTCTATTTGTAGCTCAAGTGGTCGATAGGCGGCGTTATGCGGAAAAGATGTCCCATCTACTTTACACTCTGCACGTCAAGCTTACTCTTCTTCCCGCTGCGTGCCGAGATAGCGGCTAGCGAGCGCGGATTCGGCAAGAGCGAAGGCGAAGACGAGCAGCATGACGTACCACCAGAGAGATTGGCGGACCTTCGTGGGCGCGGGCGGGCCGCCAGGCACCGACGCTTCTTGCGCCGTGGCGCTGCCTTTTCCCTGCCACAATGCCAGAACGTCGCTGGGGATCACATCGAGGTTCGATTCCTTAGGATCCGGATTGACGGCAACTTCGTTCTGGCGGCCGTTCGCCAGACGGAGCTGATAGTAACCAGCCTTGGTCAGTTGGAACGATTGCGCCGAAGCCGCTTCGCTGAGGGTCAGCGGTCGCTTTCCTTCCGGATCGGTCACTTCCACTCCCTGGCCTTGTTCCCTGGCGTTGCGCAACTCCAGGAAAGCGTCCACGGGGCGGGCGCCGCCCTCGCGTTCCGTGCCTGCGAGGTAGCGCGCGGTCTGTTCCATGAACGGGACGAACGCGGGATGCAACGGAAAATCGTTGGTCAAATTGTCGAGGCCGGTGGTGAGCAGCACCACTCGGCCTTCGCCGATCCGTTTCTCGAGCAACAGCGGCGTCTGGTCGCCTAGCCGCGCGATCACGCGCGCGTTGCCGGCGTCGACATCGAGCGCGTATAGGAACTTCACGCCCGCCCAGCCGTCGGCCTTGGCGATGGCTGGATACGAGGAGTCGATCGAGCCGACCGCCATGTAGCGGTCGGGAACGCGGCTATAGTCGCGCGTCTCGACGATGCGCGTGTCGAAAATCGGAACGCGCAGCCGGCCGCCCGCCGCGGTGCCCGCGCTGATGAACAGGCTGCCGCCCGAGCGCACGTAGCCGTTGAGCGCATTCTCCAAAAGCTGCGGCATCGAATTGACATCGGAGAGAATCACGAAGGCGTAATTCGACGGCTGGCGGTCGGCGGCCTCGTTGACATTGATCGATTCCAAAGTGAACGCCGATTGCGCCGCTGCCGCAAGCGCGGCACTGATATACAGGGGCGAGCGGCTGTCGGCGTAGCTGTGGATGAGAAGGGCTTTCTGCGGATCGGACCGCTCGACGGCAAAGCGGCGCAGGTCGTCGGCCGGAAAGGCATCGGCGTCGATCCGGATTTCGCAGCGGCTGAATCCGTACGGCACCTCGAGCGCCGGGAACTCGACCGTCGCCCTTCCATTGGCCGGCACGCTCACGGACTTGGTCGCCGTGGCCTTGCCGTTTACGAGCAACGTCACCGTGCGCTTGGCGGCAGGCGTGCCGTAGCCGGCGATCACGGCTTGTACGTGAACCGGCTTGGCGTCTTTGCCCCAGACCTGTCCCGGCGCATCCACCGATTCGACCGTCCAGTTCGGCTGTGCATTCGAAACCACGGCGTGCGGCACGAGCGAGACATTGTCGGGCAGGGTCATATCCGAGAACGTGCCCGCCAGGTTCGTCCGCTGCATATCGCTGAACAGGTGCAGCTCGATGGGCGTGCGCACCGACTCGGCGAGGGCACGCACGGCGCGCGCCAGTTCGCCGAAATCGCCGTGGCCATCGCCCGGCTGAACCGACTGCACCGCCGCGCGCAAAGCCGATTGATCTTCGATCGGCTGTGTCATCAGGTGCAACTGCGACCCGAATTCCGCCACCTGGGCGCGCGCCGCGCCTTTCGCGGACAGCACTTGTAAGGCGGCAGTCTTGGCATCCTCCAGGCGTGTGCCGGCACGCATGCTGAAGGAGTTATCGACCACCAACAGGACCAGGCGGCTGCTCGCCAGCGCGGCCGCGTTGCGACTGACAAAAGGATTGGCGAAGGCCAGAATCAGCAGCACCAAGACCAGCAGACGCAGCGAGAGCAGCAAGAGATAGCGAAGCCGCTTGTGGCGCGTCGAGCTTTTTATGTGCGACTCGAAGAACATGAGAGAGGCCCATTTCTTCGGTGTGGTGGTGAGCCGCTTCAGCAAATGCAGGTAGAGCGGGAGCGTAACGCCGGCCAGCGCCGCGAGGAACCAGGGAGAGAGCAGGCCCACTTAGCCGCAGCCTTTCTGGAGAAATCGTGGGGCAGCCAATCGTGAGGCTGCTGAAAAAGTCGCAATTCCGACCGCTCCCTTTGGTCGCGGCTCGGTAAGTCCGCTCGAATGAGCCAATGCCTTGCTGAGCCGCGACCGTAGGGAGCGGTGCTGCAGACTAATCACACAATCCCCCAGCGGCGCCGCAGCCACCATTCGGAAAAGCGGAGCAGGACCAACACCAGAAAAACCAGCGGCAGATTCCAGAGGTCGCGGGTTTCGCGCACGGTCACGCCCGCCTCCGAGTACGGAATGCGGGCCGCCAGCTTGCTCAATTCCTCGGGCTTCCAGTACTGCCCGCCAGTCTGCGCCGCCAGACGTTCGAGCAATTCCCGATTCTGTTCGGTGTGAAAATTCTCGGCGACGCCGTCCATGCGCTGAAAGGTCAAGACATCGCGGCCTAATTCCTGAAACTTGCCGTTGGCGTCGGCACGTTGGGCGGTGACTTCGGTGAGATAGGCGCCGGTTTTGGGAGCGGACCACGTACCCTGGAACCGGCCCGGATTATCGGGTAGGGGCGACATCTCGACCCGCGCACTGATGCCGCTCGGCCCCAGAATGTGCGCCTCGACTTTGGTATCGGGCGCCGGATTGTACTGCTGATCGCGCACGTCGGCCGTGAGCTTCACCGCGCCGTTATCAAGCAGCACCTGCGCCGGAATCGAGGCGACCACGCGGCCGGGCGTGTCCGAAACCACCCACCGCAGCAATTGCTGCCAAAACAGATCGTGCGCGGTATCGCCCAGCGGAGAACTCATCTGCCAGCGCCAGCTTCCGCCCGTGGCCATGATCGCGGCGCGCCCGCGGCCGAAGCTCTGCGTGATCAGCAGCGGCAGTTTGCGGCCTTCGGGCGTAATCATGTTGGCGAGAACTTCAGCGCCCGGCTTGGGCGTGCCGGGATCTTCGTAATCCATCAGGTACGGCAGCTTCTTCCACTTCGCGGCATTGGCGGCGGAGTCGTCGACCAGGCGCGTGATGATGTTGTCCACGCCGGCGGGCGCCAGTTCCGCGGTTGTATGCGTGAGCCCGCTCCTCGGATCGGCCTCGCGATGAAACGTGGCCGCCTGGCCGGGAAGCGTGGTCGGCATCAGATCGACAATTTTCGAAGCGTTCCAGCCGCCGTCCGCCAGCGCGAACTGGCCGCCGAGCAGCAGCAGGCCACCGCCGCGCCGATCCACGAATTCATGAATCAGCTCCTGCTGATTGGGCGTAAAATAGGCCGCCTCTACCGAACCGATGATGAGCCCCTGATAGCGGAAGAGATCTTCGGCGCGCGAAGGAAAACCCTCAGCGAGTTCCTTGGGATCGGAGATGCCCTGGCGGTAAACCTTGTTCTGGCTGGTGCGATCCATGGAGACGATTTGCACCATGCGATCGTCCTCTTCGGCCTGGCGGATAAACTTGTACTCCCAGCGCGGCTCGCCTTCTATATAAAGGATGCGGCGCGCATCCGAGCTCACGTTCACCAGGCGCGTCAACGTGTTGTTGGCGAGGTTTTCCTCGCCGGGAAGCGGTGCGGCGGCAATCTGCAGCGTGCGGGCGCCCGCACCTCCGATATCGAACATCACGGTCTCAATCTGCCGGTCGCCCTCTTTTTCGAGCTTGACCGCGCGGGACGCCAGCACCTTCCCTGCGCCGGAGCTGACGTCGCGCACCGTGAGCGTAATCGAAGATCCGGCATAGCCACGCTGATGCAAAGCAATCCGGACGGCGATGCGCGATTCCGCCAGCGCACGGGGGGCCACCTCGGCATCATCGAGTTCCACATCATGCGCGGCGCGCTCGCGTCCGAGCCCCACTGTGTGCACCGGAATATGGCGCGCGCGCAGCGCGCTGATCGCGTCGGGATCGATGCCGCCGGCGTTGTCGTCGCCGTCGCTCAGCAGCACGACCGCGCCGATCGGCAGATCTGACGTCTCTTCGCTCAGTTGCTTGAGGCTGTCGCCGAGGCGGGTCGAGGTCGCGTTCGGCTGCAGATCCTTGAGGCTCTCGATGCGCGCAGGCGCTGAGTCCACACGGTACAGCCGCGTTTGAAAAGAGCGCTTGAGGCTGTCGAGAACACCGTTCTGCAGCGCCTGCACGGCCTGCGCCTCGCGGGTGGCGCCGTTCTCGGTGATCGCCATGCTGCGTGAATCGTCCACCAGCAGAGCGATGATGTTTTGCTGCGGCTTCAGCTCGGCAATCGTAATCGCCGGCTGCCATAACAACACCAGGAGTATCGCGGCGAGCAGCGTCTGAAGTCCCCAGATGATCCACGAATGCCAGCCCCGCACGGTGGCGGCCGCCTCCGACCGGCGGGAGCGAATCAACAACGCCAGGCCAAGACCCGCGGCGACGATGAGCAGCGCGAGCACCCATTTCGGCCACGCTCCCAGCAGAGCGAACTGGCCTTGGGTGTAAACGGAACGTGGGTACTTCAGGAAGAACTCGAACATGGGCCCGGCGCGCCTAGTGGGTCATGGCGTAGGTGATGTAGTTCAAAACGATGCGAAACGCCAGCCCTGAGAACTTTTCGGGGTACTCGGGACTATCGGCCCACTCCCACGCGTCGCCGAGATGCATGTTGGCGCAGATCGCCACCATGATGCGGCCGTGGTCGTTGCGGATGGCCCGCCATTTGGGCACGTAGCCATCCTTTTCATAAGTGCGGCCGGTGTTGACGTAAACTTCGCTTGGGATTTGAAACTTCTCGTTGATGTCATACAGAACGTGGTAGATCTCGTCCTGATCCCGCAGATCCTCGACCACTGCGTTCGGCAGGACCTGCCGCATGCCGGCCATGAAGTGCTGCCAGTCGTCGGTGCCGTGGAAATCGTCGACCATCAAAAATCCGCCCTTCAGAAGAAAATCGTGAAGGCGTTTGGCTTCCTGGTCGGTAAAGGTCCAGGTGTTCACGTCGACGGCGTAAATCCAAGGGTAGTCGAACAGGTGGTCGTCATCCAGGTTGACCACGTTCAGAGGTGACGGCGAGTTGATGCGCGTCAGACGGCGCAAGGCAATGAGGCAATCATTATCGGCTTTGGGAAAATCTCGGGACCAGCTACCGCCATACGCACGGAACCCGTAGCTGCCGCCTCCGGCGTAGCCCGAGGTGTATTGCAATCGGCTCCAATAAAACTCCGAGGGCACATTGGGGCCGTCCGAGTAAGAGTATCGGTTGAACCGTCCGTAGCCTCCGAATTGCAGCGCGAACAGCCCGACCGTGAGTGAAAACAACAGGGGGAGCGCGGAGAAGGGCCGCCACATCTTCATACGAATGTTGCCTCGAATGCCTTTTGCAAGCGTATCAAAAGCACGGCGGCAGCGGGGACGCGGCTCCGGCGGTACGATGTTCAGAGACGGATGCAGCGACGCGATTTTCTGAAACTTGCCGCCTGGGGCGCCGGCGGCCCCCTGATGGCGCAGCAGCCCCAATCGTTCCTGACGCCGGCCGCGGCGCCAGACGTGGCGAAGGCCGAGTTCAACCTGGAGATCGCGCCGGTGGCGGTCGAACTGGCGCCCAATCGCATTATCAGCACCATCGGATACAACGGCACATCGCCGGGGCCGCTGCTGCGCATGAAAGAAGGCGTGCCGGTCACGGTGAATGTCGTCAATAAGACCGACGTGCCGGAGTATGTGCATTTTCACGGTTTGCTGATCCCCGCTGACGTGGACGGGTCGGAAGAAGAAGGCACGCCGGTAGTGCCCCCGCACGGCAGCCGCAGCTATCGGTTCACCCCCACGCCCGCCGGCACGCGGTGGTATCACACACACACGATGGCGATGGATGACCTGCATCGCGGCAGTTTTACGGGCATGTTCGGGTTTCTGGTGGTGGAGGGAGGAAGCGATCCCGGCCGCTACGATCAGGAGCACTATCTCGCTCTGCGCGATTGGGAGCCGTATTTCAGCAGCCAGGCGATGGATAACGATGACCTCGACGCGCCGGGACCGCAACCGGAAAAGCCGGCTGTCATGGATACGCGGCCG
>Ga0335079_10005562_pt1 | contig 14419 bp, 11 predicted proteins | sample Lox_Sample_33_FD_206719 | JGI IMG/M metagenome (GOLD analysis project Ga0335079, IMG submission 206719) | Soil microbial communities from Loxahatchee National Wildlife Refuge, Florida, United States - Lox_Sample_3.3 | ecosystem: Environmental > Terrestrial > Soil > Wetlands | place: USA...
ACAAGTGTTCCTCGAGATCGCCGGGCAGAAAATCGGGCGGCGAATTCTCGAGATGTTCGCGCAGCAAATGTTCCGCGGAGCGGGGCTGGCTGGCGAGTTGCGCGAAATCCAGAGACAGCGGGACGCAAATTCTCGCGCCGCGAATCGCGTACGCGCCAATCGTTTGTTCCGCGCCGTCGCGCTGCAAAATCACCGCGTTAATATCCTGAACGCGGCGGATCAATTCCGGATGGCCCCGCAGCACTTCGTCCAGCTTTTCCAGTTTTTTGTGAACGGCGCTGGCCCTTTCAAAATCAAGTTCCTCGCTGGCCCGTTCGCGCTCGTGCTCGAAACTTTCGCGCAGCGATTCGCCGCGCGTTTCGACGAACTTTACGAGGCGCTGTACCTCCGCGCTGTATTCCTCTTTGGTGCAGCCTGCAAAACACGGTGCGAGGCACATTTTCATTTCCGAATAAATGCAGCCGGGAAATTCCGGGTCCCGCCGGATTTTGATCTGGCAGCGGCGCACCTTGAAAAAATCGAGCACACTCCCCGCGAAGGCGTCGGCGGATTTGCGGGAGGGAAAGGGGCCGTAGTATGCGCCACCCGCGGGGATGCCGGCGGCGTCCACGGGAATGCGGCGCGTCGCGTAACAGCGGGGATAGGCGTTTCGCAGGTTGATCTTGAGCACGGCGGGCGGGCGGATGCGGAGGAGTTTGCGATAGCGATCGGGGAAGAGACGGCGAGAGTGGACGAAGTACGCGAGCGCTTGCTCGAACGTGGACGAGGTGATGCGAAAGCGAACACAGCGGGCGAGCGAGCGGAGATTGAGGCGCTTGCTCGAAGGATCGGGATGGCCGAGCAAACGCTGCAGGCGGCGGCGCAAATCCGCCGTGCGGATAAAATAGGGAATTGCGGTTGGCTCGCGCGGCTCGATGAGGCAGACAGCCTTCAGCGGTGGCAGCGCGGCGAAAAATTCTTCATCGCGCGAAGGGTCGAATTCCAGGCCGCAATCGAGTTCCAGCACGGAATCAGAATACCCCGCGCACGTCAGGAGCGCAGTACCCAAGAGGAGATGACCAGGCGCTGGATTTCGCTGGTGCCCTCGTAGATTTCCGTGATGCGCGCATCGCGATAGGCGCGCTCGACGGGATACTCACGGCTGTAGCCATTGCCACCATGGATCTGGATAGCCTTGTGGGAAACGCGGGTGGCCATTTCGCTGGAAAAAAGTTTGGCAATGGCGGCGTCCATGCTGAAGCGTGCGCCCGTATCCTGTTTCCACGCCGCCTTGCGAACGAGCAAGCGCGAGGCGTCAATTTCCGTGGCCATATCGGCGAGCATGAATTGCAGGGCCTGGAATTGCGAAATTGGATGGCCGAAGGCCTGGCGCTCCTGAGAATAAGCGAGAGCGGCTTCAAAGGCGCCCTGCGCAATGCCGACGGCCTGCGCGCCGATGCCGATGCGGCCGCCATCGAGGGTCGAGAGAGCGACCTTGTAGCCTTCACCTTCGCTGCCGATGCGATTGGCGACGGGAACTTCGCAATCGGTAAAGGCAAGTTCGCTGCAGGCCGTGGCGTTGATGCCGAGCTTCTTTTCTTCCTTGCCGACTTTAAAACCGGGCGTGCCTTTTTCAATGACCAGCGCGGTGATGCCCTTTTCGCCTTTGGCGGGATCGGTGTTGACGTAAACGATGGCGGCATCGGCGGCGCCACCGTTGGTGATCCAGGCTTTGGTGCCGTTGACGATGTAGGTGTCTCCCTTTTTCACCGCTTTGGTTTGCAGGGCGGCGGCGTTGGAGCCGGCTTGCGGCTCGGTGAGGGCGTAGCAACCGATCTTTTCGCCGCGCGCGAAGGGCAGCAAGAATTTCTTCTTTTGCACTTCGGTGCCATAGCGATGGACGGGATCGCAATAAAGGGAATTCTGGACGGAGAGAATCACGCCAGTGGATGCGCAGCAGCGGGAAATTTCCTCGATCACGATGGTATAGGCCAGGTGATCAAAACCAGCGCCCCCTTCGGGTTCCGGGATGGCAACAGCGGTAAGACCGAGCTCAGCCGCTTTTTTGAAAAGGGCCAGAGGGAAGTGGCCCTTTTCATCGTTTTCGCGTGCGAGGGGCTTTACCTCCGCTTCCGCGAATTCGCGGACGCTCTTCTGGAGAAGAGCTTGTTCCTCAGTCAAATCGAGATTCATGGCTGGGCTCCGTCAGATGGGGCATTGTAGCGCGGATGAAGGAGGGAGTGTTGGCGCTAAAGCCGGGGAACTGTATTTTAGAGCGCTGTCGTTTTATGCTTACCTGCCTCAGAGGAAGAGGCCTGTGGATCGTCGACGTGCAACGGGCGGGCGTTTCGGTACGTCCCACAAATGAAGATTGAGAGAGCAAGGATCAGGTCCGCAGTCCGGCAAAGAAAACGGCAAGTGATCTGTAGAAGTGATTCCAAAAGGTTCCGGGGGCTCATGAACCGAAACGTTACGGCAGGAGGAGTTGTCGTCGCTTTATTGGTGCTGGCGGGCTGTACGGAACATGCCGCGCCGCCGCCGGCGGTGCCGGTGGTGCCGGTCATGGCGGCGAAGGCGGAAGCGAAGGCGATGCCGATCGAATTGCACGAGATCGGGACCGGCGAGGCGTATTCGACGGTGTCCATTGAATCGCAAGTGGCGGGCATTGTGAGCGCAGTGCAATACATCCAGGGACAGTATGTGAAGAAGGGCGATTTGCTGGTGAGCCTGGACGACCGTCCGTTTGCGGCGGCGCTCGAGGTGGCCGAGGCGAATCTCGCGAAAGACCGGGCGAACGCGGAGCTGGCGAGCGTGCAAGCGGAGCGGTACGAGAAACTTTTTCAATCGGGGGTGGTGCCGAAAGAGCAGCTGGACGAACAACTCGCAACAGAGGCGGCGGACAAAGCCGCAGTGCAAGCGGACGAAGCGGCTGTGAAGACGGCAAAACTGAATGTTTCCTACTGTTCGATCTACGCGCCGATTGACGGACAAACGGGGAGCCAACTGGTGTATCCCGGAGCGGTGGTGAAGGCGAATGATGTGCCGGTACTCGTGGTAATCAATCGAATCTCGCCGCTCTATGTGGACTTTTCTGTGCCGCAGCAATATCTCGATCAGATCAAATCCTACATGGCGCACGAGAGGCTGCCGGTTCGTGCCACGGCTTCCGACAATTCGGAGCCCGAAATGGGATACCTGACGTTTGTGAACAATACCGTGAACGCGAGCACTGGAACGATTCTGTTGAAAGGCACGTTTGAGAACCGGGACCGGCGGCTGTGGCCGGGAGAGTTTGTCAACGTGGTGCTGCGGCTGGCGGAACAGGAAAACGCGGTGGTGGTGCCATCGCAAGCGGTGCTGAGCGGACAAAACGGCGACTACCTTTTCGTGATCAAGCCAGACATGACGGTGGATCAGCGGACGGTGAAAGTGGAGCGCACGGTGAACGGGGAGTCCGTAATTGCCGAAGGGGTGAAGCCTGGAGAAACGGTGGTGACGGACGGGCAACTGCGGCTGATGGCAGGGACGAAGGTGCGAGTAAGGACGAGCCTCTAGGAAGCGCGAAACGCCATGCAAATCGCGGAAAACTTCATCAAGCGGCCGGTGATGACCTGCCTGGCCACGGCAGCGGTGCTTATCTTCGGGATTGTGGCGTATCGCAACCTGGCGGTGAGCGACCTGCCCAACGTGGACTTTCCGACAATCTCGGTTTCCGCGAACCTGTCCGGAGCCAGCCCGGAGACGATGGCCTCGGCGATTGCCACGCCGCTCGAGAAGCAATTCACGACGATCGCGGGCCTGGACTCGATGACGTCCACGAGCGCGCTGGGCACGACGCAGATCACGCTGCAGTTCGATTTGAGCCGGAACATTGACGGAGCGGCACAGGACGTTCAGGCGGCGATCACGGCCGCGGCGAACCAATTGCCGCCCAACATGCCGACGCCGCCGACATTCCGCAAAGTAAATCCCGCCGACTCGCCGATTCTCTTCTTGGCGGCCACATCGCCTACTCTGCCGCTTTCTCAAGTGGACCAGTATGCGGAAACGCTGCTGGGTCAGCAGATCTCGATGGTCAGCGGAGTCGCGCAAGTCTCCGTGTTCGGATCAACGCCCTACGCGGTGCGCATTCAGCTGGATCCCAAAGCATTAGCAAGCCGGCAGATCGGGATTGACGAAGCGGAACAGGCGGTGCAAAACGCGAACGTCAACCTCCCGACGGGGACGCTTTACGGGACGCACCGAGCGTTCCGCGTGCAAGCCAACGGCCAACTGATGAGCGCGGCGCCTTACCGGCAGCTTATTGTGGCTTACCGGAATGGCGCGCCGGTGCGGCTGGATGAGCTTGGGCACGTCTATGACAGCATTCAAGACACGAAATTGGCGAACTGGATCAACGGCGTTCCGGGAGTGATCCTGGCGGTGCAGCGGCAACCAGGGACAAACACCATCGAAATCGTGGATGCCATCAAAAAGCTGTTGCCGAGCTTCCGGGCGATCATGCCACCTTCGATGAACCTGGCGATCGAGTACGACCGTTCGGTAACGATTCAACAATCGGTCGGCGACGTGAAGTTCAGCCTGCTGCTGGCGATTTTCCTCGTAGTTCTGGTGATTTTTCTTTTTTTGCGGAACGCCTCAGCAACACTGATCCCTAGCTTGGCATTGCCGATGTCCATTCTGGGAACGTTTGCCGTGATGTATCTGCTCGATTTCACGGTGGACAACATTTCGCTTCTGGCACTGACGCTGTCCGTGGGATTCGTGGTGGACGACGCGATCGTGATGCTGGAGAACATCGTGCGGCACATGGAGCACGGCGAAGGAGTGCTGGAAGCCGCACTGCACGGCTCGCGCGAGATCGGATTCACGATCGTATCCATGACGCTGTCGCTGGCGGCGGTGTTCCTGCCGGTGTTTTTCATGGCGGGAATATTGGGACGGCTGCTGCACGAATTCGCGGTGGTGATCATTTCCGCCATTCTGGTGTCGGGCGTGGTGTCGCTGACGCTCACGCCGATGCTTTGCAGCAGGTTCCTGAGGCCGCACATCGGCGAGCAGCACGGGCGGATGCACAACGCGCTGGAGCGGATGTTCGACAGAATGCTGCGCGGGTATGAAGTGACACTGCACTGGGCGATGCGGCACCGCGTGACGGTGATGGTGGCCGGCGTTTTGCTGCTGGTAGGGACTGCGTGGCAGTTCTGGGTGATTCCGAAAGGATTCCTGCCGGAAGAGGACATCAACGAAGTGGTTGGATTCGACGAAGCGATTCAAGGCATATCGTTCGACTCCATGAAGGCGCACCAGGAGGCTCTGAACAGGTTGGTGCTGGCCGACCCGAATACGCTGGAATTTTTCTCGAGCATCCAGGCTTCCGGGACGTCGGGGCTGAATATCGGGCGCTTTTTCGATCATCTGCATGACCGTTCCGAACGGCCATGGACCAAGAATGCGACGTACGAAAGGCTGAATGATAAATACGGAAACACAGCCGTGGCAGGCACGCTGGTGCACGTCATACGGCCACTGTTCGAACATCACATGACGATTTCGGACATCATGCGAGAGATGGAACCGAAATTCAATGCCATCCCCGGCCTGCGCGTCTTCCTGCAGAATCCGCCTTCGATTCGGATCGGCGGCCAACTGACGAAGAGTTTGTACCAATACACGCTGGTGAGCCCGGATACCGATCAGCTCTACAAATACGCGCAAATCATGGACGACAAGATGAAAAAGCTGCCGGGGCTGATTGATGTGACGACGGATTTGCAGATTAAGAGTCCGCAGGCAGACCTGAACATTGACCGGGACAAAGCGCTGGCGCTTGGCGTGACTCCGGAGCAAATCGAAAACGCGCTGTACACCGCTTATGGTCAGCGGTGGATATCCACGATCTACGCGCCGACAAACGAATACTGGGTCATCATGGAGCTCGAGCCGCAATACCAGGAAGACCCGCAGATGCTTTCGTATCTGTACATCCGTTCAACGAACGGACAACTCGTGCCGCTGAATGCGGTTTCCAGCTTGAAGACGAGCCTGGGGCCGTTGACCGTGAATCATCTGGGGCAACTGCCGTCAGTAACGCTTTCGTTCGACCTGGCGCCGGGAGTCTCCCTGGGGGAGGCAGTGAGCGAGATTCAGAAGCTGGCGGCTGACACCTTGCCGCTGACGATCAGCGGGAATTTTCAGGGGACGGCGCAAGCGTTTCAACAGTCGCTCTCGGGGCTGGGGATGCTGCTGGCGATGGCGATCCTGGTGATCTACATCGTGCTGGGAATACTGTACGAGAGCTTCATTCATCCGATCACGATTCTTTCCGGATTGCCCGCGGCGGCGTTCGGCGCGCTGGCGACACTGATGATCTTTCACATGCAGCTGGATTTGTTTGGATTCGTGGGAATCATCATGCTGATCGGCATCGTCAAGAAAAACGCGATCATGATGGTGGACTTCGCGATCGAACTGGAACGCGCAGGACACACGACACCCGCCGAGGCCGCCGTGCAGGGCTGTCTGATCCGCTTCCGGCCGATCATGATGACCACGATGGCGGCGATCATGGGGACTGTACCCATTGCTTTCGGCACGGGAGTCGGAGCGAATTCGCGGCGGCCGCTGGGAATGAGCGTGGTTGGCGGGCTGATCTTTGCGCAGATCGTGACGCTGTATCTGACGCCGGTTTTTTACACGTACATGGATTCCCTGCAAACCTGGCTGAGCCGAAGTCGGCGCAAGACGATTACCCAAGAGAGTTACGCCACAAGCGACTGACCGCTGTTCCAGCAAAATTACAGGAGACTTCAGGCGAGGGCCGAGCGCATACGGGTGTAAGTGGTGGAAAGCTCCTCGGGGTGAACGCGCGTTTCGGCGGTGACGGTCATGAAGTTGGTATCGCCGATCCAGCGAGGCAGAGCGTGAAGATGGAGATGACCGGCGACACCAGCGCCCGCGGCGCGGCCAAGATTCATTCCAAAGTTCACACCGTCGGGCTTGTAAAGAGTGCGAAAAGCGGATTCGACTTTTTGCGACAGACGCATCATTTCGGGTAGAGTCTCGCCATCACACAAGCCAAGTTCAGCGACGTGGGCATAAGGAACGATCATGAGGTGGCCAGAGGTGTAGGGAAAACGGTTCAGGATAATGAAGGATTTTGCGGCGCGGAGAACAATAAGAGTTTCGGAGTCGTTGTTGCGGGCAACGGCGTCGCAAAAAATGCAGGAAGGCAGACTACCCGAAGCGGCTTGGGCCATGTATTGATAGCGCCAGGGAGTCCAGAGATAGTCCATCGCGAGAAGCGCCTCGGAACGAAAGGTGCGCGCACAGGATAGCGCAGAACGGGAGATCCGGTCAGGATTTGGCGGCTTCGGCGGACGAAGCGGCGGCAGCTTCGGCGGCGGCGGTCATGGCGGCGGCCTCCGCGCTGTTCACAAAATCCTTCAGTTCCTTGCTCGGTTTGAAGAAGGGGATTTTCTTGGGCGGTACGGTAACTTTGGCGCCTGTCTTGGGATTGCGTCCGACGCGGCCACGGCGCTGGCGCGTGCGAAAGCTGCCGAAACCGCGAATTTCAATCTTGTCGCCCTTTTGCAGAGCTTCAATGATGCTTTCAAAGACCGTTTCGACGATGATTTCTGATTCCTTGCGAGGAAGCTCGGTGACCTTGAGAACCTCCTCGATCAAATCGGCTTTCGTCAATGTCGGTTGATTGGTCATCGTGCGCATGCCTCTTCACGCGGTGAAGCGAGTGTCCTGGAAAACCGTTGTCACAAACGCCCTGGTTGCGGGGGATTCGCGTCCCACAACCTGATGATGCGGAACGCCTTAATGGGATTTCACCCGCTTGGTTGTCCCTCTTCCTATCACTAAATTGGCCCTGAGGTAAAACGAAATTTTCAAGCCGGTACCGCCGGGCGGACAGGCCCACTTACCAAACCGGCCCCATGAACCGTGAAACCCGTTCAGCGCGAAGACGATAATTTCGACTGGATCGCGTCTCCGATCGTAGCCGTCGAGGAGGAACGCGAGGTCTTGTGATACTGCTCGATCTCCTTGCGTTCCTGCTGCTTGGCGGCCGCTTTGTAGCTCAAGCCGATGCGGCGCGACTCCTGGCTGATCTTGACGATCTTGAAATCATATTCCTTGCCGGCTTCCAGAGGACCGATATTCTTGAGCGGGCCGGTGGTCGTGCGGGCGAAGCTGGCGTCGTCGCGGCCGCGGCGTTCGAGAATTTCCGTGTTGTGGCAGAGGCCCTCGATGTTGTCGCCCAGCTCGACGAAAGCGCCGAACGTGGCGAGACGCGAAACCTTGCCCTTCACGATCTGGCCGACCTTGTGCTGCTTGAACCAGTCGCCCCAGATGTCGTTGACCTGCTTCATGCCCAGCGAGACACGGCGGTTTTCCGGATCAATTTTCAGCACTTTGGCGGTGACGGGCTCGCCCTTCTTGAAAACTTCGTGAGGATTCTTGACGCGGCCGGTCCAACTGACGTCGCTGACGTGGACCAGGCCGTCGAAGTTGTCTTCAAGCTCGACGAAGGCGCCGAATTCCACGATGTTGCGGACTTTTCCGGTGACGATGGTGCCGACCGGATATTTTTCCGCGGTGAGCAGCCAGGGATCGGGCTGCGCCTGCTTCATGCCAAGAGAAACGCGCCGGTCGCTGGGCTTGATATCCAGAACGACGACATCCACGACGTCACCCACTTTGACGAGCTTCGAAGGATGCTGGGTTTTCTTGGACCAGGAAAGTTCCGTGACGTGGACGAGGCCCTCGATGCCTTGTTCGAGTTCGACGAAGACGCCGTAGTCCACCACGCCGACGACCTTGCCCTGATACTTGCCGCCCGCGGGATATTTTTCGGCGGCGTCAATCCAGGGATCCTTCATGAGCTGCTTGAGGCCAAGGGAGACGCGCTGCTTTTCCTTGTCGAACTTGAGGATGATGACGTCCAGTTCCTGCTCCGGCTTGACGACGTCGGAAGGATGCTTGATGCGGCCCCAGCTCAAGTCTGTGAGATGCAGAAGGCCGTCAATGCCGCCAAGGTCCACGAAGGCACCGTACTCGGTGACGTTCTTCACCGTTCCATGGACGGTCTGGCCTTCGCTCAATTTTTCCATGAGCTCGGCGCGCTTGGCGTGAAGCTCTTCCTCGAGGATCGCGCGGCGGCTGACGACCACATTGCCGCGGCGGCGATTCAACTTGGTGATGCGAACCTGGACTTCCTGGCCCAGGAGGGCATCAAGATTCTGCGTGGGACGCAAGTCATATTGCGAGCCGGGAAGAAACGCGCGGACGCCAATGTCCACCACAACGCCACCCTTGATGCGGTCCACGACTTTTCCGTTGACCGTTTCCTTGTTCTTGAAAGCGGATTCGAGCTTTTCCCACATGCGGCGGCGCAACACGCGCTGGTAGGAGACGATGACGTAGCCTTCCTTGCGTTCGCCCGTGCGCTGGACCTCGATGGTCGCGTTGGGATCGGGGCGGGGAATCTCGGTGTCCGTAAACTCCTGGGCCGGAATAAGGCCTTCGGTTTTTTCGCCGAGGTCCACCACGACGCCTTGCTCCGTGTAGGCGATCACCTTGACTTCGACAATCTCGTTTTGCGCCGGCGCTTCCTGGGGCTCGCCGTACTGCTCCATGAGCTTGCTCATCTCTTCGGAGCCGGCGGCTTCTTCGGCGGCAGCGGCAGCTTCGGCATCCACGGTGGACTGGGCCGCGTGCGATTCCGCTTCCGCGTGACCGGCGGAGGCGTCGGCGGCCGAGCCTGCGGATTCGGAGCGGACTTCGGGGGGAGGAGCAGACTGCGCCTGGGTTTCTTCTTGCGCCGTGCTGATCACTTCGGGTTCGGGCTGCGTTTCCGTTGCGGGAGCCGTGGCAGCCGCGGATATGGGGTTGTCGTGGTCAGAAAGCATGTTAGGTGGCCTCCGGGAGTCTTATCCCTTGGTTTCGTTTGGCCGCAAAGCGGCCGCTTCTTCAAGAGTCATTCCTTGCGGAATCCCTGTCGGGGTTTGATGCAAGGTTACTGCTTCACGGCCTGTGGGAGGCAGTCGCGTTTCGGCCACCCCTGACCGGACCGCGAAGCAGGGTCGGGACTTTCACTCGCTCAACATGCTGCGAGCGTAAGAACGCTGCAACAGGACTAAGGATACGCGCCGCCGCGCGTGCCTGTCAATGAAACGGAAGTTGTGCTCCTGGGTCAGTTTCCGGTTTTCGGCGTAAAACAGGACTTGCCCAGAATTGGGAAGAATATCGAAGCGTGGCAGCGTGTACGAGGGCAGTTTCCCAATACGTCGCGTCTGGCTACTTTCCGGCCCGGCGATTCATCAGAATACGGTCTGAGAAATGCACCGCGCCGCAAAAAGCGGCAAGCGGCAGATGGGCAAGATGCAAGTGGGAATCCCGCGCTGGTTCTGTGGGTTGCGCTGAGGACAAGTTCGTTGTGTCGAGGGAGTAGGAAGCGTAGGATGCGCGAGTGGGGAGCCAAATTGGAGAACGGGGTTGGATTGGAGGGAGATTATGAGTGGTGAACAAGCCGAGGTGCAGGGGCACGCGGAGGGCCTGGTCAAACCAGCCGAGGACGTTGTGTTGCAGGATGTTTCTGCCGGGACAGCCACGCAGATGCAAGTCCTGATTGGCCCCGAGGACGGCGCCCCACATTTTGCCATGCGGCGCTTCATCATGGAAAAGGGGGGCGGGATTCCGACCCACACGAACAAGGTGGAACACGAACAGTACGTCTTACGCGGGCGGGCTGAGGTTGGCATCGGCGGCCAGGTGCACGAAGTGCATGGCGGCGACGTCCTGTACATTCCGGCTGGCGCTCCGCACTACTACAAGGTAATCGAAGCCCCTTTCGAGTTCCTCTGTATGGTTCCCAATGCCCCCGATAAGATCGAAATCGTTCCCAAGTAGCCCGGCGCCCCCACACAAAGTGTGCGCCACGTAGCGGTTCTGGCTGGAAGGCGTATGCGGAAATGAGGCGGGCCAGAAGTCCTGTTGTGGGAAGTTGTGGTGCGCTTAGCCGTGTTGACTTGGACGGTTAGCCGGCAATCTTTCCATGCGGAGGCCAGTACCCGGACGTCCGGTATGCGAGTTTCTCGGGACCCGATCGTGCTGCGCAGAAGATGTCGCTAAAATTTCGCTACCGATCTTGTGTTGACAGGTCGCTCCCTCACAGACAACGCGCCAGATGTCATGTTCTCGATAGCCGCCAAAACGCCCATTCGCCTTGGGATAGGCAAGGGGTCGGTGACCTCCAAGCCGCCAACAAACTTCCCCTATGTCCCTGTGGTCACCCTGGAAAGTCAGTCGGCAGTCGCTTGAGAAACCGCTGTTCCAAATGGAATGGCCCCGGCGTCCTCGAATTCTCATTCTGGGATGTCGGATCGGCCGGAACTGTTCTTAGGTGCTTCGAAAGTCAGCCAGTCGCAAACTGAGCCACTGCTGAAGCTGTGAGACTAGGCGCCGGCGCGGGTGGATTGGCGGACTTCGCGGCGGAAGTCGGGCGCGGAGACCTCGACGGTGCGGCACATTTCGTACAGGCGGGAGCGCATGCGGGCGCCGATACGATCAGCGAGAGTTTCTTCCTTTATAACGACGCGCTGGCCGCCGGGAAGCCTGGCTGCCGGTTCGTTCGTTGGGGATTCGTCGAAGTAGTTCGTGGTGAGAAGAGTGACGCGGCGCTCGTTGTAGCGCGTGTTGAGGACCAGGCCGATGATATCGAGAACCCATGCGGAAGGTTTGCTGGCGCCAAGATCATCCATCACGAGGATTTCGGCGGTGCGAACCGGTTCGAGGACGCTCATTTCCGTGGATTCGCTCGCAGGATTGTAGCTGGCCTGGATTTCCTTGAGGAGTTCGCGGTAATCGCAGAAAAGCCCACCGTGGCCTCGACGGATCAATTCTTTTAAGGCTGCGACCGCGAGATGTGTCTTGCCGACTCCGGAGGGTCCAAGAAGAAGCAGGCCTTTTTCGGTGGCGCCGGGATAATCGCGGACGAAGGCCTGGGTGAGAAGCTTTGCCTGCTGCAACGATTGCGTTTGCTGCGGTGTTACACCCACATCGGTGCTGAAACTTTCGAAGTCGCAGTGTTCGTAGCGGGCGGGGATGCGGGCGCGCTCCATCGTACGCTGAGCGCGATCTTCCGCGCCACAGTCGCAGGCAACGGCCACGTTTCCAGCGCCATCGGGACGAGGAACCATCTTCCAGCCGGTGCCGCGGCAAAGGTGGCAATTTTCGAGGGGCATTGGAAGTCTAGGATAAGGGCGCGGAGAGGAAGCAGCAAGGGCAAGGCGCTGTGGATTCGTGTGGAACGAATGGCGTTGTGGAACGCCGCCGGGAGAAGGATGGCTACTTGACGAGGCGAGGCTTGGCAGGAACGATCGCATGGCGTGAAGAACGTTCCTCGTCGCCGCGCGAAGCCACGCGCGCCAACTCCTGCTGGACGGCTGAGGCGAACTCCGTCATCTGCTTTTCCATTTCCATCATCTTCTCGCGCATGTTGAGGATGATTTCGATCCCGGCAAGATTCACGCCCATGTCGCGCGCAAGGGTGAGAATGACGTCGAGCCTCTGGAGATCATCGTCTGTATACAGACGGGTGTTGCCCTGAGAGCGCGAAGGCTTGAGCAAGCCGAAGCGTTCGTAGAGGCGCAGCGTCTGCGGATGCAATTTGTATAGCTCGGCCACAGCGCTGATCATGTAGCCCGCTTTGGCGCGTTTTTTGGCTTTTGTTGGCATACGAAATTCCGCCTAGACTCCAGCCTTTGCGAACAAATCCTTGCGCGGATCCTCCGGCGCGACTGTTTCGAGTTCCTTGATCAATTTGCGGACGCGCTCGTCCGTCGGTTGTGGAACGACCACCTGAATTTCCACATATTGGTCGCCACGCGCGCCATGGCGGGCGCTGGGCGCGCCTTTTTCGCGCAGACGCAACGTTTTGCCGCTGTTGGTTCCCGGAGGAATGCGCACAACCGCGCGGCCATCAATCGTGGGGACTTCAACTTTTGCGCCGAGAGTCGCCTCGCTGACAGTCACCGGGATTCTTGTATAAATGTCATTGCCGCGGCGCTCGAAAAACGGATGCGGCTTCACCTTCACGTGCAAATACAAATCTCCCGGTGAAGCGCCGGCAGTTCCGGCGTTTCCTTTGCCGGGAACACGGACGCGGCCCCCGTCGGCGACGCCGGCAGGAATGCGCACGTCAATCGTTTCCACGCGGCGCACGCGGCCTTCGCCGGCACACGTTTTGCATGCGGTGCGGAGCTTTCCAGTTCCGCCGCAGCGCGTGCAGGGCACGTTGAAGCGCATTTTGCCCGCGGCCTGTTGAATCGTGCCGGTGCCGCCGCAGACGGTGCAGGTTTGCGGCGTGCCAACGTGGCCCGTGCCGTGGCAAGTCTCGCAGACGTCCAGCCTCGTGACCTGCAGCTTCTTCACGGCGCCGCGCACGGCGTCCCAAAAATCAATTTCGATCTGATATTCCAGATCGCCGCCGGGCTCTGACTCGGGCTCAAAATCGGCGCCGTGGCCACGCCCGCGTCCCCCGAAAAACTGGCTGAAGAGATCGCGGAAGCTGGAACCGCCGCCGGCTGCTCCGGCCCCTCCGAAATCAAAGCCGCCAAAATCAAAATTCACGCCTTGCGCGGCGCCGCTTTCGGCGCCCGGAGCGTACCCGCCCGCAGGCATGTTCTCGCTATAGAAGCCGTACTGGTCGTACATCTGGCGCTTCTTTGCGTCGGAAAGGACGTCGTAGGCTTCCTGCAGCTGCTTGAATTTTTCCTCGGCGGATTTGTCTCCCGGGTTCAAATCTGGATGATATTTGCGCGCCAGTTTGCGAAATGCCGTGCGAATGTCCTTGGCCGTCGCTTTGCGGGGTACCCCAAGGAGTTCGTAATAATCGGTTTTGGATGTCGTAGGCATCTAGCCCTCAAGAAACAAGAATAAGGGCGCAGTTTTCTGCGCCCTTATTCGCTCTGGCCTTAATTTGGCCGCTTGCTTTCGTCCACGTCCACGTATTCGGCGTCAATCACGTCGCCGGGCTTGGATCCGCCTGGTGCGCTACCGCCTGAGGTGGACCCGCCGCTCGGGCCTGCACCGGCCCCTGCGGCGCCGGCTTGCTGCGCATTCGCCGCTTCGGACGCTTTGTAGAGCGTTTCCGCAAGCTTGTGCAAAGCGCGCTCGACGTTCTCGCCAGCTGAGCGGAGGCGCGCCGTGCCGCCTTCATTCATGGCCTTCTTCGCGTCTTCCAACGCCTCTTCCGCAGCCTTGACGTCGGCTTCGGGCAGCTTCTCGCGGTTTTCGCGGATGGTCTTTTCCGCCTGGTAGACCATGCCATCGAGACGGTTGCGCGATTCGACCTCTTCCATCCTGCGGCGGTCCTCCTCAACGTGCGATTCGGCCTCCACGCGCATCTTCTCGGCCTCTTCCTTGGTCA
>Ga0335079_10005565_pt1 | contig 14415 bp, 13 predicted proteins | sample Lox_Sample_33_FD_206719 | JGI IMG/M metagenome (GOLD analysis project Ga0335079, IMG submission 206719) | Soil microbial communities from Loxahatchee National Wildlife Refuge, Florida, United States - Lox_Sample_3.3 | ecosystem: Environmental > Terrestrial > Soil > Wetlands | place: USA...
GCACCCCGACGGCACGCCCATGCCGATGAAACTTGAGGCGTGGCCCGGCGGACGCTGGTACCGCGATCTCGGCGACGGCAACGGCCATTTCTGGGGACACGTGCAGGCGATCAAGCGTCCAACGCTGCTCGAGATCAGCGGGCCGCTCTTCATGTCCTATGCGGCAACCTCGAATGTCCAGTACCGTCTGAGCGAGGTCGAAGGAGGCACGCTGATCGTGTTCCATCATTTCGCGCTCGGGATCATTCAAGACGAGCACAGAAAAGGCGTCACCACTGGCTGGAACTCGATCCTTGTTCGCATCCAGGCGCACGCCGAAGGCCTGCGAACCGGCAAGGCCGCAATTCAATAGTCGCCCGGAATCGATTGCGGCTTAGCCCCTGAAGCAACGGTCACACTCAGCACAGGAGCCGAACGCCATGTGTCCAGCTTGTATTGCCACTGCCGCCCTCGTCGCCACGAGCGCCACCTCCACCGGAGGCCTGGCTGCGCTCGCCGTGAAAATTCTTCGCCCGAAGTGGGCCGTCAAATTTGCCCGTCACTTGAATCCAAAGGAGAAATCGTCATGACGAATGCCGCAGTCGAAAGTCCGAAAGTTGTCTCGCCGTCCGAATGGCTTGCCGCCCGAAGGGAATTGCTTGCGAAGGAGAAAGACCTCACGCGCCGCCGCGACGCGCTCGCCGCCGAGCGCCGCAAGCTTCCTTGGGTCAAAGTGGACAAGTCGTATGTCTTCGACGGCCCGAACGGAAAAGTCTCGCTCGCCGATCTTTTCGACGGTCGCAGCCAGCTCGTCGTCTATCACTTCATGTTCGGCCCGGACTGGAAAGAAGGTTGCCCGAGCTGCTCGTTCATCGCCGACACCTTCGACGGTACCGCCATGCATCTCGCCCAGCGTGACACGACCCTCGTCGCCGTCTCCCGCGCGCCGTTCGCGAAGATTCAGGAATTCCAGGGCCGCATGGGATGGCGCTTCCGCTGGGTGTCGTCCTACGGCTCGGACTTCAACTACGACTACCACGTCTCGTTCACGCCGGAGGAGAAGCAGCAGGGCAAAACCTTCTACAACTTCGCCATCAATGAGTTTCCGAGCGACGAAGGCCCCGGCGCCAGCGTCTTCTACAAGGATGCCGCCGGCAACATCTTCCACACCTACTCAACCTTCGCGCGCGGCCTCGAGCAGGCGCTGAACGCCTACAATTTCCTCGACCTCACTCCCAAAGGGCGCGATGAGGAGGGAATCAAGCCTCATCCGATGGCTTGGGTCCGCCATCACGATCGCTACCCGTCCACCTACTTCGGCGGCTCGACCGCGCCTTCCGCAACCGCTGACACCCCGGCTGCAAAGGCGCCGCTCGCGCAAGCGGAAGCTCAGCCCGCGGCAAAGTCCGCCGCCTCCTCCTGCTGTTCGACCACCACGCCTGAGAATTAGCCTGTGGCGCGCGGGTCCTTTGCCCTGAGGACCCGGCATGCCCTTCGCGTGGCGCGACCCGGAGCCCGTCGCCGGGAGTACTGGGTCTTGACAAAACCTGTTTACTATGCTATACAACGCTATCCTTAAAATCAGAATAATTAATTGTGTGCGCGCGTGTGCCCGGACGCGTGCCCACGGCGGATTGCGTCCCGGGCTGCGCTCGCTGGACGTGTGTGCTTGCGCGGAAAGGAGGGCTTGGCGGTGCAGGACGAACGGGGCTGGCTGGTGCTGTGTGGCTCGCGGCCATCTCGCCCCGCAATTTCTAATCGCCAAATTCGAATATTAGAAACCACCCTAACTCATAGAAAACAAAGGACCGGCCCCCTCTCTAATCGCCAAAATTCCCGATTCCGTTGTTCCAGAGGTTTCGGATCCCATGCCTTTGCTTCCTTCGCTCTGATCGATACACAAGTGGAAACAGAAATGGCGCTAAGTCATTCAAAACAAAGGGCGGAGGTCGAATCTAATCGATACAAATCCGGGCCTCCAAAGCAGCCGCGCCGGCTCCTACTTCGTTCCGTGGACCAGCAGCGCTCCCTCGCGCCGGAAGTCCGCCAGTTGCTCGGCGTCGCGGAACCATCTCCCGGTGTACACCTCGGGATTCGGCGTCGGATCGGGAACCCGCTGGTGCGCAACGCTCGTGAATCCCGCGCCGCGGAACAGCTCGGCCCATTCCTCGGCCGAAAGCAGGTGCGTCGGAATCGTGAGCAGGTGGCCCCACTGGTGGCTGTGCGGATTGTCGCGGTAGTAGTTGATCAGGATCCAGGCCGAGCCGCCTTCGTGCAGCACGCGATGGATTTCGCGCAGGCCCTTCGCCGGGTCCGGCCAGTAGTACGAGGATTCGACGGAAATCGCCTTCGAAAAGAAATTCGCTTCCCAGGGGATTTCGCTGACTTCGCCGACCACGAAAACCAGGTTGTGGAAGTCGAGGCTCGCCGCCCGCGCGTGGCGAATCATCTCGTCGGAAATATCCATTCCCACCACGCGCCCTTCGGGAACGCCGCGCGCCAGCGTCCGCGAAAGCCAGCCCGCGCCGCAGCCCACGTCGATGACGTTCTCGTCGCGGGCCATCTGCATCTGCGCGAGCACGGGCTTAGTGATGGGCCAGTGGTCCTCCTCCATGCCCTCGCCGCGCCCGGCCTCGGCCCAGCGGTTGAATTCATCGCGGAGAATCTGGTCGGATGGAGATTGCGCCACTACCGCACCGGGAAAGAAGTCATATCAGAGCGGTGCTCCGCAGGTCCCGCAGAAGCGGCCGCCTGTGACGCTCATCGTGCCGCACCGGCAGCAGTAACGCGCCACGCCCGCCGGCCCGGCAACCACCAGAACGTGCGGCTTCACTTCCGACGCGCACGCCCAGATCATCGCGATGATCCATCCGATGATCGTCCAGCCAAACAGCAGGTTCACCACGAAGATCCCGACAAAGTCGCGCTTGTTATGCGCGATGATCGTCGGCAAGAAGTACAGCAGCGTTCCGAGGAGCAGCAAGGTCATGTGCACACCGTTCGGCGGGTCCGTGCCCGCCGTCCTCTTCTATATCGAATTACGATTCGGGCCGCCGTTTTGTTCCGCGGCCACTTCCACCTTCGCCAGCAGTTGCGTGAACCTCTGCTGCCGATCTTCCTGAGTTTGCCCGCCGTAGGCTTCCGCGATCTGCGTCGCGTTCATCGAACAGAACTTCGGCCCGCACATCGAGCAGAACTTCGCTTCCTTGTAAAAATCGTCGGGCAGCGTCTCATCATGCATCGCCCTCGCCGTTTCCGGATCGAGCGAAAGCGCGAACTGCTTGTTCCAGTCGAAAAGGAAACGCGCGTAGCTCAGCGCGTCGTCGCGATCGCGCGCCCCCGGACGGTGCCGCGCCACATCCGCCGCGTGCGCCGCGATCTTGTACGCGATCACGCCCTGCCGCACGTCGTCCGCGTTCGGCAAGCCCAAATGCTCCTTCGGCGTCACGTAGCACAGCATCGACGCGCCGTGCCACCCGATCATCGCCGCGCCGATCGCGCTCGTGATGTGGTCGTACCCCGGCGCGATGTCCGTCACCAGCGGTCCCAGCGTGTAGAACGGCGCCTCGTGGCACAGCTCCATTTCCTTGTCCACCTGCAGCTTGATCTGGTCCATCGGGATGTGCCCGGGCCCTTCAATCATCACCTGCACGTCGTATTCCCACGCCTTCTTCGTCAATTCGCCCAGCACGCGCAATTCGCCGAACTGCGCTTCGTCGCTCGCGTCCGCCAGGCAACCGGGACGCAGCCCGTCGCCCAGCGAAAAGCTTACGTCGTGCTTCTGGAAGACTTCGCAGATGGCGTCGAAATTCTCGTACAGGAAGTTGTCCTTCTTGTGGAAACTCATCCACTGCGCCAGCAGCGCGCCGCCGCGGCTTACGATTCCCGTGATCCGGTTGCGCACCAGCGGCAGAAATTCACGCAGCACGCCCGCGTGAATCGTCATGTAGTCGACGCCCTGCTCGGCCTGCTCCTCGATCACTTCGAGCATCACGCCGATGTTCAAGTCCTCCGCGCGCCGGACGCGCGAAATCGCTTCGTAAATCGGCACCGTGCCGATCGGCACCGGCGATGCATCGATGATCGCCTTGCGGATCGCGGGAATGTCGCCGCCGGTCGAAAGGTCCATCACCGTATCCGAGCCGTAGTGCACCGCGCGGTGCAGCTTCTCAAGCTCGTCGCCGATGTTCGATGTGGTTGCCGAATTCCCGATGTTCGCGTTGATCTTGCAGCGGAAAGCGACGCCGATTCCCATCGGCTCGAGGTTGCGGTGGTGAATGTTGGCGGGAATGATCGCGCGTCCGCGCGCCACTTCGTCGCGCACCAGCTCCGGCGTCAGCTTTTCGCGCTTGGCGACGCACTCCATCTCCTCGGTGACAGCGCCCTGCCGCGCGAAATGCATTTGCGAGAAATTCCGCGCGCCGCCGTTCAGGCTCGCCGCACGTTTTTCAATCCACGCATCCCTCAGCGCCATAACATCTCCCGTTTACCTCTCAACCCCGCTTCAGCCGCACTACTCCGTCATGAGACGCCGTCATTATCTCACCGGCTCCTGGTGCCAGCAACCGGCGCTCGCCGTTTCAGATCGCGGTCGGTTGGAAGAGATTTCCTGCGCGGGCGCGGCGCTCAAGGGGAAAAACTCAGTCGAGGCCCATTCGGTGGACCAGGTCCTTGAATCGTGGATCGGAACGCAGCGGGTCAGCCATGGGCTCGACTTTCAGATAGATCAGGTATTCGGTCCGTTCCTGGTAGGCTTCGTCGAGCCATTTCATCGCCTGATCGCGGTCGCCCAGGCCGGCATAGATGGCCGTGAAATAGATCGCCGGCACGTAGTGGCCGTTCGACGCCGCAGCATGCAGGGACGCGAGCGCCTTCATGGCGTTGCCGCGCTGCCCCGCGACGGCGTACGCGTGTCCCACCGCCATCACGCAGAACGGCAGGTCACCCGAAATTTTTTGTATCTTCTGCAGTTCGGCAATGGCGTCGTTCGTTCTGCCTTTTTGCAGCAGCGACTGGCCCAGGTTGTAGTGGACCAGCAGAAAGTCCGGCTCCACCTCGAGCGTCCGTCGCGACTCCTCAATCGCGCGGTCAAATTCCCGGTTGAAATAGAAAGCCTGGATGCGGCTTGCTGGAATCACGAGCGAGAGCGGGTCGACGGACCGCGCCCGTTCGATCTCCTCCAGCGCGCTGTCGTTCCGTCCTCGCGCCATCAGCAGGAGCGAACGCCAATGCCGCGCGTTTCCGTCCGACGGATTGATCTCCAGCGCGCGTTCGTATTCGCGTTCCGCGGCGCCCAGGTCGTAGTCGTAGCTCTGCCGAACCAGGCCGAGAGCCGCGTGTGCTTCCGCCGACTCTGGATCGAGACGAACCGCTGTCTCTGCCGCCACCTTCGCTTTCGGCATCGCCTCAAGAGGCGAAATCGCCGCCATCGGCACTGCGCTCAGCACCGAGTACGCGTTCGCAAGGCCCGCATAGGCCAGCGCAAAGTCGGGCGATTTCTGAATCGCCTGCTGAAAGTAATCGATGCTCTTCGCCACCCCATCGGGAGTGCGTTTCGACCAGTAGACAAGTCCGCGCAGGTACGCGTCATACGCTTCCGGATCAACCGTCGGCGTTCCGTTCAACCGCGCCGCCTCCGACGGAGAGAGTGTCAGCCGGATTTCGGCTGCCACGTCGTGAGCCACCTCGTTCTGCAACGTCAGGACGTCTCCGGCATCGCGTGTATAGGTGTCGGCCCAGCGGTGAGTCTGATCGCTGGCCCGGATCAGTTGCGCGTCGATGCGCATCTGGCTTCCGGACCGCACTACGCTTCCTTCCAGGACATAATCCACATTCAGCTTGCGGCGGATATCATCGATCGACTGGTCCTTCACCATCGAAGCGGTTGCGCTGGCCATGACTCCCAGATGCTCCGGATCGAGTCGCCCGAGTTGCGTGGTCATCGCTTCGGTCAGGCCGCGGCAGAAGACTTCGTCGCTCGGATCGTTCCCCAAATTTCGGAATGGCAACACGACCAGCCTGGCCTTGCCCGTGAATTTGCTGTTCGGCTTCAGCCATCGGTAGACGCTTCCGCCGAAAACGTAGACGGCGGCGCCAAGCAGGACAATCCCAAGCCCGACCGCGACAATGCGGCCGCGGAGGGCCCATGGCCGCTCCGTCGCAATCGTCGAGCTTGGCGCCTCCGGAAGTCCCCTTTCGCTGCTCGACGGGGAGTCTCCCTGCGCGGGAACGGGTTCCGGCGGCTCCGGTGCGTCGAGCACACTCTGGCGTTCAGCTCGCCAAGCGTCCAATTCGGTCTTATACGCGAAAACGCTCCCCTGTTTCTGGTGCTGGTGACGTCGTATCGGCAGGCCCTCCGACTTCTCCCATCGCTGCACGGTTCGCACTTCGCGCTTCAGGTACGCCGCGATCTCCTTCCAGGAGTCAAACCGCACTTCTCCCTGGGTATCGGGCGGCGCCAAAGGAGGGGTATTCGAAGTATCACTCATTGCAAGGGTTGCGGATCAGTGGCCGGATTCTACTCTGAAAGCTCGGGCCCTTCAATCCATCCCGTCTCGTGCGACAAAGCACGACATTTGTTGACTCTAAAGGGGTTTTCGTTCCTTGTCGCTGGCGCGGATTGGCGCAGCTTCACTATCTTCTCGCAGCCAGCAACTGCGAGCCTGCCAGCGGCGGAAGGATACCAGATGAGATCCCAGACCAGCCCGAGGCCCCGCGTTAGGCCAATCACTGTGACTTTGGCAGTCGGCTGCCTTTCCTTGGCCGTGTCTCCCGCCAGGGCTCAAGAGCCGGCGAAGTCCGGCCCAATCCCTTCCCAATTGTACGCAAAGTACGTCGGCGGCACTGAATCGATGGGCAAGGGGAAGAGGATGAAGGTCGCTGTCACCTTTTCCGAAGCCGCGGTCGAGATGACCGGCCGTCGAAATGCTTCGCTCTCGATACCGCTCGTCGAAATTACGAGAGTCGATTCCCAGAATCTTCGTCCCGCGAACGTCGCTGTCGCTGGACTTAAGACGGCGGGGCAAGTCGAAGGCGGGTTTGCCCAGGGGTTTTACGCGGATTCTGGGGCGACAGCCATCCTCTTCGGCATGTTCGGCTTCCTCCCAACAGCAGTGATCTCATCTGGCGTCTACAGCAAGGACAAGTACGTCGTCAAGATCGGCTGGGATGAAGCCTCCGGGCACCACGAGGCGCTCCTTCAGCTTGGCGCGCGCGAGTATTCGCCGTTCCTCTCCGCGCTCCGGCGCGCAACGGGCGGTAACTGGCTTGACCTCCGTGAAGAAGAACAGAGGCTCCAAAAAAATGCGATAGAACACGTCTCGTTTGCGTGCCCTCTACACGCGTCGGTCGCGGGCCAAGCGCTGAAGCAGGGGCGCTATCAGATCGTAGCGGTCGACCGCGAAGGTGCGCCGACCAGCCTCATCTTCATCGCTGGAAAATCTCTCAATCCTCACAGAGTGCGCATGATCGTGCCGGCGGAGATTGTCCAGGAGCCGGCGAGTGAACCAATCGCTCCCGTCGTTTCCGAGCGAGACGGCGCATCGATGCGGGTCACGGAAGTGAACATCGCGGGAAAGCGCTTTCGCGTGAAGACCGAATCCACCCCGCCATCCAAACCTTCGGACCAGCAAGGCCGGGCCCCAACTCAAAATCACTAGGAGGGAACAATGAAAAAGGCTCTATGGCTCGCGTTCGTGATTTTCCTGCTTCCGTCCGCCGCTCGTTCTCAGGAAACTCCGGCGGCTGAAGCCTCGATCGGCTACTCCTATCTTCGCCTCGGCGGGTCCGACGGCACCAATCAAAACGGCGGAAGCGCCTCGTTCGCATTCGACGTCAACAACTGGCTGGGGATCGTTGCGGATGCCGGCGGTTACCACTCATCTCCGTTCGGCATCGATTTCAACACATACACCTACATGTTCGGTCCCCGTTTTTCTTACCGTGGAACCGGGCGATTCACTCCGTTTACGCAAGTATTGTTCGGAGGCGCGCACAATACCGGCAGTGCTTTTGGCGCTTCGGCCAGCTTGAATTCCTTCGCTTTCAGCACGGGCGGCGGGGTTGACATCCGGCTCTCCCATGCGGTAGCGTTCCGACCACAAGCAGACTACGTCCTGCTGCGATCAAACGGTTCGAATCTCAATTGCGCGCGAGTTTCGGCCGCCATCGTGTTTCGATTCGGCGAAAGGCGGTAGTTTCGATGACGCCGGCGTGTTTCTTGCTTGCGGCTAAACCGGCCGTGTTCGTGGGACCGCTATGGTGGCTCGCGATCCTGAAGATCGCCGGCTGGATTGCTTTCTCCATACTGGTCGCGGAGCTCGCGGGGTATTTCCTCCACCGGCTGCTGCACAGCGAGAAGATTCGCTGGCTGAGCCGCAGCCATATGGAGCATCACCTCGAGCACTACGGGCCGCTTCAACCGATGCGGCCCTCGCCGAAATATATCGATGCGACCGCGAGCCGGTGGTCCATCGGGAACGTTGGCCTCGAGTGGATTGCGCCGTCCGCCGTTCTCCTCGCTCTTTTTGTGGCAGTCTTCGCCGTGGCGCGAATCCCGTGGCCTTACCAGGTCTCCTTCATCGTGATCACGCTCGGGTGGTCCGCCTCGATGTTCAGTTATCTCCACGACCGCATGCACATTCGCGAATTCTGGATGGAAAGAAGCTGGTTCCTTCGGAGGTGGTTCATCCCTGCGCGGAGGCTTCACGATATCCATCACCTCTCGCTCAACGATTCCGGAAGGATGAACCGCAATTTCGGGATCGGTTTCTTCTGGTTCGACCGGGTGTTTGGCACGCTGGCCGACAAACAGCAAGGGCTCAACTGGACCGGGATCGAAGCCGCGCGTCGCCACTATAATTCTTCGCAGGAACCCCAGGACTCACGCTCACGGCACGCCCCCGTGGGATCTTGAACGTGAAACGGAGAATCCGCGATGAGACCGTTCAAATGCCGCAAGACGACTCTGACGTTCGTCGCTGTGATCTTGGTGCTGCTGCTTCTCGAGGCGTGCGGGCCGATATTGTCGATCCATCCATTTTACGAGGACAAGGACGTCGTGTTCGATCCCGCGCTCCTGGGAACTTGGGTTGACCCAACGGATGCCGATTCGGCGCCGCTCGTCTTCGAGCGCGGCAAAGGGGATTCCTACAAAGCGATCATGCGGAGCGACGACAACTCGGACGTCGACGCGGTTTTCGAAGTGCATCTCTTGAAGCTCGGTGGCCGCGTCTTCCTCGATGCCGTTCAGATGAAGAATCGAATCGCGGGAAAGGAAGTGGATATCGGACTTGCGGTGCCGGCCCACATCCTCGGCCAGGTTTCCATCGAGGGCAACGTCTTGCATCTCAGCCTGCTGGATCAGGAGTGGGTGGAGAAGGAGCTCAAAGCCGGCAAAATCTCCATTCCGCATGAAGAAGCAGATGGCGATGTTGTGCTGACCGCTTCGACTGCCGACCTTCAGAAATTTGTCCTCGATCACGCGAACGATGAGAATGCCTTCAGCGCACTGGGCCCTCTGCAGCGAAAGAAATGAACTGGTCAGTTCGGACTCGCGCCGGTTGCGCGAGCTCCCGCTTCGCTGAGCAGCGACGCGAGTCTGTCCCGATCCATGGTTGGTGGGTAGCAGGTTGTTTCGACGCAGATGAGCGCCTGCGCTTTGGCCGCATCGAGATGAGGCAGTGTTTCTCGCAGCGCGGGCGCTAGCGACGCCGTGGCGATTTTCTCCGGCGTCACGCGCAGCGCCGATTTGCCGAACCGATAAGTTTCGTTCGCAGCCTTTTCGAGCTCGGCAGCTCTTGTGTCGCCCGCCGCGCCGAGGACGACAACCTGCAGAACGCCGCGCGCATGCAGCAGCGCCGCAAGGCCGTACGTCGCCGCGAATATTCCGTACTGCGGCACGCGGCCTGCGAATGCCTCGAGAGTCTTTCCCGCCCAGTCGCGATAAAGCCGCTCGCCCGTGAACGCGTGCAGCCTGTCGAGAACGATTGCGGCAACGGAATTCGCGCCGGGCGTCGGCGAATCCTGCAGCGGCTTGCGCCGCACTTCGAGCCCGCCCATCGGTGCCGCATCTTTCGCGCGATCGAAAAATCCGCCGCCGTCGGGATCGCCGAAGCGCTCCACGGTCAATCGCACGCACCGCTCCGCGGTCTCAAAGTAACGCCGGTCGAGAGTGGCCTCATACGCGTCGAGCAGCGTCCCCGCCGCGAAAACCTGATCGTCGAGCGAGCCTTCGAGCTGCGGCCCGCCCACTCGATGCAGAAACCCCTTCGATTCGTCCCACGCCTCGCTCAGGATGCGGTCGAGCGTCTTCAGCGCGAACGCGCGGCAATCCTCGCGCCCCAGCACCCGCGCCGCTTCGAGGTACGCGGAAACGAACATGGCGTTCCAGCCGACGTAAAGCGTTTGGTCGATTGCCGGCGTCGGCCGCCGTTCGCGTCGCGCCGCAATCAATTTTCCCTTTGCTCGCGCGAGCATCAGCCGCGCGCCCGCCCCGTCGCTTCCGAGCTCGTTCGCAAGCTCCGGCGGGGTCGCGGCAACCCACAGAACGTTCCTCTCGGGATTGTGGTGCATTTCACCATGCGGCTTCACGTCGTAATACAGTTCGATGGCGCGCGACTCCTCCGGCGTTAGCGCCGCGCGAACTTCCCCGAGTGTCCACGTGAAATAATCGCCGTCGTCTTCGAGCGTCTGATCCGCGTCCTGGCTCGCGTAGAAACCGCCGCGCTCCTGATCGGACAAGACCTCGCTCACCCACGCGATGATGCCTTCCGCGGTTTCGCGAAACAGCGGGTTCCGAGTCACCTGATATCCGTGCAGGAAATTTCGCAGGAGTTCCGAATTGTCGTACGTCATTTTCTCGAAGTGCGGCACGCACCAGCGTTCGTCTACCGAATAGCGATGGAAGCCGCCGCCGAGCTGGTCGTAGACGCCGCCGAGCGCCATGCCCTTGAGAGTCCGTTCCGCCACATGGAGCAGCTTGGCGTCGCGCGTGGTCTGGTAGCGTTCGAGCAGCAAGTCGACGGTGCTCGCATGCGGAAATTTCGGCGCCTGGCCGAAACCGCCGTGCGTTTCGTCGAACAGGTGCAACGCCGATTCGACGATCACATCCACGATCCCCGAGTCGAAGTCGCCGCGCGCGCCATGAAAAACCTCAGCCTTCGCGACCGCGTCCTCGAGTGCCTGCGCCGAGCTATTCACGTCCGCGCGCCGCGATTGAAAAGCCTCCGCGATTGTCAGCAGGATGCGCCGGAAACCCGGCCGGCCCATCGCGTCGTCGGGGGGGAAATAGGTCCCGCCGAAAAACGGTTTGCCTTCCGGCGTCAGAAACGCGGTCAAAGGCCAGCCGCCCTGGCCCGAAATGGCGCTCACAGCAGACTGGTAGCGCGAATCGACATCGGGCCGCTCGTCCCGGTCAACTTTTACGGGAATATAAAACCGGTTGATGATGGCCGCGATTTCAGGGTTCTCGTAGCTCTCGCGGTCGATCACGTGGCACCAGTGGCACCACACGGCGCCCACATCCAGCAGAATCGGCTTCGATTCAGCGCGCGCTTTCTGGAACGCTTCCTCGCCCCATTCGTGCCAGTCGACAGGCTGGTGCGCCGCCGAACGCAGGTAAGGGCTCGCCGAATGCTTCAGCCGGTTTTCGGTTTGTTGCGTCACTGGATGGGATGGTGATAGTCGGCGTCGCGCGGATCGAGCGGTTTGCGCCCGGAGAATCCTTCGTCCTGGCCGTGGTAGAAGCGGATGCGGTCTTCGCCGAGCCGCCAGCAAAGATACACGTCTTTGTCATTGATGCGGGAAGGGAAGTCGAGAAGCCCGATATCGAGATCCTTCACGAGGCATCCGGTCGCGTGGATCCTTTCGACGGCTTCCCGGATCGAATCTTCCAGCTGATTCCGCTCCAGGCGCCATTTCCCGACTTTGTCGTACGGCACCTGCATTCCCCCGGAACGCTGGATCCGCTCCGCCAGCTTCGCCAGCAGCTCGTCGAACTCTCCCATTTTCCGGCGAGCTTCCATCGCTTCTATAAGGATGGGCTCTACTTGCACGCGCAAGCGTTCGGCCTCGGTGAGCGAGAAGAGCTTGGATTCTTCTTCATCCGCCATTGTCGATTGCTCCCAGGAGGGCCGGTGTCAGCCGCCGATATACACCATCGTGCGCGAGGGCGGTACGAATCCCGGCTCGTTGATGCGGTGTCCCTTTTCCTTTTGGGCCACGATGGAGAGGATTTCGTCGCCGATCTCCCGGTCGCTTGCTCCGCCGCGAAGAAGAAACTTCAGGTCGTGATCATCCTTGCTGAAAAGGCAAGTGCGCACCTTTCCATCTGCTGTCAGCCGAAGGCGCGAGCAAAAACCGCAGAACGGCTGGGTCACCGGCGCCACCAGCCCGATTTCGCCGCGGCCGTCTGCGAACCTGAACTTCCGCGCCGTTTCGCTGCGCTCGTGAACGATCTGCACCAGGGGCCATCGCGCCGAAATCCGGCGATACACCTCTGCGGCGGGAACCAATGCGTCGCGCGTCCACGCGCGATCCGCGTCGAGCGGCATGAATTCGATGAACCGCATGACCAGGTTCCGCTCGCGCGCGAATTCAGCGAAGGCTTCCACCTCGTCGTCGTTAAAACCTCGGACCAGCACCGCGTTCACTTTCACCGGCCGCAGCACTGAATTCTGCGCCGCGTCGATGCCCGCCATCACCTGGTCGAACGCCTTGGTCCGCGTAATGCGCTCGAATCGCGCCCGGTCCAGCGAATCGAGGCTGATGTTGATCCGATCGAGGCCTGCCGCGATCAGCGTGTGGCAGCGCTCCGCGAGTAAATGCCCGTTCGTCGTAATCGAGAGGTCGCGCACTCCGATCATCTTCAGGCGGCCGATGAAGCTTTCCACGCCGGGGCGAACCAGAGGCTCGCCGCCCGTCACGCGCACTTTGCGAATTCCCATGCCCACGAGGATTCGAACGAGGCGTAGATACTCTTCCCAGTCCAGCAGCTCCTCGTGCGCCATATGGTTGTCCGGGTCCGCGGATCGGCAATAGACGCACCGGAAGTTGCAGCGGTCCGTCACGGACACTCGAAGGTCCGTAATCTGTCTTCCGAATTTGTCGGTCAGCGGCATTCTAGCTTTGTGTCCGGGTATCCTTTGGATGTTGGCCGCCGGGCGAGGGTCGCATTTCCGGTTTCGCCGGTGTCCCCCCAATGAAAACGCCCAACTCCACGTTTTGGAATTGGGCGACAGGCTTCAGGGTTGCAAGCGCAGACCTTGAGGCCATCTCCTTTCCAACGCGGCTATCAAACCATGGCCGCGACGGCTTCGCCGCACATCGGCTCGCCGTAAACGGGAGGAACGGGCGTTTCCACCCGAACCCTCGGCTCGCCGGTGGCGAGCGTCGCCCTCGAGCCCTGGGTTTTCTCTCCTTTAGGTCTCGAGGGTCGGAGAAATCGCCCTCATTCTACGCTGGCCGTGCACGCCACGCAAACGAATCGCCGGTCGGACGAAGGAAGCGGTCTGACGCCTTTTCTCTTCCGACCGGCGCTACCTCGGCGCATGACTTTCGGAGCAGCGGGAGTGGTGTCTGTTGCTTCGGTATGATTTACGCCGCACAAGCGCCGGCCAACGCGAGCGCCGATACCGCGCCGATAGCCACCATCGCAATCGCGAGACGTCGACCCAAGATTCCCTCCTGATTCCAATCGCGGCCCGCATTACAGCCTCCGTCAGGGCGAACCGGCCGCAGATGCGTCGCGGTCCCTTCCGATTCGAGTTAAGGCAGAGTGACGCTGGCAGTGAATAGATCGTAGACGCCACGATTGAACGCAATCACTGGCGATCCATCGGGCGTAATGCCGAAGAGGGCGCACCGACCAAAGCCGGATCTCAAGATTTTAGAGAACTCCACTACCGGCTCGACGCGCTCGAGCCGAATGTTATAACGCCATACCTCCTCTCCTTTGCCGAGTAGATCCTGAAAATAGAGGTATCGGCTATCGGGCGACCAAACGCTGATTCCCAGCGCCCTGCCGTGTGCGATCACACGCCACTGCCTCCGGGCGACATCCCAGAGCTTTAACTGGCTCTGATCGTCCTGAGTGGCCGCGATGAATCGTCCGTCGTAAGACCAACGCGACATCGCCAAGTTCTCCGAGTCCGGGATTGTTTCCGTCTTCCGGGTGGCAAAATCGACGATCTCCAGCTCCCGGCCGTCGGAATCCTTCGAGCCAAGCGCGCGAGCAAGAACGATTTTCCGGCCGTCGGCCGACCAATCTGCGTCACGCACTTCCGTTTGGCTCTCCAGCAGCGGCCCGGGCTCTCCACCCATCGCCGGTATCAAGTAGCTCATACTCACATCACCGGGCGTTGTTCCGTCAAACAAGATCCACTTCCCATCGGGAGACCATCGCGGAAAAGAGACGTTCTCTCCATGCCCGGTCAGTTC
>Ga0335079_10005568_pt1 | contig 14413 bp, 12 predicted proteins | sample Lox_Sample_33_FD_206719 | JGI IMG/M metagenome (GOLD analysis project Ga0335079, IMG submission 206719) | Soil microbial communities from Loxahatchee National Wildlife Refuge, Florida, United States - Lox_Sample_3.3 | ecosystem: Environmental > Terrestrial > Soil > Wetlands | place: USA...
TACCCTTGGCTCGGATTTGCGATCACGATTGCGTGGCTGGTGGGTTGCACGAACGCCTTCAATCTCATTGATGGGATGGACGGCTTGGCTTCAGGCGTGGGCCTGTTTGCCAGCATTACCGTGCTGGTGGCCGCACTCACGCAGCACAACTTTCCACTGGCCCTCGCCACCATCCCCTTGGCGGGCTGCCTCCTCGGGTTCCTGCGATATAACTTCAATCCGGCATCGGTTTTTCTCGGCGATAGCGGCAGTCTGCTGATCGGGTTTCTGCTGGCATGCTACGGTACCGTGTGGAGTCAGAAATCGGTGACGTTAGTCGCCATGCTGGCGCCGCTGCTGGCGGTCTCCATTCCCCTGGTTGACGTGGCGCTCTCGATCGTCCGCCGCTACTTGTGCCGGCGGCCGATTTTCGAGGGCGACCGGGGACACATTCACCACAAGCTGCTGGAACGTGGCTTCACTCCGAAGGGCGCAGTATTGGCGATGTATGGAGTATGCTGTCTGGCGGCCGTGCTGTCTTTGCTGATGAGCGCCCTGCAGAACGAGTTTACCGGCCTCATTATCGTTTTATTCTGCGTACCCGCATGGCTGGGGATCCAATACCTGGGATACAACGAGTTCACCAACGCCGGCCGAATTCTTTTTAAAGGAGAGTTCCGGCGAATCATCGATGCAGAAACCCGGTTGCAACACTTCGAAGCATCTTTGGCGAAGGCGGCCAATGTCAATGAATGCTGGATGCGAATTCTCGAGGGAAGCCGGGACTTCGGCTTTCAAGGCGTGCGGATGAGTATCGGGGGAATGGTTTTCGAGGAATCAAACGGCTGGACCAGCGGGCCGGCCTGGCAGTTGCGGATTCCGCTTGCTGAATCGCAATATGTCAATTTCGTCCGTGACTTTGACTCCCATCTGGATCCCCTCATCCTGAGTGCGTTCGTGGGCTGCGTGGAACGAGGCATGAGGAAGAGTCTCACGGGTTACGAGCCCGAGTTGGAACGCGTCGGAGCCTCGGCCAGGTTTGTTTACGCCGCCCGCGCGGTCAGCGATACGGCAAACGGCAGCCTGTAACCAATTTATTGCTCTTTCCGCCTGGCGGTGCGCTGTTGAGAAGCAGCCGCCACCGCCGCCATTTCCGGGGCAGTCAGCAGCGAGGGGTCGCAGGTCGCAAGTCCCCGTTTGCATGCTTCCACATTGCGGCTGCGAAAAACAGAGCGGGCGGCGCTGAAATCCGCCTGGCTGAAATCAATCGGGTCACAATCGGCGAGTCCATTGCGGCAATTGAAAACATTTCGCCTCTGATATTGACCGCGGACTTCCTTGAGTTCAGACGGCGTTAGCAGCAGCGGGTCGCAGGTGGACAGTCCTTCCAGGCAATAACTTCGGTTGCGGCGCAGGGAAGCAATCCGAACCGACGCGGCCTCAACCGAAGACAATCGCGTGGCATCACAGGTGGGAGAGCCGCTGAGGCACTTATCCAGGTTCCGCCGGGCGGCGGCTTTTTCGACAGCCGCGGCTTCCCCTGAGGTAAGCCGGGTGGGATCACAGTTTGGAGCACTCGTCAAACATCGGTCATAGTTTCGACGTAGCGAGGCGGCTTGCACTTGGACGGCGTCTTCTGCCCGGAGCAGAGAGGGGATACACAGGGCGGCGCCGAGCAGGCACTTGTCCAGGTTCCGGCGGTACCGCGCTGCTCCCATGGCTGCCAGCTCGGCCGAGTCAAGGCGGGTGGGGTCGCAAAGGGTTAAGCCGTTCAAGCAGGATTCCAGATTGCGTTTCTTAGCGGCCGCGGATACCTGATTTAACTCCCCCGGAGTCAGGCTGGAGATGTCACAGCCGGCCAGTCCTCTCAGACAGTTGATGACATTGGACCGCTCCGGGGTGGCCGTTTTCTGCGCGGGCAAGGGGCGGTCGGGAGCCGGGGGCCCCAGCAAATAGAGTAGTGTCATGAGATAAGTCACAACTCGCATGTGGTTAGTTTCCTGTAACATCCATGTCATTTCCAGTACTGGTACGCATCATCCCGACTGGACCTTGGAATTCCATTGACAATTGTCATGAGGGCGGTTGACAATTGTCAGTAAGTGCTCAGCACTCATCTGCTGGGAGCCAGAAAGCCGCTTCCCGCACCCGGCAGGAACAAGGGAATGGGACCGAAGGGGCGGTAGCTTGCCCATCTTACCTCGAAAGTTCTTAAGAAAACCTATGAGCCATCAAGCAGGAGAAACTCCATGGCCGTATTGAAGCCTAGGGAGCGTTTAGTATACTTCCGAATCTCGGAAGATGAATTCCATCAGTTCCTCGGCGTGTGTGAGCAAGAAGGCGCCCGAAGCGTGTCGGACCTTGCCCGGAATGCGGTGCAGCGGCTGATTACGGATGGCAATCGGGAACGCGAAGAGCGGGAACTTGCGCCCAAGGTTCAGATGTTGGAGAAACTCATCGGAGAATTAACCGCCCAAGTGCAGTTATTGACAACGCTGCTGCAAAAACAGAATGGCAGCGCGGGCTCTAACAGCGGCGAGTTCGGGCACCCTTCCACCTCCGCCGTGAATTCAGCAAACGAACGTCTGTGTGAGAAAGAGTGATCACATGGAAATCCGCCTGGTGAACGACCTGGACGACTCAGCCTCGCGAGAAGTGGCGCGTGGTTCGCATTGGACCGCGGAGCCAGCTAACCCGGAGGGCGGCGCATCCCTGGACATCGAGAATCTTGTTCGCAAATACTGGCTGCTGCTGGTGGTGTTAGTGGGCTTGGGTGGATTGGGCGGGGTGGCATCGGTGGTGCTCAGTGCACCGATGTACAAAGCCGGGCTTCTGCTGGAAGTGCAGAGTGTAAATGAAGCCTTTCTAAAGAACTCCATCGTGACCTTTGAATTCAATGATGTGAACATCCAGACTCAGATCAACATCCTCAAAGGCGGATCCTTTGTAAAACGCGGAGCTGACCGGTTGCAGGCCGATATAATGCCGCAGGCGCCCGCCGGGCGGGATTTGTTCTCCCGGCTGCGACGGCGCATCCGGCCCGTAACCCAGAGTCCCGCGCAGAGCGCCAGACAGAGCCTGGATATCGCGATGGCCACCTTCGATGCCCGGCCCCTCAACCGGACCAGACTCATAGAACTGAGCTGTGAATCGACGAACCCGGAGATAGCCGCACAATTTCTTAACGCGATGGCTGCTGAGTTCCTGGAGGACAACTCGCAATCTCGCATGCAAAGCTCGCAGAAAGCGAGCGAATGGCTGTCCGGCCAGATTGAGGAGACCAAGTCGAGACTGCATGACGCCGAGGAGCGGCTGCGGCAATTCGTGCAAGCTTCGGGGAATCTCTTTGTGGGGCCGGAATCCCCGACGTTGGCGGATACGGAGCTGGCGCAGGCGAAGGCCAAGCTTGCGGAGGTGCAGTCACAGCGCATTGCCGCGCAAACCCGGTACGAGCTGTCGCGGAAAAACCCTCCGGAATCGCTGGCGGAAGTGCAGAACGATGGAACACTGCATGGCATTCAAGGCCAGATCGCGAACCTGCGGCAGGAGCGGGCCGGACTCACCACCATGTACACCCCGAAGTATGAGAAAGTGCAAAAGCTCGATGCTCAGATCGCGCAGTTGGAGCAAGTCTATCAACAACACCAAGAAGCGATTGTGAAAAAGATCCGGGATGATTACGAGGCTCTGTTGAACACCGAGAGACATCAAGCCGAGTACTATCACGAAAAATCGCAGGTGGTCGCTTCCGAATCAGACAAAGCGGCACACTACGGCGCCCTCAAGCGGGAAGTGGAAACACTGCAGCAGAGTTATCAATCGTTGCTGACGCAGGCCAATCAGGCCGGGCTGGGGAGTTCCACGCCGCTCAATCCCATCCGGATTGTGGAGCCGAGCAGTCCACCCCCCGCGCCCTATAAGCCCAAGCCGTTGATGAGCGTTCTTATGGGAACCATGTTTGGGCTGGTGGGGAGCGCCGGGTTGGTGTTTCTGAGGGAGCGGATGGACCGCAGCGTGGGCTCACCGGGAAGCACCCGAAGCTTGCTGAACACCCCGGAACTGGGCGCCATCCCGCACCTGAGAGTCGAGGCAAGCGCCAGCACCCGGCTACTGCCCGGGCCACGGCGTTCCTCGGATAACGGCCATACCATCTCTATCACGGGAACCGGAGAGAACGACCCTGCAGAGGCGGCTCTGGCCGTCTGGAGGAACGCTCCATCCTTCATTGTGGAGTCATTCCGGGAAACTCTCGCCTCGATTTTGAGAACGCCGGGGCAGGCGAGAACCCAGAGGACCATTCTGGTCACCAGCCCGGGACCCGGCGAGGGGAAAACCACCGTCGTGCAAAACCTGGGCGTGGCCCTGGCGGAAACGGGCCGCAAGATCCTGCTGGTGGACGCAGATTTTCGCCGCCCGCACCTCCACAAGAGGTTTCATCTACCCAACGACCACAGCTTGATTGACCTGATTTACGACGAAAAGCCGCTGGCCGATTGTCCCGTGGAATGTTGGGGCCTGGGCACCGGAGTAGCCGGCTTATCGGTGCTTCCGAATCGCCCCACCGATAGCAACGTGGCTAGGGCACTCTACTCCCCCAGATTGCGCGCGATTTTTCAGAAATTGCGGGAGATGTATGACATGGTGCTGGTGGATGCTCCTCCCGTCCTGCACCTCGCCGATGCGCGGATCGTGGCCCCACTCACCGACGCCGCCATCCTGGTTCTGCGCTCCGGAGTCACTCCGCGAAAGAATGCGCTGGAGGCTTATCAGCGAATGCGGGAGGACGGACTGTTTCTGCTCGGGACCGTATTGACCGGCTGGAGCGCATCGGACTCTTATCTGAAACGACACTACTATTACGACTATGCCGACGATGACCGGAAGTAGAATCGAACCGTCATCCTTGGGCCGGATGACTGGTCCGATTCCAGTCATCGTGATAGCCGCCTTGATCCTCACCGCGTTCTGGCCCATCCTGACGGGCATTTGCGGGAGCTGGTTCGACTCACGCAGCTACATGGAACACGGAGTCTTTGTTGTCCCAGCCGCCGCTTACATGGCATGGACAAGGCGCGGCGCACTGACGCAAGTCCCGGTGCGGCCGTCGGTCTGGGGCTTGGCGCTGGTGTTGTGGGGAGCGGCTCAAGCAACGGTGGGCACGGCGGCGCATTGGATGTGGTTCAGCCGAACTGCGTTCCTGATTTCCCTGACAGGTTCCATTGCCGCACTGTATGGTTTTGGCATGGTGCGCGAACTGGCGTACCCACTCGCGACCCTGATCCTCATGATTGCGCCTCCGACGTTCCTGTATACGCGCCTCACGGTGAACTTGCAGCTTCTTGCCAGCCGTGTGGGCGAGGTGTGCCTGGAAGCGCTGGGATATTCGGTCATTCGCGAGGGAAACATCATGGAACTGGCCGGGACCAAGCTGTCCGTCGAGGAGGCTTGCAGCGGCATCCGCTCTCTGATGGCCATCGTATTCATGTGCGTGGTTTATAACTACTTTTTTGTGCGGGGACGAATCCCGAAGGCCACCATTTTAATTCTGGCGGTTCCCATCGCCCTAATCGGGAATGTTGGCAGAATTGTCGCGACCGGCATCGCCAGCCAGTACAACCGTGACCTGGTTCAAGGGACGGTCCACGAGGTCTTCGGATATATCAGCGTAGTCATCGCGGGAATCTGCTGTATTTTGGTGCACATGGGCCTGCAACGGGTCGAGCGAAGATGGCGGCTGCCTCATGCGTAAGCGACCAGCCGCGGTTTCCGCGGGAGCTTTCGGAACTCTGTGCCTGATCCTGCTTCTGCAGGCGGCTGCGTCGCACGCGCTTTCGATACCCGAGCAGAATCTTCCAGTCCCGGGGCTCCAACGGTTGCCGCTCGATATTGGAAACTGGAAAGCAACCCGCGAGGAGACTCTGGATAGCGCGGTAAAAGAGTTCCTGAACCCGGATGAATACGTTCTGCGCGACTACACGAATGCGGCAGAAGTGGCTTCGGTCAATTTTTTTGCAGCTTACTTCAAATCCATCCAAAACAGCATGGGCCCGCACTCCCCCCGCTATTGTTTGCCGGGCACAGGATGGCTGGAACGATCTTCAGAAATTGTGTCCATCCCCGTGCCAGGGCGAGATCAACCCATACCGGTAAACAAGTATGTCCTCGAGAAATCAAGCGAGCGCATTCTCGTCGTCTATTGGTATCAGAACGACCGCGATTTATGGGCTGAGGAATTTCGAGTCAAGCTAAGGCTCTTGCCGGATTTGCTGCGCTATAGACGCTCCGATGTGAGTATCGTCCGATTGGTAACGCCCATACGCGGCGAAACCTATGACAGCGAGTTTGCACATTGCGCGGAGTTTGCGAAGCTGATGTTTCCCTCCCTGGTCGAGCGTCTCCAGAGTTCCCACTGAGTCCAAACCGTAAATGCGAATTCTATATTTGAATCCGTGTGGACAGATGGGAGGCGCGGAAACCAGCCTTCGTGAGTTATTGGCGAGCCTTCGAGCTGTACAGCCGGGGTGGGAGCTTTGGCTGGTGTTGGGTGAAGATGGGCCACTGGCATCGAAGGCGCGAGAACTCGGGGTCAAAGTGGTCGTGGAGCCGTTCCCGGCTGCTGTTGGCAGACTCGGAGATGCCGGCCGCGACCCGCTTGCCGTCCTGCGCTCCGTTCCGAAAGCCATCGCTGGAACCATCCGCTATCGCCGGCGCTTGGCTAGAATTTACGGAGACGTAAAGCCGGACGTGATTCACACCAACGGGCTCAAGATGCATTTGTTGGGCTCTTGGACTTGCGCGCGCGGCAAGCCGGTAGTCTGGCACATCCACGACTACCTCAGTCCGCGACCGCTGATGAGCCGTCTGTTGAGCTGGAACCGCAAGAACTGCGCGGCGGCCATCGCCAATTCGGAGAGTGTGGCGTCCGACTTAAAGGCGCTCATGCCCGATCTGAAGGTGGCGAAGATTTACAACGCCATCGACTTCGACCGATTCGCACCAAGGGGTGACAGACTGGACCTCGATGCCCGCAGCGGTCTCCCTGCGGCTGCACCCGGCACGGTGAGGGTTGGACTAGTAGCTACCTTTGCTCGCTGGAAGGGGCACCGCACGTTCCTCGAGGCCTTGGCCCTGCTGCCGGAGGAAGCGAAGGTTCGCGGCTATGTGATTGGCGGCCCGATCTACCAAACCGACGGCAGCCAGTGGTCGCTCTCCGGGCTTCAGCAAGAGGCGGACCGCCTGGGACTTGCCGGGCGAGTGGGCTTCACCGGCTTCGTGGACGACCCCGCGTCGGCGATGCGCTCTCTCGATATCGTGGTACACGCCAGCACGCAGCCGGAACCGTTTGGCATGGTGATCGTCGAAGCCATGGCTTGTGAGAAGGCGGTGATTGCCAGCGATGCCGGCGGAGCATCGGAGCTCTTCGTGGACGGGGAAAGCGCTCTCGCTCATCCACCGGGCAACGCGGCCGTGCTGGCGCAGCAAATCGCGCGGCTGGCTTCGGATGAGAATCTGAGGAGAAGGCTCGGAACGACCGCAAGGGCGATGGCAGAACGGGTTTATCACCGCAAACGGCTCGCCGGAGAGTTGCTCAGCCTGTATCGCGACATCTCGCACACGCCCATCGAGATGCGGCCTGGCTCCGTCCAAATTGAGCCGAGCCTGCCCCGCATCGTTCACTGATCATGCGCGAACCAGCAGGACCTATCTCTGTGGTCCATCCAGGTATGGGTGCGCGTTTCGAAACACCTGAAACTGGCGGGGCCGGCGTGACGCCCGTACGTGTCCTTCACGTAAATAGCGGCAATCAATATGGCGGTGTCGAGACGCTGCTGGTGACGCTGGCTCGTCTTCGGTACTTGTGCCTGGCGATGGAGCCCTCTTTTGCTTTATGCCATGAGGGCCGCCTGAGTCAGGAACTTTCGGCTACCGGGGTTTCGGTTTCGGTGTTGGGGGAAGTGCGGACCAGCCGCCCATGGACTGTATGGCGGGCCCGCCGCCGCCTCTGCGATCTCCTTCGCCGGCAGCCTTGCGACATCGTGATCTGTCATATGCCGTGGTCCCTGGCCGTTTTCGGGAAGGCGGTGCGCGCGGCAGGAAAGACGCTTGTTTTCTGGGCTCATGGATTCCACAACGGCAAGCATTGGCTGGAAAGGATCGCACAGCTGACCGTTCCGGATCTGGCTATCGTCAATAGCCGTTCTACGTCAGGGGGCTTACGCAACCTTTTTCCCAACGTGCCGGCGGAGGTCATGTATTACCCGGTAGCGCTGATGGATACTCCCGAAGCCGTCCACTGGCGGACCGAAGCGCGCCAAAATCTGAGCATCGACGATGGGACAGTGGTGATCATCCAGGTGAGTCGTCTGGAGGAATGGAAAGGGCATTTACTCCATCTGCAGGCCCTCTCGCTGCTCGAGACCAACGAGCCTTGGGTTTGCCTGATCGCCGGTGGAGCGCAGAATCCGGCCGAGAAGAAATATCTGGACCGGCTCGAAGACGCTGCAAAGCAACTCGGGATTGCGGACCGGGTGCGATTTCTTGGACAGCGCTCTGATGTGCCGCAATTGCTGGCCGGCGCCGATATTTTTTGTCAGCCTAACCAGGGACCGGAACCATTCGGGATCGTTTTCATCGAGGCACTTTGGGCCGGCCGGCCGGTGGTGACGACCGCCATGGGCGGCGCAGCCGAAATCATCGATTCGTCCTGCGGCTTACTGGTGGAGCCGGGCAATGCCGTTCAGCTCGCTGCTTCTTTGCGGTGCTTGATTGAATCTCGCGAGTTGCGGGTCCGTTTGGGAGGTGCAGGCTCAGCTCGCGCCCTCCAGCTCTGTTCGCCGGCTACGCAAATGAACAAGCTCAACGAACTGGTACGCAGCGCGGTGGAACGGTTGCACTAGGGACTATGTTGACCGATAGCGTCGAAAGCCGCGCCCTAAAGAGCTGCGGGACCAGTAACAATGCCATTCTCCGCATGGTATGCCGAGCCATGGACCACAGACAAATCTCAGGAGAGTGCCTGGTGGATGTGGGCTGCGGCGCGGGGAATCTATATCCCTGGGTCCGATCGCGCTTCTCCCGATACATTGGCGCGGACGTCGTTAAGTACGACGCCTTTCCCACGGAAGTGGAATTTTGCCGGGTGGATCTCGACAGCGGCCGGATTCCGCTTGCAGCCGGTTACGCGGATGTTGTTACGGCTATCGAGGTCATCGAACATTTAGAGAATCCTCGAGGTTTGATGCGGGAACTGGTGCGCCTTGCCAAACCCGGGGGATGGGTCATCGTCACTACACCCAACCAGTTGAGCCTGCTGAGCCTGCTGACCCTCGTAGTGAAGCAGAGGTTTCAAGCCTTCCAGGATGTTCATTATCCGACCCATCTTACTGCCCTGCTGGAGGTCGACCTGAGACGCATAGCGGCCGAGTGCAGCCTCGCGGAGATCCAAATCGATTACAGCGAGTCAGGCCGAATTCCTTTGACAGCCGCCCACTATCCCGCTTCCCTGTCGCGGTGGTTTCCGCGCGCCCTATCGGAGAATGTCCTGGTGATCGGCAGAAGGCCACGTACCTAAATGATTGCCGTCCTCATCTGCGTCCTGGCGTGTGCCGCAAGCTATTGGGCAGGAAAACGCTCGCTCGGCCTGGGGATGATTGCTCTGTTGGCTTTTGGCTACTTCTACGGCATTTTGCGCGCAAATCTGCTGACCGTCTTTTCGCACTTCATTTTTGATGCGGGTATGCTTGGCTTGTACCTGTCGCAAAAGTGGTCTGTGCACGATCCCGCAGACGCACGGCGCAGCCGGATGATTCGCCTGTGGACAATGCTGCTGATAGCCTGGCCCTTCGTTATCGCGTTATTGCCGTTCCAACCTATTATGGTCACGATCGTTGGTCTGCGCGGGAATATCTTTTTCATCCCAGTCTTAATCCTGGGGAGCCAATTGAAAGAGAAAGATCTGGTGCAGCTATCGGCTGGGTTAGCCGTGTTGAACGTGACGGCTGCCGGCTTCGCGTTTGCTGAATACTCCCTGGGAGTGCCGCGTTTTTTTCCGTTCAGCCCAGTAACGTCCACTATCTACGCGAGCGGCGACATTGCGGGCGGATTTTTTCGAATTCCCGCCATATTCTCGAGCGCCGCGGCATATGGCGGGTCCATGGTGGCTTCACTGCCATACGTGATCGGTTTCTGGACGCGGGCTCAAAGACGCATCCTTCGACTTTTGGCTCTAGCGGGAATCGGTGCGGCGCTACTGGGCATCCTCATGTCCGCGACCCGTCTGAATTTCGTGCTGGGCTCAGCCATGATTGTCGCGACTCTAGTGACGAATCGGGTCAAAGCCAGCAAGTGGGTGGCGTTCCTTGTCCTGATTGCTGCGATGGGTTACGTGGCCATGACGAATGAACGGTTTCAGCGATTCAAGACCCTGAGCGACACCGAGTACCTCGCCGATCGTGTTGCCGGCAGCGTTAACCGGGGATTCTGGGAAATCCTGACAGACTATCCGATGGGCAACGGAATGGGGGGTGGTGGAACCAGCCTTCCCTATTTTCTTCAGGGCCAGGTCAGAAATCCTATCGGCCAGGAAAACGAATACTCCCGGATACTGTGCGAACAGGGGATCATCGGCTTGCTGCTGTGGGTCGCGTTCATCGGCTGGTTCCTGTTGCAGGCACGGACGGCGTTCGCCAAGGGCTCCTGGCAGAACAGCCGAAGGCTGGTGTGGTCGTTCGCCGCGGTCACCTTGGGTACGGCCTGGATTGGAACCGGCTTACTGGCTGCTATCCCTATGACTTTTATGATGCTGTTGGGCATAGGTTGGACCACGACCCCGATGCCCGCGGAAGTGCGCCCCCTGCGTCATCCGGAAAAAAAGGGTAGTACGGTCGTGCGACGTTACGGACTGGTACACAGCTAGTAAACCGCTCGAGAAATCGGAGAGGTAGATACAGAAGGAGTCAAACCATCCATGGAACGTTTTATAAACAATTCTTACCACGACGTAATTTGCAATCATTACGCAGGCTTCGTCCGCGGACTTCGGCATACGCTGGATGAGACTGGACTTGCCGTCCTTGAAAACTTCATCCATCCCGATTTTCTGGCCGAGCTGCGCGCCAGCGTGGATCAATTGACACCGTTGTGCTACCAGGGTGGAAAACGGAAGCCCTTGATCGGAGTTGAGTTGCAGAACACCGGATTTTGGGAGGTGGCGTTCTCCGATTTTGTGATTCAACTTGCCAACGACATACTCGCTGCCTTCAACGTTCGCATAGAGCCTTCCGACATACATCCGGCCATGAACATCCTCATCGGCGAGAATGGCCAGGATGCGGTGAAGGGCTGGCATTTCGATGCCACTTATTTGACCATGGCGATGCCGGTCATCATGCCCTCGGCGGGCGCCGGGGATGGAAAGTTTCGCATCTGGCCGAACGTGCGGCGTTTTTCGCAAAGCGCATGGCAGAACCGGATGTATTGGAATCTCGCCAAGATCGATTTGCTCCGCCGGTTAGTGAAAAACCACGCAATCAATTTCGTGCCAGGTAATCTCTATTTCTTCTACGGTTTCCGGTCGTACCACGGGACCGAGGATCTGGATACGCGCCAGTTGAGGGCCAACTGTCTCGTCAATTTCGGAGGGCCCTTGTTCGATCTGGAAAAAGGCAAGATCGTTCGGTATACACGACAGGGTGCTCGATGAAATTCAGCACTGCGAGACTTACTCCTCGAGTGCGGCATAACGCTACTTTTTACAAAATTGATGGAGACTCAAATGGCAGAGCCAGAGCTGCTGATAGAACCGCAAGGTTATAGCCGGCCTTCGGTCTCGTTGCCGGAGAAGCCCCTTCTTGTGATGGTCCCCAGCAAGCGATGGGTGGCTCTCGATTTACGTTCGCTATGGACGTTTCGCGATCTGCTGTATTTCCTCACTTTGCGGGATGTGAAAATCCGTTACAAGCAAACCGCCTTAGGCGTGGCCTGGGCGGTTCTGCAGCCTTTGTTGACCATGCTGATCTTCACTCTGTTCTTCGGCAGAGTGGCCAAGATCCCGTCGAACGGCCATCCGTATGCGCTGTTCGCCTTCGCAGGACTTTTGCCTTGGACCTTCTTCGCCAACGCGATTACGAACAGTGGCAATTCACTGGTCAATAACGCAGCCCTGATCAGCAAAGTCTATTTTCCTCGTCTCATCATGCCCAGTGCAGCCGTATTGGCCAGCCTTGTAGATCTGGCGGTGTCGCTGGTATTGATGTTTGGACTGGCTGCATTTTACGGAGTCGGCATGAGTCTGAATATCCTGGCTCTGCCTGCACTGATTCTGCTGACAACGCTGCTGGCGTTAGCGGTCAGTCTGTTCTTTGCCGCGCTGAATGTTAAGTATCGGGATGTCCGCTATGCGCTGCCTTTCTTGGTTCAACTGGCTATGTTTGCGACGCCGATTATTTATCCCATAAGCATGGTGCCGCAGCGGTGGCGTTGGGCGCTCTTGCTGAACCCGATGGCCGGACTGGTGGAAGGATTTCGTGTGTCGCTTCTCGGCGGCCAGTTCGATCTGCCGGGTCTTGAACTGGCGAGCGCGATCACCATCATCCTGTTAGCGCTGGGCGCATATTACTTCCGGAGTGTGGAAAGAAGTTTCGCCGACCTCATTTAATGAGCATGAAACCAATCATTCGGGTTGAAAACCTGCACAAGCGGTACGAGCTTGGAACCAAGCTCGGGGGCTCCTATTCGACGCTCCGCGAGGATCTGATGAATGCGTTGCGGCGGCCCTTCCGTAGGGCCGGAGGGCGGAGCCATTCCCGGAAACGCACATTGTGGGCCCTGGCCGGCCTGAGCTTCGAAGTGTCGCCGGGAGAGGTGCTGGGAGTCATCGGCCGCAACGGGGCTGGAAAGTCGACGCTGTTGAAGGTCCTGTCCCGCATCACGGAACCGACCCAAGGCCGCGTTGAGCTGTTCGGACGCGTGGGCAGCCTGCTGGAAGTGGGCACCGGATTTCATCCGGAACTCACCGGCCGGGAAAATATCTTTCTCAACGGAGCCATCCTGGGGATGCGCAAACGGGAGATCGAGCGTCAGTTCGACCAAATCGTTGCCTTTGCGGAGATCGAGCAGTTTCTGGATACGCCGGTCAAACGATACTCCAGCGGCATGTTCACGAAACTGGCGTTTTCAGTGGCGGCTCACCTGGAACCGGAGATCCTGCTGGTTGACGAGATTCTGTCCGTGGGTGACGCGGCTTTTCAGAAGAAGTGCCTGGGCAAGATGCGGGAGGTAGCCGGAGGCGGACGAACGGTTCTCTTTGTAAGCCATAATTCTGCGGCCATTGAGGCCTTGTGTGATCGTTGCCTGTGGTTACGAGAGGGACGCCTGGAAGCGGACGGAGAGCCCATTGATCTGCTTCGCCGCTACTTGACGACCGACGGCGCTCAGGAGGCCGCAACGGTTTCTCTGAGTCGTCACGGGGGCCGCACGCCCGGGTCTGAAGAGCTCATGCACAAAGCAACATTGCTATCTGAGGATGGCACGCCAACCACGAGCGTCCGCATGGGAGAAACCTTCGGTGTGCAGGTGCATTTTTCCCGTAGCACTCCCCTGAAGCCGGTTTTCGGGCTTGCGTTCAAAACGGTTACCGGCGCCCCTTTGTTTGGCGTCAACAACCGCTTCGTGCCCGCCGAACAAATGCCCGAGACGGCCGGTGAAGGGGTGGTCACGTGCTGGGTGGAAAGGCCGCCGTTAATGCCAGGAACGTATTTTCTGGATCTGCACTTTGGCGACGAATATCGCGACCTGGATGTGGTGCGGGAAGCGCTTTCCTTTGACGTCGAAGCCTCCGACGTGTTCGGCACCGGACGGCTGTGCCCGCCGGGAGGAGGGCCGATCTGTTGGGGCGGCCGCTATCAATATGAGCCCAACGGCGCCGCGTCGGGGTTGCCCAGCATACCCGTCTCGCAGAGCAAATAACATGCAACCATTGCCGTTTGGCCTCAGCGTAGTGATCTGCTGCCACAACAGTGCCGCTCGTCTGCCGGCCACGCTGGCACGCCTCACGGCACAAAGGGCGAGCCAGAAGGTTTCCTGGGAAGTGATCATTGTGGACAATGCGTCCACCGACGACACGGGTGCGGTGGCACAGGAATGCTGGAAGAAAAATACTGCCGCGCCATTGCGGATCGTCGGCGAGCCACATCCGGGGCTGGCGTTCGCGCGGGAACGGGGCGTCGCCACAGCGCGGTACGAATTCATCAGTTTTGTGGATGACGACAACTGGGTGGCTGACGACTGGGTCGAGCTGGCTGCCACGTTTTTGCGGGACCATCCGGATGTAGGCGCGATCGGCGGCTCGAGCACGGCAGCTTTTGAGAAGGAGCCCGCAACCTGGTTTCGCGATTGCCAAATCCTGTACGCCGTATCGCCGGAAAACTGGGGCGCG
>Ga0335079_10005571_pt1 | contig 14409 bp, 8 predicted proteins | sample Lox_Sample_33_FD_206719 | JGI IMG/M metagenome (GOLD analysis project Ga0335079, IMG submission 206719) | Soil microbial communities from Loxahatchee National Wildlife Refuge, Florida, United States - Lox_Sample_3.3 | ecosystem: Environmental > Terrestrial > Soil > Wetlands | place: USA: Florida...
CGAGCTTCAGCGGCCGCCAAGAGGACCCGAGATCCGGGCGGCGGTCATCCACATGGCCGTTTCGATGTTCGAGACCGCCGAGCCATGCTGGGCGCTGATCGACAGGACCAACGGCCGCATCGGCGACCACGTCGCCGAGCTGCGCTTGGTTCCAGGCTTCGGTGTCTGCACCGCCAAGACGGGCGGACCTCTCCACTGGTCGGTGTGGAGAGATCCAGCGGTGCTGCATGCCGCCATCAGCGGGTACACAGACAGGTGGACCCTGCCGATACTCTCGGTAGACGATGAACGTACTCGATCTTCGACAGCACAGGCAATCTGGTCGACGCGTCGATGACCGGGACGCCGCCGTGGCGGCGTTAACCGACATCGTCCGCGCCGAGCCTGAGTCTGCTGATGAAGTCTTCCTCGTCGCACAGGACGATGAGGGCCACGTCGGCGAGACGATTTACGGGTCCTCGCTGCGCGTCACGGCATAGCCGGCGTTTCACGCGCGGCTACCGCCCCGGAATGGAAGCCTGCTGGAAGCCTCCGAGGTCGCGTCCAGATCGTCCCGCGGTCGCAGCCGGCGACGAAAAGCCTGGATTTGCTGGTCAAATCATGGCTTGATCATGATCCGACAACCCGCGCTGACTCCTTACAGCAGGAGGTCACTGGTTCGAGCCCAGTACCGCCCATCAGCGCTTAGCCTGGTTGCCCGCGCGGGCGACGGTTCGCGTGGGGTCGAAGGCTGAACCGAGGTCTGGCTCCGAATGCGCTTGACCTCGGCGAGGTCCCGCGACGAAAGCAGGCACGCCGGCTGGTCGTCTCGGCCGCAGACGAACGCACCAGACGATCGCCGATTACACGGGCCCCTGATCTGCTCGGCCGCGTCGAGAGGCAGATGGCACCACGGTTCCGCGGAACCCCCTGCCGGGCCAGGTACCGCGTTTCGATTCTTGTGGCAGCGGCGACCCGAAGCGATACTCGCGACGGATCGGCGACGAGGTTGATTCGGCGTTGGTGGCGCTCTAGTCATGCGACGGACGCGATGAGATCCAAGCGGCGATACAACAGCTGCTCGATATGGGTGCCAGCTCGCTGGACATGGACCCGCTCGATATTCGTGAGGTTGAAAACGTCACGATCGAGCATGGCCGGTACACGCTGGGTATCGAACCCGAGAGCGCGGAAGCGATGACGCAAGTCGGAAAGTACGTCGTCGTCCACGAGGCACAAGCCGACCGTTCGACCAAGATCGCATTCGACATCTTCAACGCGAATACACCGTGACGGCGGAGCGGCGAGTCAGTGCGGGCGCCCTGTTGTCAGCGGCGCCCGCTCGCCGTCCACACGTGCGGCCCGGCTCCAGTCGCGGCTCGATCGGCACGACGATGGTGGGAGGACCCAGCGGCCGTGCTCCTCGGGCCCGCCGGTCCCCCCAGCCTACGCGCCTCTGCGTTGGGCACAAAGGGGAAGCCGCCAAGGGGACCCGAACGACGGGCATTGGTACGTCGGGCGCGCATTGCGTCCCGTCTGTTGCCCAGCCGGGTCGGTGATGCGCCGCTCGCCGGCCCTGCGAACCGGTTCGTTAGCCCGCGGCGGAGTCAGACGAGCCCTGGACAGCTTCGCGATGCCCCCGAAGGTCAAACGGCAGGTCTTGGGTTGTCCACGTCATCGCGCGCTCCAGCTCGGCACTGACCTGCAGAAGCAGCTGCTCGTTGCCATGGGCGCTCACGAGCTGTACGCCGATCGGAAGCCCCGAGTCGATATGGCAAGGAAGAGAGATCGCCGGCTGGCCGCTGAGGTTGAACGGGTACGTGAACGCGGTGACCTGCGCGGCGCGACGGCCGGTGTCTGGAGCGGCGAAGCTCCCAAGCGGCGGCGGTGGTTCACCGACCGTTGGGGTCAGAAGCAGGTCATAGCGGTCGTGCCACCACCGGCTTAGGCGTCTCGTCCAGGCTTGTACGTACTCAACCGCGCCCAGATAGTCAACCGCAGACAGTCCCCGCCCGCGCTTGGCGCAGATCCAAGTCCAGGCCTCGACATCGTCGGGGCCGAACTCGATCCCGATGCGACGGCGCCACCAGTCGAACGCGAACGCGGCGAAACCGAGCGGCATGATCTTGGGCGCCTCAACCGCGAACCCAGCGTCGTCCAGAGCCCGGGGATAGGCAGCCTCAACCACGAACCCAAGCTCGTCCAGCGCTGCCGCGGTAACCTCGACCGCCGCTCGGCAAGCCGGGTGCACCCGAGACTCTCCGCGCGGCGCGCTCGTCATGATTCCGATCCGCAGCGGACGCGCCGGAACGCGCGTGGGACTGGCCGGCGCATACGGCTCCCCCACCTGCGGAACGGATACGGCGCCGAGCAGCGCGCTCGTATCGCGGACAGACCGAGTGATCGCAAACTCGCTGATCGTGCCCGACACCAGCTCCCCGAAATCCGGACCCAGGCTGACTCGCCCCCGGGTCGGCTTCAAACCGATCAGCCCGCAAGCCGAAGCCGGGAGTCGAATCGACCCGCCCCCATCATTGCTGTGAGCAAGCGGAACAATCCCAGCAGCAACCGCAACCGCCGAGCCACCTCCGGACCCAAGCGGCGAGCGAGACAGGTCCCACGGATTGCGCGTCGGCCCGTAAGACAAGGGCTCGGTCGTGGGCAACAGCCCCAGCTCCGAGGTGTTCGTCCGTCCAACCGTTACCAGACCCGCAGCATCGAACATCTGCACCAGGCTGGTATCCCGATCCTCGCGGAAACCCGCATCCGCCAAAGCGCGCACGCCTTCATGGAATGGCTCACCGGCTGCGTGCGCTATCAAGTCCTTGACCACAAACGGCACGCCCCGAAACGCTCCGCCCGCCACCAAACCGCCGGCACGCTCGCGAGCACCATCGAGGTTCGGGTGGATCACCGCATTAAGCGTCGAATTGACGGCCTCAAGCCGTGCCGCCGCCGCCTCCATCAGTTCTAACGCACTGACCTCGCGGCGCGATACCAGCTCCGCCTGCCCCGTCGCGTCGAGGCCTATCAGCTCCTCCACACCCACCGTCGAACCCATCGCATCCAATACTCGCGGCCGCTCAAGTGTCGGCCAAGACTAGCCGCGAACGAAGCGCGACCGCAACCCGTGCGAACTGGGTCGTCGTCGCCACTTGCAGTGGCCCGGGGTAGACGCTTGAAGTGGCCCCACCTGACGGTGGCCATGGAATCCTCCCCGTAGGCGGCCATCGAAACGCCCCACTGGTGGCCACGGTTTCTCCCCATGGGTGGCCACGGTTTCTCCCCACGGTTCTGTCCTGAGGTGCCGGTACTCGGAGGCGCGTTGTTGTCAACGCGTGATCTGAGGAGCGGCCGTGAAGAAGCCGGAGGAAGCGATGGAGATTCTTGAGGCGTATGACGCGACGGGGTCGCTGCGGGGAGCCGCGGCGCTGGCGGGGTGTGACCACAAGACGGTCGCCAGGCTGGTCGCGGCGCGTGACGCGGCGGGTGGCGGGCTGCCGGAACGGGCGCGGTCGCGGCCGCTGGTCGATCCGTTCGCGGCCAAGATCGATGAGCTGGTTGATCGCTCACGCGCGCTGGTGCGGGCTGATGTCGTGCACGGGGTGCTGGTCGCGATGGGCTATGAGGGGTCGTATCGCACGACCCGGCGGGCGGTCGCGGAGGCCAGGCGCCGCTGGCGCAACAAGCACGGCCGGCGGACGCGGCCGTGGATCCCGCAGCCGGGTCTGTGGCTGCAGTTCGATTACGGTGATGGACCCGAGGTTCATGGCGTGAGTGCGGTGCTGTTCTGCGCCTGGCTCGCATGGAGCAGGTTTCGGGTGGTGGTGCCGTTGCGCGACAAGACGCTGCCAAGCGTGGCGATCGGCCTGGACCGCACGCTGCGCTACCTGGACGGTGTTCCCACCTACGCTCTAACGGATAACGAGAAGACGGTGACGGTCGAGCACGTCGCGGGGATCGCGGTCCGCAACGCAACGATCGTTGAGGTCTCGCGCCATTATGGGGTGACGATCCAGACGTGCGAGCCGGCGGATCCGCAGAGCAAGGGCGGTTCGGAGGCGACAGTGAAGATCGCCAAGGCCGATCTGGTCCCGACCGATCACAACCTCCGCGAGCAATACGCGGACTGGCAGGCGCTGGAGCGGGCCTGCCAGGAGTTCATGGCCGATGTCAACACGCGGCCGCACCGCGCAACGCGTCAGCCGCCAATCGGCCTGTTGGCCCAGGAGCATGAGCATCTGCACCGGCTTCCCAGGTTGCCGCACACGTTGTGCTTCGGGCAGACCCGGAAGGTCGACCGCCAGGCGACCGTGTCGGTCGGTGATGCGATCTACTCGGTTCCGCACGATCTGATCGGCGAGCGGGTGTGGGTCCGCGCCGAGGGCGAGCAGCTCGTGGTCGTACACATCGACCAGATCCAGGGACCTCGGGAGGTCGCTCGCCACCGGCTGACGACACCGGGCCGCCCTAGCATCTGCGACGAGCACTACCCGCCGCGTCCGGCGGGCGCGCTGGAGCGCAAGCCCCGCGCTCGCAACATCGAGGAGCAGGAGTTCCTTGCGATCGGCGACGGCGCCGAGCGGTGGCTGAAACGGGCCGCCGCGGAGGGCACGCAGCGGATCCGTCGCAAGATGGCCGAAGCGATCGATCTCTCAAAGCTGCACGGCACCGGCCCGGTCAACGACGCGCTGGCGCGGTGCGCCAGCTACGGCCGGTTCGCCGACGGTGATCTAGCCAGCGTCCTTTTCCACCAGCAGACCGCGACCGTGATCCCGCTCCCCACGCGGGCCTCGGAGGACCGCTCGCTGCAGCGCTCGACCCGGTCCTGGGAGGGATTTGGAGCATGAACACCCCGAATCTGATCCTCGTCGCGAAGATGGAGGCGACCGGAGGCGTTCTGCGACCCTGCGCCAGGTTGCCGCGACCGATCTACTGCCCGCCAGAGAACCAGTTCGGGTCGATCGGAGGTCCGCGATGACCGTCAAGCCACCCACGCCGCCACCACTGCCCGACGAGCTCGACCGGCTCCTGCGGCGGCTGCGCATGCCATACGTTCGTCGCGCGGCGCCGGAGGTGATCGCCACGGCCACCAGCCAACGCTGGGAGCATGCCGAGGTCCTGCGGATCCTCCTGGCCGAGGAAGCCGCTGGCCGCGACCAGGCGACCATCTCGATGCGCCGCCGCGCGTCCGGGCTACCGGCCGGCAAGACGTTCGACGCCTGGGAGTCCAAGGCTTCCGTGATCCCAGCCCAGACGCAGAACGCGCTCCAGACCCTCGAATGGGTCAACCGCGCCGAAGTCCTGGTCGTGTGCGGCCCGAGCGGAAGCGGGAAGTCGCACTTCATCGAAGCGCTCGGGCACCTCGCGATCGACAAAGGCCGCGCCGTGTCGTGGCACACACTCGAGTCTCTCGCCGCGCTGTTCCGCCGCCACCGGGCCGATGACTCGATCAACAAAGCGATCAGCAAGCTGATCCGCTCCGACCTAATCCTGATCGATGACGTCGGCCTGCTGCCGGTGTCCGCTGACGCCGCCGACGCCCTGTTTCGCGTCGTCGACGCCGCCTACGAGAAACGCTCGATCGCGATCAGCTCCAACATCCACCCGTCCGGGTTCGACGAACTGATGCCCAAAACCCTCGCGACCGCGACCGTCGACCGGCTCCTGCATCACGCGCACGTGATCATCACCGACGGCCAGGACAGCTACCGGCTCGCCCAGGCGACCGCCGGCAAGGGGGTGAAGCCCCTCACCTGAACGCGGACCCAACTCCCTGCTGGGGAGAAACGATGGCCACGGATGGGGAGATCCGATGGCCACCAGCGGGGAGAAATGATGGCCACCAGCGGGGAACTAAGTGGCCACCAGTGGGGAGAAACAGATGGCCATTGACACGTGGCATCGGCGGTCGGCAATCGAAACTAACGCGAAGCGGCCACCATGCCCGCCGACATCGCGCTCCGGGCGGCGCCCGCTTGCGGACACGAGGAGCCACGCAGCGGGCACTGGCACTTATGCCTGCCGACATGCATCGCGGTCACGCCGCGCCGTCGCGCGGGGTCTCGCTGCCCGCAGATTGGTCGCCGCGATCGGTGCGGACGTCCTTTGGGATCGACCGCGCGGGCCCCAACATGCCCCGAACCGAAGCAGCGGAAGGTCGCTTTGCGATCGTGCGCTCCGCGACCGGCGAGCGAATGGAAGCGGTCGTCCGCGGCGCGCACATGCGCGACACGATCTGTCCGCAGACAGAAGCGCCATCTCAACGGAACGTGATCGTCTGGTGGCTCCTTGCGAGCCGGCCAGGGCGCGCAGGAGCGCGCTATTCCGCTGGCGCTCGCGGGGCAGCCACATGTCCGCCCACCGCGCCGGCGTGCGGCGCTGGGCTGCTGGTTTCCGAGTGGGCTGCTTGCAAGGACGCCGCGCCTCGCTACCGGAGGAGATCCGCGCGTATGTCGAGACTACGAATCGCCGTCAGGGCGGAGGGACCCACGAGATCCAGCGTCCGCCACGAGCGGGACGGGATGACCCCGACTTGGCTCAACGATGAGAACCGGCGCAACATCTATACGAGCGAGTCTTATGATCTCCTTGCCTCCAGGGTGCCACCGCCTGTGACGCATGTACCGGCCCCTGCCCACACGACGCCAGCCCTATGAGCATCCGACTCTCGGTAGAGCATCGGACGGCGTATCGCTACGACCGGCCCGTCCGGCTCGGTCCGCACGCGATCCGCCTCCGCCCCGCCCCCCACTGCCGCACGCCAATCGTGTCGTACTCGTTGCGCGTGGACCCGGCCCAGCACTTCGTCAACTGGCAACAGGATCCGTTCGGCAACTTCGTCGCCCGGTTCGTGTTCCCCGAGCCGGCGCAGGCACTCAGGGTGACGGTGGACTTGGTTGCCGACATGACCGTGATCAACCCGTTCGACTTCTTCGTCGACGAGGAGGCGCGGACCTGGCCATTCGTGTACGAGCCATCGCTCGCGCTCGATCTCGCGCCGTACCTGGCGCTTGGCGGTAACGGGACCGGACCGTTGCTCGACGCCTGGTTGGGCGAGGTGCCTCGCACCGAGGCGCCAATCGCCGACTTCCTGGTCGGGTTGAATCGCCGCGTGCTGGGCGATGTCGCTTACACGGTGCGAATGGAGCAGGGCGTGCAGACCCCCGAGCACACGCTCGAGCGCGCGGTCGGCTCCTGTCGCGACAGCGCATGGCTGCTCGTGGCGATCCTGCGGCGGCTGGGGATCGCGGCTCGGTTCGCGTCCGGGTACCTGGTGCAGCTTGCCGAGGATGACCCGCCCGCGGATGCCACCGAGCAACACGACTTCACCGATCTGCACGCCTGGGCCGAGGCGTACGTCCCGGGGGCCGGGTGGATCGGCCTCGACCCGACCTCGGGCCTGCTGGCCGGCGAGGGCCACATTCCGCTGGCGTGCACCCCCTCGCCGGGGTCGGCGGCGCCGATAACGGGCTCGGTGGAAGCTGCGGACACGATCCTCGAGTTCTCGAATGTGGTGCGACGGATCCACGAGCCACCACGGGTGACGCTGCCATACACCGAGGCGCAGTGGCGGCGGATCGATGCCCTGGGCCGGGCCGTCGATGTTCTGCTCGAGGCCGGTGACGCACGTCTGACGATGGGCGGCGAGCCGACGTTCGTGGCGGCGAATGCCCGCGATGCGCCGGAGTGGAACACGTTGGCGGTCGGCGGCCGAAAGTGGCAGCTCGCCGTCGCGCTGGCCGGGCGGCTCGAGGGCGCGTTTGCGCCCGGGGCGCTGACCCTCCACGGCCAGGGGAAGTGGTACCCCGGGGAGGTGCTGCCGCGATGGCAGGTCGGGGTGTGTTGGCTTGCGGATGGGCAGCCGCTATGGCCGAACTCCGGGCTGCTCGCCGATCCGACCGTCCGGGGCACTTGCGGTTTCGACGATGCTCGGCGGTTGATGACCGCCATCGCGGACGGGCTGGGACTCCCGGCGGATGCCCGCTATCCGGCGTACGAGGATCCGCTCGAGCGGCTGTGGCGCGAATCGCGACTACCGGCAGGCGAGGCCCCGGAGCCGCCGGGCCCGGATCCAACCGACCCGTCGATTGCCGATCGTGACGCGCGGGTCGCGGTCGTGGCCGGTCTCGACTCCGAGCGCGGCGAGCCGCTCGGCTGGGCGATGCCGCTCCACCGCGAGCCGGGCGACGACGAGTGGTCGACCGGGCATTGGCATCTGCGCCGCGGGCATCTGTTCCTCGTCCCTGGTGACTCTCCCATCGGGCTGCGACTGCCACTCGATTCGCTGACGTGGACGCCACCGCCCATGACCGGGGAGCAGTCGCTGTTCCGCGCGGTATCCGAGTTGGGGGAGGGCGCGGACCCTGCGCCGATGACGATCGTCGAGCCCCCGCCCGTGACGGCGGTGTGCGTCGAGCTTCGCGGCGGCCACGTGCACGTGTTCCTACCGCCGCTCCAAGAGCTCGAGCACGCGATCGAACTGATCGGCCTGGTGGCGTCGGCGGCCGCCGCGACCGGCGTCGCGATCGTGGTCGAGGGCTATCCGCCTCCGCGCGACCCGAGGCTCCGGCAGTTTGTCGTCGCCCCAGACCCCGGCGTGATCGAGGTCAACATCCACCCCAGCGGCTCCTGGCCCGAGCTGGCCGAACGGACCCTCACGCTCTGGCACGAAGCCCACGCCGTCGGACTTGCCACGGAGAAGTTCTCGCTCGACGGCGCCCACGCCGGCACCGGCGGCGGCGGGCACCTCACGCTGGGCGGCACGACGCCACGCGACAGCCCGCTGGTGCGCCGCCCGGACCTGATGCGCAGCCTGCTCACCTTCTGGCAGCACCACCCCTCGCTGTCCTACCTGTTCGCGGGCCGGTTCGTGGGGCCGACCAGCCAGGCGCCGCGGATCGACGAGGGCCGCCACGAGAACCTGTACGAGCTCGAGATCGCGTTCTCCGAGCTCGAACGGCTGGGCCGCCTCGGATCCCCGCCTCCCTGGCAGCTGGATCGGCTGCTGCGCCACCTGCTTGTCGACGTCACCGGCAACACCCACCGCGCCGAGTTCTGCATCGACAAGCTGTTCAGCCCCGAGTCCGAGCACGGCCGGCTCGGGGTGGTGGAGCTGCGCGGGTTCGAGATGCCACCGCATCCACAGATGGCGCTCGTCCAGGCGCTGCTCGTACGGGCGCTGGTCGCGCGGTTCTGGACCGAGCCGTACACCGGGCCGCTGGTGCGCTGGGGCACCGAGCTGCACGACCGCTTCCTGCTGCCGTGGTGGGCCCGGGCCGACATCGCCGCCGTTGTGAGCGACTTAGACCAGCACGGCATCGGCTTCGAGATGGCTTGGCTCGAGCCGTTCCTGGAGTTTCGCTTCCCGCTGATTGGGACCTTCACAGTGGACGACGTCACACTCGAGCTCAGGTCTGCGATCGAGCCCTGGCACGTGCTTGGCGAGGAGATCGGCGCGACCACCGCACGCTATGTCGACTCCTCGACGGAGCGCCTCCAGATCCACGTCGACGGCCTGACCGAGCCACGCTACGCCGTTACCTGTAACGGCTTTCCGGTGCCCGTGCAGCCGACCGAGACGCCTGGGACGTACGTGGGTGGAGTGCGCTACCGCGCCTGGCAGCCGTGGTCTGCGCTGCACCCCACGATCGGCGTTCACACGCCCCTGACTTTCGACGTCGTCGACCGCTGGAGCGAGCGTTCCCTGGGCGGCTGCCGCTATCACGTCTCGCATCCCGGCGGGCGCGCATATGAGCGCTTCCCGGTCAACGCCGCGGAAGCGCAGGCCCGGCGGGCGAGCCGGTTTGAGACGATCGGGCACACCCCCGGTGCGGTGCGTCTCCCCGAGATCCGCCGCAGAATACTCTCGGACTCTGGACCTCCGCCGCCCCGGATGACGAGCACCGCGCCGCCACCCTCCTCCGCCTACCAGCCGCTACCCGGTGGTTATGACGAGATGGTGGACGAGACCGGGGCGCCCCGCCCGCACTGGGAGTATCTCGCCCGCGCACTCGACGAGCTTGGCACGGAGGAGCTGCTGCGCCGCCAGCAGGAGGCCAGCCGGTTGCTGGACCAGGACGGCGTGATGTACAACGCCCAGCGCGAGTCTGGCCGTCCGCGCCGCCGCTGGATGCTCGACCCCGTGCCGACGATCGTCCCCAGCCGCGAGTGGGCGGTGATCGAGACGGGCGTGATCGAGCGCGCCGAGCTGCTGAACCTGATTCTCGAGGACCTGTACGGCGACCGCGACCTGCTGCGCCGGGGCCTGCTGCCCCCCGCGGTCGTGTTCGGCCATGCTGGCTTCCTGCGCCCCTGCGACGGGATCCGGCTGCCCGGTGCCCAGCAGCTATTCACTTACGCGGCCGACATCGGCCGCGACGATTACGGCCGGCCGGTGGTGATCAGCGACCGCGCGCAGGCGCCCTCCGGATCTGGCTACGCGCTCGAGAACCGGACCGTGGTCTCCCGGGTACTGCCGAGCCTGTACCGCGGCTCGCAGGTCCATCGCTTGGCGCCGTTCTTCCGCTCATTGCGGGCCGGGCTCCAGGAAGCGGCGCCGCCGGGGATCGACGACCCGCGGATCGTGGTGCTGACGCCGGGGCCGTACAACGAGACCGCGTTCGAGCACGCGCTGCTCGCCTCCTCGCTCGGCTACCCGCTGGTCGAAGGCCGTGACCTGACCGTCCGCGGCGGGCGGGTGTGGATGCGCTCGGTCGGTCAGCTCGAGCCCGTCGACGTGATCCTGCGGCGGGTCGACAGCTGGTACTGCGACCCGCTGGAGCTGAAACCCGACTCGCAGCTTGGCGTGCCCGGTGTGCTCGAGGCCACGCGTGCCGGCGCTGTCTCGGTCGTCAACACGATCGGCTCGAGCGTGCTCGAGAACCCGGCGCTGATGGCATTTCTACCCCGCGTCTCCGAGCACCTGATCGGCGGGCCGCTGCGGCTCGCGAGCTTGCCGACGTGGTGGTGTGGCGAGGACGAGGGTCGCCGGCACGTACTCGCGAACCTGGAACGGCTGATCCTGCGCCCCACCTCGCCTGGTCCGTGGCCCGCCTCCATCCGCGGCTGGGAGCTCTCGGACGAGCGCCTGGCGGAGCTGCGCGAGGCGATCTCGGCGCGACCGGTGCAGTGGGTCGGCCAGGAGCCACCGGCGATGTCGTCCGCGCCGATCCTGACGCCATCCGGGCTCAAGCCACGCCGCGGCGTGTTGCGCGCGTTCGCGATCGCCCGCACGGACTCATACGTGGTGATGCCGGGTGGGCTGATGCGGGTGGCGCCGATCGGCGATCACGCCCTGATCTCCATGCAAGCCGGAGCGATCACGAAGGACACATGGGTGCTGGCATCCGAACCCGAGCCTCTGACCGGGTTCTGGCTGCAGCCGGGGATGGCGGTGCCCGGGATCGATCCGATGTCTTCGATGCCGTCTCGCGCGGCTGAGAGCCTGTGGTGGCTCGGACGCTACGCCGAGCGAGCCGAGGCCCTGACCCGGTTGCTGCGAACCGTCCACGATCGTCGCAACGAGTTTCAGGGCAGCGCCAATCCGGCCGGGGTGGCGGCGCTGCGCGCGCTGCTGGTGGCATTGACGACGGTGAGCTCGACCCATCCGGGGTTCGCAGGGTCCGCGGAGGCGTTGGATGCTCCCGGAGCGGAGCTGCTCGACCTCGTCATCAACGCCGCACGGCCCGGCACGGTCGCCCACGCGGTGCGAGCCGTGCTCGACAACGCCTACGCGGTCCGCGATCAGCTGTCGCGCGACACATGGCTCGTGGTAGGCCCGCTCGAGCGCGCCATCAGCGACCTCGGCGATCCGGTCACCGACCCGCAGGCCCAGACGCAGACGGCGCTGCAAGAGGTGATGCGCAGCCTGCTGGCACTCGGCGGCCTGGGGGTCGAGGGCATGGTGCGCGATGTCGGCTGGCGGTTCATGGACGCCGGGCGGCGGCTTGAACGCGGCATGCAGCTGCTGTCGCTGCTGCGGGCGACCGTAGTCGATGCGCGTGGCACGGCAACTGACAGCCTGGTGCTCGAATCGGTCCTGGCGTCCGCCGAGAGCATCATCACCTACCGGTTCCGCTACCGCTCGCATGCGCAGCTCGAGACCGTGCTGGATTTGTTGCTGCTCGATCGTGGTAACCCCCGCTCGATGGCTTACCAGCTCGAGCGTCTGACCGAGAACCTGGATGTCGTGCCGCCACAGAGCGAGCTCCGGCTGCGCGAGGACCAGCGGCTCGTGCTCGAGGCGTCCACCGCGCTCCGGCTCGCGGATCCGGCATCACTCGTGAGCGGCTTGCAGGACGGTCGCCGGCGGGAGCTGGACGCGTTCCTCGGGCGCTTGCTGGAGCTGCTGCAGGCCACCGGCGACGCGGTCGACCGAGCGCATTTCGAACATGTGGCCCCGACCTTTGCCCTGATCGGCCCCGCCGGCGCCGAGCCTTCGATCGGGAGGGCGGCATGATCACCTATCGGGTGACCCACCGGACCTCGTATGTGTACGAGTCGGACGTGACCGCGAGCTACGGGCAGCTCCATCTGCTGCCGCGCGAGGAGCCGGGCCAGCGGTGCCGCAGCACCGAGGTGACGATCGACCCGACCGCCGATGACTACCGCGAGCGCATCGACTACTTCGGCAACCGCGCCTGCTTCGTGGCCATCCACGAACCGCACCGCGCGCTGACGGTGACCGCCAATAGCCTCGTCGAGGTTGACCGCAGGCCGGAGGCGATCTGCCGGTTCGGGCAGCGTCCGTGGGAGCACGCCCGCGACACGGTGGCCGGTGATCATGTCGAGGCGGTTCAGTTCGCGCTCGACTCGCCGCTGGCGTGCAGCGCCGAGCCTTATCGCGAGTATGCCCTCGAGTCCTTCACCAAGGGGCGTGACCTGATCGACGCTCTCGGCTCGCTGTCGGCGCGGATCCACGCCGACTTCGAGTACAAGCCCGGGTCGACCTCCGTCACGACACCGCTCGCGGAGGTGTTCGAGCAACGCCGGGGTGTGTGCCAGGACTTCGCTCACCTCGGGATCGCCTGCCTGCGCTCGATCGGGTTGCCCGCGCGCTACGTCAGCGGCTACATGGAGACCGACCCGCCACCGGGCCGGCCGAAGCTGACCGGCGTGGACGGCTCCCACGCCTGGCTCTCGGTGCTGGTACCCGGCACCGGATGGCTCGACATCGACCCCACCAACGACCAGCTCGTCAACGGCCGCTACATCATCACAGCGTACGGGCGGGACTACGGCGACGTGCCCCCGATCAACGGGGTGATCTACACGGAGGGCAAAACCGGAAGTCTCACGGTGACCGTCGACGTCGTCGCGGTCGACTAGCGAATGCGTGCCTTCAGCTGCGGCCGCTGCGGACAGCTGTTGTTCTTCGAGAACAGCGTCTGCCTACGGTGCTCCACGCCCCAGGGGGTCGTGCCGTCCCAACTCGACCTCGTCGTGCTCGATGATCCGCCTGCTGGCGGCCCGCGGCCGTGTGCCAACCTGGCGCTGGCGCAGTGCAACTGGGTCGTCGAGCCGCGAGACGCCGGGCCGCTCTGCTTCAGCTGCGCGCTGACGCGCACCCGACCTGCGGATGACGACGCCGCGTCGTTGTCGGCGTTCGCACAGGCCGAGACCGCAAAGCGCCGGCTGATCTATCAACTGCTCGATCTGCACTTGCCGATCGAGGACGACCTGGCGTTCGACCTGCTCTCGAGCCGCAGCGGACCGGTGATCACCGGACACGACAACGGTGTGATCACGATCGACCTGGCCGAGTCCGACGACGCCGAGCGCGAGCAGCGGCGAGCGGAACTGGGTGAGCCTTACCGGACGATGCTCGGGCATTTCCGCCACGAGATCGGCCACTACTACTGGCCGATCCTGGTGCAACGGACCGGGGGGCTCACCGGTTGGCGAGCGCTGTTCGGAGATGAGCGGCTCGACTACGACGCCGAATTGCAGCGCCACCACGCGGAAGGACCTCCGGCTGACTGGGCGGACCGGCACGTGAGTGGCTACGCGACGATGCATCCCTGGGAGGACTGGGCCGAAACGTTCGCCCACTACCTGCACATCCGCGACACCCTCCAGAGCGCGGCGGCGTTCGGCCTGATCGTCGCGGGCCCGACCCAGGTGGCCGATCCCTCGTCGCTACGCGCGGTGCCGGGGAACGATCACGGGTGGCAGTCGTTCGAGGAATTGATCGGCGACTGGCTGCCGCTGACATACGCCTTGAATGCTCTGAACCGCAGCATGGGACGAGACGACTTGTATCCGTTCACGCTCGCCCCGATCGTCGTGGAGAAGCTCAGCTTCGTGCACGATCGGGTGCGAGGGCTCGCGTGAGGCGCCGGCGGTAGCCGGATCAACGCCCGGCAAGCGGCCGGCCGGCGCATCTCGGCGCGGCTCGCGACCCACGTGCCGGTCAGTGTCTCGGCGCGA
>Ga0335079_10005572_pt1 | contig 14408 bp, 12 predicted proteins | sample Lox_Sample_33_FD_206719 | JGI IMG/M metagenome (GOLD analysis project Ga0335079, IMG submission 206719) | Soil microbial communities from Loxahatchee National Wildlife Refuge, Florida, United States - Lox_Sample_3.3 | ecosystem: Environmental > Terrestrial > Soil > Wetlands | place: USA...
TTCCGTATTGCACCAGTCATATTTCAGATAGTCCACGCCCCAGCGCGCGTATTGCAGGGCATCCTGGAATTCATGGCCTTGACTGCCGGGCCGCCCCTGGCAGGTCTTCGAGCCCGCATCGGAATAGAGGCCGAACTTCAATCCTTTGGAGTGGACGTAATCCGCGAGCGCCTTGATGCCGGAAGCGAAGCGCTGTGGATCAGCGATGATATTTCCGTTTTCGTCGCGGCTGATCTGCCAGCAATCGTCGATCACGACGTATTGATAACCAGCCTCCTTCATGCCATTGGAGGCCATGGAATCGGCAACAGATTTAATGAGATCTTCACTCACATTGCAGGCGAATTTGTTCCAGCTGTTCCAGCCCATCGGGGGAGTTTGCGCTAGAGAATCGCGCGTCAACTGAGCGTTCGATTGTTGCGGGAAGGAAGCGACGGCACACAAAGCGGCGAGGGCTGCCACGACAACACTCCAATTGGATTTCATCGCGTCTCCCTTAGAGATTGTTCCATCAGATGCAGCGCGAGCGCTTGATTCGCCTGAGTCCACGCCAGCGGTGTGTGAGCATTTGGAATATAACGCCCATTTTTCAGGAAATAAAGCTCAGGGCATTCGCCGGCGGCGGTGAGTTGCGCAAGCGAGCGATTGAAGCAGTGGACTTGTTTTTGAAAATCGTCGGTCCGCGAGCGATCGGCATGGAAGCGCTGGCCGTAGATGATGGAAAGCAGTGGATCGAAGATGCACCATTGCGCTTCGCAGTTCGGTTGCAGATGGGCGTCGCGGAAATCGAGATGTTCGCTGAAGTCGGCGCTCATTTCCTCGGGCCGGAACCATTCGTCGTAATCCTGGCAGAAGTAAGAGTCGCCCACGTAGCGCTTGATGCCCACGTCGCCTTTCAACCGCGCCTGTACAAGGTTGAGAATGGCGTTTTCTGTCTTGCCATCGCGGATGACATCGAGCGGATGAATCAGCAGGAGCAACGCTGAATCCACCAGGCGTTCCGGCGGCGCTTCAAACGGCAGCGTATGGTTCAGGCGCTCGCGGCCCGCAGCGATGAGCTCACCCAGTCGCTCTCGATCGCTGTTAAACCCGGCGCACTTCTTCATTTCTTCCAGTCCGGCAACCACGGCGCCAACGCTGGAGTTGTTGATTTTCAGGCCTTCTTCCCACGCGCCGCTATCTTCGTCTCGCCAATATTCAATGGCCGCGAAGTATTCGGAGAACAACTGGAAGATTTCCACGTCAGTTTGCGTCATCGGCATGGCGCCAGAATTGGCGAGCGCGAAGCGGAACCAGAGTGCCTGGCCCAGCGCGTCGTTTTGTGCGTGCGGCCACGGTTCCGGCAGTTCCGCAAGAGTCTGCGCGGCGAAGCGGATGTGCGGGCGGCGACTGGCATCCTCTTTGAGGAAAGGGTCCCGGATGATCTCGCGAAAGCGTGGGATCTGGGTGGCGAAGAATTGTGTCAGTCCCTGCATGCAGGCGATGGCAGAGGCGAGTTCACCCCGCATCCGGAAGGAATTGGCAACCATGACATTGTCGCGGACCCAGACATTCTGGTAACCCGTGATGGAATCCCTCGACTGGCTGGGGCTAGCCGCGAAGAGGCCGTGGGCAACGGAATGGATCTCGTGGGCACGGTGCTGCGCGAGCACTTCGCGGATAGCACGAAGAGACTCAGGCGTGTAGTGCTCCGCGATTAAATGACGTAACAAACCATTCTCGAGCATGAGAGCCCTTCCCGGAAGTTGACTGGCAAAATTCTACCGTTTTCGCGGGAAACCGTCAGCGAGCCGGTGACTGTCCAAACCCTTGATGTGTTGAGCCGGCGAATGTGTTCAAGTGGGAAATGCCGGGAACAAAACACTTGCTTGCGGTGTCTGAACATCGTGAGGGGACCTGGCGTATCTTCGAGTAGAGGCACGCTGCACGTGCTCGACCTTGCGCGCCGCCAGTACTACCGAGGTCGTCGGGTCCATGTCCAACGCAGACATCGAAGCACGCCGCGCGGAACGGCGAAAGGCGCCACGCTTTCAGTACCAGGCACCCGTGGAAATTGAATGGGGCTCGGCGAGATTGCGCGCGCGCACGCGGGACATCAGCGCGAGCGGGATGTTCCTGGAGCTGGACGACGTGCTTTGGGTCGGCGCTGGATTTCGGGCGCGGCTGGCGGTGGAGAAGCCGCTGTATCTGGAATGCTCGGTGAAACGAGTGGAACCCGGCCGGGGAATGGGCGTTACGGTTGCGTTACCGGATGAACAGAGCCAACGCTTCCAGGAGTTGCTGGCGCGGCTGGCGACTCGAGCCTAATCCCGGAAATCCCGCCTTATACTATTGATGATGACGCGCTGCCTCGACTGCGGTTCAGAGCGCACCAGCGATCAATGCCCGGCGTGTGGGTTGACGTCGGCGGCCGCGGAAGTGGTGTTTCGCAAGCGGCTGTTGATTCAGATGGGCATTTTCCTGGTGGGCTCGCTGCTCTTTCCCACCTTGAGCCAGATCTATCCTCCGCTCGATCTCGATGCCATGCTGGTTTTCTACGGATTGGTGTTCTTTGCGGCGTTGACGCTGGCGATCATCCTGGACCGCCGCGCACGGGCAAGGCAGGAAATCGAGCTGCTGAAGCACTTGTTCACCGGACTGATTCCGATTCCGTTTATCCTGTTGGTGGCGCTATTCCTGAATGGAAGGCTGGATTCGACGAAGAACATGGGGTATCACACGACCACGGTGGAAGGGCGCTACTTGATGCGCGGAATCGTCCGCGGAACTCGCCGCGTATTCGTCTATTCGTGGCGACCGGACCGGAAATACGAGCGGCTCGCCGTGGACGCGGATGATTACGAGAGGTTCCAGACCGGTGACAAGGTGAATGTGGCGGTCGAGCCGGGCGCGCTTGGCATTCCGTGGTTCTACGGCGTGTATCGCGCCAAGAATCTGGCAACGCCAACGCCGCCGCCGAACACGCACTGGGAAGCGGACAAGCCAAGCGGTAACTCGCCACCAAAGGTGCCGCCGAAAGCTCCTCAATAGATCGGGCGGCCATTCGGGCCAAGCGGAATCTGCAATTCCAGGAAGTGGCCGTCTTTACCCAGGCGGAAGCGGATGCGTTTCATGAGACCGATGTCGCGCTCTTTCCAATCGGGAGTTTCGATGGGCTTATCCGGCATGTCGGAGGAAGACCAGCAGACGGAGTTGCCGGCGACTCTGATCGTTTGCGGATCGATGTCGTAAACCTCTTCGTCGTCGACTCTCACGAGCAGGTAGCGCTTCCAGAGGCGGACGAGGAAGACGCCCTTTTTGCCGGAGTGATAAATGTTCCAGGAGTTGGGCGCGTTTTCGTTGTAACGAAGGATGGCGAATTCGACGGAATTCCAGGTGGCCGGCGGTTTTTGCGGCGAAGCGGATGGCGATTGGGATTGCGTTGGCGCTGGCGTGCGGGAATCCGCGGATTGCGCGAGAAGAAAAAAAATGAGAATCGCGGAGCGCGCGATCAGGGAAGAGCGAGCGTTCATTTGCCGAAGCCGGATTCGCGCCACAAACTGCCCCATTCCCAGAGGCCGAAACCGGTTTTGGTGGGGACGGGATGGCCGACCTGGCGCGCGAGCATGGCGATCTGGCCGCGGTGGTGCGAGTCGTGCGCGATGAGGTACCCGACGAAGGCAACCACGTCGGGCTTGAAGTGGGGAACTTTGCCGGCGGGATCGTTGAGAGCCTTGGCGAGAAGAGCGTGGATCGCGGCGGCGCTGGCTTTGAGGGCGGCCTGGACATCGGGCCGGGTGGCTTTGTTGGGGTCGAGTTTGGCGGGATGCTTAGCGGTTTTGTCCGCGGCGGAAAGCCACATGAGGCGGACGTGGTGGATGTGCGAAGCGATGTCGGCGATGCAGCGTCCTTTGCCTGTAGGAGGGGGCGCTTGCCAGGCGGCCTCGGCGACGTGGCTGAGAATCAGTTGATTGGCCTTTTCGTTGATGGCGAAGGTCTCGAGCAGGGACTTGCGGAAGTCCAGAGCGGCGGGTTTGGCTCCGGGTGATGGAACAGGAGTCATCTTAGGCGTCTCCGAGACGGCAAAGGAAAGTGTAGCAGGAACGGATTGAGTCTACAGTCGCCAGCCGAGAGGCTCAGGGCCCACGCTGAAGATCAGTCGGTGGAGCTGGAGGGAGCAGCTCGTAGAAGAGTGAGTTAAGTGCAGAAGAGGTCACACGGAGGTGTGACTGGCGTCCTTGTAATGGAGGTTGCGGAGTGATGAGGTCGGCGCAGTTCAACCCGGTTTCCTATCCCTGCAGGCGAAACGTCGGGCATCCTCTCGGCCGACCCAGGAACCAGTACTCCAGCGCCGCGGTGGGCCCAAATCGAAAGATCGGACAAGAGGGTGAGTCTAGAGAACTGATTTGTCGAACAAGTGTCGCCTGAAGAGTGTGCCGCGCCGCCGGGTGAAGTTATAGACTGCCGATGAGCGCAAGCCACAGCGACGTGCTCTTTGCTTTTCCGCCAGCGCCGGGCAACGCTGGCGCATTCCGAAACCATCTTGGCGCCGCCTATCTAAGAGCGGCACTGGCGCGCGAAGGGCTCAAGACGAGCCAGTATCTGAATGAATGTCCGGGGACCATCGATGCGGTGGCCACGGACATCGTTGGGCGCAAATGTCCCATCGTGGGATTCACAGTGTATGACAGCAACGCGCGGCTATGTCTGGCGTTGGCGCAGAGTATTAAAGCAAAGAAGCCTGAGACAAAAGTCGTGTTTGGCGGACCAACCGCAACATTCAGCGCGCAGGCATTGATGGAGAGGCATGAGGCGATCGACTTATGCGTGATGGGAGAAGCGGAAGAAACCGGCGAACGGATTGTCACCACGATACTTGAGGGCCGGGAACTGGATGAAGCCCAGAAAGGCATTGTCTTTCGCAGAGAGGGGCAAGTGGTGTCTACCGGCTGGGCGCCGCTGACCGCAATGGGCAAACCGGGTATGCCGTGCGATCTGGACTCGACGCCGTCGCCGTACCTTACCGGGCTCTTGCGGGATGGGCGGGAAGGGATCCTGACCGGCCGTGGGTGCACCCATCATTGCCAGTATTGTTGCTTCGCGGCGGTGGGACGAGGGTGCTTGCGCTTGCATTCGATTGACAGAGTAGTGCAAGAACTGGAGTGCATCGCGGAATATCAAGCGAGAGAGGGAAATCGTCATCCAGTGGCAATACAGGATGATGCGTTTACACTCGCGCCGAGGCGAGCAAAAGAACTCTGCAGGACGATCATGGATCAAGAGTTCAACTTGGTGCTGTCGTGTATTACGAGGGCCGATACACTCGACGACGAACTGGTCAAGTTGATGTGGGAGGCTGGCTTTCGCAGCGTCGCGTTCGGGCTGGAGAGCGCTGTGCCTTCCGTGCTGCGCGCGACGGGGAAGGTGCGTCCTCCCGATTGGCATGACCCAGACCTGTCGCCGGAACGAATGTACCTAGACAGAGTACGTCAAAGCGTCAGGCTGTCGAAGAAGCAGGGCCTGCGCGTTACGGTGAGCATTATCCTCGGTTTGCCGAGTGAGTTGCCGGAAGACGCCGCGGAAACACTCCGGTTCGTAAAAGAACTGGAACCGGATGTGTACATCCACAATTTTCTGCAAGTATTTGCGGGAACTCCGCTAGCGACCACGCACGATCGCCACGGAATCAGTTGCGCGCTTGATGCCAGCGGCCTGCCCGAGACAAGCTCGTTAGCGTACGACGTTGAGTCTGTCAGGCCGGGGTCGAACTGTGATTTGAGGTACGACGTGGAATTCGCGAAATTGTTGGCGGCGGATGCGCTGAATGGCTGTTCCGGAATATCAGTGCCGGCGGGCGGTGTTGGCACGGTGGTTCTGGAGGATTATGAGTTGTCGACGGAAACGGCGAGGTGGCTTCAGACTATTCTTTCCATTGGCGGCCATGTTGCGCGGATCTATAGGGAGAAAGCGCGCCCGGAAGATAGCGAAAAGCTCAGGGCAGACCGGAAGAAAATGAGGGAAGTCCCGGTCAATTGTTATATCCAGATATTTCCAAGGAACGGGAAATCCGGGACCAAGCGGTGGGAGGTAGGAAATAGAGCCGCGGAGGTATACCGCCAACACCAGCCTTCGATTCTGTCTTTTTACACATCGGAGGAATCTGCGCCGTTGCGTGACTGGTCCGAAGGCCGGGAGGTAAAGGCTAGCGTCTGCGATATTTGCGAGTTAGCCAGGACTCCCGAGGAATTCAAGGTTGTTCTGAATCGAATCGAAGCACTGGACACCGATAAGCGACTAGAACGGATGCCAGCGCCTCCGCTAATCAAGTACCCGGGGCGATGGCTGCGAGGGAAATGTCCATGTTTATCGCTAACAAGAATTGAAGTTTCCCCGAATGGGCAGGTGCGTTGCTGTAAGCAAGGCCGATGGATTGGACAGGTCGGAGACTCCCTGAAAACGATGAGCGAGCGACTGACGAGTTTAGTAAAGGAGGCGGAAGAAAGGCGAGCATGCGCAAAGTGCCCGAACGAGGACTGTCCACGATGCCCATTTCCTGGGGTGGATGATCGGACGTACTGCGAGTTTATGGCTCAGAAAGAGACGATGCAAAACAGATTGACTCAGATATGGCTCTATTCGCGGATTCCCATTCTGGTGGCGCGCGAGCAATTCCGTTAACCGGGTAGTTTACCTGGGGCAGAAGAAGAGCATGGCAATGGAGGCTTACGATGGGAAAAACAGATCCAGGGGTTCCTTCTGTATTAGTGCAGGCACAAAAGAAGCTGTCCGAGGATTGGAATCAGATTCTCGAAAACATAGTAACCATGATCAAAGATAAAAAGTCTCCCGAGGAGATCGAGGACGCTGTTGCGAAGGCCGTGAGGCAGTCAATAGAAAGCGAACTCAAATATTTGGACCGCCACGTCATAGCGAGCCCACACTCAACTTAGCTCATTTGAGCACTGATTCCGGAGTTAGGGGATCGCGTTGAGCAAACTAAATATAGGGGTCCTGGTTGCCGGGTGGCAGGCGCACCTTCTGACCCAGGCGCTTTAGAAAAGGCGCCCAGCGTGGGTCCTTACGAAGAGCCAGACAGGCGGGGTCACGTCGCGTCAGGTACAGCAGCGAGGCGGAGTGCTGGTCGAGTGCCTGTTCGAGAAGCTGGAAGGCTTCGTCGTGATGGCCGAGAGAGGCATGCACGCCCGCAAGATAGTTGGCAGGAACGTAACGCTCGCGTGACAAGCGATTCAATTCGTTCAGGATCTTAAGAGCATCGGCTTGGCGCCCAGACATCCCATAGGCCGATCCGAGTGCCGCGACGACCGGCGCGGGGCGATCCGGTTGGAGCAGGAAAAGTGCCGACTCAAAATCGGCGGCGGCCAGATCAGGTCGTCCGAGATACAATCTCGCCATTCCTGATTCCCAAGGAATGACCCAAAGGGCCGGGTAATTACGGCGCGAATGCGCCGCTTCTTCAATGGTGTTGTTGTAATCGCCTTGAACTCGCCACCAAGCCATCATGTCGATGTCGTTCCAGGGGGACAGCGGATCCAGTTCGCGGGCGCGATCAAAGTGCTGGCGAGCCTCGTTGAAACGGGAAAGCGGCGTGAGCAGTAATTCGCCATAGCTGCTGTGGGCAGAAGCGTAGCCGGGTTGCAGTTCCAAAGCACGTTCGTACTCCTGCTGTGATTTAACCAGATCCCACTCACCGTCAGCGGCGATGTCTGCGCGGGCTTTGTGCGCTTCGGGGAGGTTCTCGTCGAGGGAGAGGGCCTTGTTGGCCGCGGCGATAGCTTTGTCGCGGACCTCGTCGGGAGCGACCGTCTCAAAGCCAGCGGCTGCCAGAGTCCACATGGCATCGCCCAGGCCGGCCCAGGCGGGCGCGTAAGTGGGGTCCTTGTCGATCGCTTTTTGAAACAGTTCGATTGCGGCTCGAATCTGTTCGGGACGAGTTGCGTATTCAAACAAGTTTCTGCCCTTGAGAGTAGCCTCGTAGGCCTCCGGATTGACGGAGCGAACATTGGCGAGACGCGCCTGTTCCTGAGGTGTGACCGTGATCTTGATCTCCGACGTTATGGCGCGGGCGACCTCGCTCTGCAACGAAAGGATGTCGCTGAGGTCGCGCTCGTAACTTTCCGACCAGAGGTGCCGGTCCCCCTTAGCTTGGATCAACTGGGCTGTGATGCGCACGCGATTACCGGAGCGAAGGACAGAGCCCTCCACAATGGCGTCGACATTGAGTTCGCTGGCAATCTGCGGCAGGTTCTTTTTGGTTTGTTTGTATTGCATGATGGAAGTTCGGGAAATCACGCGAAGCGAGCGGACTTTCCCGAGATTGGTGATTAATTCTTCCGTCAAGCCATCTGCGAAGTATTCCTGTTGCGGCTCACCCGAAAGGTTGGTAAGGGGAAGTACCGCGAGCGATTCGATGTGCGAATGGTCGCCGCCGAACACGATGCCGCTCCATTTGGCAATCGCGACGACAACGAGGAGGGCGAGGGCCGCGGAGGCGAGAATTATGCCGAGGCGCACGAAACGTCTTGCGGGAAGCGGCGCCGGCTTGAGGATCGGCTGCAGATTGCTCGAGGCTCCGGAGTGCAGGCGGCGGAGATCGATGGCTAATTCGCGGGCGGATTGGTAGCGGTTGTCGGGATCGCGTTCCAGGCATTTGCCGATGATGCGGACAAGTTCGGGCGACATGCGGGGGTTGCGGGAGTTGGCGGGCGGCGGGGAACTGCGGAGAACTTCGTTCATGAGTTCGGAGCGGTCGAGTGCGGTAAAGGGAGGAGTTCCCGTGGCCATCTGGTAGAGGACGGTGCCGGCGGCGTGAATGTCGGTGCGCGCATCGATTTCTCCGCCGAGGACTTGTTCGGGCGCCATGTAGGCGAGGGTGCCGGCCATGACCTGACTTTCAGTGATGGTCTCGGACGCGAGGCTGGAAGAGGAGGCAAAGCGCAGTTTCGCCAGACCGAAGTCGAGGATCTTGAGGCGGCCGTCGGGAGTGACGCGGAGATTGCCGGGCTTGAGGTCACGATGAACGATGGAATGATCGTGGGCGGCGGCGAGGCCTTCGGCGAGTTGCGTGCCGAGCGCGATCACGTCTTTTTCGGTGAGAGATCCGTCGAGGAGGGTCTGACTGAGGGTGGCACCCTCGATGTATTCCATGACCAGAAAGTCGCGGCCGTCGTGGGTGCGGAAATCGAAGACTGTGGCGATGTTGGGATGATTCAGTTTGGAGAGAGCGTGGGCTTCGTTAAGAAAGCGGCGGTGGGAATTAGAATCCGCGATGGCGCCAGGATGGAGTAGTTTGATGGCGACTTCGCGATCGAGGTTGGAATCGTGACCGCGGTAGACAACACCCATGCCCCCGCTACCGATTCGTTCGAGAATGCGATAGTGGCCGAACTCGAGACCGAGCAGCGAATCCTGGGTGGCCTGGTCCGGCATGGGAAGTGCTCCTTCCCGTGGGCCATTAACTGGAGCGTAGCCCCCGATACCTGATAAGTCAATGGAAGGGATTTGATGAGCGGGGAAACGGAGAACGGCAAGCGAGCGGAGTGGTTAACCATAATGGCGTACCCCTCCCCCCGTGTATCGGGTAAGTGCGGGAATGATTGGGGTTGCGGGGAGGGGTTGTCGATGTGGCGGAAACACAGGGGTTAGGTGAAGAGCAGAAACGGGAAAATGGAAATTGCGCTTGGAGTAAGCCCCCCAGGTAAGTTCAGGACGAGCGATTCAGTTTTCAAAGAGCGGTGAGTTTGGAGCGCCCTTCACCGAGGCCGTCCCCCCTCGAATCTCGGGGCAAGCAGCGCAAACTCGTGTGGCTGGTCCGGCAGCCACGTAATCAACAGTTTATATTACCATTAGATAATCAATGAGTCAAGAAGATTCCGGTTCGGAAAGGGGTAATCGGGAGCAGTTGGAGTCACAACGCGAAGAGGGGACTAATTGAGATTGATTCGTTAACGGAGAAGAGAAATTCAAGAGAAAATCCGCACCCTTTAAAAAAAAGCAAAGAGTGCGGCACCCAGTCAAAACCGTCGCACCGCTTAATCTGTGCCCCACCTGCCCTCTTTTGATTTTGGATCAAGGCCCTTTAGTGCCTCCTTTGCCTTCGCCATCGAATCTCTGAATCTCTGCTCTTGGGCTAGGCATCGTTCCGCAGTCCCCGAGCAGTCCCCAAACTTGTACAGCCCCGTCGGATCGGTATAGCGCAGCGGATTGTTCTCGGTGTAGGCGTAGCGATTCCAGGAGTGCGGATTCCACGGGGGACATGAAACAGCCCATGCTAGAACCGAAGTAGCGTTTGCCAAAGTTGTCGAGGCCGGATTCGGAGTCGCGTTCTTTGCCGGTGAGCTTGTGGGAGATGGCGGAGGCTTCCGCCCATCCGCCAAATGGATTGGAATCATCGGGACTCATCCGTTGCTATCACGTTAATTAGGGCTAGACCACCTTTTGTGGAACCTGAAAGGCACCAAACATTTCTGCAGCCGCTGAGTGGAATCGGGCTGTCTGAAGTTACGATGTCAGATAGTTCTCCTCGAGTAATCTTCCACTTAGCCAGATCTCGATCTGCGATTCTTGATAGCCACTCCGAAAGGCCATGTATAACAGAATCTCCGGAAGCCTGCCCAATATAAGTTCCCCCGCTGTAGTCGAGGACGACTGTATACAATCTGTTCGTGTTCATTGCTGCTGGCCTTTTTCGTTTCGAGAGTGCGTTTCAGACTTTTCAGGCGGGTGGCCCGGGCGTGAGAGACGGAAATTGGTTGACATGGGAACAGGAGAGGATACCACTGAGGCACGTCTTATGGAAGTAGCGAGGAGCGAAAAACGGGGTGCCCCAGGTTCGTGGTGCAGAACCTGGGTCTTGGGGTTGCCGTTTCCTTCGCGAGGTTGCCCATGCCCGCGGGTTTGCAGCGCCTTTACGGCCAGGGCCATTTGCACTTTATTACGTTCAGTTGCTACCGGCGGCTGCCGCTGCTGAAAAGCGCGCGGGCGCGGAATGTTTTTGTGCGCGAACTTGCGCGGGTGCGCGAGCGGCTGGGATTTCGCCTGATCGGTTACGTGGTGATGCCAGAACACGTGCATCTGCTGGTGAGTGAGCCGCGGCGAGGGACACCGTCGACCGTGCTGCATGACTTGAAGTTGCGTGTGGCCCGGCGGTTGCGCAAGCGGCAGCGACACGTAGCGGCGGGCCAGTGGACGTTGCCGTCTAGGGAGACGACTCCGCCGCGGCGTGCCTTCTGGCAGGCGCGCTTCTACGATTTCAATGTAGATAGAGAGAAAAAGAAGAAGGAAAAACTGGAGTGCATGCACGAAAATCCGGTGAAACGCGGACTGGTGTCGCACTCGAAGGATTGGGTGTGGAGCAGTTGGTCGAACTATGCGCACGAAGGGCAAGGGCTGGTTGCCGTTGACTTGTTGTAGGCGGGGGATCGGAGAGAGAACCCCAAGACACAGGTTCTGAACAGCGAACCCGGGGCACCCGCACCCAGATTCGGGTTAGGCGAGGGGAGTGGGTCACCTGCCCCAGTGTGGGGCCGCCTGCCGGATCAAAAAGAGCAGGAGGGAGTGGGGGAGTTGAGGGAGGAAAGGAACTGTTTGGCGGGAGGGAGATCGGGATTGAAGCGCAGGACACGGAGAAGGGTGGAGCGGGCGTCGTCGAACTGGCGGGAGGCGCAGTAGAGGCGGGCGAGGTTCATGCCAATTTCGCTTTTAGCGGGGGCACGTTCGAAGGCGGATTGCCAAAGTTTGCGGGCTTCGGCGAAGTGTCCTTGATTGGCTTCGATGGCGGCGAGGTTGGAGGCGGCTTCCAGGGAGTCGGGATCGAGCACGAGAGTTTTCTGGTAGAGCGAAGCGGCTTCGGCAAGATTGCCACGTTGCTGGGCGGCGAAGGCAAGAGCGCTGAGAAGCGCGGGATCATTCGGAGAATCGCGAAGCGCAGCCTGGAGAAGTCTTTCGGTTTGCGGCTGAGCCATGGTCATGCCGCTGTTGACGATGGATTGCCAGGCGAGAGCGAGGTCGCGCGTATCTTTGGACGAATCGGGAGTATCCAGAAAGGGAATGAGAGTGGGAATCGCGGAGGAGGATGGCTGCGCGGCGGCAGCGGCGGACGATTGGGAATGTCGCGGGATGCGGTGGTCGGTGACCTGGGTGTGGGCGACGTCGGAACTCTGCGACACGGGCATGTGGCAGGAAGTGCAGTCGGGCTGATTCTTGTGGTGTTTGGCGGCAAACTTTTCGCCGTGGCAAGAAACGCATTCGACGCGGAAATAGGCGGCGCGATTTTCGGGAGACACGGATTGGTGCGGATCGTGGCAGGTGGTGCAAGTGAGAGCGTCGCCGGACTTCTTCTTGCAGCCACTTTCGGCGAGAGCTTCGAACTGGCTGGTGGCGCGGAGTCCTGGAGGGACATTGCCGGTGAGGACGTAGTAACGGACGAAGGAGGAGAGGTCGTCGCCGGGACGGAATTCGTAGATGTGTTTGCCGGCGCGCTCGATGGCAGCGTTGCCTTCGAGATGGCACTGCATGCAGACCTGATCGCGAAGAGTGGGCGAGAGCTTGCTGGGATTGACGATGGGGGCGGTGCCGTTCAGTGCGTGGGCGGCCCCGGGGCCGTGGCAGCGTTCGCAAGTGACGCCGGAGAAGAAGAAAGGCGGGTCGGGATAGAGATTGTCACTTCCCGCGAGTGGGGCGCGCACACCGCTGAGGTGGCAATGCATGCAACTGGTGGTGGCGGGGAGGTTGAGAGGCATGGTGGGGGAAGAGCCATAGGCGGGGGCCATGTCCCAGAGATGGCGATCGGCGTACCAGTTGACGGGGGATTCGAAGAGGAAGCCGTCGGTAGAGAAAAGGTAAGTGCGGCCGCGGCGGCCCTGGCCGATGTAGTAGAGGAATTCCCGCTCACCGTGAACGAAGGGATCGCCAGGGCGGTCGAAGGTGAGGACGACCTTTCCGTTCTCGGTGGCAATTTTGTAGTGAACCCCTGAAAGCTTGTGGGTAAATTCGCCAGCGATGAGATTTTCCGTGGCCGGACCGCTGGCGTTGGCCATGGCAGTACGCATATAGGATTCGTAGATTTGGGCGTGACATTTGGCGCAGGCCTGGTTGCCGACGTAGCCCGAATTGTCGGATGAGTTTGCGGAAGTTGATGGCGAGCGGAGCTGCTGGGCGAACAGACAAAGGGAGCCAGCGGCGAGGGAAAATAAGCAGAAAAGGAAACGACAGCGAAACTGCTCGCGACGAGGCAATGCGCTTTCCTTGAAATCAGGAGTGAGAATACCACTGAAATGAAGCGCCGGTCCAAAGTGTGGCGCGACTACAGTTATAATGCGTGAAGAGTTCAGGGGATGATCAGTGACGCGAGTGTGGCGGATGTTCGGGCGGGTGTTTCCGCGTTGCAGCATGGTGTCGCAAGCGATTGCATTCAACGTGTTCTTGTCGTTCTTTCCGACGTTGCTGCTGGCGGTAGGATTCGCATCGACGTGGTTGGGAAGCAAGACGGATACGCTGGAGGCCATCCGGAATTTCACGGATTTGTTGCCGCCGGGGAGCCACGCGATTGTGTCGGACTATCTATCACGGCGTGGCCCGGACGTCTGGAAGATTTCGCTGGCGGGCGCGGCGGGGACACTGTTGGGCGGATCGCAGGTGATGAAGCTGCTGATGAGCGGGATTCACCTGATTTACGACGAGCCGGAGCGCATGGGATTTTTCCAACGGCAGTGGCGAGGGCTCTTGCTGCTGCTGATCACCATGGCGCCAATCCTGACGGCGGGGATTCTGGGAGTATTCGGGCGTCCGCTGCGGCATTGGCTGACGGCGGTTTTATGGAAGAACGCGCCGGTGCATGTGGCGTGGGTGGTGTTTTTCCCGCTGGCAGCGATGACGCTGGCGCTGCTGGCGTTAACGGTGATTTATTTCGTGGCCCGGCCGCAGGAAAAGAAGCTGAGCCACGTGTTGCCGGGAGCGACGATGGCGACGCTACTGTGGTGGGTGGCGAACGCGGCATTCGGATTTTACGTGCGGCGAGTGCCGTACAACATCGTGTACGGCGGGTTGGCGGCAGTGATCGGGTTGCTGATCTGGATGCAGATCTCGGCGGTGATCGTGTTCCTGGGGGCGGCATGGAACGCCGAACGGGAGGGGATGAGGTAAGAGCCAACGAGGCAAAAAGGTTGCGGGGGATTTGCGGTGAAGTTGCGCGAGAGGTTCAGCTGTGAAGGTGCAAGTGGAGTGTTATTCGGGGTATCGGGGCGATGAGCGACCGGTGCGAGTGCGTTTGGGGGAGCAGGTTTTGGAAGTGACGGCGGTGGAAGACCGCTGGTATTCGCCTGGGGAGACGTATTTCCGGGTGCGCGTGGAGGGTGGGGACCGCTACGTGCTGAAACACACGGAGGCGCAGGACGTTTGGAGCGTGGAAGCTG